>BNJT01000036.1_pt1:0-162500 | contig 169416 bp, 285 predicted proteins | sample 8540491 | NCBI WGS metagenome assembly BNJT01 (sample SAMD00202455, study PRJDB9452) | human saliva metagenome | host: Homo sapiens
AATTTTGCAACGTAAAGCATAAAATATATTAAACATCCCTAAAATAAAGTGCAGTCAAAACCTTAAAAAGCTTGACCGCACTTTGTTCTCATATCATCAAATCAACTATTCACGCCATTTTTCACATAAATTCTAAAAATCTTTGATCTGAGTCCCCTTTTGAAAACTAACTTTGTAATATACTGAAAACGATTTATTATCATTAGAGGAGAAATATTATGGGTATCTTCAGTGTACCACCGGATCTCACCGGTTACAAAAAGCAAAGAGGAGATCGACAAAAACTTATCGTTACTGGCGATTACATTTGATGATCACTAGCTATATCGGATATGCCGTTTTCTATTTTTACTCGTAAAAGCTTTTAACTTCGTTATGCCTGCCATGCTGACGGACTTAGGGCTACAAAAAGCCGATATCGGTATCATGGGTACTGCGTTTTTATCTTACCTACGGTGTGTCAAAAATTCTTATCGGGTGTACTTGGTGACCGTTCTAACCCTCGTTACTTTATGGGAGATCGGTTTAATGATGACAGGTGTTGTCAACATTCTATTCGGTATGAGTTCATCCGTCTTTATGTTTATCACCCTTTGGATGATCAACGCCTTTTTCCAAGGTTGGGGATGGCCTCCATGTTCAAAAATCCTAAATACTTGGTACTCACGTAACGAGCGAGGATTATGGTGGGCGATTTGGAATACCTCACATAACTTAGGTGGTGCACTCATTCCAATTTTATCTGGTGCTGTCGCCCTTTATTGGGGATGGCGTTACGGTATGATCGTGCCGAGGGATTATAGCCTGTGCCATTGGTTTCGCTCTTTGCTTCTTATTACGCGATCGCCCAACATCTATGGGACTTCAACGGTTGGTGAATGGCGTAATGATATTGCTGAAAAAAAGAACATGAAAGTGAAGGTTTAGGTTTATCTAACTGGGAAATTCTTAAAATTTATGTGTTCAAAAACAGCATTATCTGGGCATTAGCATTCTCTTGGTGTTTTATTTATATTATCCGTACCGGTATCAACGACTGGGGTAACTTATATTTAACAGAAACCCACGGTTATGACTTGCTTAAAGCAAACTCAGCAGTTTCTTTCTTTGAAATTGGTGGATTCTTAGGGGCACTTTTTGCGGGCTGGGGCTCTGATAAGTTCTTCAACGGAAACCGTACCCAAATGAACATCATTTATGTGTTAGGTATTATTTCAACCTCCTTAGCATTATGGTTCATCCCAAGCGATAACTATTTTGTGATGTGTGGATTATTCTTCCTAATGGGATTCTTTATCTTTGGTCCGCAATTTCTTATCGCAATGGCTGCGGCTGAAAACTCTCACAAACATGCTTCAGGTTCTTCTACCGGTTTCGTTAGTCTCTTCGCCTATATTGGTGCGGCGGCTGCAGGTGCGCCATTAGCATGGATTATTCAATCGCTCCACTGGAACGGATTCTTTGGTAGCTTATTTTATTGTATCTCTTGCCTGTGCATTATTACTTATTTTTCGTGTACTTCTTGCAACGTAAGAAAAAAATAAACTAAAAAGCCTAATCTAGAGCATAGAAAAATCGGGCTAAAAACAATGATTGTTTTAGCCCGATTTCTTTTTGTTTTAAATAACCTTTACAAAAGATTATTCTAAGCGTTTAGCCATTTCTAACCAATCTGCTTTTAAATTCACGACGCATATTGTTGATTGCATCAATAATATCATGGTGAACTAATTTTTTTCATTTCTGAATACCCACACAGTAGCCACCTTTACCTTGTAGCAATATATCTACCGCATATACGCCCATACGTGAAGCTAAAAATACGGTCGAAGGCACAAGGCGAACCACCACGTTGAATATGGCCTAATACGGTTGCACGGGTTTCATGACCCTACGCGAGCTTCAATTTCACGAGCTAGAGAATGCACGTCAGTGATTAACTCAGTAATCGCAATAATCGCATGACGTTTTCCGCGAATAATACTGCGCTCAATTTGGCGAATTAATTCTTCACGATTAAATTCCACTTTCAGATGCCACGATATATTCACAACCACCGGCGATGCCTGCAGAAATAGTTAAGTCACTACAGTGACGACCCATGATTTCTACGATAGAAATACGTTGGTGAGAACTTGAGGTGTCACGCAAACGGTCAATCGCATCCACCGCTGTTTGTAGTGCGGTTTCATAACCGATTGTGTAATCTGTACCCAGCCACATCGTTATCAATTGTGCCAGGGAATACCCTACGCAAGGGAAACCATGTTCTTCTGTGAGCAATTTCGCCCCCATGTAAGAACCGTCACCACCGATAACAACTAAAGCATCAATACCATGTGAACGTAAAAATTTCTGCACATTTTTTTCACGTACCGCTGGATCCTTAAATTCAGGGAAACGAGCAGAACCTAAGAATGTACCACCACGGTTAATAATATCTGATACATTATAACGGTTTAACTGTTTGATTTTTATTGTTGTATAAGCCTTGATAACCATCATAAATGCCGAATACATCAAGCTCCTTCTGCAAGTGCTGCACGCACAACGCCACGAATGGCAGCATTCATACCTGGTGCATCACCACCACTGGTTAATACAGCAATTTTTTTAATCATATTTACCTACTTTTGAATTCTTAAGAACAATTGGTGCTAAGATTACACTATCCATAATTTCTGCTCTAGCAAAAATTTTTGAAAAATTTACTTGAGATTTGATCTAGTTATACATTTTTAGTGATTGAAATAACTTTCACATTTCCAAGAAAGATCCGCTTTTTTTGTAATGTTTTTACTTTCTTTTTGCGACAAGATACTTTTTTGTAAATTTTTTTCACAATTTTTTTACTTTTGCTTAAGCGCTGAAACTTTTTTTCATTTCCACTTTTTTTGGGAATATTGGTATTGCACAAAACCACAATGGGAAATATTTTTTTCCCTTTCGCAATATCCACCTGCCAAGACGGATTTTTGTTCTGTTGGTGCATAAAATGACATAACCGTTTAATTCTGTCGCGGGCTTTTTTTCGGATTCGTTGAATTGGCACGAATTTTGAAATCTTGCACACCCAAATTACGATACACTTTTTTTCACGTAATGCTACACGTTGCTCAATAGAACGTGTTACATCACGATCAAGCAATACTTCAATTTGAGATTTCCAATTTTCCAAGGTTTCCGGCTCAGCGATATAAACGTAACGCGCAATCGTATCTAAATCTTGGCTTGCAGTAAGTTTATAGGTTTTACCGTTGTACTCAATTTTTTTCAGGTGTTTGAAGTTGACTCACTTTTTGCCGCACAACCTGAAAGTAAAAAGTGCGGTCAATATAACCAGGAATTTATTCATTGATATCTCGCTTAAATACAAATTCTTTTTTTCAGTTGAGGATGCTGAATCAAACCAATAACCGCCAAGATCAAACTCTTTCAGTTGTTCAACACGTTCCAAACGATTTTGAATGATAAAACGACACATTAAACCACGGGCTTTTTTCGCATAAAAGCTGACCACTTTGTATTTACCATTCTTATTATCTAAGAAAAACTGGCTTAACAATTTGTGCCTCTAATTGGCTTTCCTTTCACTGATTTATAATACTCGTCTGAAGCCAAATTGATCAACACACGATCGCCTTGCTCATCAAGCGCTTGTTGTACTGATTGAGTGATGATATTTCCCCAAAAAGCATAAAGATCTTTCCCTTTTGGATTCGCTAACTTCGTGCCCATTTCCAAACGGTAAGGTTGCATTAAATCAAGGGGTTTAAGTAAGCCATATAAACCAGAAAGCATACGTAAATGGCGTTGAGCGAATTGCACATCTTCATCAGTTAAGCTATCCGCATCTAAACCGGTATAAACATCACCTTTGAATGCCCAAATGGCTGCGCGTGAATTTTTTTCGTTGTGAGATTTTGTCCATTCTGCAAAGCGAGCGGCATTTAAGCCCGCAAGCTTGTCGCTGATCGACATTAAAGAAGAAAGATCTTGGGGAGATAATTGACGACAGATTTCAATCAGTTGCTCACTATAATCCGTCAAGTGCGGTTGAGAAACAGGAAGATTTCTGACCGCACTTTCAAAATCTAAGGTTTTTGCTGGGGAAATAATGGCTAACATAGGTTCTCCTTTCTAAAACTGAACCGTATCTTAGCACAGGATAGTCTCCTTACTCTACCCCGTTTATGCTATCCGCTTATAGAGTCCATTCTCATTGACGATTAAAGTCTTGTAACTCCAAATCCAATAACTGTACTAAAAAGCGAAATCCACCGGCAAATTCAATGCTGCAGATAAATCATCAAGGCTTATCGGTGTATAACTAATATGTTGATAAAGTTCAGGGTGACTCGCCTCCACAGCTGGTGTTGTTGCTGTTAGTGGTTGAGCTATCGGCTTATTAATTTGCGTATTATGTACTGGTGGCTGAAAAACAACACTATGGTTGAGGCTATCTAAAAATATCTTTGACATTTTCCACCAACATCGCCCCTTGCTTAATCAATTTATGGCAGCCCTTGACTGTATTCACTTTGAATATTCCCCGGCAGCGCAAAAAAATATCGCGATTTTTGTTCCAAGGCATAACGTGCGGTAATGAGTGAACCGCTTTTTCTCTGTGGCTTCAATGACTAATGTTCCCCAATGAAAGCCCGCTGATAATGCGATTACGACGAGGAAAGTTTTCAGCAATCGGTGCCTGCGTAGGAATAAATTCAGAAACTAACGCCCCATTATTTTCGATAATTTGCTCGGCTAATCGGCGATGTTTCGCGGGATAAATGTGCTCTAATCCGCTGCCCAATACGGCAATGGTCTGCCCTTGAATATCCACCACCGCTTGATGACTAAATCCATCGATACCTAATGCAAGCCCACTCGTGACCGTCAATCCTGCAAGAGAAAGTTCTGTCGCAAAAATATTTTTGCCCAATATTCACCATAAGCGGAACAATAACGGCTTCCCAACCATGGCGATTTGCTGTGCAGAAAGTGCGGTCAGATTGCCTTTCACAAATAATAAGGGCGGAAAAGCCACTAATTTGTTTGAGTAAAAAAAGGATACTCATCTGAAAAAAACAGTGAATTAAATGATGGCCCTTCTTTTTTTCAGCCCAGTTCAAAGCGGGTTCAATAAATTTCATTTCCGGCTGAAACCAACGACGAATCTGCAAAGCATCCCAGCCCCATTTGTTGAAATGCCACTTCATCATAATTTAACAAGTCTTCTATATTCACATGGGCCAAAATTTGTTGAATCCGCACACTGCCCAATTTGGGCACTTGAGCTAATCGCAACAAAAATCGACGTAAAATCGCTCATCTATCTCTCCTTTAAAAAAAGAGAATTATGGCGAGATTTGTCTCAAAAAAATGAAAAAGTTTTGTCTTAATTCTGCGATTCAGATCGCAAAAAAAGAGAAAAAAATTTTTAGAAAAAAATCGGTATACCAGAAACGAAAGGAATAAAACAGGACAAAAAAACTGCTTCTTAAAAAGCCATTTTTTTAGAGATTAATTCTGATACAATAACTTTATATCTAGAGAAATAAACTTTTTAAGATTATGTTAAGATATTCATTTTTAGATATAAATCACTGATAAAATGATTTGACAGCAAACATTTTTTTATCCGTAATATGGACAGCGTTTTACAGAATTTTTTTACAGGATTATCTTTTTTTATGTACCAAGCTGTTTCTTTATCTCTCAACCTCCTGCTCTCACATTCTTTGTGCGGCTAAGTTGTGGATAAAAAAACACCTTTATGTAAAAAGATCTATTATCAACCCGCACTTTTCAAGATTGCGGGTTTTTTTGTTTTCAAAAACAGTGCTAAAAAGCGACCGCACTTTGAGTGACAACAGAAGGAAAATTATTATGTCAGATCGCGTTATTATTTTTTTGATACCACCTTGCGTGATGGAGAACAAGCATTAAAAAGCAAGCTTAACCGTTAAAAGAGAAAAGTTACAGATTGCTTTAGCGCTTGAACGTTTAGGCGTGGATGTAATGGAAGTGGGTTTTCCCGGTTTCTTCTCAAGGCGATTTTTGAATCTGTTCAAACCATTGCGCGTCATATCAAAAATAGTCGTGTTGCGGCACTTTCCCGTGCGGTAAATTAAAGATATCGATGCGGCTTAGCTGAAGCCTTAAAAAGTCGCGGAAGCGTTTCCGTATCCATACCTTTATTGCGAGTCTCCGCATTACACGTTGAAGCCAAATTAAAACGTACCTTTGACGATGTCGTTGAAATGGCTGTAGCCGCGGTAAAACGTGCACGTAACTACACCGATGATGTGGAATTTTTCTTGCGAAGATGCAGGTCGTACGGGCATCGATAATATCTGTCGTATTGTTGAAGCGGCAATCAATGCGGGGGCAACCACCGTAAACATTCCAGATACCGTTGGTTTCTGCTTACCTAAATCAATACGGCAATATCATTGCTGAAGTACGTAACCGCGTGCCAAATATCGATAAAGCAGTGATTTCCGTGCACTGCCACAATGACTTAGGGTATGGCAACGGCTAACTCCCTTAACCGCAGTACAAAAATGGTGCTCGCCAAATTGAATGTACCATCAAACGGCATCGGTGAACGTGCGGGTAATACATCACTTGAAGAAGTCGTGATGGCAATGAAAGTTCGTCAAGAATTTATGGGCGTGGATACACGTATCAACACGCAAGAAATTCACCGTGTCAGCCAAATGGTGAGCCAACTTTGTAATATGCCAATTCAACCAAATAAAGCGATTGTAGGTTCAAATGCTTTTGCTCACTCTTCTGGTATTCACCAAGATGGCATGTTGAAAAAAACCAAAAATACCTACGAAATCATGTCGCCGGAAACCATTGGCTTGAAGAAAGAGAAATTAAACTTAACCGCCCGTTCTGGTCGTGCAGCCGTGAAAAGGCCATATGGCAGATATGGGCTACACCGAGCAAGATTACGATTTGGATAAATTGTATGAATCTTTCTTAAAATTAGCAGATAAAAAAAGGCCAAGTGTTCGATTATGACTTAGAAGCTTTTAGCCTTTATTGATATGCAACAAGGGTGATGAAGATCGTTTAGTGTTAGATAAACTTTCGGCACACTCCACCAAAGAATATCCAGCAAACCGCTTTTGTTCAAGTGGAATTGGATGGCAATAAATTAAGCACTTCGTCAATTGGTGGTAACGGTCCAGTCGATGCGGTTTACAATGCGATCTTGAACTTAACTGGCTTAGAAATCAAAAATGTCTCACTATAACTTAACCGCTAAAGGTGAAGGCGCTGAAGCATTAGGTCAGGTGGATATCGTGGTTGAACATGAAGGCCGTAAATTCCATGGTGTTGGTTTAGCGACAGACATCGTTGAATCTTCCGCGCTTGCTTTTAGTTCATGCGATCAATGCGATTTATCGTGCGCATAAAGTCGCAGATATTAAAGAAAGCCACAAACATCATTAATCTATTGAGTCCCCCTTTAGCAAAGAGGGGTTAGGGAGATTTGGCAGAAGTAACATCAACATCTGCAGTGAAATTTTATATCGTTAAAAATCTTTCCCAGCCCCTCTTTACAAAAAGAGGGGAGAAAAATTAACCGCACTTTAGTGTGAAAGAAATAGGAAAAAAATAATATGCAATCATACAACATCGCAGTTCTACCGGGAGACGGTATTGGTCCGGAAGTGATGGCTGAAGCCATTAAAGTATTAAACAAAGTCCAAGAAAAAAATTCGGTTTTAAACTTAACTTCAATGAATTTTTATGTAGGTGGTGCTGCAATTGATAATTGTGGTTGCCCATTACCGGCAGAAACCTTAAAAAGGCTGTGATGAGGCTGATGCGATTTTTGTTTGGCTCTGTAGGGCGGTCCCTAAATGGACAAATTTACCACCGGATCAACAACCAGAACGCGGTGCATTGTTGCCATTGCGTAAACATTTCAAATTATTCTGCAATCTTCGTCCTGCAACCCTTTATAAAGGACTCGAAAAATTCTGCCCATTACGTGCAGATATTGCAGCGAAAAGGCTTTGATATGGTGGTTGTGCGTGAATTAACGGGCGGGATTTATTTCGGTCAGCCTAAAGGCCGTGAAGGTGAAGGCGCACAAACCAAAGCATTCGATACTGAAGTTTATTACAAATATGAAATCGAACGCATTGCGCGTGCGGCTTTTTGATGCGGCAATGAAACGTCGTAAACACGTGACTTCTGTGGATAAAGCGAACGTACTACAAGCTTCAATCTTATGGCGTGAAACCGTGACTGAAGTGGCGAAAGATTACCCTGAAGTCACCTTAGATCACATTTATATCGACAACGCGACCATGCAATTAATCAAAGCGCCAGAGTCTTTCGATGTGCTCCTCTGCTCTAACATTTTTCGGCGATATTATTTCTGATGAAGCGGCGATGATCACAGGTTCTATGGGGATGTTGCCATCTGCTAGCTTAAACGAAGAAGGTTTCGGCTTATATGAGCCTGCTGGCGGTTCTGCACCAGATATCGCTGGCAAAGGCATTGCCAACCCAATCGCACAAATTCTTTCTGCGGCGATGATGTTGCGTTATAGCTTCAACTTAAACGAAGCAGCGGATGCCATTGAAAAATGCCGTACAAAAAAAGTCTTAGCAAATGGTCACCGTACGGGTGATTTAGCCGATGATTCTAGCCCCTGTTTCAACTGCAGAAATGGGTACATTAATCGCTAACGCAATCTAATAAAAACAATGAAAGTGCGGTTTAAAAAAACACTCCGAAAATTTGACCGCACTTACTACTCTAACGAATTGAGAAAAAAATTATGGCAAAAACTCTTTACGAAAAAAATTATTCGATGCCCACGTGGTATACGAAGCTGAAGGCGAAACGCCGATTTTTGTATATCAACCGTCATTTAATCCATGAAGTGACCAGTCCACAAGCCTTTGATGGTTTACGTGTTGCAGGCCGCCAAGTACGTCAAGTCAGTAAAAACTTTCGGTACCATGGATCACAGTATTTCTACCCAAGTACGTGATGTGAACAAACTTGAAGGCCAAGCGAAAAATTCAAGTATTGGAACTTGAAAAAAACACAAAAAGCGACCGGTATTCAATTATTCGACATGACCACCAAAAGAACAAGGTATCGTGCATGTCATGGGGCCTGAACAAGGCTTAACCTTACCGGGCATGACTATCGTTTGTGGTGACTCTCATACCGCCACTCACGGTGCGTTTCGGTGCCTTTGGCATTTGGTATTGGTACATCTGAAGTCGAACACGTATTAGCCACACAAACCTTAAAAACAAGCTCGTGCGAAAAAAATATGAAAATTGAAGTGCGTGGCAAAGTAGCACCAGGCATTACCGCAAAAGACATTATTCTTGCCATTATCGGTAAAACCACCATGGCAGGGCGGTACAGGCCATGTAGTGGAATTCTGTGGTGAAGCGATTCGTGACCTTTCTATGGAAGGCCGTATGACTGTATGTAATATGGCGATTGAAATGGGCGCGAAAGCTGGCTTAATCGCACCAGATGAAACCACTTTCGAATACTTAAAAAGGTCGTCCACATGCACCGAAAAGGTAAAGATTGGGATGATGCAGTCGCTTATTGGAAAAACCTTAAAAATCCGATGATGATGCGAAAATTTGACACGGTCATCACGTTAGAAGCCAAAGACATTGCACCACAGGTAACTTGGGGAACAAACCCAGGCCAAGTAATCGGTATCGATCAGCTAGTGCCAAATCCCAGCAGAAATGACCGATCCCGGTGACTCGTGCTTCAGCAGAAAAAAAGCGTTGAATTATATCGGTTTAGAACCGAATACCGATTTAAAAAGACATTCCAGTAGATCAAGTGTTTATCGGTTCTTGTACCAATGCTCGTATCGAAGATTTACGTGCCGCTGCAGCCGTGATGAAAGGTCGCAAAAAAAGCCGATAACGTAAAACGTATTTTTAGTGGTACCTGGTTCCGGTTTAGTGAAAGAACAAGCAGAAAAAAAGAAGGCTTGGATAAAAATCTTTATCGAAGCGGGCGCTGAATGGCGTAATCCGGGCTGCTCAATGTGCTTTAGGGATGAACGATGACCGTTTAGGTGAATGGGAACGTTGTGCTTCCACTTCGAAACCGTAACTTTGAAGGTCGCCAAGGTCGTAATGGTCGCACTCACTTGGTGAGTCCCTGCCATGGCTGCCGCAGCGGGAATGTTCGGTAAATTCGTTGATATTCGTGACGTCACATTAAACTAAGGAGCAGAAAATGGCAGGATTTAAAACAACTTTCAGGCTTAGTAGTGCCATTGGATGCAGCAAACGTGGACACGGATGCGATTATTCCAAAAACAATTTTTTTACAAGCCATTACCCGCGTAGGTTTCGGCAAACACTTATTCCATGAATGGCGTTATTTGGATGTAGAAGGCACCAAAGCCAAATCCAGATTTCGTATTGAATTATCCACAATATCAAGGCGCGACCATTTTTATTAGCGCGTAAAAACCTTGGCTGTGGTTCTTCTCGTGAACATGCGCCTTGGGCATTAGCCGATTACGGTTTCAAAGTGATGATCGCACCCAAGTTTTGCGGATATTTTCTACAACAACAGCTTTAAAACAACCACATGTTACCGATTCGTTTAAGCGAAGAAGAAGTGGAAGAAATCTTCCAATGGGTGTGGGCAAATGAAGGCAAACAAATCCATGTGGATTTAGAAGCGATGACGGTCACTGTAGGTGACAAAGTCTATCACTTTGAACTGGATGAATTCCGCCGTCATTGTTTATTAAACGGCTTGGATAACATCGGTTTGACGTTACAACATGAAGATGCCATCAGTGAATACGAAAAAAATATTCCGGCATTTTTACGTTAATCTGTTTTTTTACTCGGACAGCAAATATTGTTAATCCATTCGGCGGACAATTTGTCCGCCTTTCTTTTTGAAAAACATTCCATTTTTTTACCGCACTTTTCTCCCCTTTTTATTTGACAGTATCCATGCTTATCCCTATTATTCCGACCAATATTGATTGATTTTTAAAAAGAGCTGTCTATGTCACATAATCAAACCGAATTACTGAAAAAATCCCTCGCTGAACGCATCCTCATTTTAGATGGTGCGATGGGGAACGATGATCCAAAAATACAAACTCACCGAGGCTGATTTTAGAGGCGAGCGTTTTTAAAGAAAGTGCGGTTGATTTACGTGGCAATAATGACTTGCTCACCCTGACCCAACCGCTGTTAATTTCTGCGATTCATGAGAAAATACTTACAAGCGGGCGCCGATATTATTGAAACCAATACTTTCAGTTCTACCACCATTGCGCAAGCGGATTATGATTTACAGTCTATTGCCTACGAACTGAATTTTTGCAGGGCGCAAAACTAGCGCGTTTAGCCGCAGATAAATACAGCACACCAGAAAAAAACCTCGCTTTGTCGCGGGCGTGTTAGGGCCAACCAACCGCACGGCCTCTATTTCCCCTGATGTAAACGATCCAGGGTTTCCGTAACGTGACCTTTATGGAACTGGTCGATGCCTATGCGGAAGCGACTAAAGGCTTAATTGAAGGTGGTGCTGATTTAATCATGATCGAAACCATTTTTCGACACGTTAAACGCAAAAAGCCGCCATTTTTCGCCATTGAAACCGTGTTTGAAGAATTAGGTGTGGAATTGCCGATTATGATTTCCGGCACCATTACCGATGCTTCCGGCCGTACCCTTTCAGGGCAAAACCACTGAAGCGTTCTACAACTCGCTTCGCCACGCTAAACCACTGACTTTTGGTTTGAACTGTGCGCTAGGCCCGAAAAGAACTTCGCCAGTATGTTGAACAACTCTCTAAAAATCAGCGAAACCTATGTGTCTGTCCACCCAAATGCAGGCTTGCCAAATGCCTTTGGTGGCTATGATTTAGGGTGCTGAAGAGATGGCAGCACACCTTAAAGAATGGGCCGAAAGTGGCTTTGTGAACATTGTCGGTGGTTGTTGTGGTACGACGCCAGAACATATCAAAGCCTTTTGCGGATGCGATGCAAGGTATTGCGCCGCGTAAATTGCCTGAAATTAAAACCGCGATGCGTTTATCGGGCTTTAGAACCACTCAATATTGATGATGAAAGCCTGTTCGTGAACGTGGGTGAACGTAATAACGTGACAGGTTCGGCGAAAATTCAAACGCTTAATTAAAGAAGACAAATTTGCCGAAGCCATTGAAATTGCCATCGACCAAGTGGAAAAACGGGGCGCAAGTGATCGACATCAATATGGATGAAGCCTTACTAGACAGCAAAAAAATGCATGACCCGTTTCCTCAATATTATGGCGACGGAACCCGGATGCTGCCAAAAGTGCCGGTGATGATCGACTCCTCCAAATGGGAAGTGATTGAGGCTGGTTTGCAGTCGGTGCAAGGTAAACCGATTGTGAACTCTATTTCGCTTAAAAGAGGGCGAAGAAATCTTTATCGAACACGCTAAACTGGTGCGTAAATACGGTGCAGCTGTGGTGGTCATGGCATTTGACGAAGTGGGGCAAGCCGATACCGAAGATCGCAAAGTCGAAATTTGTAGCCGTGCTTATGACATTTTGGTGAACCAAGTCGGCTTCCCACCAGAAGACATTATTTTTCGACCCGAATATTTTTTTGCGATCGGTACGGGGATTGAAGAACACAACAACTACGGCGTGGATTTCATCAATGCCACAGGTCGCATTAAACGTGCCCTACCGCACGCTAAAATCTCGGGCGGAGTGTCGAATGTGTCCTTCTCCTTCCGTGGTAACAACGTGATGCGTGAGGCTATTCATGCGGTCTTCCTCTATCACGCCATCAAACAAGGCATGGATATGGGGATTGTGAATGCAGGGCAGCTCGCAATTTATGACGATCTCGATCCTGAATTACGTGAAATTGTAGAAGATGCGGTATTAAACCGCAGTCCTGATGCCACTGAAAAACTGCTCGATATTGCAGAAAAATATCGTAACCAAGGCAATGATGAAAGTGCGGTCGATTCTGTCGCAGAATGGCGCACTTGGCCGGTGGAAGAACGTTTAAAACATGCGCTAGTGAAAGGGAATTACCACTTACATTGTGGAAGATACCGAAGAAGCCCGCCAACAATTACCAAGCCCATTAGATGTCATTGAAGGGCCTCTGATGGAAGGGATGGATATCGTCGGTGATTTATTCGGTGACGGCAAAATGTTCCTCCCGCAAGTGGTGAAATCTGCGCGCGTAATGAAACAATCTGTGGCATATTTAGAGCCGTTTATCAATGCCACCAAACAAAAAAAGGCTCAAGCAACGGTAAAGTGGTGATTGCGACCGTGAAAAGGCGACGTACACGATATTGGTAAAAACATCGTAAGCGTAGTAATGCAATGTAATAACTTTGAAGTGATTGACTTAGGGCGTGATGGTGCCGGCGGACAAAAATCATTCAAACCGCTATTGATGAAAAAAAGCGGATATCATCGCGTTAAGTGGTTTAATTACCCCTTCTTTAGATGAAATGGAATACTTCTGGGTGAAATGACTCGCTTAGGTTTAAACCTGCCTGTAATGATTGGCGGTGCTACCACCTCTAAAGAACATACGGCAATTAAACTTTATCCAAAATATAAAGAACACGGTGTATTTTATACCTCTAATGCCTCCCGCGCGGTGACAGTGTGTGCGACATTGATGAACCCTGAAAGCCGTGCAGAATTATGGGAACAATTCAAGAAAGATTACGAGAAAATTCAGCAATCTTTCTCTAACCGTAAACCACTGCGTAAGCAACTGAGCATTGAAGAAGCGCGCTAAACCGTTTTGACGGCTTTTAGCGGCGAATGGGCAGATTACGTGCCACCAAAACCAAAACCAAACTGGTATTGTGGAATTTAAAAACGTACCGATTGCCACATTACGTAAATTTATCGACTGGTCACCATTCTTCCGCATTTGGGGCTTAATGGGCGGCTACCCTGACGCCTTTGATTATCCAGAAGGTGGCGAAGAAGCACGCAAAGTGTGGAACGATGCGCAAGTGGTCTTAGATGAATTAGAGCAAAACCACAAGCTCAACCCAAGTGGTATTTTAGGTATTTTCCCTGCGGAACGTGTGGGCGATGATGTGGTGCTTTTCGCTGATGAAGAACGTACACAACCAATCGGCACAGCCTATGGCTTACGTCAACAAACCGAACGTGGCAAAAATAGTAAAAGTCCGTTTAACTTTGCCTTAAGCGACTTTATTGCCGATCGCGAAAGCGGCAAAAAAAGACTGGATGGGTATGTTCGCTGTCTGCGCCGGTATTGAAGAAATGGAATTAGTAGAAGGCTATAAAGCGGCAGGCGATGACTACAACGCTATCTTGCTACAAGCTGTGGGCGATCGCTTAGCGGAAGCCATGGCGGAATACTTGCACTTTGAGCTACGCACCCGTATTTGGGGCTACACGCAAGAAGAATTCGACAACCAAGGTTTAATCAATGAAAACTATGTCGGTATTCGCCCGGCTCCAGGTTATCCCAAGCTGCCCAGAACATACCGAAAAAAAGCCTTGATTTGGGATTTATTAGAAGTGGAACAACGCATCGGCATGAAGCTCACTGAAAGCTACGCCATGTGGCCGGCGGCTTCCGTCTGCGGTTGGTACTTCACCCACCCAGCAAGCAACTATTTCACCTTAGGTCGCATCGATGAAGACCAAGCTCAAGATTATGCCAAACGTAAAGGTTGGGATGAGAGAGAGATGATGAAATGGTTGGGTGTGGCGATGAAGTAAAAAACTCATCAGAAATTGACCGTACTTGTAGGGTGGGATTTATCCCACCTTTTATTAAGTGGACAGCTAATATGAAAAACTTCCTAATATATACCAGCATCTATTTTCCTCTAAGTAACTTTCAAACTATAAAGGAATATTTTTGAATATTTTTATTTTTTTAGAAAGAATATTGCTGACTTAGATAAACCCTTGTTTAATTCTAGTAATAGAAAAACTCTGGTTAGAGGATTATCCCACACTTGATTGTTTCCCAAAAACTTTAAGCTACATTGATGATCCAAATTCCTTTCCTTTATCAGAAGTAGCTAAGGAATTAGCCAATGTAGAATTGTATTTACCTAAAAATGAAATCCTGTTTCACTCCAGGTAACTTACCGAATAAAAGTTTCTTTAGCTATAGGACAGGAATTCCAATTAAAAGGAAATCTTCTCTGCAACATTAGACCCCTATATTGCAAATGTCCACGATAGTGATGATGATATTTACTGGTATATACAAATCAAAAACGAGAATATTAGATGTTTACCTATTCCAGATGAATATGGAGAGTATGAAGTTATTATCTTAGATTCTCCAATAGCAAAAAAATAGTTGATATAAAGACTGCTCAAAGAGATGCTATGTGGTTAGGAGATATACATTACAAAACCAGAAAACAAAAACTATCGTTTATGTTAATTTATATTAATAAACATTAGGAGAAATTTATGGGAAATAACATTAAAAGCCCAAATTGGCAAAACTAATATTTCTGGTGATGGAAATAATATTAAGCAAATTGAGCATGGAAATCAGAATAATAGTAATAACATTGTACATAATCACTATCATCAAAACCAATCAAAATTCATCATCAGATGGAAATGAGCTTATTCTATTTGGAATTTTTATAACTGGATTCATAATATTTATGAATTATATTCTATTTAAGCATGCATATTATATATCAAATATAATTAAGTACATTCATGCAAGCCTAGCATTAATACCTATAGCTTTATATAATATTTATAAAAAAAGAAGCATTATCAAAAACAATATTTTTAAAGCATCATTTATATTAATTATAGGAGCGCTATCATTTATATGCGCAAAAGAATTATTCACAATGAATGAGTTTAAGGCATTAGCTAATCACGCATATAATAAAAACCTTTCAGAATATTGGAATATGCAAAGAGAGTGGAAAATAATATCTATTTATTTCCTTATTGGAGCAACATTGGTTACACTATTAATTGGCATAAATATTTTTTTCACAATTTTATTCTTTTAAATATTCATTAACATTAGAAAAAGTCATAAATTTAACAGGTATAATCATCATTTTTATTAGCAATTCTTATTTTTCTATTTTTATTATTTTTGATAAAACTATATTGCTTAACCTTATTAATAAAATACCATTAATAAAATAATCTAAAACGACGATGCACATATCTAGCGTCTTGATAGGCACAAGCGTCCTCGCTTGTGCCTATCAACTAAAAGTTCGCTCAAAAAAATCCAAAGATTTTTTTGAATATTGGTTTATGGGTAAAATCAGCAATATTTTTATTAAATATCACGAGTGTGGACGCTGGCGCTATCTTGTTTTATTTTGTACCGTTCTGTTGGCGCACGCTTTCCAGCCGTGTGCCTAATTTCACTAAAAAAACGCCTTAAAAACTCACCGCACTTTATTTACTTTCTAAGTACACCACACAAGCATATAAATTTAGTGAACCATTCTCTCCCACACTTTTTAAGCTCTAACGTTAGCATTGAAAAATGTATATCCTAAAAAAATAAATAGCAAAAATAATTTTTAATTAAGTAAAAATCTTTGAAATTTAGTCACTTGTAAGGAACTTATGAAAAAAATTTATCTCTTTGCTTTTGCTTAGCATTAGCAGCTTGTTCTAGTAACAAGACCCCATCTTCTCCTGAAGAAATAACATACATTTCAGAATCTTCAGGAATGCACCATATCAGTGATGATATCGTGTATATTCGAGATATTATCAAAACCCCAGATAACAAAAATTTATTTACTTGGTGATACGGAAGATTACGAGTTTTCAGAGGCTGAAATAGAATATCTTCGACCTTTGTTACAATCTGAATACATCACGCCGATGTTAAAAAGGAAGACAAAAAAATTACGACCTTAGTATAAGTATTTATGCTGATCGCAGTCATAATAATGTCCAGTTAAAATATCGTCTTTATATGCCGGTTAAGCATATAAAACGTTGCGCCAAAGTATTCAGGGACTAAAACCACTCTGGACTAACTATTACAACGATGGGGGATGCAATACGAAATGATTTCTTCTATCCAGCACCTGCTGACTGCAAAGGAAAAGAACGTCCCAACTCAACTCGTATTTGAAATAGATGCCAAAGAAGATAGACTTAATGGGAAAAATCGTAAAACTAAGTAACTCGATATGATATTCTGAAAAACCATCTCTTCCTATTGCAATAAGATCGAATGTATATAATTACCGTTTAAAAAAACAGATAAAGAAAAACGTTCAGAAAAATGGGAGGATACAAAAGAGGCTGCTAAAGACGGGGTTAAAAGATACGCTAATGATTATTACCGCACCAATATGGCTGCCTCGTTATCTACTTTGGTTTCAAAAACAGAATTGGCTAATTCAAAAGAACACTATTATCAATAGCACCACCCCAAGCTGTTGGTGCTATTTTTTTCTTTCATCTCATACCTTCTCGACATTTAGCAATTCCCTATAAAAATAAATAGCAAAATAATTTTGCTATTCAGTAAAATCATTTTTAAATCCAAATACTTATAAGGAACCTTATGAAAAAATCATCTCTTTGCTTTTGCTTATTATTAGTGGCTTGCTCTAGTAACAATACGCCACCTGCTTACGACAGCACGACGCCCTTTTACAAATATATGACTCGCTTAGAAAGGTGAAGAAATATTGATTCGAGGTATTGTTAAAACACCGGACAATAAAACTTATTTGCTTAGTGATAAAGAAGATTATGAGTTTTTCAGGCGTTGATGCGCATTACCTACAACCGTTGTTCCAACCTGAATACATGACAAAGCTGTTAAAATCCAATAGAAGTGATGATAAATTTTCTCTAACGCTTTGCCTTTGCTGCTGACCGTAGTAATAACAATGTTAAAGCATATTATAGAATGACCGTACCGATTAAATACCTTAATACGCTTCGTCAGAGCCTCAAAGGGATTAGAGCAACACTGGCAGGTAATTCTATGAGGCTGGTGATTGTGTGGCAAACGATTTTTTCCATAAAGAACCTTCAGAATGCAAAGGGAATGAACCCTAGAACCACAATTACCCTCTACATGGAAAAGGGAGATAAGCCAATAATCAATGGGCGTATCGTGAAATTGAATAACCGTGATGAAATTTTTGAAAAATCCTCACGCTCTATACCAATACCTGCAGTACGTTGACAATTATCGTCTAAAAACAGATGAAGAAATTCGATCAGAGAAACGAGATAAGATGAAAGAATCAGCCAAATATAGAGCAAAAAGAAGCCTTTGACATCATTACTGCACCAATTTACTACCTTATGTTGATCAGGGGCGGGTCCTGTTATGGGCAAGTAGTTACTTATCATATTTCATTTTTCTTTTATAATGGCAGCACGCTCGCAGCGTGTGCCAAATTTTACTAAAAACACTTCAAAAACTCACCGCACTTTATCCCTTTTCTCGATTACTCAATTTCCGCTATTATAGTTTCTTTCTCATTCACTCTACTCTCGGAACTTTATCGATGAATAAATTTAAAATAGCATTACTGACAGCTGACATTCGTAGGGTTTGTTTGCTTGCACCACAACACAACAACCAAAGAAAACTGTTAAAACACGATTCCTTAAAAATAACATTAGCCAAAACGGAATTAAACAATCCGAAAGACTACAAACGTTATTACTATTCTTGCCGTAATTCAGAAACGGGTTCAAGTTCGTATTTAACCACTTTTACTTCCCTGCTTTCAAGAGAAAGCCGCATGAAAGATAACTTTGGTATTTATTTCCAATTAGATGGTGGAAAAGCAGTGCCGTTTGATCATGTGGAAAATCGTACCTTAAATGCACGAGGAAATCGCTTTTGAAGTGATTTATCGCTCTTATGAGCCGATTGATGGCAGTTATGTTGATTTAATCGCACGTGAAAATGATTCCGTGTATTACAAGAATAATCAAGGCATGAAAAGCACTTGGTTAAACTGTCGAGAAGGCTAATTATCGCTTAAAGTGCGGTCGTTTTTAGAGGCATTTTTCCAAACAAAAAAAGCACGATCTTTAACTCGTGCTTTTTTTCTTTTTATTTTGATTAGGCTTTTGCACGTTTCACGAAAATCACAGAAAGCGTGAATGCTACTACAAATGAAATCACCATACCAATGCTGTACATCGCAAGGCTATCCGGTTTGATAGAGGGAATACCTAAGAAACCTGCTGCCCCTAATGCAATGGCTTTTACGTTGAAGAACGCGATAAAGGCACTTTGATAAACCTGAACCAATCATCGCCGCAAAGAAAGCTTGACGATAGCGTAAGTTCACCCCTGAACATTGCCGGTTCAGTAATCCCTAATAATGCAGAGATACCAGATGGTACCGCTAAGCCACGTACTTTTTGGATCTTTTAATGCCACTGCCACACCTAAACAGGCCGCACCTTGTGCGATGTTTGATATGGCGGCGATTGGGAAAAATAAAGGTACCACCTGTATTTGCCATTTCAGCTAATAATTGTGTTTCAACCGCAATAAAGGTTTGGTGCATACCCGTGATAACGATTGGTGCGTAGAATGCCCCAAAAGATCGCGCCACCAACAAAACCTAAAGTGTCATATAACCAAGTTAAGCCTGAAGCAATTAATGAACCCGCTTCACGACCGATCGGACCGATTACGGTGAATGCTAAGAAGCCCGCAATAAAGAGCGAGAATAATGGAGTAATAAGGTTATCTAAATAAGAAGGGACAAACTTACGGAAGGTTTTTCTAAGGTTACATACCCAAGCAGAAACTAATGTTGGGATGACAGTGCCTTGATAGCCGACTTTTTCAATTTCAAGACCGAATACATTCCAGTATTGGATTTTGCCTTGAGCAAGGGTTAACGCATAGTTCCAACCATCTGCCAATGCAGGGTGAACTAATAACATCCCAAGCGCTGCCCCTAAGAATGGGTTACCGCCAAATTTACGAGTCGCTGAGAAACCGAGTAATACTGGTAAGAACACAAACGGTGCATTCGCAATGGTATTAATAAAATCCACCAAATCAGCAAGACCGGGTGCATATCAATCACACTCAACTCATCAACGAAGAAACCTTTCGCTGTAAGCATAGAGTGAATACCCATTAACAAACCGCCAGCTACGATTGCTGGGATGATTGGCACGAAAATATCTGCCGCCTTTTCACCAAACGTTGCAATAAGTTTTTGATTACCTGATGCCGCTTCTGCCACTTCGGCTTTACTCACATCGCCGATACCAAGCAATTTGGTAAGTTCAGCATGGACTTTATTCACCGTACCTGAACCGAAGATAATTTGATATTGACCGGCGACAGCAAACCGTCCCTTTCACGCCTTCAATATTATCAATACCTTCTTTGTCCACTTTGCTTTCATCGTTTAACACAATACGTAAAACGCGTTGCGCAATGTCGCTGCTGTGGCGATGTTTTTCTTTGCCGCCAAGCTTTATCAATCACTTGCTGGGCAATTTGAGGGGAAGTTCATAGTGCTCCTAATGGGAGGTTCTAGAAAAAGAAAAATCGAGAGATTGTAAACCAAAACAGGGGATAATAACTAGCTATTCAAGCAAATTTTTAGGCGAAAAACCGACTTGATTAGGTCGGTTTATAGTTGGTGCTCTGAGCGAGACTTGAACTCGCACGGCCTGCGGCCACTACCCCCTCAAGATAGCGTGTCTACCAATTCCACCACCAGAGCGTTTATTCTGTTTTTATTCCTTATTGCGGAATATCGTTATTTTTTGTTTTTCAACTGCTGGAGCAACTTGTTGTTGCTGTTGTTGAACTTGTTCAGCAGTTTGAGATAAATCGTCAAATGAACCTTTTTGTACGTTACCGCGGTGAGAATTGATATTACCCTAACACTAAAGCGATGACAAAAAGCCAGTTGCTAAAATTGCGCTGGTACGGGTTAAAAAGTTACCCTGCACCTGCAGAACCAAACATAGTACCTGATGCACCACCGCCAAATGACGCACCTGCATTCGCACCTTTACCTTGTTGAACAAGGATAAAAGCCGATTAAGGCGATACAAACTAATACATAAACAAATAATAAAAATATTGTACATTATTCTTTTCTCTCTAAATTGCGATTTCGCAAAAAAACTGGGAGCAAATGTTATATAAAATTCATGCTTTTTCGCAAGCGCTTTCCCATTTTTACTTAATTGTATTAAGTTTAATCAATTTTCAGCGTTTAAATTTTCCGATTTTTTGACCGCTCTTTTTGTTTAGCAGGTGCCGTATTTAAACCTTTTGAAATCTGACTTAAACGACGTAATGCGGTGAAATCCACAAAACGCACTAAATCCGGCAACATTTGATTAAGCGTAAACATAAATTGCTGATAACTCGCCTGTTTTTGGCTAATATCCGTTAATTGCGCTTCCCAATGTGCCGTCATATCAGGTTGTGTGGCAATATCTGGTAACGCTGAAATGAGGATCCGCCCCGTTTCTGTGCTGTGAATATTGCGCCCTTTTTCGTTAAAAAGCCTCGTTTAAAACAGCAATTCAATAATGCCCGCACGTGTGGCTTCTGTGCCAAGTCCATCCGTTTCACGCAGAATTTTTCAATTCTTTATCTTGCACAAAACGCGCAATCCCTGTCATGGCGGGAAAGCAACGTCGCATCGGTAAAATGGTTTTTGGCGGTTGCGTTTTTGCTCACCACTTCACCTCGTTCGCAATACAGGATCTCGCCCTTTCTTCACGATCGGCACATAGCGGCTCTTGATTTTCATCTTCGCTCTTTACCAAGCAATTCTTTCCAACCCGCGGTTTGCAAGTTGCGCGCTTGTGCCACAAAAAGTACCGCCCAGCAATACTTTAAGGTAATTTTACTTTACGATATTCCGCATCTGGGCAGAACTGCAATAAATACTGACGCGCAATCAGTTCATAAATATGCTGTTCATCAATACTTAAATTGATCGAACGAGTGTTAGCCGTCGGAATAATCGCATGGTGCGCTTCCACTTTTTTTATCATTCCAACAACGATTACGTTGCTCAGCTATCTACCACTGATGGCAAGGTTTGGTACATCTGACAATGCTGTGAAATGGCATTTATCACTTTATCTCGTTCAGCAAAATGCTCTTCCGGCAAATAGCGACAATCAGAACGTGGATAGGTAATCAAACGATGGGTTTCATATAACCGCTGACAGGGTATCCAATACGCTTTGCGCTGACATGCCAAAACGTTTTGCCGCATCAATCTGCAATGCTGACAATGAATAAGGCAAAGGCGCCGTTTCTTTCTCACGCTTATCTACATATTCGGTCACTTCGGCAGGTTGATCGGTAATGCGTTTCACCACATTTTCGGCTAACCCTAAAGACAGCACGCGACCATCTTCATCTTGGTAATCTTCACAAGCTTTACTCGGTTGCCAAAGTGCAGAAAAAAGTGCGGTCGGATTTTCAGACGTTTTTTCTTCTGTTACCCACGCCAACACTTCATAGAAATCTTTTGGTTGGAAATGTTTCAATTTCCAAATCTCTACGCACAATCAAGCCTCAATACAGGTGTTTGCACTCGCCCAACGGAAAGCACACCATCATAACCCGGCTTGGCGACCGCGAATGGTATAAGCGCGAGTCATATTAATACCATACAGCCAATCTGCACGCAGCGCGCCAGTGCAGAGGTGGCTAATGGAATAAAAATGACGATTCGGTTGGAGTTTTTGTACCGCTTTTTCGACCGCACTTGGGTTAAGATCGCTAATCAAACAACGCAAAATGCCATCACGTTTTTTTCGGCTGATAAATTGGCATAACTGAATACTTCATCCACCAACAACTGCCCTTCTCTATCCGGGTCACCCTGCGTTAACTAAAACATCGGCTTGATGAATCAGTTTTTCCACCACAGAAAGTTGTTTTTGACTTCTTTTCGCGGTAACAGAATCCATTTTTCAGGAATGATGGGTAAATGTTCTAAAACGCCATTGTTTTGAATTTAGGATCGTAGGCATCCGGCTCTGCCTGTTCGAGCAAATGCCCCACACACCAAGTCACGACATCATCATTGCCGCATTTAATAAAAACCATCACCCCGTTGATGAGGTTTTTGGCAATACATCGGCAATCGCTCGCCCAAGACTGGGTTTCTCGGCAATAAACAGGCGCATAAGATTAGTCGATCCGACGACGACCTAAGAAAGAGTGGGTTAAGGTCGTGCCGTCCACAGTTTCTAATTCCCCACCGACAGGGATCCCGTGAGCAATACGGCTTACTTTAATATTATGTTGATGGCAAATTTCAGCAATATAATTAGCTGTGGCATCGCCTTCCACCGTTGGGATTGTGGCTAAAATCACTTCGTGGAAAGATTCTTCGACCAGACGTTTTTGCAATAAATCTAAAACCAACTTTTTGGACCAATGCCATCTAAAGGCGATAAATGCCCCATTAAGACAAAATAACGTCCAGAAAAATTGGCCTGTTTGCTCAATGGCCTGAATATCCGCCGGCATTTCCACCACGCAAAGCAAACCTGAATTTTGACGGCGAGGATTGTTACAAATATTGCACGTTTCCTCTTCGGTAAAATCACGACATTGTGAACAATGCCCAATTTTAGACATTGCTTCCGTTAATGCACGCGCTAAATTCATCCCACCGCTACGATTGCGCTGTAAAAGATGATAAGCCATGCGCTGCGCTGATTTCGGACCGACACCCGCAAGCAACGAAGATTTTTCAATAAGATGTTCTAAAAGTGGACTGCTTTTGCATAGTATTTATGATGGGAGAAAATGAATGGTGTGTGAACGTGAATTCACACACCCGATGAATTAAAAATGGAAGTTTCATTCCTGGAGGTAATGGCATGCCCTGCGGTCACAGAAGCCATTTTTCTTTTTGCAATTCTTCTGCACGACGGACTGCATCGTTGAATGCGGCAGCGATTAAATCTTCCAACATTTCTTTATCGTCTTCCATTAAAGAAGGATCGATCCCTCAATACGACGGCAGTTGTGCGCACCATTAATCGTGATTTTTACTAAACCCTGCACCACTTTCGCTCAGTTACTTCTAATTGGGCAATTTCTTCCTGCATTTTTGCATTTTTTCTTGCATTTGTTGGGCTTGTTTCATTAAGCCGCCTAAACCGCCTTTTTCCGAACATTGGATTTTTCCTTCTTGAATTAACTAAAAACGAGCCGCATTTTGAAGCGAAAATTTGCCTTTTGGGAACAGAGAAATTTATTATTCCACACTTCAAAAGCTAGGGGCAAAAACGACCGCACTTTTTATTTAGGAATCGCTAGATGGAAACTCGTTATTACTTTATATTTACGGCAGCCATTATTTTGTTACAACTGCTGATTTATATTTTTAATAAAAACGCTGATTTGGTGGCTTTAACAAACCGCTCTCCCCAAAAAGACAAGACGAGCATTACCTTTGCTCAGTTTTTGCTTCCTAATGTCTTGGTTATTTGCCATTTTTTTAAAGCTTTTTACGGTATTTCGACTTATTGCTTTAATGCTCGCACTGCTCTCTTTTTCAGCCTTTGCGAGTATCGCTCGTGGGAGGTATTCACTTTCTTTTCCGAAAATCCAAATCCATCACCAAATCGACTGCACTTTGCGCATTGCTTACCCGCTTTTTATTTTATTGGTATCACTGCCTTAAGTGTGTATAACGCCCTATGTCACACGTGTTATTCATTATGAAATACGCTAGATAAACCGATTAAACCATTGCGAATTGGCAGTGGCAAGCGATCTCCATTTAGGCAAAATTATTTGGTGGGAAAGAATTGGATAAACTGGCTGATATTATGCAGCAGGAAAAGGTCGATATCATTTTTACTCACCCGGCGATATTATGGATGATAACGTCAATGCCTATTTAGCCGAAAAATGCAACCTCATTTAGCTAAACTCAAGGCTCCAATGGGCGTTTATGCCACACTAGGCAATCACGATTTATTTTGGGGACCAAGATCGAATTGATCAAGAAATTCGCAAAGCGGGTATTACGGTATTAAGAGATGAAACATTAACATTAAATAATGAATTGGTACTCGATTGGACGAAATGACAATCTTGCTCACAATAGACCAAGCACCAAGACGTTATTAAAACAAGTGAATACTGACTTACCGATTATTCTATTGGATCACCGCCCAACAGATATCGAAAAGTACACTTCTCTTCCGCTTGATATTCAAGTTTCAGGGCATGCACATAAAGGGCAAGTATTCCCCGCCAGTTTGATCACAAAAAAATGATGTATCGTCTGGATTATGGCTCATGAAAATTGGCAATCTACATGTTTTTGTCACTTCTGGTTACGGCTTCTGGGGCATTCCTATGCGCTTAGGATCTCAATCGGAAGTAATCATTATCGATGTGAAAGGAAAATAAAAAAGAGCGGTCAAAAATGACCGCTCTTTTTATTATCAATTAGCTCTTAAGAACAGATCTACTTTTACCGCTAAGCCACCTTTCGATGTTTCGCGATATTTTGGCATTCATGTCTTTACCTGTTTTGCATACATGGTTTCGATCACTTTATCCAAGGTTACACGAGGATTCGTGGTTCGGCGTAATGCCATCTCGGCTTGCGTTAATTGCTTTCACTGAAGCAATGGCGTTACGTTCAATACAAGGTACTTGTACTTGGCCACCAACTGGGTCGCAAGTTAAGCCCAGATTATGTTCCATCGCAATTTCTGCTGCAATACATACTTGTACTGGTGTACCACCTAAGATTTCAGTTAAACCTGTACAGCCATTGAACATGCCACGCCCACTTCACCTTGGCAACCAACCTCTGCCCCTGAAATAGACGCATTCATCTTATAAAGAGAACCAATCATACCTGCAGCCACAATAAGTAGCGTTCAATAACTTCTAGCGTTAAAGGTGCGACAAATTTTTCATAATAAGAAAGCACAGCCGGCACAATACCACATGCACCATTTGTTGGTGCTGTTACGACGCGACCACCTGCTGCGTTCTCTTCATTTACTGCAAGGGCGAACATATTCACCCAGTCGATCACATACATGGGATCATGGGCTAAACGGCCACTATTCGCCTCCAAGAGACGATAAAGTGATGGCGCACGACGAGCAACTTTTAAAGGACCTGGTAACACACCTTCTGTTTTAATACCATGTTCAATACAATCCTTCATGGTTTTCCAAACATTCTGTAAATGTGCTTCAACCTCTTTTATATCACGCAATGCTAATTCATTTTTCATCATCACCGTAGAGAGCATTAAGCCACTCTCCTGACAATGTTTCAAAATATCTTCAGCATGTTGATAAGGATAAGGCACCGCCACCGAATTTTTCCTCTTGACCAAAATGTGCTTCATCCACGATAAAGCCTCCACCGATAGAGTAATAGGTTTGGCGGTAAAGCACGTTACGATCAGCATCTAATGCGGTAATGGTCATACCGTTTTCATGCAATGATAAAAAGGAATTATGGAATACCATATTGGCATCCCAATCGAAATTAACTGTCTGCTTACCCTGTGCAATCGACAGTTTTTGGTTTGTTTAACCTGTTCGATAAAGGTTGGGATTAAATCAATGTCCACATCATGCGGTAAATAACCGGCTAGTCCCATAATGATCGCAATATCTGTATTATGGCCAGCCCCGTCATTGAGAGAGAGCCATACATCAACGTGCAAAGTTGCTGCATCATTAAATTTACCTTGCTCGATTAAATCGTCAATAAACTGTTTGCCTGCTTTCATCGGACTCGACAGTATGGGAGCTGGATGGTCCAACCCCCACTTTAAAACATATCAAATACACTAATCATATTATTTTAAATCCTAAGCTAAACTAAAAAGCAGCTTATAATAATCCATATACGACTCGAGATAGCAATTAATCCCATAACTGTAATCAAATACATTTGACTAAAAGCGACCTTTGATAGCGTTTCATTGCTGGAACATTGCGGATCGCATACATAGGTATAATGAGAAAAGGATCATCGCAATGATTGGGCCCCCAAGGGATCTCAATCAAACCTAAAATACTTGGGTTAATAATCGCTACGCCCCATAAAAGTCAGTAAGAAGAAAAACTGCAGTACCGTAATTTAATTTCTACGATTCACACTTTCACCTTTCATTTTGAGGTATAAACCTTCTAAACCTTCACGCGCCCTCAAACAATGACCAAAAGAATGAGCTTGTAATCGCAAGAAAGCCACTAATGGTGCAAATAAGGAAATATATGGGTTTATCAAATTTGTTCAGCAAAGATGAAAGACAAAATACTAATATTTTTGTGCTTTTGCTTTAATAACTCTTGCTGGTGTTAAGGTTACATACAGCCAAATACAAAAGAACATCACGAAGAACAGTAATACGGCTTTGAGTTCCTTTTTCTGTACGACCGATGTGGAATATTCCGTTGTATTAAAATCTTTTGTATTCACGTTGTTGAGAAAGCGTGAAAGACGAAATTGCCGGAGAATGGTTAAAAGAGAAAACCAATACGGGATAGTTAACCACAATGTTGTGATAAAGCCACCAGCAGCTCGGAAGTTCATAGCATTGAAAGCATTCCATTGCGGAATGAGATAAATCGATAGCGCAAAAAGAATCAACACCAATGGGTAAACCAGTAATTCGGTGATTTTCAACATCACTTTTTCACTGAACAACATCACCGAAATCAATACTGCAATTAACACAAAAAGAAAGAATACTACGGTTTGGTGAAGCTATGCCAATTTGGCTACGATAAAAAGAATCAACTGTATTGGTGATCCCGTTTCCATAAATCATAAATTGGGAAGATCGCAAAGAAATATAATAAGGTAATTAATTTCCCAGCGGTCGGGCCGAAATGTTCTTCACCACTCTCAGTAATATCACTGCCTGGTTTAGAAGAAGACAACACGAAATAAGCCAAACCACGATGCGCAAAATATGTCATCTGGTCCAACTAAAATAGCCATCACAATCAAGGCCAAAAACCACCCATCCCTGCATTGATTGGTAAAAATAATACACCCCTGCCCCCACCGCAGTTCCAAATAAGTTTAATACCCAAGCTGTATCAAATTTATTCCATTTTTATTAGTTGTAGTGTCCACTACATTACCCTCTAAAGTTAAATTATAAAATCTTTATCCAATGAATATTCATTCATTAAATTAATGGTGGCATTATAGATAAGGTTATAGGCTGATTGCAAAGTGAAAGAAATAATAAAGTGTGATCTTGCTAACAATTTTTATGTAACTTTTACATAAATATTTATCTAGATCAAAAAGTGCGGTGAGAAATTTGAGTAAATTTTAAAGAGAGGAAAATAACAGAATAATGCTGAATTCTAAAAAGCAAAAACCGCTAAATTTCTTTAGCGGCTTCTTAGAATTTGGCCCCTCCTGCGGGACTCAGAACCTGCGACATATGGATTAACAGTCCACCGTTCTACCGACTGAACTAAGGAGGAAATGGTGCCTCGAGGCGGGAATCGAACCACCGACACGGGATTTTCAATCCCCTGCTCTACCGACTGAGCTATCGAGGGCGTTATCGTTATCGGCTACTGCCTGACAACGGAGCGTATTAAACTATTTTTCGGGTATCGGTCAACAATTAAATTCAGTAAAAAGTTGGTGTGTTTGAGTGGTTAATAACCAAAACGACTATAAAAAGAACGTGATTTTGTAAAACTCAATCAAAAATAACCGCACTTTCAAAAATAATGCCTGAAAATTCTTTCGGGCATTGTATTCATCACTGAAGATTATCATCTTACACGGAATTTCTTCTGTGCTGCATCCACTTTCAACAAGTAGTTTCTTGCTTGTGATGATGGATGTGCGGTCGATGAATACGATATACTTGTTCAGGATACATCTGATTGATCTTATAGATCGCCTCATCTTTATCCTCATCGAACACGCGTATTACGGCACCTGCACCACTGTTATAAGCAGAAATCATTGCAAAACGTTTGAGGTAGGGTTCGTAATACCATCTAAATATTGATTTTGTAGAATCCATAAATAAGAAACACCTGCATCAATGTTATTTGCAGGATCATAAAGGTAACGTGCAGATGGTTGTCCACCTTTACCTTTCATCGCAAACACATCGCGCCCTGCTGTACTTGGTACCACTTGCATTAAGCTCGATTGCATTCGCATAACTGATCGCATACGGGCTGAAGCTAGATTCTGTTTGCACAATACCCTAAAAATCATAGCTTTCATCAATGCCATAGCGTTCTGCCGCTTTACGGACTAATGGAATATATTTTTGTGCACGCACTTCAACGTGGTTTGCAAATCATTGAGATCACCACAAATTGCACGGTGTTACCATTTTGTAGGCGGCGAGTTTGCTAATTTATTTTTGGATTAAATAAGCTGCAAAGTTACTTGCAATCACTTGGTTGGCAATTTGCTGACCATTATTATCCACGACCTGACCTAATACAGAAAGGACGCGTACTAATCGGTACATCGCCAGGAAGCAAATAAGTCGATCCCTTTCGCATCGGACCCCATCAATAAAGTATGGACAATCGCATTGTGTAAGCGATTAAGATCTTGTTGGGTTTCAACAATAATCGTACCTTTCGTCAAAGCTTACGTGGCTACGCGTCGAAAGAGTCCGTGTATTTTCCACGTAGTCTTTACGGCTCGCTACTAAAAAGCTCATTTACCCCCAAATACGATCGATATTATGGGAGAATTGACCAGTTAAAATATCTAAACCTTGCGTGTCTTTCGAAAAACACTTCGTCATAATTAATGCCACGTCGATGGGTTGGCGAATCGCTACAAGCATACAAAAGCGGAAGTAGCGCCAATAATAAATACTTTTTCATAATCTTTTGTTATTTAGATGGGGGAACGTAACCTTTTCAATATGTACATCTTTTGCCTTCAAATAAGAAATTCACCATTTCTTCTTCTAATAATTTGCGATGTTCAGCATTCATCATATTGAGTTTTTCTCGTTCACTAACTATGGTTTGTTTTTAATCCATTCGCCCCATGCTTGTTTACTAATTGAATTAAAAATACGTTTACCTAATTCACTGGATACAGTTGAAAAATCCAACCCTTCTGCATCTTTTTCAAATATTCGCATAAAAACGGTTCTAGCCTAATAATTCCTTACAAATTGCGTTAATAAATTTTTCACAGGCTGAGCTAACCCGATCTGTCTCAGGTGACGTTGGATCATACCAATATTTGACCGCACTTAATAGACCAGATTGAGATTCTTTTCCTTTTTCTGACAATTTTTCCAATCTGAACGATCGCTCTCTTCAGATTTTTCGATCAACTTCAACATAAATGGGATGAATGTCTAAGTGAAAATGGCTAAACGTACTGACGGAAAGTTACCCATTCTTGATACTCGGTAATCCCTTGCTCTTTCAGATAATTCAATAATGTTTGTTTATCATCAAACTGAGGAAAACAATACAGTCCGCCCTCCCATAAGCCTTTGCTTTCACGCTGTTCCAACCAAACTTTTCCTTGATAAGATAAAAATCAAAAATAGCTTTTGCTTTTTCCGGTAACGATTTTTGGGTTTCTTTCCAGGAATTCCGTCCATTTTTCAAATTTATTGGCTAAACAATCATTACTTAGAGGACAAAGATCACATTTAGGTTTCGTTCGAGTACAAATAGCCGAACCAATATCCATCATCGCTTGATTAAATTCCGCCACTTTTCGTGGTTGGTGTAACCTGTTCACTCAATTGCCATAATTGATTTTCGACTTTCTTCTCACTAGACCAACCGCTCAACAGCAAAATAACGAGAAAGGACGCGTTTCACTGCCGTCTAAAATCGGATAAGATTGATTTTGCACAGAAGATAGTATTGCGCCAGCCGTCGATCGTCCCACGCCTGTTAATGCCCAAACTTGCTCAAATTGGGTGGGAAATTCGCCTTGATATTTATCTCTGATGGTTTGAGCGGCTTTATGTAAATTTCTCGCAGTGCATAACCTAGCTCCCGTCCACAAATGTAACACTTCATCCTGCGAAGCATTAGCAAGTGCGGTCACATTAGGAAAAGTTTTGATAAAGCGCTCAAAATAAGGGATAACCGTAGTAACTTGAGTTTGTTGTAACATCACTTCGGAAAGCCAAACTCCATAAAGGGTTTTATTTTGTTGCCAAGGTAAATTTTTGCGCCCAAACTTTTCATACCATTGTAGAACTGAATGGGCAAAAGGGGCATCAACAGAGGATTGGGCTAACATAACTTTCCTAAAGTGCGGTCAAAAATAAGCAAAAATTTTGCGATGATTCTATCACTAAAGCACACCACTTGATCAATTTGATTTTTTCAGTATAATTCGCAGTCTATTTGGTGCCGGATTGTCGGCGATTATTAACTCACGCGGTGTAAGTGGAAAGCATTTATAGCGGCGTGGCTTCAATTTGAGGTTTTCTATGAAACAAGGTATTCATCCAGAATATAAAGAGATTACTGCAACTTGTTCTTTGCGGTAACGTGATCAAAAACGCGTTCAACTTTTAGGCAAAGACATCAACCTTGATGTGCGGTGAGCTGCCACCCATTCTACACTGGTAAACAACGTGTTGTTGATACTGGTGGTCGTGTTGAACGCTTTAACAGCTGTTTCAAAATCCCTGTGTACAAAATAATTTGAATCTAGTGGAAGAACCCCTGCTATGTTTTTATTATCTGAAATTCACCATATCCTAAATTCGAAACACAAAGTGCGGTCAAAATCGACCGCACTTTTTAATTCCCTGTTAAGCAATTGGAAATTTATTTAAAAGGTATAATTGATATTTAAACGAATGTCTCGACCGGTTCAGGTAATGTTGATACGCCTGCACGTTGGCTGATGGCTTCGATAATATCGTTATACGCGCATTATCTAAAGCAAGATTCACATTAATACTTTCAGTCGGTTTCATGTAATATAGAAATCACTTACCATATCCACGGACGTTTAGTGGTTGTTGCTCCGCCGCCACGATTATTCGTTGTAGCGTCATAACTGGTATGTCGCACAAAGCGACCTTTCCAGCCAATTTCAATATCAGGTTGAGTGAAGCGATAAAGACATACCTCGTAGTCCAGTACGTCCAATCGGAATAGCTGTCACGGTACTATCTACTGTTCTGCCATCTAATTCAGGCTTACTATAAGCTCACACCTGCACGTAATGTTAAACCTTCATATTTATAAGCAGCACCGACTTCATACCCCACGATTTCTTAGCTTACCTGCATTTTGATTTCATAAAAACCGTGGCTATTTGCGTAAATGCATGTGTATCTTTTACAGTTTGCCAGAAATAACTACCGTTTAAGAGAAATTATCAGCAAGTTTGTAATTGAAACCCACTTCTGCGTTGCGTGATCTCCGGTTTGATATCTCGATGCAATTGAGTAAAACAGCTGTTCTACCTAGAGTTGAACCTGAAGATAGCATCACTTCATGGAAGCGAGGACTACGTGTTGCATAGTTTAAGCTCGCATTAAAGCTTAGATCATTATTCACTTCATGATCATTAAACCGACGCTCGGATTTACGCTTCCCTTAGTGCGATGCCATTCATTGCTCGGAAATCAAAGTGATCATAACGTAATCCGGGTTGTTAAGGTAAAAAGCACCTAAGCCCCAAATACCTTCTGCATAAACACTCGACATCACGTTTCTTTTTGGTTTTCATTTGAACACCGTTTTGTACGGTTAGCGAATTAGAGTTTACCCTCTTGATCACGATAATTAACACCGTATTTAATAAGATGAGACTGTCCCATGCGCTTTCTAAATTTAAATTTGTCCCCATTAGCAATTAAACGTGTTTTTGAATTCTCACTTGGCTCTTTACGATTAATCACAGAATGATACACATTGGCTTTAGCATTCGTCACAAAGCCCATATTCTTACCATTCCATTCTAAGTTTGTCGTATCATTTTGTGTAATACGATAACGAGGGGCGTTATTACTACTATTTATAATTTTGTTACCATTACGATCTAAAACATACCAAGTATTCCCTTCTTGGCTTAAAGTATAGCCATTTGCTCGCTGTTCCTTTGTAAGGGTTGGTGGATTACCATTTCTGGCGCTAGCGGTTAACCAATCTTGCGAAAAGTCAAATTCTTCTCGAAGTGCGCGAACACCATAATGGCGCTCTTGACGATGACTTAATTCAAGACGCTGTTCTTCTGTAATATCAACACCAACTTTGGCGAGTAAACCACGTTGATGCAATGCACTGTTCTGAACTTTTTTACTACCCTCTAAATTGCTAAAATTATGACCACCCTTGTAGTCATTTTCGTTAACCCAATTTCCAGAAATTAACGCATCTAGCGGACCAGCCTTAGAATAAACAGTCGCACCTTTAGACCAACCACTATTTGAACTTACACCTGCATTAACTTTGAAACCGATATCTTGTCCTTCTTTGAGCAAATCTTTTGCGCTAACTGTTTCTGCAACAATTGCACCGCTTGTAGCTCCAATTCCAGCACTTGCTGAACCTGTCCCTTTTTGCACGTCAACACGTTTTAATAAGGACGGATCAAACATAAAACGACCTTGGTGATGGAATAATTGTGCATCGGTATAAGCACCATCAATTTTCACATCAACTTGATCTTGTCCCATACCACGAATTGTAAACCATTGTGATGTACCACGACCGCCACCAAAATTAATTGCTGGTTCTATCTCTAATAAACCTTTTTAATTCAGTCTCAGTGCTACGCTCCATTGTTTTTGTTGTAATCACATTAGTCTTACTTTTTGCCCCGCTGTTCTCGAAACAACATTAATCACATCTAATTTTTCTTCAGCCCGGACGATGACCTGCAACAAATACGGCAAGTGGCAATAAAGGCAAAATTTGCTCTCTATTATGTATACCTTTCATGGATTTAAAACGATAATAATTATTATTTATTTTTGAGTATTAAGTCAAGATTTCTTTGCGTTTCTGTTGTCTCAAATTAGTTACTCATAAAAAGCCCTGCATATAAACAGGGCTTGAATCATCTATATCTTCACTTAGAAAGTATATTTTACTGTTGCGTAATAAGCACGACCAGAGTTCGTTATAAGTATGAGCATTGTAATTTGTACTGCTTGATGAACGATAAATGCGTTTATCAAATAAGTTACTTACACCGACACGTAGTCACTGATTGTGTCTTTCCAATGTAACCTGCGCTTAATCCCAAACTGCATAGCTACCAGTATCTTCTGAGCCAGCAAGCTGATTAACGTATTTATTGTTACCATTTTCCATACGATTTTCCGGATTTTTACGGGATTTTTGTTTACCGTGTTGCGTATAAGTTAACATTGCATCCAAGCTATCTGTAATTTGATAACTTGCTTAATTCAAGGTATATTTTGGCACGATAGAAAGCGGGTTACCTGTATCTTTATTTTTGGTTTTATGCATATAAGTGAAGTTATTCACCCAGTTTAATTTATCTTGGATTAATGGTACTGTCAGATTACCTTCAAAACCTTCAATCACTGCGCGGTTTGCATTACCCCATTTATACAAATAGTTACCTAGGTTAGTTAAACCAATAAATTCACCATCAGACACGATTTTGTTACATGATAGTCATTACGGAAGTAAGCTACAGAAGCTAGAAGTCCGTCTTTATCATATTCAATTCCGATTTCTTTATTCCAGCTGGTTTCTGGTTTAATGTCGCTATTACCTTGGAAATAACAGGTTTTATTATTCAGGTACATTCGTTGGACAGCCTTGACCTAAAGTAAACAACAAGTAATTCAGGGTTAGTTTGATAAAGATTCTGGTGCTTTATAAGCTCTTGCAATCCCACTCTTTAATTTTCCAATCATCGTTGAGACTTTGTAAGAAGTTTAATCCACCACTTACATTAGAACCTGAATAGGTGTTGTAATCATAACATAAGATGGCGTTAGGATGGTAGATTGGGTTGCTGAAATATTATCTTCAACAAATACTGCCCATTCAGTTTTGACCTGCTATGACCACCTCGTACATTTGAAATACCACTTGGTAAACGTTCTTTCAAATCATAAACTACTTTATTGCAACACGTCTTCCGCCGAGTAACTGTATCATAGAAGAAGCATCATCTAAACTGCTGTGTACGCCTTCAAAAACCAACTGTCAGCATATGCTCTACACCCAAGGTAAATGGGATATAGAATTCAGAACTAAAGCGCGTATTTTTAAGAATAGAATCGCTAAAGGCTGATGTACTCGAATAACTGCCCTCTGGGCCACCTGCTAAATATTCTGGTAAACGGCTGTTTTTAGTTTTATCAAAAGCAACATAGGTTTTATTGTCGAAATGATCGAATTTACCTTCATAGGTTAAAGCATAGTTCTGACGATATAAACGAGCGGTTTCAGCTTTGCTTCCTGCCAAGGTTTTGGTTTCAGGATAGTTTTTATTATTATAAAGCCCTGCTGAGCTATTTTGTGTATCACCGTTATAAATATTACCTTGACGGCTGAAACCAGAATCCAAGGTTAATTTATTTTTCTCATTGATATTCCACACTAAACGGCCATTAATATCTTTATTACGTACGCCTTCACGACCAGCAATCGCAGGATCGCCATTAATACCGACTTCATCCGCTTGTGTTTTGTTCCAGTTACCATATAAACGGAATTGCAATACATCTTTAATTAACGCACCACTTAGATTAAAACCGACACGGTTCGTTGCACCTTCATCGCTGTCTTCTGGTTGATTGGTGTAATAGCTCAAGCTACCGTGTAAATCATTGGTAACAGGTTTAGTGATAATATTAACCACCCCACCCCATTGCACCTGAGCCATAGCGTGCCGCTGAAGGACCACGCAATACTCAATTTTTCAATCGCTTCAACTGGCACCCAGTTACTGTCGCCACGAGAGTTACGTTCACCACGCACACCATAACGTTCTGCATTACGAGAGGTGACTGGTTTACCATCCACTAAAATCAATGTATTTTCTGGTCCCATACCACGAATATCAATTTGACGTTTATTTCCGCGTTGTCCTGTAGATGAGTTACCCGTCAAATTCACACACTGGCATGGTACGTAATACTTCAGAAACATCATTTGTCGCTGGGCGTTTTTCTAAATCTTTTGCTGTCACAAGAGAAGAACCAAGTGATTGTTTTTACCTGATTTTTCTGCTGTAACTTTAATTTCCTCTAGTTTCTCTTCGCCATAAGAATAGCTTGAAAAAGCGCGATGGTTAATGTGCTTAATGCGAAGAATGATGTTGTTTTTAAATGATTGCCTTTTATACATTGAATGCTCTCCGGTATATGTGAAATAAATAATACCCGAGAATTCTAGTACAATATAATTTGAGTGTAAACAACAATTCTTATCATTATTATTCAAATTAAATGAACAAAATACCCTAAATTTTGACCGCACTTTCTTGCAATCCCAACAGATTCTAGTATCATTCACGGCTTACTAATTTGGCGAGTTTATTTCTATTGTCGGGTTCCCCTACCCCCGATTAACCAAATAAAAAGGTCTTAAAATGAAAATTAATACTCTGATCTTCAATGATCAATCAAAAACGTTTTTGCTTTTAATTTTTATTAAAGCTTGTTTCATATCTTTTATCATCACAGCCAGTAACTATTTCGTTCAAATTCCATTTGAAATCAATTTAAAAATTGACCGCACTTGGTTTTTGCTGATGATTTTTCCTTCCACAGACATGGGGCACGCTCACCTTCCCATTCATTTTCTTAGCCACTGATTTAACAGTACGTGTATTTGGGGCAAAAGAAGCCCGTTGGATCATTTTTATTGTGATGCTCCCCTGCACTTATCGTGAGTTACATTGTTTCTGTTGTTTTTCTGATGGACAATATCAAGGTTTAAGTGCATTAAGTGAATTCAATATATTTGTTTTCCGTATTGCATTTGCGAGTTTCTGTGCTATGTTTTCGGTCCAATTATTAGATGTCTTAGTATTCAACCGCTTACGCCAATTAAAAACTTGGTGGATTGCACCGAGCAGCTCAATGACATTTGGTTTCCCCTTGCGGATACCTTTTATGTTCTTTTGTGTCGCATTTTATAAAAGTAGTGACCCATTTATGGCAGAACATTGGTTTTAGCCTTGGATTTGTCGATTACTTATTTAAATTATTTGTCGGTATTGTCTTGTTTGTACCTGCTTATGGCGTGGTACTGAGCATGATCTTACGTAAACTTCAATCTCTCGCAAGCTCTCGTCAGTTTGCTTAACTTAAGGAAATAAAATGACTGAAACCCTTTCTCTTAGAGCCGAAATAGAACAAAGCCCAATGGGGGCTTATCAATGGATGATTGTGGTCATGGCTGCCATCATGAATTTACTTGACGGCTTCGATGTATTAGCCCTTGCCTTCACGGCAACAGCCATTCGTGGCGAATTTGGTCTCACGGGGATTGAGTTAGGTTATTTATTACGTGCATTTATTTGGCATGACCGCTGGCTCACTTTTCCTCGCACCACTTGCAGATAAAATTGGTCGTCGCCCATTGTTATTAATGGCAGTATCACTCTCCGCTATCGGAATGTTAGATCGGCGTTTATTTTACAATATCAATGGCTTGGTTTCTGGCGCGTTATCACCGGCCTTGGTGTTGGCGGGATTTTTAGTAGGCACAAACGTGATCACCAGCGAATATTCCTCTCGCAAATGGCGTAGCTTCGCGATCAGTGTCTATGCGGCAGGTTTTGGTATCGGTGCAGTATTAGGGCGGTATGTTCGCTGTGATGTTGCAAGGTGAATATGGCTGGCGTTCAGTGTTCTAGCAGGGCTATCTTGACCGGTTTACTTTTTAGTGGTGTTATTTATTTGGTTACTGGAATCCATTGATTTCCTCACATCTAAACAACCTAAAAATGCAGAAGTGCGGTTAAATTTAATCGCATTGGTTTAGCCGGTGATTGGAAACTTCCAGAAAAAGCGGAAAAAGTTAAAACTAAATTGCCTATTAGCCATATTATTCAGCGAGAAATACTACATTCTACCCCTGTTAATTTGGACGGCTTTCTTTGCAATCATGTTCAGCTTCTATTTTATTAGCTCATGGACACCAGCCTTATTAAAAGAAGCGGGCATGACAACAGAACAAAGTGTGAGCGTCGGAATGATGATTTCATTAGGGTGGCACCTGCGGCGCCTTAATCTATGGCTTACTGGCTAGCCGTTGGACAGCTCGTGGCGTGTTAATTTTATTCACCGTCTTATCTTCCGCAGCGATCATCACCTTTATCTTATCCTCATCTGTTTTATGGATTGCAATGGTATTCGGTATTTTAGTTGGTGCACTCAGCTGAATGGCTGTATCAGCGGTCTTTATACCTTAAACCCACTTACTTATGATGCCGATATTCGTAGCACCGGTGTAGGCTGGTCGATTGGTATCGGTCGTATTGGTGCAATTTTGCTCCAACGATTGCCGGCCAATTATTAGATATGGGCTGGGACAAACAGAGTTTATATGTGGGCGTGGGCTTTGTGATGTTAATCTCAACAGTCGCACTCTTTTTCTTAAAAAGCCGCTCAGAAATTAAAGCATAATTTTTAAAAATATAACAAAAGGCGTAATAAACACGCCTTTTTATTGAGTTGATAAAGTACTCATCCCTAGCCTTCAAATCAGAAAGATTCTCAAGTTATTTTTATGTAACATTTTCTTCTAAAAATCCTTTGTTATCCATCTTGAATTTCAACGCATTATGGTGTTAAATCGGCGCATATTATAAGGGTATAAAATTATAAGAATAAGTGTAGGAATTTATGTGCCAATTACTCGGAATGAACTGCAATACGCCGACGGATATTGTCTTTTCTTTTTGAAGGTTTCCGTCGTCGTGCTGGTCTTACCGACTGCCATTCAGATGGCTTCGGTATCGCTTTTTGAAGGCCGTGGTGTGCGTATTTTTCGCGATAACCATGCTGCTTCTCAGTCTCCCTATTGCGGATTGTGTAAAACAATACAAAATCAAATCATTGAATGTGATTGCTCACATTCGTAAGGCAACGCTAAGGAGGGGTAACCATTGAAAAACACCCATCCCTTTATTCGTGAAATTTGGGGACAAAACTGGGTCTTTGCTCACAACGGTAATTTAAAAGATGTTCCGGATATGTCTGAGAGTTTCTGCCAAACCCATTGGTTCAACGGATTCAGAAGCGGCATTTTGTTATATGGCGGAATATTTGAAAAATCGTTTCCGTCGTAAACCGTCTGAAATAGAAATTTTTGAAGCCATTCAAGACATTACCAAAGAGCTCTCACTAAAAGGGACCTTTAACTTCATTCTTTCAAACGGAGAATGGATGATTGCCCACTGCTCAACCAATTTGCATTACTTAACACGTAAAGCTCCTTTTGGTAAAAGCTCACCGCATTGATGATGATGGTGTCATTGATTTTTAATGATTATGCAAAAAGATGGCGACAAAGTCACCATCATTACGACGTTCCCTCTCACCAAAGATGAGCCTTGGGTCAAAATGGAACATGGTGGTTTTCGTCTTCTTCAAAGAAGGGGATAAAATTGCTGAGGTAGTAGGCGTGGCAAAAAGAAATGGAAGATGACGGTACATTAGGCAATCGTGCAGCAGCCTCGATAACAAATCAAAATAGAAAAGTGCGGTCAAAAACATCAGAGATTTTGACCGCACTTTTTATCTACAATTAACGCATTGTGACAAATTCTTCTGAACCTGTTGGGTGAATCGCCACTGTATTATCAAAGTCTGCTTTGGTTGCACCCATTTTGATTGCCACAGCAAAACCCTTGAATCATTTCATCCACACCAAAACCAATGCCGTGTAAGCCCACGATTTTCTTTCTTTGCCAACGCACACTAATTTCATCCGGCAAGGCTGGCGATGTTCAGTGACAGCGGTATACATTGCCGTGAAAGAGGACTTATACACTTTCACATTTTCTTCACCATATTGCTCAATCGCTTGTGGTTCAGTTAAACCGACTGTACCAATTGGCGGATGGCTAAACACGACAGTTGGCACAAGATTGTAATCTAAATGCTCATTCGGTTTGTTATTGAATAAACGCTCGGATAAACGACGACCTGCCGCCACGGCAACTGGTGTTAATTCAATACCACCTTCGATAATATCACCCACAGCATAAAATGCCAAGTACGTTTGTATTTTGATATTTATCGACAATAATTTGTCCGCGTGAATTGGTTTTTCACACCGGTTACTTCAAGATTAATCACATCCGTTGCTGGTTCACGACCGATTGCCCAAATTAACGTATCCACTGTGGTTTTACGGCCATCTTGTAATTTCAAGGTAAGTGAACCATCCGTATTTTTCACTACTTCTTCAGGCAACGCTTTGGTGTGCAGTTGGATACCATCTTGTGCTAACACTTCAACTAAAGTCTCGACAATCAATGGATCTTGATTACGCAATGGGGCATGTTGGCGTACAAACAAATGTGTTTCGCTGCCTAAGCTATTTAAAACACCCGCTAATTCAACAGCAATATACCCTGCGCCTACTACTGCGACACGTTTTGGTAACTCATTTAAAGCAAACACACCATTTGAATCAATCCCGTATTCTGCGCCTTTTACCGCTGGAATACTTGGACGACCACCCGTAGCAATTAAGATATGATCTGCAGTCACTAATTCTGTTGAACCATCTGCATAGCTCACTTCAATCGTTTTCGTATCTTTAAAACGTGCAAAACCATTAGCACATCCACATTATTTTTTTCGCTAATACATTATTGTAAGAGGTATGAATACGACCGATGTAAGCTTGACGACTTTCGACTAATTTCGCGTAATCAAACTTTTTTTCACTTCTACATCAAAACCATAAGCCGGCGCATAACTATTAATCGCTTCTGCAATTTGAGCACCATAAAACATCACTTTTTTCGGTACACAAACCCACATTTACACAAGTACCACCGAGATGTTTTGCTTCAATAATCGCACATTTTTTGCCGTAGCTTGCCGCACGGTTAATTGAGGCTATCCCGCCGGAACCACCACCGATAGCAATATAATCATAATGTTTAGTCATTGTAATGATCCTTTTTACTTACTAGAATTTTTCTCCTATTTTGCCTAAAACTAAAGAAGAAAGCTATAAATTGATTTAATTGGGATTGTCTATATGAAAAAGAAAGATCCTCATTTTCAGCATAAATATCAACATACAAAAGTAGATTTTTCGTTATAATGCCAGCTTACCTCCAGCAAAAAAACAAGCATAAATCATCTTAAAAACTAATCAGCTTACCAAAGGAAAAACCGATATGGCAATCTGGAAAAAGCATTCACCTTAAGCAGCTCAATGAAATGGGAAAACATTGTGCCGTTGGGCATTTGGGGATTGAGATTTCGGCTTATGGAGAAAAACTGGATTGAAGCAAAAATGCCCGTTGATCATCGCACTACTCAACCTTTTGGCTTATTACATGGTGGTGTGTCTGTTGCTTTGGCTGAAACTATTGGTTCATTTGGCGGGATTTCTTGTATAGAAGAAGGTCAATCTGCCTTAGGATTAGATATCAACGCCAATCACCTTCGCCCAGTAAAAACAAGGCGTTTGTGATCGCTAAGGCAATGCCTATCAGTTTAAGTAAAAATATCCATGTCTGGCAAATTGACATTCGTGATGAACAAGATAAACTCTGCTGCGTTTCTCGATTAACGCTTTCTATCAAATATTTATGACTATAACTCAAAAAAATTGGCATCATTTTTAGCAAACCTTGGTACGCCTGATGCCCCCGCAACCCGCTGCGATCTCCCGTTATCTGGCCGATTTTTTTAATGGATCCCCGCGTGGTCGATTTACCTCGTTGGAAATGGTATCCCCTTTTAAAAAGCCATTATTTTTACCTATGCGTTCTAAAACGCATTGCACAAAATTATCAATCTATTTGGACAGAACAAGGTTCTCCCTGCTTGCGATTACAAAGCAACAACAAGCGGGTTTACAAGCTTATTTAAATGAAAAAGGCATCAATGCGCAGGTTGAAATAGCTATGACTTACGGCAATCCTTCGATGCAAAGTGCGGTCAAAAAAATTTACTCAAAAAAATGACGTAGAACGCATGATTGTGTTGCCACTTTATCCGCAATATTCGAGCACAACAACAGGCGCATTAATCGATGCGTTCAATCGTGCCATTGCGCAAGAACGCAATATTGTACCTTTTGAGTTTATTCATTCCTATCATCTTAATGAAAACTACATTAATGCCTTAGTGGATTCGATTAAAAGTGCGGTTAAAAACCAGATGAGTTTTTTGCTTTTTCTTATCATGGCATTCCATTGCGTTATGAGAATATGGGCGATTATTATCGCCAGCACTGTAAACAAACCACGATTGCGATTGTGGATAAACTTAGCTTAACAGAAAAACCAATGGAATATGACCTTCCAATCTCGCTTTTGGTCGTGAAGAATGGTTACAACCTTATACGGATCACTTTTTTAGAAGAAGCAGCTTCTCAAGGGCATTCAGAAAATAGCTGTGATCTGCCCGGGCTTTTTCGGTGGATTGCTTTAGAAACCTTAGAAGAAATAGAGGTTGAAAATAAAGAAAAATTCTTGGCTCATGGCGGCGTTTCTTATCACTACATCCCTGCATTAAATGCAGAAAAAGCCCATATTGAAATGATGGGAGAATTGATTTTTTGGATAAGTTGCAGTAGTAAATCTCCCTAGCCCCTCTTTACGAAAGAGGGGGATTTTATTAGCAAATAAATGCTTTTCCGTTCTTAGCTCCCTTTCAAATACTCCCTAAAAACTATTAAAAGTAACATCATAAAAAGCCCCTCTTTTGTAAAGAGGGGTTGAGGTGATTTAAACAAAAAGGCGAACCTTTCGATTCGCCTTTTAAGATTTCTTTCTAATCAAAGATTAGAAGTATACACGCATACCTACACCGATAGCTCTGTCTTTAACTTTACCAGTATAAGCATCGTTTTTGTAAGATTTAGTTGTTACGTATTTACCTTCTAAGAACACTACAACTTGTTTATGAAGTTTGTAGTCTGCACCAAGCAAGAAACCGTGAGTTTTATCTTTATTAACGTCACCTTTCACACGTTCGTATAGGTAGTTACCATATACTTTAGACGCTGGCACAACTTGATATGCGAAACCAGGAGACACATAGAATTTGTTTGTTTTTGCATCATTCAATTTTTCATGAGCATAACCAAAGTCACCAGTTACTGTGAAATCAGCAAATTTATAACCTAATGATGCTAAAACACCATCTAAACGGTGAGCATATGATGCATCAGTTTCAAAGTTTAGTGTGACCATAAGCTAAACGCGCATCTAAATCACCCACTGTATATAATGCACCTACAGCATAAGCATTTTTTTAATACCGGTTTTAGCAGTTTGCCTTTTTCATTATTTCTTTGACCAAAGTTATAGTTTGCACTTAATTGCAAACCTTCAATACCTTTATAGTCATAACGAACTACACCAGTACCCGCAGTAGGAATATATTTACCTTTTTGGAATGAAACCATATTCATAGTCAACCGCTTGGCTTTAAATCATCTGCAATAGTTAACTGACGACCAAATGTGATATCACCAGTTGCTTTACTACCTAAACCTACATAAGCACGTTTAGCGTAAAGTCTACCAAACTCATCACGAGAATCAGTATCATCAAAACGGAATTCTAAACGACCTAATGCATAGAAATCGTTATCTAAATTATGTTTTACAGTGATGCCGAAACGTGAACCTGCATTACGTAAAAGCTGAGTTAGCTGTTTTAGTTGACTTACCAGCGGCATCGTATGTTTTTGCTATCCGCTTTTTCCATGATTAAACGAAGAGAACCGTTTAACTCAACTTTAGTACCTTCGTTGTCGTAAACTACTGCTGCGTTTGCTGCTGAAGCGGCAAATGCAGAAACGATTAATGCTGCTAGTGTCTTTTTCATAATTGTTATTCCTTTTGGTTGTTACCGATGATTTTTTTGATTGAAGCAATTTTTTTCATAAAAGTTCAATCTCCGAAATAGACGTCGCAAATATTACAAAAATAAAACCTATAGTGTCAATGGAGGATCCTGACCAATGTTTCTAAAATCCGATCAAGATCACATTTTTTTGAACAAAAAGGATATTTTTTGAGCAAAACTAAGCGCATTCCACCGAAAATGAAATCACCTCTTTAATGCTTTTTAGCGCCTAATGCAATCATAATTAAACGATCAACACCCTAAAGCCACGCCTGACGTATTCGGAATGCCCGCTTGTAATGCAGCCAGAAAACGATGATCAATTTCACGTTGTGGCAAAGCCCAGCTCTTTTCACGTAGGCGATTATCTTGCTCAAAAGCGATGTTGTTGTTCACGAGCATCTGTGAGCTCATGGAAAACCGTTGGCTAACTCTAAAGCCTTTATAATAGAAACTCAAAACGTTCTGCTACTCGGCTATCTTCAGGACTAAGCTGCGCAAGTGCCGCTTGGGAAGAAGGGAAATGATAAACGGCAACAGGTGCCTCTTGACCCAATTTTTAGGTTCTACCACTTCACTGAATAGAAATTGTAATAAAGTATCACGATCTTCATCTTCATCTGCCATAAAGTTGTGTTTACGCGCAGCCTCCACCAATTCTTGACGAGTCGCTGATAATGGATCTAATCCTACATATTCTTGGAAGACAAATTGATAACTTAAAGTTTCTGCGGGTTTACAATCGAGGATCTGTTGTAATAAATCATCGACTTCATTCATCAGACGGTACATATCAAAGTGCGGTCGATACCATTCAAGCATGGTAAATTCCGGATTATGGCGATTGCCCGCTTCTTCATTACGAAACACTTTACCAATTTGAAAGATCGGTCCACTGCCTGCCGCCAGTAAACGCTTCATGTGATATTCCGGACTTGTGGAAAGCCAGAGCGTTTTCGACAGTTCATCAAAAGGCGCAACAAATTCTGTATTAAAGGTGGAAAGGTGAAGATCCGTCACGCCAAATTCACTTAAAACTGGCGTTTCCACTTCTAGTAATCCCACGTTCAGTAAAGAACTGGCGAATATCAGCAATGATTTTGGCTCGCGCCAATAAAGTTTTTTTAATTGATGCGGAAGGTTGCCATTCTGTTTTTTATCGCTAAGTGCGGTCATTTTTTTCTCCGTTTTTCACCTTTAAAAATGAATTAGGCTATTGTAAACAAGAGTGATTTTTTTAACTCAATAATCCGACTAAATCATTCTTAAACGCAAAACGGTTATCATCTATAAAATATAAAAAAAGTAACTTTTTTTGAGTTAGATCACACTTTTGATATTTTATCCGTTTATTCGGGAAAAAAAGTTACTAATTTGTAAACAAAAAGTGGCAGAATGACCACATATCCCCCTATTTATTTAGGGCATTTTTATTTTTACTTTCTATTGATTGGAGGATATCGTGCAAACGGTTAATGTCGATATTGCTATTGTTGGTGCCGGTGGCGGCGGTTTACGTGCAGCAATTGCAGCAGCAGAAGCAAAACCCCTAACTTAAAGATCGCATTAGTTTCTAAGGTTTATCCTATGCGTAGCCATACGGTTGCAGCAGAAGGTGGTGCGGCCGCAGTAATTAAAGAGGAAGATTCCTACGATAAACACTTCCACGATACCGTTGCCGGTGGTGACTGGTTATGTGAACAAGATGTGGTGGAATACTTCGTTGAACATTCTCCAGTGGAAATGACTCAACTTGAACGTTGGGGTTGCCCTTGGAGCCGTAAAGCAGATGGCGATGTAAACGTGCGTCGTTTCGGTGGGATGAAAAATCGAACGTACTTGGTTCGCGGCAGATCAAAACCGGTTTCCACTTATTACATACTCTTTTCCAAACATCCATTCAATATCCACAAATTCAACGTTTTGACGAGCACTTCGTTTTAGACATCTTAGTTGATGATGGTCATGCTCGCGGTATGGTTGCGATGAATATGATGGAAGGTTCACTTGTTCAAATCAACGCAAATGCGGTTGTGATTGCAACTGGCGGTGGCTGTCGTGCATTTAAATTCAACACCAACGGCGGTATCGTAACCGGTGATGGTTTATCAATGGCATATCGTCACGGTGTTCCTCTTCGTGATATGGAATTCGTCCAATATCACCCAACCGGCTTACCAAACACCGGTATCTTAATGACTGAAGGTTGTCGTGGTGAAGGCGGTATCTTAGTGAATAAAAACGGCTACCGTTATTTACAAGATTATGGTCTAGGCCCTGAAACCCCAATCGGCAAACCTGAAAACAAATATATGGAACTTGGTCCACGTGATAAAGTTTCACAAGCATTCTGGCAAGAATGGAGAAAAGGCAACACCTTAAAAACAGCAAAAGGTGTCGATGTGGTTCACCTTGACTTACGTCACTTAGGTGAAAAATATTTACATGAACGTCTTCCATTCATTTGTGAATTAGCAAGTGCTTATGAAGGTGTAAACCCAGTTAATGAACCAATCCCTGTTCGTCCAGTTGTTCACTACACCATGGGTGGTATTGAAGTGGATTACAACAGCGAAACTCGCATTAAAGGTTTATTTGCTGTGGGTGAATGTGCGTCTTCTGGCTTACATGGTGCAAACCGTTTAGGTTCTAACTCGCTTGCAGAATTAGTGGTTTTAGGCCGTGTTGCAGGTGAATATGCCGCACAACGTGCAGCAGAAGCACAACCTGCAAACCGTGCAGCAGTTGATGCACAAGCTCAAGATGTTGTGGCTCGCCTTGAAAGCGCTTTTATGACCAAGAAGGTAATGAATCTTGGTCTGAAATCCGTGATGAAATGGGTACCGTAATGGAAGAAGGTTGTGGTATCTACCGTGACCAAGAAAGCATGCAAAAAGCAGTAGATAAAATTGCTGAGCTTAAAGAACGTTATAAACGTATTCGTGTTGCAGACCGTTCAAGCGTATTCAATACCGATGTGCTTTACACTGTAGAATTAGGTTACATCCTTGATGTAGCACAATCTATTGCCAACTCTGCAATTGAACGTAAAGAGTCTCGTGGTGCACACCAACGCTTAGACTACACTGAACGTGATGATGTGAATTATTTAAAACACACCCTTGCTTACTACAATGGCGATGATGCACCGCGTATTGAATACAGTCCGGTAAAAATCACTAAATCTCAACCAGCAAAACGTGTTTATGGTGCTGAAGCAGAAGCGGCAGAAGCGGCTGCGAAAGCTAAGGAGCAAGCAAATGGCTAATTCACCGGTAATGACTGTAGAAGTATTACGCTACAACCCAGAAAATGATCAAGAGCCACATTTAAGCTCTTATCAAGTACCTTATGATAACCAAACCTCTCTTTTAGATGCGTTAGGTTACATTAAAGATAAACTTGAACCGTCTCTTTCTTATCGTTGGTCTTGCCGTATGGCGATCTGCGGTTCTTGTGGGATGATGGTCAATAACAAACCTAAAATTGGCTTGTAAAACGTTCTTACGTGATTACAGCGGCCATATGCGTATTGAACCATTAGCAAACTTCCCTATTGAACGCGACTTAGTGGTTGATTTAAGCCACTTTATCGAAAGTTTAGAGGCTATTAAACCTTATATTATTGGTAACGAAGCACCAGCATTAGATGGTAAACCACATCCATCGAAAGAATTGCAAGTAAGCCGTACTAAACAAACCCCGGCACAGCTTGAAAAATATCGTCAATTCTCAATGTGTATCAACTGTGGTTTATGCTATGCGGCTTGTCCACAATTTGGTTTAAACCCTGAATTCTTAGGCCCTGCAGCGATTACAATGGCACACCGTTACAACCTTGATAACCGTGACCATGGTAAAGCACAACGTATGCCATTATTAAATGGTAAAAACGGTGTTTGGAGCTGTACTTTCGTCGGTTATTGTTCTGAAGTGTGTCCAAAACACGTGGATCCAGCTTCTGCAATCAACCAAGGCAAAAGTGGAAAGTGCCAAAGATTATGTTATCTCAATGCTAAAACCAAAAGGCTAAGGGGAAGAATATGTCAGTAACAGTAAGTAAACGTAAAAAATATGTTCGCCCAATGACGGCTACTTGGTGGCAAAAATTGGATTTCTACAAAGCTTATATGGTGCGTGAAGCAACCTCTATCTTTGCTGTATGGTTCTGTATCGTATTGCTTTATGGTGTACTTTGCCTTGCAAGCAATCCTGTTCCAGGTCTAGGTATTATTGATTTCATTGGCTTCTTAAGAAATCCAATTGTGGTGTTCTTAAATATCATCACATTAATTGCGACTTTATATCACACTGCAACTTATTTCGTGATGACACCAAAAGTGATGAACATCATTGTTAAAAATGAACGTTTACCACATCACGTGTTAAGAAATGCACTTTGGGCAGTGACAGCTGTGATTAGTGTTATCGCATTAATTTTAGTTTATATGTAGGGAGAGAAAAAATGGTCGATCAAAATCCAAAACGCTCTGGTGAACCACCAGTATGGTTGATGTTTGGTGCTGGCGGGACTGTCAGTGCGATTTTCTTCCCTGTGGTAATCTTAATCCTTGGTTTATTGTTACCATTCGGATTAATTGATCCACATAACCTAATTACATTCGCTTATTCTTGGATCGGAAAATTAGTTATCTTAGTTTTAACCATTTTCCCAATGTGGTGTGGTTTACACCGTATCCATCATGCGATGCACGATCTTAAAATTCACGTGCCTGCAGGCGGATTTATCTTCTACGGTCTAGCAACTATTTACACTGTCTGGGTGTTATTTGCTGTATTAGGTTTGTAATTTAAAAACTACTAAATTGATAGTAAAAAGTGCGGTCAAAAATGACCGCACTTTTTTTCTTGAATTTTTCGTTCATCTCTATAAGATCTGAGAACATTTATTCTAAAAAAATAACTTTATATGAAAGAAAAAAATCTCAATTAACCAATTTACAAACAGAAATACAAACTCGTTACGATAGTTTAAGTAAAAGACTTAAACAAGTTGCAAAAATATATCTTAGATAATAGCGACAGTATTGTTTTTGATACCGTTGCCGTTATTGCAGAAAAAGCTGATGTTCCCCCTTCAACGCTTATTCGTTTTGCTTCTGAATTCGGTTTTTCCGGTTTTAACGAAATGAAACAAATCTTCCGTGAAAATCTTATGGAAAAGACCACTAATTACACGGAAAGACTTCAACTTTCACATAAAATTGCTAAATCAGAAGGTGAAGAATCACCAGAAGATATTTTGACTATTTTCTCACAGGCTAATAGCCAAGCATTACATCAGTTAGCGGAACAAACCACAAATGAACAAATTAATGAAGCAGCCAAAATTCTCAAAGAGGCCAATAATATTTTTATCATTGGATTAAAGCGTTCTTTTAGTGCTGCCTGCTATTTAAACTATGCCTTACAACACTTAGATTGTCGTTCTTTTTTAATTAATGGATTAGGTGGAATGTTTGATGAGCAGCTTAATCAAGTCAAAGAAGGAGACGTTGTTGTCGCAATTAGTTTTTCACCTTATGCAGCTGAAACAGTTAATATTAGTAAGGTTTGTGCTAAAAAAAGGGGTTAAACAAATTTCTATTACAGATAGCCAAATTAGTCCATTACTCGCATTTCAGTGATATTGCATTTGTCATCAAAGAAGCACAAGTACTCGGCTTCCGTTCTCAGTGTTCAACAATGACCCTAGTACAAACACTTGCAATTGTATTAGGTTTAGAAAAAGAAAAAAAGATAAAAACACCAAATAATAAAAATGCCCCAATATGGGGCATTTTACATTTACAATTATTGACGAGATTTCCAAAGCTTAATGAGTCTTCTGTATCTTTCACTCACTTCAGCAACAAGCTCATCATCTGTTAATTTTTCCACTTAACCACTCTCCTGATGGTTGCCCGAAAATTGTTCGTCCTACAGCAAAACCTTTGACTAAAGGTGCATTAGCTGATGCATCAAATACTGCTTTAAACTTATCTTCCGGTGCATCCAAACCTAAAATCAAGATTCCACGGCAATATGGATCATTTGCTTGAATGACTTCGCTAATATGCGCCCAAGCTTTTGCTGAAACACCCTGGTAATTTCCACCAATCTGGTTTAATGCCCAAATGATAGAAATGAGTAATAATTTCAGCATAGTATTCTTCATTTTGCTCCATATCTGAAGGTAAAATCACTTCTAATAGCAATTCATGTCCTGTTCGACAGCAAGCTTGATACACTTGTTTTAATGTTGCATCTTGCTCTGTTTTCATTTCAATACTGTCTTTCGGATGGTAAAAGACCAAACATTTCACCACATGTTCTTGTGGCCAGCTTGCTAATTGACTACCTAAATCACCATATTCCAAACGTAATGGGCGAGAAGTTGGAAGTTCAATTGGACGTCCAATCCACCAATGTTTACCCGGTAATTTCATTTAATGCAGCTTGACCCAAAAGTAGTATCAGCAAGAATTCCTGCTTGTCCATCATAAATCCCTCTTCTTGTGCTGTTCTTTCTGCAGCTTGTAAGAGAAGTTGTTTCAATTTAGGAATTCGTTTGACATCTGCACCACATTTCTCAGCGAGATCAACTAACTGTTTGCGATGATCAAAAAGCAAAGATACATAAATTATCCCATTTTGCTTTTCGGGTAGTCACTCGATGTAAATGATTTCAATTGTGGATCTAAATCTGGACGAGGTACTGATTCTGCGCGAGCTAAGTAATTATCTAACTCGGCTTTTTGTTGGCATCGCTGGAGCACAACCGTGGCGAGACACCACTCAATGCACCACAAGCATTTGCATAACGACAAGATTGTTCCCAACCTTCATTATTAATGTAACCTCGAATGAGCCCTGACATGAATGCATCACCCTGCACCAAGCACGTTCAGTACTTCCACTCTCACGCCATAAACATTTAATCCACCATCCAAATCATCAGGGATATCCCTCTTCAAATACTGAACAGCCTAATGCGCCACGTTTACAAACCAAAACGGCATGGCTGAACTTACGCACATTTTTTTAAGTGCGGTTAATGTATCGGTTGAACCACCAGCAATATGGAAATTCTTCTTCGGTACCCACGAGTACATCAAAATGATGTAATACTTCTGTAACGATTTTGTCACCGCTTCTGAATCAATAAAAGCGAGTTTCACCATCACCAAGAGAAGTTAGTCCCCCATAATACCGGGCGATAATCAATATCTAATAAAGCGTTTTGTATTATTTCTACCCGGCATACTCTAATGCGGTTAACACTGCTTCTCTGGTTTTCGGGTGGGATAAATGAGTCCCTGTGATAGCTAATGCTTTAGCTGAGGCAATATAGCTTTCATCAAAGTCTTCTTTTGTAATAGCCATATCAGCACAATTTTCACGATAGAAAATTAATGGGAATGTGTCCTGATCTTTAATACCTAAAATGACAAGTCCGGTTAGGCGTTCTTTATCCGTAATGAGATGACTGGTATCTACGCCAACACGCTGTAATTCTTCACGCAAGAAACGGCCCATATGCTCATCCCCAACACGTGCTAGCATTGAGGATTTCACACCTTGCACAGCAGTTCCATAGGCAACATTACCTGAAGATCCACCTAGATATTTGGAAAAAGAAGATGCATCTTCTAATCTCGCACCAATTTGTTGTGCATAAAGATCAACAGCTACGCGACCGAGACAAATGAGGTCTAGTGTTTTTTTCTACCGTTTTCATAATGCCATTCCTTCTAATTAATAAAGTTGCTTTCATCAATACAAATTGAAACATATATTTCAAAAAAAGTCAATAACGAAATTTCATTTTTTTAGACATTAATCACAAAAATCAATATCTAAAAACTGTTCTACTACATCTAAAAACAATCCTGTTTACTACACTGTCTAACCTTCATTTATAAAATCGAATTCTCGTGCTAAAAAAAGTTTGATCTATGTCTCAAAAATGAAATTTTTATTTCAAAAATATTTAAAATTAGAAGAATGCTTATATACTAGCACTAATGCAAGTTACCCTAAAAGGAGATTACAATGAAAAACTGTAAGACTAACTGTGGCACAAGCGCTAATAAAATTCCTTGATAATCAATATATTGAGTTTGACGGTAAAGTCACTAAATTTGTTGAAGGTATCTTTGGTATTTTTGGACATGGCAATGTATTAGGCATTGGTCAAGCATTAGAACAAGACAGCGGTAATCTCATCGTTCGTCAAGGGCGTAATGAACAAGGTATGGCTCATGTGGCCATTGGTTTTGCAAAGCAAAATCTACGTAAAAAAATTTATGCTTGTACCTCTTCTGTTGGGCCTGGTGCGGCTAATATGATTACAGCAGCTGCAACCGCAACAGCCAATCGTATTCCACTTCTTCTTTTACCGGGTGATGTGTTTGCAACCCGCCAACCAGACCCTGTTTTACAACAAATTGAGCAATTTCACGACTTAAGCATTAGCACAAATGATGCATTTAAAGCAGTAAGCAAATATTGGGATCGTGTTAGTCGCCCAGAACAATTAATGACTGCCTGTATTAATGCCATGCGAGTATTAACTGACCCTGCAGATACCGGTGCAGTAACTCTCGCCCTACCGCAAGATGTTCAAGCTGAAGCCTATGATTTCCCTGAATATTTTCTACAAAAACGGGTTCACAGAATTGAAAGAACACTACCAACTGAGCCGATGTTGAAATCTGCTATTGAGCTTATTATGAGTTCGAAAAAACCATTAATTATTTGTGGTGGTGGTGTGCGTTATTCAGAAGCCGCAGAACAACTCAAGCACTTTGCAGAAACATTCCATATTCCTTTTGCAGAGACTCAAGCGGGTAAAAGTGCGGTCGTTTCTGAACACAGTTTAAATGTTGGCGGTGTAGGTGAAACAGGTTGTTTAGCCGCTAATCTCTTGGCAAAAGAGGCTGACCTCATTATCGGTATTGGTACTCGCTATACGGATTTCACAACTTCCTCTAAATGGATCTTCCAAAATCCAGAGGTAAAATTCCTAAATATTAACATTGCCCGTTTTGATGCTTATAAATTAGATGGCATTCAAGTGGTTGCTGATGCGAAAGAAACCCTAGAAAAACTCACCGCACTTTTATCGCCAACAGGTTATCGCTATCGTGCACAGTGGGGCAATTCAATTAGTGAAGCTAAAGCGCAATTTAAACAGGAATTACAACGTATCTATCACGCGACTTACACTGAAAAAGATTTCATCCCAGAAGTCAATGATGCCTTAGATCGAGAAAAAGTTTATGAGGAATTTATTAAACTTACTCAATCTTGCTTAACACAAAGCCGTGTTCTAGGCATTCTCAATGAGACCTTAGGTGAAAACGATATCATTGTAGGGGCAGCTGGTAGCTTACCTGGCGACTTACAAACGCGCATGGCAATCTAAAGGCGAAAATACCTACCATTTAGAATATGGCTATTCTTGTATGGGCTATGAAGTCAATGCGGCTTTAGGCGCAAAATTAGCTCAACCAGAAAAAGAGGTTTATGCCTTATTGGGTGATGGCTCTTATATGATGCTTCATTCTGAACTTGTCACATCCGTACAAGAAAAATAAAAAAAATTAACGTCGTTTTTATTCGACAATATGACTAACGGATGTATTAACAACTTACAAATCGGCAATGGTATGGATAGCTTTTGCGACAGAATTCCGTTTCAGAAATCCACAAACCAACAAATTAGATGGTGGATTTGTACCTGTCGATTTTTGCCATGAACGCTGCTTCTTACGGATGTAAGACCCTACAAAGTCACAACAGAAGAAGAATTGTACGCAGCCTTAGCTGATGCTAAAAAACAAAATGTTTCCACCTTAATTGATATCAAAGTACTACCAAAAACCATGATACATGGTTATGGCAGTTGGTGGCACGTCGGCGTAGCAGAGGTTTCTGAAAAAGAGACTATCCGTAAGGCTCATGAAAAATAGTGTGAAACACATTAACGAAGCGAGACGCTATTAGTCAAGGATTTGATTTATCTCCAATTTAACCACTCTTTCGAGAAGGAAAAACTATGAAAGCTGAAAACGTGAAATTAGGTATCGCGCCAATTGGTTGGACTAACGATGACATGCCTGATCTTGGCAAAGAAAATACCTTTGAACAATGTGTTAGTGAAATGGCGCTGGCCGGTTTTACTGGATGCGAGGTCGGAAATAAATATCCGCGTGATGTGGAAGTACTAAAACACAAATTGAGTGTTCGTGGAATTCAAATTTGTAATGCTTGGTTTAGTACCTTTTTTGTAGATGGCAAAAAAGAAGAAACGATCAAAGAATTCATTAAACATCGAGATTTTCTTCATGCGATGGGAGCCAAGGTTATTGGCTGTTCAGAACAAAGCCGTAGTATCCAAGGCACAACAAAAGCTGTTTTTAAAGAAAAAACTGTTTTTACTGAAGAAGAATGGCAGCTCCTTGCTGAGGGCTATAATGAACTAGCCAAATTAGCAGCTGAAAAAGGAATGAAAGTATGCCTGCATCATCACATGGGTACAGGTATTCAAACTCCAGCTGAAATTGATAAATATATGGAAGTCGTTAACGATGACGTGTATTTGTTATTTGATTCTGGTCATATCTATTATTCTGAAGGCTCACAAAAAGCGATGCTAGACGTATTAGAAAAATACATAGACCGAATTTGCCACGTGCATTTAAAAGATGTGCGTGATGAAGTCGTTGCTGAAGTAAAAGCAAATGATCTTAGCTTTTTAGAAGGTGTTCGCAAAGGCACATTCACCGTACCAGGTGATGGTGTAATCGATTTCAGACCAATTTTTGATATTCTTGAAAAACACAATTATAAAGGCTGGATGGTGGTTGAGGCAGAACAAGACCCAGCCATCGCTAACCCATTTGAATATGCCGTCAAAGGCCGTAAATACATTAAAGAAACAGCGGGGATCTAATTATGATTAAAGTAGGTATTATCGGCGCCGGTCGTATTGGTCGCGTACATTCTGAAAGTATTACAAAATATGTGAAGGGCGCTGAAATTAAAGCAATTTCTGACGTCAGAGTAACGGATGAGCTCAAACAATGGGCAAAAGGCATGGGCATTGCTCATGTTTATGAGGATTACAAACAAATTCTACAAGATCCGGAAATTGATGCTGTATTAGTCTGTTCATCTACCAATACCCATGCGCCAATTTCTATTGAAGCTGCTCGAGCAGGCAAACACATTTTCTGCGAAAAACCAGTTGATGCAGATGTCAATCGCATCAAAGAAGTGTTAGCTGAAGTAGAAAAAGCTGGCGTGAAATTCCAAGTTGGCTTTAATCGCCGCTTTGACCATAACTTCAAAGCAATTAAAACTCGTGTAGAAAATGGTGATATTGGTGAACCACACTTAATTCGAGTGACCTCGCGTGACCCAGATGCACCACCAATTGAATATGTAAAAGTATCTGGTGGAATGTTCTTCGATATGACCATTCACGACTTCGACATGATTCGTTATTTATCTGGTAGTGAGGTTGTAGAAGTGTACGCAGCTGGTGGTGTGCTGGTCAATCCAGAAATCGGTAAAGCTGGTGACATCGACACCGCTGTTATCACCTTAAAACTTGCTAACGGTGCTATTGGCGTGATCGATAATAGCCGAAAAGCTGTTTACGGTTACGATCAACGAGCAGAAGTGTTCGGCTCAAAAGGTGCGGTGCAAACTCGCAATGATACCGATTCTACTGCGGTTTATTCCTGTGAAGCAGGTGTGATTGCCGAGAAACCTAAATACTTCTTCTTAGAACGTTATATGCAATCTTTTGCTGATGAAATGGCTTGTTTTGTTGATTCCGTAGTAAACGACAAACCGACTTTAGTGAATGGTAATGATGGGTTACAACCGGTGATTATCGCACTTGCGGCTAAACGTTCATTAGATGAAGGACGCCCAGTCAAACTAGCAGAAATCGCTTAGAACTAAACATATAAATATGGAAAGAGACCTAAAGAAATTTAGGTCTTTTTTTATCTCCTAAAACGACAAAAAATGGTGAGAAACATTCCCTCATTTACCATAGAGATTTAGTTTCCAATAAGTCCAGCTAGTATTTCAGATAATTACTACATCATTTCAAAAACATCCTCTTTTTTGACCGCACTTTTCTTAATAAAAAAACGCATATATGTATTATTCTCTTTATGCTTTTAAATCTTATCGTAATAAAAAAAGGCTACCATAGGTAGCCTTTTTCTGAAATCAATAGATATTTGTCTACATTACCCTTTTTTTACGACGTTTTTAAAGGTATCAAGTAATACTGCGATTACAATAATTGCCCCTTTAACAATTTGTTGCCAGTATGGATCCACACCTAACATATTTAAGCCTTTATTGGTGGTACCGATAATTAAAGCCCCAATCACACACATTGGAATAGTACCAAAACCACCACTTAAAGAAACCCCACCAATAACTGCTGCGGCGATAGCATCAAGTTCCCAAGCCAAACCGTAAGATGGGTTACCTGCATAGGTTCGCGATGCAAGTAAAGCACCTGCTAATCCAGATAATGCACCACCCTAGAATATAAACCCAAATTAATGTTCTATTTGTGTTAATACCACAGATTTTAGCTGCATTCAGGTTTCCACCTACTGCATAAACATGACGACCAAAAGGTTGAACGGCTAAGTAAAAATATGAGAAGCGATTACAATTAAGATATACAGCAAGACCAGCCCCGGAAGTCCAAAAATATTCACATCCGCAATCCAGGTAAATGCTTCTGAAGACGCATCAATTGGACGACCATCAGAGTAAAGCTGTGCGGCACCACGTGCAATAATCATCATACCTAAAGTTGAGATAAACGGCGGAATACCACCAAGCGCTGTAAATCCACCATTAAATAATCCCAATAAAGCACCAATTAAAATTGATGCAGCAAAAGCCAATAGCGCAGATGATACGCTATCGCCACCAGTTACAATTGAAGCAGAAACGACTGCTGTAAGCGCCACCACAGAACCAGATGATAGATCGATACCCCCTGTGATAATGATGAAGGTTACACCAATTGCAATAATACCAAACATGGATACTTGTTCGATAATACTCCATACTGTTCTAGCTGAAAAAAAGCCGTCTATTGAAACAGACAATGCTAAAAAGAGAAGAATTAAAATTAAGACCATTCCCATACGCATTAATCATTTTCTTCAGTGTCACGTTTTCCATAATAAACCTCTCATTTTTTTAATCTTAATAAATAAACCATTCTAATTAATAGACACTAACCCTGAAGCCAATTCAAGTACTCGCTCTTGAGTCAATTCTGTATGTGGAATGATGCCAACTTGATGCCCTTCGTGCATAACCATGACGCGATCACTCATTGATAAAAGTTCCAACATATCTGACGTAATCATAATGATCGTTTTACCTTGTTTTGATAACTCAACCATCAATTTATAGAGCTCAGCCTTAGCCCCGACGTCAATCCCTTTTGTTGGTTCATCTAAAATCAAAATTTCAGGCTCTAGTAATAACCAACGAGCAAGCAATACTTTTTGTTGGTTACCACCGGAGAGATTATTAGTAATCACCTCTACATTTGGTGCTTTTTATTTTTGAGTTTTCGTTTTTTTGTTCATTTGCCGTTTTTTGAGCTCTTGCAACAGACACGAGGAAATTCTCTAAATAGGGCGACATTTCCGGCATAATCATATTGTCTGTAATGCTCAGATTTAGGAACAAAGCCCGTCAATTTTTCTGTCTTCAGTTACAAAGCCAATTTTATGCTTCATGGCATCTAGCGGATTATTAATAATCACTTTTTCGCCTTTAATATAAATCTCACCGCTATCTGCAGGTTTATAACCAAATAAGCCTTCTACAATTTCCGAACGACCTGCTCCAACTAATCCTGCAATACCAAAGATCTCACCTTTACGTACAGCAAAATTAATATCTTGATATTTTCCTTCTCGAGAAAAATGTTTAATTTCTAAAACAATCTCATCAGATAACTCAAAACGCTCACGTTGGAACATTTCTGACATATCACGGCCAACCATCATGGAGATGAGTTGTTCTTTGGTTACTTCTTTTGTTGGCTTCGTATCCACATATTGACCATCACGAATTACCGTAATCTCATCAGATACTCTAAAGACTTCATCTAATTTGTGAGAGATGAAGATAATCGCAATACCTCTTGCTTTGACCGTTTCAATAATGCGATAAAGTTGATCTACTTCATTTTCAGTTAATGCCGTTGTTGGCTCATCCATAATGATCACTTTCGCATCATTAGAAACGGCAGTCGCAATCGCAACCAACTGAGCTTTTTGCCACCGATACATCTGACATTTTTTTCTGTCACATCCATCGGCACACCAAGTTCTTTTAGAATCGCGGAGGCTTGCTCATTCATTGCTTTTTGATTAAGGAAAAATTTACCTTTCGTTATTTCCCGACCTAAATAAAAATTATCCGCAATCGTCAAGTTAGCAGCAGGAGAAATTTCCTGAGGCACCATAGTTAGACCACGACGAATTGCATCAATAGGACGTCCCGGTTTAAAAAGGTTTATCATCTAGAATAAGTTCTCCACCTTCATCAGGAATATAAATTCCATATAGAATTTTTCATCAATGTGGATTTACCTGCTCCATTTTTCCCCCATCAGAGCGTGAACACTTCCACGCTTGACCCGGAGATTGATCTGATCTAATGCCTTAACCCCAGGAAATGTTTTCGATACATTTCTCATTTCTAAAATATAGGGAGAATTTGAGCTATTACTATTAGTCATGTTTAACTCCTTGACTCGATAAAAATAAATACGGAAATAACGTTATAAAGTGCGGTCAATTTACTCCTTATATTTGTTGATATATTGTTCCTTCATTTCTGGGGTAACCAATTCAAAAAGGAATCCAGTTATATTTGGGAATTTCTTCACCAAGCGCTGCCTTTGTAGGCCATTTCTGCACTCAATCGTCCTTGTCCTGATGCAGATTGATAAACAGTAGCATCCAAATCCATTACCTAAATAAGCTAAAGCATCTGGTGTTGCATCAATTCCCTACAATGAGTATGTCTTCATCTTTGAAAGCCGAGTTTCTTCGCAGCCAATAAAGCCCCTATCGCCATTTCATCATTATTACTCAGAATTACATTTGCATCTCGGTGAGCTGAAAGCAGATTTTCTGCGACTTCCATTCCCTTAGCTCTATCCCATTTTTGCCTCTTGTTCTGCGACCACTTTAATTTCAGGATGATGAGCAAAGATCTTTTTATTCCCTTCTGTTCGCTTTAATTTGAGCTTCTAAACCCAACGGTCCAAGTAAAATAATGGCTTTAGCTGGTTTACCATTCAATGAGTTAACAATAAATTCACCTTGCATTTCACCGCTTTTAATTTCTTCAGAACCAACGTAGCTCGCTACGTATTGCATGTCTTCTTCATTCGGTTTCACTGTCACCACAATTAAAGGAATCTTCGCTTTTTCTTGCTTTTTAATCCAATGGCTTTTTACGATCTTTTTGATCTGTTGGCATAATGATCAAAGCATCAACCTTCGAATCAATAAAATTTTTCCACATCATTTAACATCTTGGCGGGATCGCCATTCGCATCGGCATATTTAAATTTAAGATTAGATTGGGAGGTGACAAACTTATCCATGGAATCCTGCAAATAAGTGGGATATTTATCTGCTAGGCTATACATTGAAACACCAACTACTATCGACTTGGCTAAAATAACTGGGGCAAAAAAGAGACTAATAACTAAAATGCATACCTTTTTTAACATTGTTCATCCCTCCATTAATAAATCTCTTTAGTTTTTAACCGGAAGGGTTATCACCCTTCCGTTATTTAGATGAGAAAAATCTATTTTTTTATATCTCGCTTGATATTCCTCTTTTTTTATCTGGTGTAACGAGTTCAAAAAGGCACCCATTTCACAGCTGGAACTTTTTTTCACCTTTTTGCAGCAAGATAGGCTATTTCAGCCCCCTGCAGAACCTTGTCCTGCAGCTGATTGGAACACTGTTGCATCTAATCCTTTACCTAAATAATCTAATGCATCAGGTGTTGCATCAAGACCAACAATAATTAAATCTTCATCTTTAAGACCTAATTTTCTACCTGCTAATACCGCCCCAATCGCCATTTCATCATTATTACTAACAACAACATTTAAATTTTTTTATTTGCTGCAAGTAAGTTTCTCTGCAATTTCTAAGCCTTTAGCTCTATCCCATTTACCTTCTTGTTCAGTAAAAAAATTTTTAATATTTTTATGCTGACCAAAAATTTCCTTATTGCCTTGCGTACGCTTAATTTGAGCATCTTGCCCTAAAGGCCCCATCAAGATTGCAGCTTCAGCAGGGTTACCTTTTAAGGTATCAACAATAAAGTTTGCTTTGAATACGTCCACCTTCGATTTCATCCGATCCCTACATAACTAGTAACGTACTGCATATCTTCATCTAATGGTTTACGATTGATAATAATGAGAGGGATACCGGCTCGTTTAGCTTTTTTGCCAATAACCTTAACAATATTTGGATCTGTTGGAACAACAAGTAATGCATCAACTTTTTGATCGATAAATGTTTCTGCATCATTTAATAAACGAGCGGGGTCACCATTCGCATCTGCGAGTTTAATTTCCACATCATCATGTGTTTTATCAAACTCACGAATGGCATCTTGAAGATAGGTTTGCCATTTATCAGAAAAGGCAACCATTGGTGCACCAATCACAACATTTTTAGCGATAACAGCTTGAGACGTTAATAAAACTCCACCACAAAGTAACGCAAGCAATGTTTTTTTCATAATGCTACTCCCTTTATTAGTTAAACGAATAACAAAGATTGAAATACAGCTATAATCTCACAATATGCGAATATAAATTTCACCAGTGTGTAATTTGGAATAAATCATCCACATGTATCTATATCATTAAAAGAAGATTTTCTGCAACTGTCATTTTTTGAAAGTGTGAAGTAGATCTTACTTTTTAGTCGAAAATATTTACTATTCGCAAAATCTTCCGATTAATAATAAAAAAATAAGGGGCACTATAATTGAATGCCCCTCATCGAATTACGCTATTTCTTCTACATTAACCCAACGTTTTTGGTGATACGATAATGCTATTGCATCTAACACGCGAGACACCTTATATCCTTCTTCAAAATCAGGATATAAAACACCTTCAGGTGAAGCTAAACCATTTACTAAATCTCTAATCTCCACCGTTTTCTGATCGTTAAAACCAATGCCATGACCTGCGCTCACACAAAAATTCTTGTAATCAGGATGCAATGGTCCAGTAAGGATAGTTTTAAATCCTTGTCTTGCTGGATCTTCATCATGTAAATAAAGCTTTAATTCAGCCATTCTTTCTTGAGTATAAGAAATACTGCCTTTTGTTCCCGTAATCACATAGCTCAGTCCCATTTTTCGTCCACAAGCAATTCGAGACGTTTCAATCGTTCCCATGCATCCATTATCAAATCGAACCAAGGCTGTCGCCTGATCTTCATTCTCTACATCTAAACGTTCTTGTAAATTATGAGGATTTGGGCGATTTTTAATTACCGTTTGCATATCTCCAATAACAGCACGAATATCCTGCCCTAATAAATACTGAGACATCTGCACAATATGAGCGGCTAAATCTCCCAATGCACCTAGTCCAGCTTTTTCTTTCACGCAATGCCAATCCAATGGTGTATTTTTCATTAGCTAAAGTAATCTTCATTATGAGTACCATAAAAAAATGTACTACTTCTCCAATTTCACCATTAGCAATAATTTCTCTGGCTAATTGAGTCGTTGGATTCTTTATGTAATTAAACCCAACCAAGGTCTTAACATTTGCTTTCTTCGCCGCTTCATACATTAATTTTGGCATCTTCTGCAGTGAGAGCTAGCGGTTTTTCAGAGTAAACATGTTTACCATTAGCAATGGCTGCTAATGCTATTTCTTTATGAAGAAAGTTTGGAGTGCAAATATCTACTACATCCACATTTGGATCTTGCACAATATCCCTCCAATCGCCCGTAAAACGATTAAAACCGAATTCTTTTTGCCTTTTTTTCTCTGCTAATTCAGGAGTAATCTCGGCTAAATATTCCAGAACCAATTCAGCATCAAGTGGGAAATACTGTTGGAGCCTGAGCATAAGCAATAGCATGGCAACGACCCGATATATCCCAGTACCCAACCAAACCAATACGAACCTGTTTCATACGATATCCTTACTATTTATTGCATAGAAACAAGAGGAGATAACGTCCTCAATGCGATTATCTCCTCTTCATGATTTAAAAATTATGTTAATTAAAGTGTCGGCATACTAAATGCAGCATTTTTCAATTACATATTTATTTGGCCAACGTGTTGTTGTTGTTTTTCATCTTCGTATAGAAACGAACACCGTCTGGTCCATAAACGTTCAAGGTGCTGTAAGATGAATGTTTCCAACCACCGAAGCAATGGAATGACATTGGTACTGGAATTGGCACGTTAATGCCCACCATACCAGCCTGAACGTGATATGCAAACTCTCGAGCAGCACCACCATCAGAGGTAAAGATAGCTGTACCGTTTCCATAAGGGTGTTCATTAATTAACTTCATTGCTTCTTCAAAGCTTTTTGCTCTGACAATACCCAATACAGGTCCAAAGATCTCTTCTTTATAAATCACCATATCGGAAGTAACATTATCGAACAAGGAACCACCGATAAAGAAACCATTCTCATGACCAACTGGTTTTTTACCTCGACCATCAACAATAAGTGTTGCACCTTCTTCTACACCGGTTGTAATGTAATTTGTCACATTATTGAGATGTTGCTGAGTAATTAATGGACCAAAATCCATCTCTTTTTTTCACCATCTTTTTGGAATACCTGGACCATAACGCAGTGCTTCTACTTTTTGGTTTTTAAAGCTGCCACTAATTTATCTGCAGTTTCATCGTCAATCGTAACAGCCAATGCTAACGCCATACAACGTTCCCCAGCAGCACCAAATGCCGCACCTAATAAAGCATTTGCGGTAGATTCAATATCTGCATCAGGCATAATTAATGCATGGTTTTTTCGCTGCACCAAAAGTTTGTACGCGTTTGCCGAAATTCAGAACCAACTTTATATACATGCTGCTGCAGGTGTAGAACCCACAAAACTCACAGCATGAACACGCGGATCACGCAATAAAAACTTCATTATCATGACGATCACCATGTACCACATTAAATACGCCATCTGGTAAACCTGCTTCTTTTAACAGTTCAGCCAAACGAATAGATAAGGAAGGATCTGCTTTAGCTGGTTTTAAAATGAAAGTATTACCGCAAGCTAATGCAATTGGGAACATCCACATTGGAACCATTGCAGGGAAGTTAAACGGTGTAATACCAACAGTTACCCCTAGTGGTTGCAAAGATGAATGAATATCGATGCCGCGTCCTGCTTGCTCTGAAAATTCACCTTTTAATAAATGAGGAATACCGCATGAGAATTCAACAACTTCCAAACCACGAGTCAATTCACCACAAGCATCAGAATAAACTTTACCATGCTCCTCTACAATTAAACGAGCTAATGAATCCCAATCTCTTTCCAGTAATTCTTTAAATTTGAACATAATCCGGGCACGGCGTAGCGGAGAGGTTGCTGACCAATCAGCAAAAGCTTTATGTGCTACTTCAATAGCTTCATTCACATCATCCGGAGTACTCATAATCACTTGGCGAATTTGCTCACCCGTCGCAGGATTATAAATTGGATGCGCTTTTGTCCCTCTGCTTGGCACTTGTTTACCATTAATAAAGTTATAAACAGTTTCCATTTTGAACTCCTTCATACAGTTTCAGAAATTAAGATGCGACAAATGAATAACAACTTGCATAAAAACACAATACTCATTCTTTAAATCTAGTATAGAGTAGGCAAATAAATTGAACTTTTCAATCCACTTATTAAAATATTGGATATTTTATTTCATTTATGTGATCTATGTCTGATTTTTTAGAAATCTAGCTAGATTAATTCACTGAACGGAGTATTATCTTAAGAAGTTATTCAGCTATTTTAGGAGCATGAAATGAGTTATTTACTATCCAAATCACGAAAAGATCATCCTGAAAAGAATGGTGAAGTACAAAAAATCACCCCAAAAACAGCGAATTGGGAGTACGTTGGTTTTGAAATGTACCATCTACAAGAAGAGCAAGAACTAACTTTTGATACTGAAAATACTGAAACCTGTTTTGTTCTCGTTGCTGGTAAGGCTACTATTGTTACATCCCAAGCCACTTTCGAGCATATTGGCAATCGCGCCTCTCCCATTTGAGCGGATTCCACCTTATTCAGTCTATGTCCCACACCAACAAAAAGTACAAATCAAAGCTGAAAGTTATTTAGAATTGGCTGTTTGTAGAGCACCAAGTCAAGGTAGTTTACCAATTCGTTTAATTAAACCAGAGGATGTTGGTGTAGAAAAACGCGGATATGGAAATAATAAACGCTTAGTACATAATATTCTCCCTGAAACTGAAACCGCAGATGCCTTATTGGTTGTTGAAGTATTTACAGATGAAGGTAATACGAGTTCTTTCCCCTAGCCATAAACACGACGATAAAAAAACTCTCCGACTGAAACCTATTTGGAAGAAACCTACTATCATCGTTTCTCACCATCACAGGGTTTTTGCATTACAACGAGTTTATACCGATGATCGTTCACTAGATGAATGTATGGCGGTGTATGATGGGGATGTTGTTCAAGTACCAAAAGGATACCATCCAGTCGCAACTATTGCAGGTTATGACAATTATTATTTAAATGTTATGGCTGGTCCTGTAAGAAAATGGCGGTTTACTTGGGAACAAGATCATTCTTGGATTAATAGTGAAAAATATGCAGATAAATTTAAATAATTTGAGATATTATCTTTGACTAAGAAAAAAATATTTTCTAAATCTAGAAAAACAAAAAACCCGACATAACGTCGGGTTTTCTTTTATCAAAAACTTTGATAATTATTCTGCAACAACGATAACATCTAATGTTGCAAATACTTCGCCGTGAAGTTGGAAACGAACATCGTGGTCACCAAGAGTACGGATTGGACCGTTTGGTAAACGAACTTCGCTTTTCGCAATTTCAACACCTGCTGCAGTTACTGCTTCTGCTACATCACGAGTAGTGATTGCGCCGAATAAACGACCTTCATCACCTGCTTTAGATGCGATAGTTACAGAACCTAATGCAGTCACTTGTGCTGCACGAGCTTGAGCTGCTGCTAAACTTGCTGCTGCCGCTGCTTCTAACTCTGCACGACGTGCTTCAAAGTGTTCAATGTTAGCTTTAGTTGCCATAACTGCTTTACCTTGTGGGATTAAGAAGTTACGAGCGAAACCAGATTTAACATTAACTTGATCACCTACGTTACCTAGGTGAACGATTTTATCTAAAAGAATTACTTGCATTTCCTAACTCCTTCTTAATTGTGATGAGAATCAGAGTAAGGTAATAACGCTAAATAACGAGCGCGTTTGATTGCGCGTGCTAATTGGCGTTGGTACTTCGCACGAGTACCGGTAATGCGGCTTGGTACAATTTTGCCGCTTTCAGAAATGTAGTTCTTTAATGTAGCGATATCTTTGTAATCGATTTCAACAACATTTTCCGCTGTGAAACGGCAGAACTTACGACGACGGAAATAACGTGCCATTTGGCTGTCTCCTAATCTATAAATTCGATTTGCTCGGCATGCAATACTAACTGCGTTAAACCATTTGAGGTTTTATGTGAAGTAATAAACCCCACCACAAGAAGTTTACTGCCGACCGTAATGCTTTTGAGTTTTTTTCTATTAACTGATTGCCACTGACTTGAACTGGCATCTTTAACCACGCTTGGCGTGATAAACCACTTTCGACTTGTTCGGAACGATGTTCCAACCAAAAATTGGCAATGCGCAATCCCGTTAGGGCTTTTTGCTTCGCTTGGGTAATTGACACACGTGCCGATTAACGAGAAGCGATTATCAAGTTTTTGAATTACTCTTCAGCATCCTCAAAATCGTTGTTTTCAACTTCAGCTAAAGGTTTACGTTCTTCTTTAGCCGCTTTCATTGGGGACGCTTCGGTTACGGCGTGCTTAGTATGGATAACAAGACTGCGTAATACAGCATCGTTATAACGGAAAGTCGTTTCTAGCTCGTCGATGACTTGTTGAGGCGCTTCTACATTCATAAGCACATAGTGTGCTTTGTGTAATTTGTTAATTGGGTACGCTAATTGACGACGACCCCAATCTTCTAGGCGATGAACTTGACCACCAGCTTCTTTAACAGAACCTGTGTAACGTTCGATCATACCTGGTACTTGCTCGCTTTGGTCCGGATGAACCATAAACACGATTTCGTAGTGACGCATTACTGCTCCTTACGGGTTAATCAGCCTTTGACGTAGATTAGCCACCAATCTGCAAAGGCAAGGAACGAAAAAATGAACGTGGCTAAGGGCGCTGATTATACAGATTTTTTTCCAGACTTCAAATAATTTGTACGCTTTTCAAACAAAAAAAGCCGATATCAACATATCGGCTTTTCTTTTATTTCTAAATTAACGGCTACGGAAAATGATACGACCTTTGCTCAAGTCATAAGGTGTCATTTCTACGGTTACTTTATCGCCCGTTAAGATACGAATATAGTTTTTTTACGCATTTTGCCAGAAATATGTGCAGTCACTACGTGACCATTTTCTAACTCAACGCGGAACATGGTATTTGGTAAGGTTTCCAAAATTGTGCCTTGCATTTCAATGCAATCTTCTTTTGCCATTTTATCCTCTAAAATTATGATTTTTTTGACCGCACTTTTTTTGCGGGTTATAAATGAAAAAAACGGGCGGATTATAGCCGTTTTTGGCGTTAGACGAAAGATTAAAATGGTATTTTTGTTTAAATGCACATTATTTTTTAATAATTCGATTATAATGTTCCACTAAAGTCGATTAGATAAAGAATTTAATTTAGCATACGAGGCCAAGATGTAGCCTTATGCGGTATCACCTTTCCCAAGGTGGCACCCTATCTAAAAAGCTAAAAGCAAACTTTATTATGATGTTCGTTAATCTGTATGTAAAACAATAACTTCAACCCAAGGGTTATTTATGGCTATACCTAAAAATAATTGTAATTAGTTTAAAAAAATTCAACAAGAAGAGAAAATATTGCTAAACGCCTTTCTGGTTTGGGGTTGAACTTTACTTTTTTTGATGCAACAGATGGGAAAAAAACTGCCCGCTTCCGTATTAGAATCTGTCGATTATGATTTCTATCCAAAACACTATTTATCGCCTAAGCCCTTAACGCTCGGCGAAATTGGCTGTGCAATAAGCCATATTAAAGTTTATGAGCACATGGTAGAAAAACAATATTAAAAAGTGCCATTATTCTTGAAGACGACGCGATCGTTTCACAGCACTTTTAAGGAAATTGTTGAAGATACGCTCAATAAAATTAATAAAAATCATGAGTTGATCTTTTTGATCACGGAAAAAGTTAAATCCCATTTTTAAGAAACGGATTGTGGAAGGATATAGACTTGCACATTACAAGGCACCTTCAAAAAAATTCAAGAAGATGCATTATCTATGCAACCGCTTATTTAATTACACTATCAGGTGCGAAAAAAATTACTTAATTACGCTTATCCAATAAGACTGCCTGCAGATTATCTAACGGGATTAATCCAAAAAAACACGCGTTGATACCTATGGTATTGAACCACCATGTGTATTTAGAGGATTAAACAGTGACTCAGAAATAGACAAAAATTGAGCATCGATATGAATAAGCTAAAAGCCCTAAGATTAAAAGTGGGAAATTGATGCTCGATAAATCATCAAGATCCAACAATCCCCAAAGTTTAGAACATCCTAAGAGTTTCTTATTTTTGCGACAAGATGGGAAAATTGGCGACTATATCGTCAGTTCTTTTTGTTTTTTTCGGGAAATAAAGAAATTTAACCCCTTAATAAAGATTGGTGTCATCTGCACGAAACAAAAACGCTTATCTGTTTCAAAGAAACCATAACATTGATGAGATTTATCTTGTAAAGAAAAGAAACATTCTCGACTACATCAAGACGGCACTGTTTATTAGAAAAGAAAGATACGATGTTGTCATTGATCCAACTCTTGTACTTAGAAACCGAGACTTGTTGCTATTGAGAATACTCAATGCCCGTAATTATATCGGCTATAGAAAAAGCAGATTATAATATTTTTTTAATATAAATATTACTAAAGACGGCCATTTTTTTCAGAAATTTACAAAGAAGCTTTTAGCTCAGTCAAATATCAGTCTAAGTGATGATCGCTATGACATTCCACAAGATGACTTAATTAAAGAAGAAATTCTTCAGTTTATTACGGACAACAAGTTAAATAACTTTATTACAATTAACTTCTATGGAAATGGCAAAAATAGAAAGTTTGATGACTCTCACATTGTAGATTATTTAACATATATTAGAGACTCGAATAAACATCAGCTAATCTTACTTGCAACACCTGATACTTATGAGCATTTAAGTAGAATCGCTAATCAATTTGATGATGTATTTGTTTATCCAAATCCTCACACAACGATCTCATTATACAATTGAGTTGATTAGAAACTGTGCTCTACTTATTTCAGTTGATACATCAACGGTTCATATTGCTTCGGGGTTAAATAAACCTATGATTTGTTTTTTTACTCGCAAGACAAAGAAAATTTTTACGCACTGGCATCCCAATTCTAAGAATGTATGCCATATTATTCATTACTACGATAATGTTAATGAGATCTCCCCGAGAGAAATAAAACCAGAATGGCTAGATATTTAAAGATGCCTACCACAAACTTTTATCATTTATTAGATTATTTTTATGAATTCAAAAAAACACTTAGGTCATACCGCCCGTAAACGCTTTGGACAAAACTTTTTACACGACACCTCTGTAATTCAAGGGATTGTGGCAGCGATTCACCCGCAACCGGATCAATTCTTGGTAGAAATTGGCCCTGGGCTTGGTGCATTAACAGAGCCTGTTGGTGAGCTTGTCGCTCATCTTACCGTGGTTGAACTTGACCGAGACCTTGCAGAGCGTTTACGTCATCATCCATTTTTACATCAAAAAAACTGACCGTTATTGAAACGGATGCAATGCAATTTGATTTCGGCGAGCTTTTATAAAAAGAAAAATTTAGCAGAAAAAAAGGCCAGAAATTACGTGTTTTTTGGTAACTTACCTTACAACATTTCCACACCATTAATGTTCCACTTGTTTAAGTATCATGATGTGATTCAAGACATGCACTTCATGCTACAAAAAGAAGTGGTGAAACGTTTATCTGCAGGGACCAAATAGCAAAGCTTACGGGCGTTTAACCATTATGGCGCAATATTTCTGCCAAGTGATGCCTGTACTTGAAGTGCCACCTTCGGCCTTCAAACCTGCACCGAAAGTAGATTCAGCTGTTGTGCGTTTAATTCCGCATAAAGAATTACCGCACCCTGTAAAAAGATTTATATTGGTTGAACCGTGTTTGTTCTCAAGCTTTCAACCAACGCCGTAAAAACATTGCGTAATGCGCTTTCAACATTATTTTTCAGCCGAAGATCTGACCGCACTTGGTATTGATTTAAAATGCACGTGCAGAAAATTTAGCTATCGCAGATTATGCCCGTTTAGCGAACTGGCTGGCGGATAATCCACCAGCAGATATCAATACTGAAGACATTTTTGAACCGAATGATGAATAATCATATCGTATAGCATCTTATGTTCTGTCTAATGAGTAATAAAATAATGAAAGAAAAGTATGACTCAACGATTACGATCGTTACTGTATTTTTTTGATATTGGCAGAGGAAATCTTCAATCAAAAAGAAGAATTACCTGACTATATGACGAGAACAAATGACACTTATTTCGAGTATTTTTCTAATTTAGCCACATTAGACAATCCAATGGTGATCTTTTCTGATAATGAACATATTGAAAGAATAAAAAAAGCTCAGAGGAAATAAGCCTACTCAAATTATTCCATTTAATATTAATAAATTTGAGAAAACATTACTAAGAATTCAAGAAATTCAAAAATAGTAAAGAATTCAAATCTAAAGTAAGACCTGATCTATTAAAAACATTGAATATTGGAATCATAAATATGTATTAGTAACAAATTTAAAATCCTATTTCGTTAATAAAGCTATTAAAGATGGGCTAGTCCATACAGGGCTAGTCTCTTGGATTGACTTTTGGATATGTAAGAGATTTAGATACATTAAATAATATTAAAAAAATGGAAATACCACTTTTCTGAAGATAAAAATTCATTTTTACAATAAAAATAACCACGTACTAAATAAATCATCTGATGTTTACCACGCAATATTTAATAACATTGTATTTTGTAATAGGTGGTGCTATTGTTAGTCACAAAAAGAATTGGAATCTGTTCTTTAAAAGCGAATCTATCCAGTCAGAAGCTTTTTATTAAAAAAACAATATTGTTGATGACGATCAAGGTGTTTTCTTAATGACAATAATAAAAGAAAAAGATAAATTTAAATTTAATTATCTAGGTAAGGATAAGTGGTTTCATCTCTTCAAAAAAATTTGATGAGACCGCCAAAGTATCACTAAAAGAAAGAATAAAAGACTTTTTCTCTAATTTATTGATGTTTATACTTCTCTTTTAAATAAGCATAAAAGCTACCGGGCAAACAATCCTTAACATAAGTAAGTTTATGCTGACTACACTGCGCTAAAATGTGATCTAGCTTATCTTTATCAAAAAGGATTTTTTTAACTCCGAAAATAGTAAATGTGGGAAAAGTATCATCAACTGTTTCAAACTCTTCAATTAAGCCTTCTTTTTCAATTCATCAAATAAAATTTGAAAAGAAAAAAAGTAGTGTGGAATATGTTCTTGAGTTTTTCCAGAAGAAAAGCATTAGTTGGAGTAAATTATTTATAGTTCCATTTTTCTTTTCCTAGCAAATATAATGCTACTCAAAAAAATTTGATTCTATGCTCTTCTTTCCAAGAGAAATAATCACCATTTAATCTCTGCCACCTTTTCTTTATCTTTTAGTTTTTGTGGTACGTTCAAATACAAAGAAATCTATTTCACTCAAGTGAGCAGGTATTGGACCTGTAAATAAAACTGTCGCATCAACCCATACACCACCATAGGCTTTTAATAAGGCTAATCTCAGTAAATCAGAAAAGAAAACATGACGAAATTCAGGATTTTTCTCTTTTCACCAATAAAATGAGGGAGATCAATATATTCACCGATGTTCTTATCATCTAAATAAATAATCTCATACTCACCTTTATTCATCTGGACAGAACGAGTGCAAATTTGGACAACCTCAGGTAGTGACTCGCTATTCCACCCTTGCCCCCAATATTGCCAAATAATTTTCTTATCTTTTTAGGTCTTTTTTAGGTGCTACAACTATTTCATCCAATTCACCATCCATATAAAGAGAAATAACCTCTTTCCAACAAGCTGCCACATGATTTTGTTGAGCTAAATCCGCTTTTTAGCAAGCCATTTACGAATAGGCTTTGGAATTAAACCTGTATAAAATATTTTTATAGGGTTTATGACTCACCATATTAATAAAGTTAAAAATGTGGAGTGAGTTGAAAAACAATGTTGAGAGTGATGAATATTCTTCTTTCATAGGCTTATCTACATAAAACGAACAATTTCTTTACCTTGCATTTCTTTCAGGTGTTGTTGTTCTTTCCATTTTTCTTTATTTAGCGCTCGTATAATATTTTTTCTTTTATCCGAGTTAAAACGCTGTTTTCAATGTTTTTCTTGGTGTGCACTGCCGTATTTTTTACGCTCTTGCTGCAAATCACTTACCAATAAGCTATTTTTCTTGATTTAACTGCAATTCTTGAACACAAATGGCAGGATTAAGTTGATATACTTGATAGGCACCAACATTAATCTGTTCATTAAATATGATCTCATCAATTGCTTTGACTTCATCTACCGCGAGGTTTTCAAATAAATTAATGAGGTATTTCGCTGCGCCATTAGAGATAATATAACCAGCTGTACCAAAAATGCTTTGATTTTTAAAAATATCAATATTTCTTTTCTTGGAAAGGTAAAAATTTGTTGCTGTTTTTTTCCAGTTGAACAGGCATTAAAAAGGTTTCTAAACGCAAAACAAAAATCTCTTGAAAATTGAACCGCACTTTTAGCCATTCATCATTCGCAAGAAATTGTTCAGCACTCTCACCAAGCAGAATATCATCCTCAAAAATAGAAATATAATCTAAATTATCGTCAACACACTTTTTTTCCATAACATAAAGTGACTCACCAAACAGCCCTTCTCTCCTGCCGTGAGCTTTGATGTGGCCTTGACATTTGGAAGGTAACGCTGTAAATGAGCATCAAGTCGATCAGAAGGTGTGAATGCATCAAAAAATTCAAAGGGAATTTGTTTCTGACCGAATTGAGCGATAATGTGATTTCGACGTTTATCCGCCGTTGAAATACTAATCACTACATTTTTTTATGTTCAATAGAATACATAGAAAAACATCATATCTGCCTTTAAATTACAGGTTATCTTACTATTTTAAGATCATGAAATGAATAGTATCTTCACAAAAATCTATGCTAGAATTTATGGTAAATTTTTAGCATAAAGACTGCCAAAAACCTAATAACCATAACTGGAGCATTGTAGAAAGAATGGCTACCTATTTCGTCGGTGATTTACAAGGCTGTTATGATGAATTACAGCTTTTATTAGAACGGGTGAGATTTCAACCCTACTCAGGATAAACTTTATCTTGTGGGGGATCTTGTAGCGCGTGGGGATAAATCACTTGAATGTCTTCGTTTCGTAAAATCACTTGGTAATGCGGCGCAAACCGTACTAGGTAATCACGATTTACACTTAATTGCGACCGCACTGGGTATAAAAAGTAAAACCTCGTGATCGTGTCGATGCTATTTTTTTAATGCACCCGATTTTGATGAACTCATTGACTGGTTACGCCATCAGCCATTACTTGTGCATAATGAAGAGTTAAACTTCCTGATGGCGCATGCGGGCATTTCGCCAGATTGGGATTTGGGAACCGCAAAAATCTTGTGCAGCTGAAGTTGAACAGATTTTTACAACATGGCGATTTTCATTATCTCATTGAAAAATATGTATTCCGAACAGCCCGATCGTTGGTCACCAGATTTGCAGGGCTTAGCACGTCATCGTTACATTATTAATGCTTTCACTCGAATGCGTTTTTTTGCTATTCAGATCATCGCTTTGATTTTTGCCTGTAAATCCTCTTTAAAAAGATGCACCAGCGGAGCTTATACCTTGGTTTAATTTGGATAATCCTCTTTATAAAAAGATCCGATTATATTTGGGCACTGGGCAAGTTTAGTCGATGAGTCACTCCCTCAAGGCATTTATGCTTTGGATACGGGATGTGTGGAATAATCAAATGACTATGTTGCGTTGGGAAGATAAACAGCTCTTCACGCAAAGTGCGGTCAAAAAAATTACGTTGATTTTTTAAGGAAACACGATGCTCTCACTTAATGCTGAATCTTGCGAACTGTTCAATATTCCTTTCTACCAATTCGCCCAAATGAAGAAATTTTGTCCGGAAGATATTCCGGCGATCAAAGCTAATTACAAATTACATTGGGATAACTGGAAAGCGATTATCCAAGAAGTCGCAAAGCAACTCGGCATGCCTTTTGCAAAAACCGCATATTGAAAAGCTGGACCAATGGTTGGCAAGTACGTGCACATTTCTTCGCTTATTTTAAATATGAGTTTAATCAGAATTCTGCAGCCATTTTTTCTGTGCTATTAAATCGTCGCCGACTAAGAGTGTGTTTATATTGGCATTGCTATCGTGCAGATCGCTCACAAATTAATGTGCAACAATATAATCAGTGGCTTGATCAATTTGATTTCAAAGAATTTGCTGATTTTGATATTTGGCGAGAAGATGAAAGCGAATATGATGATTTTTCGCCAAGTGAAAGCCATTTCTGAAAAAGATCTTCTCTTGCGTTCAGAGGATGATTTTTGGTGTATTGGAAAAAGTATTGAAAAAGATAAACTAAGCCAAATCGATCCTGTTTTTATTTATCACACAAACCATCCAACAATTACAACCGCTTTACGATCGCTGTCATCAATAAAGTGCGGTCATTTCCATTAAATTTTTCGTCTTGTTTATTTGTTATGCTATCATTACATTAGTTTAACATTTTTAACAATTTTGCTTTTAGGAGTACTTTATGAAAAACGTCGTGATCGTTGGCGGTGGCGCCGGCGGCATAGAGTTAGCGACATTTTTAGGCAACAAATTAGGTCGCAAAAACAAGCTAAAGTGACGCTTGTGGATCGCAATGCGACCCATTTATGGAAACCCCTATTACATGAAATTGCAACAGGTGTCATGGATGATGGTATGGATTCTCTGAGCTATCGTGCTCACGGTAAAAATCATCATTTTAGCTTCGAGCAAGGCTCAATCACACGCATTAATCGTGAACAAAAATATGTTGAGCTTGCCCCTGTTTATGGGCAAGAAGGCGATATGCTTGTGGTTGCGCGTCGCATTCCTTATGACTACTTAGTGATTGCAATCGGCAGTAAATCGAATGATTTCAATACAAAAGGCGTCGCCGATAACTGTATTTTCTTAGATAGCTCTGATCAAGCACTTCGTTTTCAACAAAGAATGTTGGAATTATTCCTTAAATTCTCTGAGAACCGTGCATTAGATGATATCGGTGAAGAAGAGTTTAAACAAAAACTAGTGGATGAAAACAAAGTCAATATTGCGATTGTTGGCGGCGGCGCAACTGGTGTGGAATTAACTGCTGAACTTTATCATGCGACTGAAGACTTATCTTCTTACGGCTACGGTAAAATTGATAATTCTTGCTTGCAAGTCACCTTAGTTGAAGCTGGTCCGCGCTTATTGCCTGCTCTACCCGAAAATTTATCTGCAGCGGTATTAGAGGAATTGCAAGAAATGGGGGCTAACGTGAAATTAAATACGATGATCACAGAAGCCCAGCCAAACACGCTTATCACCAAAGATGGCGAAGAAATTAAAGCCGATCTGATTGTATGGGCAGCAGGTGTTCGCACCTCTACGGTGACACAGCAATTCGATGGATTAGAGCTTAATCGCATCAATCAATTAGTGGTAAAAGATACCCTTCAAACTACGGTGGATGACAGTATTTTTGCCATTGGTGACTGTGCAGCATTAATGCAACCAAACGGTAAATTAGTTCCGCCAAGAGCGCAAGCTGCACATCAAATGGCAAAAGCTTGTGCGAAAAATATCTTTGCACTTTTTGAGCAAAAAAACCATTAAAAAGCATTCAAATACAACGATAAAAGGAACCTTGGTTTCTCTTTCCAGCTTTACTGCATTGGGTAGCATTTCAAATAAATTTGGGAAAAACCCACTAACTGTTCAAGGTAAATTTGCACAGTTTGCGTATGTGTCTTTATATCGTATGCATCAACATGCTTTGCATGGATGTATTAAGATTGGCTTGATTATTTTAGTGGATAAACTTAACCACTATTTAAAACCAAGATTGAAATTACATTAATACAAAAAGTGCGGTCAAATTTAACCGCACTTTTTTATTTCTTAAACCAGTTGATTGTTATGCTCATAGGCATAAAGTGTATTAAACATCAGCATGGCAACCGTCATTGGCCCTACTCCACTACGGTACTGGTGTAATATAAGCTGCTTTTTGTATCGCTACATCATATTCCACATCGCCCACTAATTTGCCATTGATACGGTTAATCCCCACATCAATGACTGTTGCCCCTTCTTTAATCCAATCGCCTGGAATAAAACGAGGTTTACCCACAGCTACCACTAAAACATCCGCCTGACGAATATGATGTTCTAAATCTTTGGTGAAACGGTGAGTCACCGTAACCGTTGCACCAGCCAACAATAATTCGAGTGACATCGGGCGCCCTACAATATTCGATGCACCAACGATCACTGCATGTTTACCATGTAAATCAATACCTGTGGTTTCCAATAATTTCATTACGCCATAAGGGTGCAAGCGCGTAAGGTTGGAATACGCTGACATAAACGCCCAACATTATAAGGATGAAAACCATCCACGTCTTTTTCAGGACTAATTCGCTCAATAACTAATGAACTATTAATCTGCTCTGGTAATGGAAGCTGAACCAAAATACCATCAATGGTTTCATCAGCATTTAAAATATCAATCAGTTGAAGTAATTCAGCCTCCGTGGTTGTTTCAGGCAAATCATAGGATCTTGATATCATCCCAATCTCTTCACAACTTTTTACGTTTACTGCCCACATAAACTTGAGAAGCGGGATCTGCCCCCACCAAAATTACTAGCGAGCCCGGGTGCTCGTTTGCCTTGAGCACGATAATATACAATTTTACTGGCAACATCTGATTTAATTTTTGATAGTTCAGTACCTGAAATAATTTGAGCAGTCATGCGTTTTTCCTCAAGATGGCATTAAGTAAACGTTTGCTATTTTAACTGACAATGTCTTATATTACAAAGACAACAAAAGTGCGGTTAAAAACTGGAATAATTTTGAGCAATTGAAAGAGGAATCTAAAAAAATTAATTGACTGGAAAGAAAAGCTCACTATAATTGAGCCCAATCGTCGGCGAGTAGCGCAGCTTGGTAGCGCAACTGGTTTGGGACCAGTGGGTCGTAGGTTCAAATCCTATCTCGCCGACCACTTCTTTTATATTTCCCTCGAAATTCCATACAAAAGATGTAACCCTTAAAATGCGCCCTTAGCTCAGCTGGATAGAGCAACGCCCTTCTAAGGCGTGGGTCAAAGGTTCGAATCCTTTAGGGCGTGCCATAACTCATCTCAATCTGCCATTATTTTTCTAACTGGCTTTTTTAAGCGAAAGTAATAGGTTTAATACTTAGTTTAGGCAAAAAAAATAGCGTAAATTCTAGATATCAGAATGATTGATTAAAAAGATAATTTAAAATTAAGAAAAGAAAGTATTTGAATGGCGGTGAGAGGGAGTTCGAACCCCTCGATGCACTTTCGCACATACACGCTTTCCGGGCGTGCTCCTTCAACCACTCGGACATCTCACCGTTTTTGAAGTGCGTGAAATATAAAGATTTCTCCAAGATTAGTCAAGTTTTTTTGAGCTAGAACATAAAAATCCTCTTTCTTTTAGTTAAAATATAAACTCATTCTTTTTTTATCGTTGTTTTTATGCAAATCAAATTACTCTTTTTCTAAAAATGTATTTTTAGCTGTAAAAACCATTCAGCGCATTAAAAGAATCTTTCCGTGAAGGTTACGGGAAACAAAAATTAATTAAAGATATTATCGCAGGACTCACTGTGGGCGTCATTGCGATTCCCTCTCCATGGCTTTTAGCTATTGCCAGTGGTGTTCCACCTCAACACGGTCTTTATACCGCTATTGTGGCGGGTATCGTGATTGCATTAACCGGTGGATCGCGTTTCAATATTTCAGGTCCAACTGCAGCATTTGTCGTCATTTTATATCCTATCACACAACAATTTGGACTTAGCGGATTACTCATGGCAACGCTGCTTTCGGGAATTATTTTAGTCATCATGGCCCTATCGCGATTAGGTCGATTAATTGAGTACATCCCTCTTCCTGTTACTCTTGGCTTTACCTGCGGGATTGGCATTACCATCGGTACGATTACAAATCAAAGATTTCTTAGGTTTAGACATTGCTCAGATGCCACCTCACTATATTGAAAAAGTACAAGCTATTTTTGACCGCGCTTCCTACGATTAACTGGGCTGACACCTCTGTGGGTGTGGTTACCTTATTTATACTTACGCAATGGCACAAACTTCGTTTACCCGTGCCAGGCCATTTACCAGCGGTCATTATTGGAACACTCATGGCATTAGCCTTAGGACAATTTGGCTTCTCAGTTGAAACCATTGGTACAGCATTCCAATACACCTTATCCGATGGTACAACAGGACATGGCATTCCAAATGTACTACCTGAATTTTGCCTTTACCTTGGAATATTCCGAATGCGCAAGGTGAGGTCATCAATTGGAATTTTGATCGCATACAGACTCTCTTACCTGCAGCCTTTTCCATGGCTGTATTAGGCGCGATTGAGTCGCTACTTTGCGCGGTCATTTTAGATAACATGACGGATACCAAACATCATTCCAATAATGAATTACTCGCCCAAGGTTTAGGGAATATTATTTCACCATTCTTAGGCGGCATTACTGCAACCGCGGCAATTGCACGTTCCGCAGCCAATGTAAAATCTGGAGCGGTATCACCAATAGCCAGTGTAATTCATGCACTCTTAGTTTTATTCTCGCTATTATTCTTTGCGAATGCCCTGTCTTATTTGCCACTCTCTTCTATGGCTGCATTGCTATTAATGGTAGCTTGGCATATGGCTAATGTACCTGAAATTATTCGTTTAGCTCGTCGCTCCACAAAAAACGAAATTGCGGTGTTATTCACTTGCTTAATTCTCACCGTGTTATTTGATATGGTGATCGCTATCTCTGTCGGCGTATTATTAGCGAGCCTCTTATTTATCCGCACCATTGCAGAAATGACAAAAGCGATTGAACAACCTGCACCAGAAGATTTAGATGATGTGTTAGCTTATCGTATCAGCGGTCCATTATTCTTTGCAGCGGCAGATAAACTCTTTGCGGATTTACACGATAAAACCGTACATACCGATCACGAGATTAAACATATCGTGTTGCAGTGCGATGCCGTGACCGTGCTCGATACTGGGGGCATTCATGCTCTCACTCACTTTGTACAACATATGTTGCCACATCAACAAATCTACTTGTGTAATATGCAATTCCAACCACTTAGAATGTTAGTAAAATCTAACTCTATACCTGAATTGCAAAAATTAATTATGGTACTGGATTTACAAGATGTCTTTAATAAAATTCGTGAGTTTGAACAAGCAAATCCATAAAACACTAAAAAGCGTGCTAAAAATAAGCACGCTTTTTTTATCAATAAAAATAAAGGAATTCAGAATGCGTCCAAATAATCGTGAAAATCATCAGCCTCGCCCAATTAAAAATCACCCGTAATTATACGAAACATGCTGAAGGCTCAGTATTGGTGGAATTTGGTGATACTAAAGTTTTATGTACGGCGAGTGTTGATGAAAGCGTACCGCGTTTCTTAAAAGGACAGAATCAAGGTTGGGTGACAGCAGAATATGGCATGTTACCTCGCTCTACACACAGCCGTATGCAACGTGAGGCAGCAAAAGGCAAACAAGGTGGACGCACCATGGAAATTCAACGTTTAATCGCACGTTCATTACGTGCTATGGTTGATTTAGAGGCTCTTGGCGAACGTTCTATTACCTTAGACTGCGATGTGATTCAAGCTGATGGCGGTACAAGAACTGCGTCTATCACCGGTGCAGCAGTGGCTTTATGTGATGCTATCAATGGTTTAATCGCTAACGGTACATTAAAAACTAATCCAATCAAAGGTCTCGTTGCTGCAGTTTCAGTTGGAATTGTTGAGGGTGAGACTGTATGTGATTTGGAATATGTAGAAGACTCAGCTGCCGAAACAGATATGAACGTTGTGATGATGGAAGATGGCCGCATGATCGAAGTGCAAGGTACCGCAGAAGGCGAACCATTCAGCCACGAAGAATTACTCACCTTATTAGGCTTAGCAAAACAAGGCTGCGAACAAATCTTCGCTGCACAACGTGAAGCATTAGGTTTATAGGAACAAAAAATGGAAAGCTACAAAATCGAATTTATTAAATTCGCCTTGAGCCGTAACGTGCTTAAATTTGGTGAGTTTGCACTAAAATCAGGTCGAAAAAGCCCTTATTTTTTTAACGCAGGATTATTCAGCACGGGAGCAGATCTTGCTCGCTTAGGTGAATTTTACGCAAAGGCAATTCAATCAAGTGCGGTCGATTTTGATGTCATTTTTGTACCTGCCTACAAAGGCATTCCGATTGCGACGAGCGTTTCCATTGCACTATTCAATCAATTTAACCGTGACACACCTGTTTGCTTTAATCGTAAAGAAGCCAAAGATCACGGTGAAGGCGGTAATTTGATCGGTAGCCCATTAACCGGCAATGCTTTGTTAGTCGATGATGTCATCACAGCTGGCACAGCCATTCGTGAATCCATGGCGCATCTTGAAGCCAATAACGCGAAATTAGCCGCTGTCTTTATTGCATTAAATCGTCAGGAAAAAGGCAAAGGGGAACTGTCAGCCATCCAAGAAGTAGAACGAGACTATCAATGCCAAGTGCTTTCCATTATTGATTTGGATGATTTAATGCAATTCATTGAAAAAGAACCCGATTATCAGCAATATTTACCTGCGATGCGGGCTTATCGTGAAAGTTATGGTGTGTAATTCATCACTTGAAAAAAATAAGAATAAAGCCATATTACGTAAGGGCAGACATTTGCGTCTGCCCATTATTGTCAAAGACCTTTTTGACCGCACTTTAGGGAAGAGAATGTATTTTTTTGGAAAGATTATCGGCGTTTTTCTCGGTTTTAAATGGGGGGGCCTTTTTGGCGCCATCGCTGGACTTATTTTAGGCTCTATCGCAGATAAAAAAACTCTATGAGCTTGGTTCGGTTAACTCTAGCTTTTTAAGACGACCCGACAAGCGCTCTTTATGCAAACTACCTTTGCGGTACTTGGGCATTTAAGTAAATCCAAAGGTCGTGTGACAGAAGAAGATATTCAACTGGCGAATCAGTTGATGAACCAAATGCAATTAGATGAGAGTCATCGCAAACTTGCTCAAGAGGCATTTAGTCGAGGTAAAAGCAACAGATTTTTCCACTACGCGGTGATTCGCGAATTCCGCATTGGATGTGGACAACGCGCTGATTTACTAAGAATGTTCTTGCACGCACAAGTGCAAGCCGCATTTGCTGATTCTCAATTACATGACTCAGAAAAAGAAGTGCTTTATGTGGTGGCTGAAGAGCTTGGTCTTTCCCGTATGCAGTTTGAGCAAATGCTGGCAATGGAAATTGCAGCTCGTCAATTTACTCAAGGTGGATTCTATCGCCAATACCAACAGGGTGGTTATCAACAGCAAGGTGGCTATCAATACCAACAACAAGGTAGTTATCAACAATCTTCTGGCCCAACACTAAGTGATGCTTATAAAGTATTGGGCGTGAGTGAAAGTGATGATCGTAATGCCGTAAAACGTGCATATCGTCGTTTAATGAATGAACATCACCCGGATAAATTAGTGGCTAAAGGCTTACCGCCAGAAATGATGGAAATGGCCAAAGAAAAAGCGCAACAAATCCAAGCTGCTTACGACTTAATTTTGTAAAGTGAAAGGCTGGAAATAGTGCGTGTTATCACTCGCTCCCCATGCAAGGGGTGCTCGATCCTTTCGTTCGTCAGCTTTTAACTGAAGTGAATGAATATGATCTCTGCATCACCGAATTTGTCCGCGTGGTGGATCAACTCTTACCTGAAAAGGTCTTTTTATCGTCTTTGCCCTGAACTCAAAAATCAGGGTTTTACACCTTCTAGAACACCTGTTCGTGTCCAACTTTTAGGTCAACATCCGAACTGTCTTGCTGAAAATGCCCATCGCGCCATTGAGCTTGGATCACATGGTATTGATTTAAATCGTGGCTGTCCATCCAAAACCGTTAATGGCAGTAACGGAGGTGCAGCACTCTCAAACAACCTGAATTAATTTATCAAAGCAACTCTAGCCTTACGAAAAACCGTACCTAGTCATTTACCTGTCAGTGTGAAAGTGCGATTAGGTTGGAATTGTACTTCACAAGCGTTTGAAATTGCCGATGCCGTACAACAAGGTGGCGCGACTGAAATCACTATTCACGGCAGAACCAAAGCCGATGGCTATCGTGCCGATCGAATCAATTGGGAAAAATCGGTGAAGTGAGATCTCGCTAACGATCCCTGTGATTGCTAATGGTGAAATTTGGCGTTGGGAAGATGGTCAAGCCTGTTTAAAAGCGACCGGGTGTGAATATCTAATGGTCGGGCGTGGTGCATTAAATATCCCAAACCTAAGCCTTGTACTTAAACAAAATTGCGAAAAAATGTCTTGGACGGATGTTCAAAAGATCTTGCAAAAATATGCGGAAATGGAAAATTTCTATGATTCCGGTTTTTATCATGTTGCCCGCATCAAACAATGGCTACGCTATCTTAATAAAGAATATCCTGAAGCAGATATCGTTTTTGAACGAATTAAAACCTGCCAAACCGCAGAAGATCTGAGAGAACGACTCTGTCAGTGCTAAAAAAAGTGCGGTCAGAATAGACGGCTTTTTAGCATTATCCCCACTCGTACGATGAGTTAAACACTCAAACAAAACTTGACCAAAATCAAAAAGTTATCATACAGAACCAGTAGAATCGATGAGGCATATACCACAAAAAAGGAGAGGTGCCTTATGAAGACTCGTCTATTGCTTTCTAGCTTACTTATCGCATTAAGTGCAACATCATTTGCCCAAACGCATAAAGCGCATTGGTCTTATGATGGGAAAGAAAGCCCTGAACATTGGGGTGATTTGCTCACCGAGTATCAAATCTGCAAGCTAGGGAAGGTTCAGTCGCCTGTTAATCTCGAAGCTGATAACGGAATGAAAGTAGCAAATAAACCACTTAAAATGAATTACTTCCCTGCGGAGTATCAAGTGGAAAACAATGGACATACCGTGCAAGTCAGTGTTACACAAGAAAATGCACCATTTATTACGCTCAACAATAAACCATTCTATTTAAAACAATTTCACTTTCACACACCAAGTGAGCATACTTTTAAACGCCAACATTATCCTTTAGAGATTCATTTTGTTCATCAAAGTGAAGATAAAGCATTAGCGGTTGTTGCCGTAATGGTAAATGAAGGTGAAGCGAATCCAGCATTAGCACCAGTCGTTGAAAAACTCACCGTTGGACAAAAAGAAAAATTGGCTCAACAGATTGATATTAAAGCGCTAATGCCAAAAGAGATGGCACGCTTCCGCTTAAATGGATCGCTCACCACTCCACCTTGTAGTGAAAACGTGGCTGGACCATTTTTAAAAGCACCAATTCAAGCAAGCAAAGCACAGATTGCTGCGATAGAAGAAATGGAAGGGAAAAACAACCGCCCAACGCAACCATTAAATCAACGTGATGTGGAGTTGAACAATAAATAAAAATGCGTGGATAATCTCCACGCATTTTTTTATTCAGATTAGAAAAGATTAAAGGTGAATGTTGCCATCATAGATATGAGTCGCATCGCCAGTCATATAAAGCGGTGAACCTACCCCTTCCCATTCAATAAGTAAGCTACCACCTGGTAGATCAACTTGCACTTTGTTATCAAGTAAACCTTGCATAATCCCTACTGCAGCTGCAGCACAAGCGCCACTGCCACAAGCTTGTGTTTCACCTGCACCACGTTCATATACACGCAATTTAATGTGATTACGATTGACGACTTGCATAGATCCAGCGTTTACCCTTTCCGGAAAACGTTCATGATTTTCTAATAATGGACCTAATTCTGCTACATTAGCCGTTTCAATATTATCCACTTGAACAACGCAATGTGGATTGCCCATTGATACCGCACCACAAAAGCACCGTTTGAACATCGGTTCGCAGAATATAATTTTTCAAATTTATTGGCAGTAAAAGGAATTTTATTAGGGTTCCCAAATCGGCTCGCCCATATTGACGCGAATTTGACCATCTTCTTTTACCGTTAAAACCATTTTTCCTTTTTGCGTGCTTACTGCAATATCCTTTTTATTAGTCAGTCCTTTTAAGGTGACAAAACGCGCAAAACATCTTGCCCCATTTCCACATTGCGACACTTCACTACCATCTGCATTGAAAATACGATAATGGAAATCTAAATCTGGATCATAAGGTGGCTCAACAATTAAAAGCTGATCAAAACCAATACCACGATGACGATCGGCTAAGCGTTTAATGGTTTCAGGGGTAAAATAGGCATTTTGCGTCACAGCATCAACAACAACAAAGTCATTGCCAAGGCCATGCATTTTGGAAAACTGCATGTTTCCTTCCTTGATTTGAAAATTTTTTGGCATTATAGAGAGCAATAAGCCGAATGGCAAATAGCCAGAATAGACAAAGTGCGGTCAAAAAACACTTTATTTTCTCACCGCACTTTCATCATTACATCCAAGCGTTATTACGAATGATCCCTACTGCAATCCCTTCAATTTCAAAATGAGGCTGTTCTTCAAGATTCACCACAATCGGTTGAAACTCTTCATTTTTCTGCATGCAGATAAATAACAGAACCTTTACGCTCTAAGCGTTTTACTGTCACTTCATCTTCAATTCGTGCGACAACAATCTGTCCATTTCGCACATCTTTTGTGCTATGAACAGCAAGAAGATCGCCGTCTAAAATACCAATATCTTTCATGGATTGGCCATATACTTTTAATAAAAAGTCAGCTTGTGGTTTGAACATATTAGCATCAACACGATAAGTACCTTCAATATGTTGCTCAGCCAAAATTGGTTCCCCTGCAGCCACGCGACCAATGAGCGGTAAGCCTTCTTCTTCCTCATCATTTGCACTGTCATCAACAATGCGAATACCGCGAGAAGCCCCCGCCACAATTTCAATAGCGCCTTTACGAGCAAGCGCTTTTTAAGTGTTCTTCCGCCGCATTAGGGGATTTAAAAGCCTAATTCACGAGAAATTTCTGCACGAGTTGGCGGCATACCCGTGGTTTCTAAAATGTCGTTTTAAGAGTTCCAGCACTTCTTGTTGTCTGGCAGTTAATGGTCTCATATACACTCCTGTTACTTTATACAGAATAACTGTTAGTATATACAGAAAGATAACGATTGCAACAACTATTTTCTGGAGGTAAAAAGTGCGGTCAATTTTTCATATTTTTGAGTGTTCATCATAAATCTCAAATGTAAATTTTTTTAGAATTTGACTGGTCGAATGTGTTAAAATGCCCGACAATACCTAGAAATGTCTAACAAAAAGAGAATATTAATTATGTCTGGCATCGTAAGTACTTATCGTAAATTATTAGAATTACCGCTTTCGGTTTTAGTAAAAAAATAATCCTATTCCCGCTCAACCCATCGAAGAGCTTCAACTCAATATCAATCAACCTATTCTTTTATGTTTTTACCTTATACCTCTCAAACTGACTTCGTGATTTTCCGTCGTAACTGTTTAAGCGTAGGTTTACCTGATCCAGCTGAAAAGAATGTGATTGATGGCGTAGCATTACCACGTTATGTCTATTTAGACGAAGGTCGTCGCTTTTTTAAATCAAAAGGCGCAAAAGATGAAACGGTCAAGGTGTTCAATAAGTACTTAGAATTGCATCGTGATATTGCTGATTTAGATGTGCAACTGATCCCGGTTTCTGTGCTTTGGGGGCGTTCGCACGGTAAAGAAGATAAAGCAAGCTTACCAAATCTGCGTCTATTGAATGGCATTCAAAAACCTTTGCAGCAATTTGGTTTGAGCGTGATACCTTTTGTACGTTTTTTTCTCAAGCGCTCTCTTTGCGTTACATGGTAAATGAGCATGGTTCAGATGAAAAATCGCACAAAAACTTGCTCGTGTGGCTAAAAATACACTTCGCTAAACAACGCATTTCGGCAACAGGCCCTCGCCTACCAAACCGCGAAGCAATGTTTAATAAACTCTTAAATTCCCAAAGCGATTCAAAATGCGATTGAAGATGAGGCAAAAATCAAAAATATCAGCCGTGAAAAAGCCTATGCTGAAGCTGAAAAAAATTCTTCATGAAATCGCTGCAGATGTTAGCCATTCAAGCCTTCGGGTAGCTGATCGTTTCTTACGTTGGTTATGGAACAAACTCTATTCAGGTATTAATGTACAAAATGCGGACCGTGTGCGTAAACTGGCACTAGAAGGACATGAAATTGTTTTATGTGCCTTGTCACCGTAGTCACATTGACTATTTATTACTTTCTTATGTGCTCTATCACTGTGGTCTTGTACCGCCACATATTGCAGCAGGTATTAACTTAAACTTTTGGCCTGCGGGACCTTTTATTCCGTAGCTGGGGAGCATTCTTTATTCGCCGCACCTTTAAAGGTAATCGCCTTTACTCTGCAATTTTTCCGTGAATATTTAGGGGAATTATTCCACCGAGGTTATTCCGTTGAATACTTCATTGAAGGTGGTCGTTCTCGTACAGGTCGTTTGCTTGCACCGAAAAACCGGTATGATGTCGATGACGCTACAAGCGCTTCAACATAACCAAACTCGTCCAATTTCTGTGGTGCCAGTGTATATTGGTTATGAGCACGTATTAGAAGTGGACACTTATGCTAAGGAATTACGTGGTGCCGCAAAAGAAAAAGAAAATGCAGGCTTAGTTTTTACGTGTGATTAAAAAATTGCGCAATTTAGGCCAAGGTTTTGTGAATTTTGGTGAGCCAATCACACTGTCAAATTACCTTAGCCACCATTATCCTGAATGGAAAGAACAACATCATGAAGATAAACCGCTGTGGTTTTAACCAAGCAGTGGGTTCTATTTCTAATCAAGTGATGATAAACATCAACAAATCGGCAGCAGTCAATGGGATGAATTTAGTGGGGACAGCACTCCTATCTTCTCGTCAGCGTGCACTTTCTCATGAACAGTTATTAGAACAACTCTCAGTTATCAAGAGATGTTAAAGAATGTCCCGTATTCTACTGATGTGGTGCTTCCAACTGATACACCAAAAGCGATGCTTGACCACGTATTAAGCTTAGATCGTGTTGGCGTGTTAGTTGAAAAAGATAACTTTGGGGAAATTATTCGTTTAGAACGTAATTCTGCTGTTCTCATGACGTATTACCGAAATAATATTCAACACTTATTTGTGTTGCCTTCACTTGTTGCGAGTATCGTTTTACATTATGAAGCAATCCAAAAAGATTTATTATTGGATGCGGTTCGTAAAATTTATCCATTCTTAAAGGTGAACTCTTCCTTCATTTCAATGAAGAAGAATTAAATACACAAATTAAAGCCATTATTGATGAATTTGCGCGTCAGGATGTTATCCAAGCCAATAATAATTTCTTATCTATCCATCGCTCTAAAGTTCGTATTTTTACAACTTTGGTCTGCCGGTATGCGTGAAATCTTACAACGCTACTACATTACAGTAAGCATTTTACGTAGAGATCCCGGAATTGCTCGCGGATTATTAGAAAAAGAAAGCCAATTGGTGGCACAGCGTCTTTCTGTATTACACGGTATTAACGCACCAGAGTTCTTTTGATAAAGCGGTATTCTCTGCTTTCATTGCTAACTTAAAAAGAAGAAGGTTATTTTCGATGATGACAAAGAAAAATTACACGAACTAGCAACAATCTTAGAGCATTTGATTTCTAGCGAGATTTGCTTAACAATCAACGGCGCGGCAGATAAAGCAGATGAAGTTGAGATTAAAGTAGAAGAAGAGGATAAATCAAATAAAGATGAATAATCTTTATTTGAATATACAAAGGGCGTGTTGAATATCCAACACGCCCTTTTCTTTATATGATTAATTCAACCAGAAATAATATCCTATTGTCGCGATAACGAGTATACACACAATATTTAAGATAAACCCAGCTTTCACCATATCACTCTGACGAACATGTCCCGTACCAAATACGATTGCATTTTGGCGGTGTCGCCACTGGTAACATAAAGGCACAAGAAGCACCCTAAACCGATGATTAAAGGCAAGACCAATTTCTGGCATACCAAGAGATTGCGCGATAGAAATAAAAGATTGGCACTAATAATGCTGCACTCGCAGTATTGGACGTAAATTCAGTTAAGAAAATAATGAAGGTTGCGACCAATAAACCGATGAGGTAGTAATGTTGTCCTTGAACCAAGAATACAATACCGTCAGCTAACACTTTACTTGCGCCCGAATCTTTTAATACCGCACTTAGGTTAAACCGCCACCGAAAAAGCATCAATACGCCCCAGTCAGTGCTTTCTTGGATTTGTTTCCAATTTGCTACACCGGTTGAACAAATAATGACAGCCGCAAGTAATGCAACGACGCTATCAAAACTACCGATATTTTTAGCAAGACCAAATACACCCGAAATGATTGGATTAATATAACTACTAAATACCCAACAAAGTGCAATAACACCAAAAATGACAAGCGTTAAAACGCGTTGACCATTCATTTCAATACGTTCAAAAGTTTTTGTTCAAAATGTAAAATTAAGTTTTGGTTTAAAGACAATGAAAAAGTGTACCAATCATCAACGGCATCAAAATGAGCATAATTGGTAAGCCATACCATAACCAATCAGAGAAGGTTAAATGTAAGTTACTTGCAACGATAGCATTTGGTGGGCTACCCACTAATGTACCCATACCACCAATACTTGCACTATACGCAATCCCTAATAATACGAAGACATAAGTATTATGTTCTTTTTCTTTATCAAGTTTGCTTAAGATCCCCATCGCTAAAGGTAACATCATGGCAGCTGTTGCTGTGTTACTCATCCACATGGAAAGGAAAGCAGTAATAGCAAAAAGATACATCACAGCGACAAACAAATTACCACGTGCCATTGCCATGATTTTTATTGGCAATCATTTTATCGAGTTTTGTATGTGCAAAGCTGTCGCTAAAGCAAAGCCACCAAAGAAGAGAAAATGGTTGGATCGGCAAAGGCAACCAAAGCTTGTTTAGTTGTCACCAAATCAGAGTGCAATCGCAAGCAATGGCACCAATAACGCGGTAACTGTTACATGTAATGCTTCAGTTAACCAAAGGATTGCTACCAAAGCTAATAATGCTAAACCTGCATTTTTCCTTAGGTGCAAAAAGGTAAGGCTTTAAGTAAAATAAAAACAGGCTATCGCTAGCAGAAAGATAATCCCACTTTTTATAATTTTTTTGTTGTGTTTGTTTCGTTCATGCGTCCCTCCAAACTGATTACAGATGAACTATTTTCGATGTTAAATGAATGTTACAAACTTTCAACTAACAAATGTTTAAAATGTGATCTTGTTCAAAAAATTTTAACAGAAAAAAGTGCGGTTATTTCTAACCGCACTTTAAAAAAAGGTCAATAATTTCAAATTTATTCTTCGAAAATCTTCTAAATCTAATGCTTCTTGTGAAAGAATAATACCTGTTAAATCAGCATAAATATAATCTTCAGGGAAGAACGTCACGCCACCAAAATTGACCGGAAGATCACTTTTCACCATGATTATTTTCATCTGCGCCAACTGGAATTGGAGCAAGCGCATGAATACCGATATCAATATTTTCAGTTGTTGAATTTGACGCACTGCACCATAAACAATGATGCCCGCCCAGTCATTATCTGCAGCAAGTTGCGCAAGTTCTGCGTCAATTAAAAGCTCGGCGTACCGCGCCACCGCCATCTACGACAAGCACTCTGCCATTACCATTTTCTTCGAGAATTTCGGCAATTAATCCATCATTTTCAAAACATTTTTACTGTCGTCACTTTGCCGTAGAAATTGCTGACACCACCAAAACTAGAAAAATTGGCTCAACCACATCCACTTGATCAGCATAAATATCACAAAGTTCTGAAGTATCGATATACATAATGTACCCCTTGTCGGTAAAATTTTTTTCTCTAGTATAAGCCGATTTAGCCGATAAGCAAGCCTAAACTAAACAAGATATTGATAACAAAGAAATCATCAGACATCTGAGCCAACATCGGACGCAACACTGCGGGCTCTTTGCTGCGATAAACAAATAATGCGTGTTTTAATAACAGTGGAAATGCCAGTATAAAAATAAGAAATGCCAAGGACTAAACGCTGTTGAGGCCGCAAATAGCACATAACATAAAGCGGCAACGCTTAATCAAAAATACAATGATAAATACGTCCTTTCTTCGGGCCAATACGCACTACCAAGGTATTTTTCCCTACTTTCGCATCTTGCTCAATATCACGTAAATTATTGATATTTAAAACGGCTGTTGCTAATAAACCTGAGCCTAACGCAGGTAAAGTAATTAAGCTATCAATGCTGTGAGTTTGTAGATAATAAGTTCCCCCTACACCTAATAGTCCAAAAAAGAGCAACACTGACAGATCGCCTAAACCTAAAATAACCATAAGGCTTCGCGCCTACGGTATAAGTAATGGCAGCAATAATGGCAAGAATACCCAAACCAGCAAAGGCCAATAAATCTGTAAGACTTTGATATGCGATACCAATTAAGAATGCACCTGAGAAAAATGCTCCCACCGCCATTAAAATTAAGCCCCACTTAAGTTCATTCGCGGAAATCGCACCTTGCTGAATACCGCGTAAAGGCCCAATACGTTCTTCAGTATCTGACCCTTTTTGATGATCCCCGTAATCGTTAGCAAAGTTGGAAAGTACCTGCAATAAGATGGTAGTAAGCAAGCAAAGTAACATCACGGTGAGATTAAAACTTTCTTTATCTGCCCAATATGCCAATGCTGAGCCGGTAAAAATAGAAGCTAATGCCAAAGGCAAAGTTTTTGGGCGAGCGGTTTCCCACCACATTTTCAATTTATGATTTGTCATTTTTTTTGACCGCACTTTTGATTACAATAAAGGGCGTATTCTACACGGAAATTGCCTTTTTTTATGAATGATTTAACACTGACGCTTCACCCAATTGCGGTGATTCACACGCCTTACAAAGAAAAATTCTCGGTGCCACGACAGCCAGATTTAGTACAGGATGGCATTGGTATTGTGGAACTGCTCCCTCCGTATAATTCGCCAGAAGCTGTACGAGGATTAGAGCAATTTAGCCATCTTTGGCTTATTTTCCAATTCGACAAAATACCCAATGGGAAATGGCAATCCACTGTTCGCCCCCCTCGTTTAAGCGGCAATCAACGTGTCGGCGTATTTGCTTCTCGCGCTACACATCGTCCAAATCCGCTGAGGCTTATCCAAAGTTGAATTACGCCAAGTAGAATGTATTCATGGACGTGTTTTTCTACATTTGGGTTCCGTGGATCTTGTCGATGGCACACCTATTTTTGATATTAAACCTTATATTACCTATGCTGATAGTGAACCTGAGGCAAAATCAAGTTTTGCGCAAGAAAAACCACCTGCAAAATTAAACGTAGAATTTACAGAAATCGCCCAAAGTGCGGTAGAAAAATATCACAAAAACCGACCGCACTTAGCGAGATTTATTACAGAAGTGATCGCACAAGATCCCCGCCCAGCTTATCAACAAGGTAAAAGAAACCGATCGCATTTACGGCATTAGTCTGTACGAATTTAACATTAAATGGCGTATTAAAGCGGGGACAACAGACTGTGTCGAAATTCTGGATATCCAAAAATTAAAAGAACAAAAAGCTGAGTTTCGTCAGCTTTCTTTTTATCGTTTTAATCCTGTCTAATCCGGCAATGCATTTATCACAGCTTTGACGAGCGTTGCCAATGGAATCGCGAAGAATACGCCCCAGAATCCCCATAATCCGCCAAAAATCAGCACTGAAATAATGATTACTAAAGGGTGTAAATTAACGACTTCAGAGAATAAATACGGTACCAACAAGTTTCCATCTAGAAGTTGACTCACCGCAAAGGCCACAATTAAATACCAAAACGTTGGGGAAATGCCAAACTGGAACATGGCCACTAACGCAACAGGAATCGTCACCAATACCGCGCCGATATAAGGCACTATACAGACAACCCAACGGCAACAGAAAGTAAGAGCGGATAATTCAAACCAAAGCTTAAAAAGATGATGTAAGTCACCACGCCGACAATCAAAAATTTCCAACAGCTTACCATGAATATAATTCGCAATTTGTTGCTGCATTTCATTCCATACTTTAGAGGCTAAAAGACGATTTTTAGGGTAAAAAAAGCGACTCACGCCAGCAAGAAGCTCAGTTTTTATCTTTCAGCATAAAGAACATCATTAATGGCACTAAAAACGCATAAATACCCAGTGATACAAGGTTCATTAATGAGGTAATCGACAATTTCACCGCAGATTCACCGAAGCCCAAAATCTTCGCACGAGCAGCACTAAAAAGGTGTCAATCATGGTGTAATCAATGAGTTCAGGATAATGCTCTGGAAGGGCTAATAACCATTCATGTAACTTATTGAACATGGCCGGCAAATCGCTTAATAAGGAAATGGTTTGATTCCATAATGTTGGCACAAGCCCGAAGAAAAATTAATAACGCCAAGGTTATAAATCCACCAAAAATGACTAGCGTAGCGAGCATCCGGTGAAATTTTTAATTTTTTCGTCAGGAAATTAATCGGCATTTCCAATAAATATGCTAATACAATGGCAATCAGCAAGGGAGCGATTAAATCACTAAAGAAATAAATCGCAATAAAAGCCAAACAACAAAATGGCAAGTAGCCCCATCGCCTGCGGATCGCTTAAGCGACGGCTACTACCAATTTTTTTAGCATTTCTAACATAAAGTCTTCCCTAAACAAGTATTTTTGTCATTATAAGTTAAAATTTAAATCAATCCTATATCCACTCATTCAACATAAAATAGAAGGAAACGTTATGTCTGTGACGATTTATCATAATCCGCGTTGCTCAAAAAGCCGTGAAACCTTAGCTTTATTAGAAGAAAAAGGCATTCAGCCGACGATTGAACTTTATTTACAACAACACTACTCTGTTGAAGCATTGCAGCAACTGGCTAATAAATTAGGATTAGATGATGTCAGAAAAATGATGCGTACCAAGGATGAACTTTATCAATCATTAGGTTAGATAATCCAGCATTAACGAATGATGATTTATTAAAAGCCATCAGTGAAAATTCAGCCCTATTAGAACGCCCGATTGTCGTAAAAGGTGAAAAAGCCAAAATTGGACGACCGCCTGAAAACGTACTCGCCATTTTGTAATTTTATTCATTTTCGCTATGATGACTTGCCGTGAACGACTTCACGGCAATAGAGGTAAATATGACGAAAACAAAAAGTGCGGTTGAAAAATCAGCCCATTTATCAACACACTAAAGGTGTCGTGAAAGATAATGCCGTGATGGCACTATTACACGACAAATTATTCCGCCAACGCGTTGAGAAAAACGTAAAGGTAAAGGCAGTTACCAACGCAAAGCAAAATATGCGAGCAATTGGTTTGAAAAGCCCGATGATAAAGTTTTTGATTTCAGAAATTTTATCATCGGGTTTTTCGTTTCAATTTCAGTATAAAAAATAACAAACAGAGGAAGTCTATATGTCAATCAAAACAGAAGTTTTTTATTTAACAATACTTGGAATGTCCGTATCAGTGATCCGGGTGAAGAAGGGGCTCAAAGCCACTTTTTGAAACCATTTATCTCACGCTCACGGCTTATTTTTGAAGGCGAAAAATGTGCGTTATGAATTTGTGCGTAGTAGAAGATCAAGTAAAAATCAAACGCTCATTTACAGAATTAAGTGAGTTATTCAAATTCTTAGGGGATTATCTGGATCCGGTTTCTCTCGTAATCTTGGTGTAAAAATTGGTAACTTAGGCATTAAAGCAGAATAAATCTTTTCCATTAAAAATGCGGTCAAATTGAACCGCACTTTTTTTATTTCTCAACTCATATTATTGTGCAAGCAATACACTTAATGCTGAATACAAGGATTGAGCCGCTTCATTTGGTAGTGTCTTGCCGTCTTCATCAGTGATCACAACCGCACTTTGTTTACCCACTGCGGAAATTTGCATTCGGTAAACACCTTTTTCTAGATTAGGCGGATTCACACCTAAACGTAACCACTCTTGTTTATCCAATGGTTTATATTTCAATTCGCGATAACCACGACCGGCTGATTCAGATGTTGTGTTAAAGCCTAATTTCGGTAAAGTTGAACCCTAAACGTTGCCATGCTTGGCCAAAACTTGCATCCATACCTAATGCCATTCTACCGTTCGTATCAGTAATTAAACCTGATTGGAAAGGTCCTGCTGAGGCATTATTTAAATCTTGTTGTTGCTTGTTATAAGCGTTAGTGAGCGCAGCAACAAAACGATTTAAACGATCAGACGCATAACGTTGTTTATCTGCTTGATTTGGTGTGTAAATCACACCATCACGACGCATTTGCTCCACAGAAACCGCTAACGCACTCGCATCCTGAGCAGTAACTTGTTCAACTTTATAACGGATCTCTGTATTGGCTTTATCATCTGCACGACCTGTTGGCGCCCAATCGCTAATTAATACCGCACCATTTAAAGTTGAATTCGTGCCTTCTTCTTTCAATAAACGCTCAATTTGTTTGAGATTATAAAGCTCTGCTTTGCGCATCCGTATAAACAATCAATGCGCGTTCGCCATCAAATTGTGTCAACGAATTTTTGATAATCGCTAATGGGGTTGAAGGCGGACGAATATCCACGCGTTCTTTTTTCACATTAAGCTGAGGAAGCTCATAAAGTAGGATCGGCTTGCGGCAATGTTACACCACCACTTGCTAAAGGAGAAAAGCTCGGTATTTCACGATCAGCGTTCTGATAAGTGTCATAGCCGTCTGCATTTTTCTCACGCTGTTTGAACACGCTGATAACAATGCTACCGAGACCAAAGTGAGTACAATCTTTTTCATTCCTTAATCCTTCCAATAAAAAAATAATGACCGCTCTTTGACAAACTAAAAAGTCGAAAGTTTAAAGGGCTGTAAAAACAACCCTTTAATTCATTAAATTAAGCCAGCAACTTTTAATGCTTCTTCTACTTTTTACTTGAGCGCTTTCGCTTAACACAGTAAGAGGTAAACGTAAATGTGGAGTCTTAATTAAACCTAAACGATATGCCGCCCATTTAACCGGGATTGGATTTGATTCAATAAATAAATCTTTATGTAAAGGCATTAAACGTGCATTAATTTCTTCCGCTTTCGCAAAATCGCTCGCTAAAGCATAGCGACACATCGCGGCCATATCTTTTGCTGCAAGGTTATTTGTCACAGAAATAACACCCTCTGCGCCTAATTTCATCGCTTCTAACCCTGTGGCATCATCTCCACTTAACACAATGAAATCTTTACCGGCTAATTCTTTAATCGCCGTGATACGAGTTAAATCGCCAGTTGCTTCTTTAATCCCAACAATATTCTCAATTTGTGATAAACGAGCCACGGTTTCCGGTTTCATATCACTACCGGTACGACCCGGCACATTATAAAGAAGTTGTGGGTAAATCTGTACATTCGGCAATGGCTTTAAAATGTTGGAACATGCCTTCCTGAGTCGGTTTATTGTAGTAAGGCACTACAGATAAACAACCGGCCACGCCACTATCACGTAATAATTTTGTCATCACGATAGCTTCGCTTGTTGCATTGGCGCCGGTGCCTGCGATAATTGGGATACGACCCTTTTTGCTAACTCAACTGTCTTTTTCTATCACTTTCACATTTTCTTCAATGCTTAATGTTGCAGATTCTCCTGTTGTGCCTACCGATACAATAGAATTAGTACCAGCATCGATATGAAATTCAATGAGTTTTTTTAATGTTTCAAAATCAATATTCCCGTGGTTATCCATCGGGGTTACTAAAGCAACAATACTGCCTGAAAATAAAGGTTTTTGCGTAGTCATAAGTACTCCATTCACATCTATTCTGTATTTAATAATAATATTTGAAAATACTCAGTTATAATCGCTAAAATAGTCTGAATTTACAAATCATTTTTCACATTTTTAAGGATTTTTATGAAAAATTACAAGTGGGTGATTTAGCGCCGCAATTCACACTCTTAAATCAAGACAATCAACCTATTTCACTCAGCGATTTCAAAGGTAAAAATCCTCGTGTATTTTTATCCAAAAGCCTTAACACCAGGCTGTACAACCCAAGCCTGTGGTTTGCGTGATGCCAAAAGTGAACTAGAAAAATTAGGTGTAGTTATTTTAGGCATCAGTACAGATTCTAAAAACTCGCTCAATTTGTTGAGAAAAAAGTCACTCAATTTCACTTTACTTTCTGATGAAGATCACCGAGGTTGCCGAGCAATTTGATGTATGGGGCGAGAAGAAATTTATGGGGAGCACTTATGATGGTATTCATCGTATTAGTTTCCTCATTAATGAACAAGGTAAAAATTCTGCACGTTTTTTTGATAAATTCAAAAACAGGTGAACATCATCAAGTTGTCCTAGATTACTTACACTCTCTTTAAAATACCGCTCAAACAACCGCACTTCTGTGATTTATCTCAAAGTGCGGTCAACATCGTTCATTTTTCTAATTTATATTTACGCTCTATTTTTCCATTTGGTAAAATTCCCCAATCTAATTGAAATTCATTCTCAATTAATTTTGAGTTTTTATTAAACATTCAAGGACTATCAAATGCTACAACTTTTTGAGTTTTTACAACAATACAGTGATTACATTATTATTGGACTTCTACTTGTTATGAGTGTAATCATGCTTGCGGCCGTGATTGAGCGTTTTATCTTTTTAAAGCGTGTGGACGTAGCAAAATATTCCAATATTCACGCACTTGAAATTGATTTAAATCGCAATATGACGGTGATCTCCACTGTCGGTGCTAACGCACCTTATGTTGGTCTATTAGGTACGGTAATTGGAATTTTATTAACTTTCTTCCAAATTGGCCATGGTGATGGCGAAGTCGACGCAGGTGCTATTATGATGCACCTTTCTCTTGCATTAAAAAGCAACCGCACTTGGTATTTTTAGTCGCTATTCCGTCTATGATGTTCTATAACGGCTTAGGGTCGTAAAAGTAGAAGTTAACCGATTGAAATGGAAAGTATTAAACGCTCAGAAAGATAAGGAATAATCGTGAAAAATTTGATGAAATCAACATTATTCCTTTCATCGACATTATGTTGGTGTTATTAGCGATAGTGTTGGTCACCGCATCCTTTATTTCCCAAGGAAAAATTAAGGTAAATGTGCCCAAAAGCGAGTTCAACGGTCGCATTCAAGTCAGATGAATTAACAAAATTATTAACGGTTACAGCTGACAAGCAACTTTATTTTAACGATAAGCCTATTTCACAAGAAGCGCTTGAAAAAGAAATTATGGGTTGGAATAAAGATCAAAAAGTAACGTTAAAAATTGATGCTGAAGCTTCCTTCCAGATTTCGTAACCATTACCGATATGTTATCGAAAAATGAAATCAAAAATGTTGTTATTGTTTCCATGAAAGATAAAGGCGCTCCAAGCAAAAACCACTCAAGGAAATGAATCAAAAATACGCCTGAAGTAGGTGGAGTTGCAAGCGGAGGCGTTGGAGTAGGACGTAGTCAATGAACAGCCAACAAACCAAACGATCATTATTAGGGTTTGCTTATTTCTTTATTGATTCATGGTAGCATCCTTGGTGCGTTATTTTTGGAACTGGCATACGCCACATGAAGCTGCGAGCGATGCGCCGGTGAAATATCCACAACGATTTCAATGGAAATGATTCAAGGAATGCGAGTGGAAGAACCTACTCCAGAACCGGAACCTGAACCTCAACAGGTGGAACCTGAGCCTGAAAAACACGACATCGTTGAGGATCCAACGAAAAACCAGAGCCTGAAAAGAAAAAGAACCTGAGAAAAACCAGAAAAACCAATAGAAAAGCCGAAACCAAAACCTAAAGAGAAGCCAAAAGAAAAGCCTAAAAATGAGGTAAAAACAGAGAAACCAGTAGAAATGCCGAAAAATTTACCGATTGGTGATAAAAATATCAATTCAACGGCTACAGCAAATTCTAAAGCAACAACTACAGGTCAACCTGGTACAAATGGCGTTCAAGGTGGTTCTGGCACTAGTACTGATGAACTGAATGCGTATCGTGCCGCGATTCGACGTGAAATTGAACGGCATAAACGCTACCCGGCTCGAGCGAAGATGATGCGTAAACAAGGTGTTGTGAGCGTAAGTTTTAGCGTTAGTTCAGATGGTTCGTTATCAGGAGAACGTGTGACTAACTCCTCTGGAGATGAAAGCCTCAGATAATGCAGCACTTGAGGCTGTGAGAAGTGCGAGACCAGTTGGTCCAAAACCCGCAGGATTTGCCTCTTCAGTCAGTGTACCAATTAGCTTCACCATTCAATAGGTAAATAAAAAGGCGAACAATAATGTTCGCCTTTCTTTTTGCTAAGCTTAATTAGCCCATACCGTATTTTTTCAATTTCTTACGCAATGTACCACGGTTAATACCGAGCATATTTGCCGCACGGGTTTGGTTACCGCGGGTGTATTGCATAATCATATCTAACATCGGGTGTTCAACTTCCGCTAATACTAATTCGTAAAGATCATTCACATCTTGACCATCTAATTGTGATAAGTAATTGCGTAAAGCTTGTTTTACTGAATCACGTAATGGTTTGTTTGTTACTTGTGATTGAGAGTTTAAAACTGAAACGGTTAACGCTTCAGACGGACTACGTTGTTGTTCTAACATTTTTCTTTATCCAAAAATTGAATTTAAAAACCTTCCAGCACAATTAACTGCTCTTTCGGTTCATTAATTGCGTTAAAAGTCTGTCTAAAAACGGAATCAGGGTTGAATTTCCTGTAAATACCAAGCCACGTGTTTGCGAGCTATTCGATAGCCTTTTTGCTCACCATAGAACTGATGAAGTTCTTGAATATGACGCAAAATATGACCGCACTTTTCACGTAAACTTGGTGTTTGAATTATCGTATCATGTTCTACTAGCGCTTCCACTGCTCGGAAAAGCCACGGATTGCCTAATGAAGCACGACCGATCATTAGTGCATCGGCACCTGTGTACTCAAGTACCTTTTTCGCTTTCGAGGCAGAATCAATATCACCATTCGCAATAACAGGAATTGAAATGGATTGTTTGACTGCTCGAATATTGTCGTATTCCGCTTCCCCTTCAAATAAGCATTCTTTCGTCCGCCCATGAATGGTTAAAGCTTGAATACCAGATTGTTCTGCAATTTTGCCGATTTGCACACAGTTTCGGTTTGCCTTATCCCAACCTGTGCGAATTTTCAACGTCACAGGCACATCAACGGCATTCACCACTTCTTTTAAAATTTTTTCCACTAAATCAGGAAATTGAAGCAGTGCAGAGCCCGCTAATTTTCGATTTACTTTCTTTGCGGGACAGCCCATATTGATGTCGATAATTTCAGCACCATAGGCTACATTAATTGCTGCAGCTTGGGCCATTTCTAAAGGATCAGAACCTGCGATTTGCACCGCATTTAATCCTAACTCTTCACTATGTGCTAAACGAAGTTTCGATTTCTCTGTATGCCCTAAAACTTGTGGATTAGTGGACATCATCTCTGAAAACGTTAATCCCGCGCCATAATGGGCACATAAACGTCGAAAGGGTTGATCCGTGATACCTGCCATGGGTGCCAATAAAATACGATTTTTTAATTCATAAGAACCAATTCGCATTTTATGTTATCCCCAATTACAAGTCCTATCTCCAGCAAGTCAGGCCACAATAGCAACCGACAAGGGGTGCTATATTACGCATTTTTCTGCAAAGTGAATTTTGTTCAAAAATGCACTTTTTTAATTGACAAAAAGAAATTAAGCCGATTTTTAATTTACCTGTAATACGGCACCATTCCTCTTTTTACCGCGACAGGATCTAAATCAAAAGGATTGTGCATAAGCATCGCATACCGATTGTGCTTGTGTTTCTAAAATGCCGGATAGTCCTGAGATCCGGTCCTCTTTCACTAATTGAGAAATAATTGGGTAAAGTTCTTTTAATGGACCTGCAAGAATATTCGCCACAACGACATCTGCTTTCAAATCAGCGGGTTTATCATCGGATAAGAAAAGCTGAAGACGATCTGCCACCCCATTCTGTTCCGCATTATTACGACTGGCGAGAATCGCTTGTGGATCGATATCAATACCAATCGCATTTTTCGCGCCTAATTTAAGGGCAGCAATGGCAAGAATCCCTGAGCCACAGCCAAAATCAATGACGGTTTTACCAGTTAAATCTAAACCATCTAACCACTCTAAACAAAGTGCAGTTGTTGGGTGTGTACCTGTCCCAAACGCTAAACCAGGATCAAGCATCACATTCACCGCATTTTTATCCGGCACTTCACGCCAACTTGGGCAAATCCATAAACGTTGACCAAATTGCATTGGGTGGAAGTTATCCATCCATTCACGTTCCCCAGTCTTTATCCTCGATTTGTTCAATTTTTGTAAGCGGTATTTTCATCTAAATGATGCGCTTGTTTAAGCAGACTCACAATTTCACTCATATCTGTTTCTGCATCAAACAATGCGATCACATCGGTGTTTCCCCACAAACGTGTTTCGCCCGGAAGGGGCTCAAAAATCGGCGTATCTTGACTATCCATAAATGTGACCGAAACTGAGCCAATTTCTTCTAAAAAGTCGCTAATTTTCTCAGCTTTTTCATTTGTACTATTTAAGCGAATTTGAATCCACGCCATCTTCTTTTCCTTTTAATTAATTTCTTTATGTAACCATTTCGGTAATAAACTTACGCCTAGGGCTGAAACTACAATAATGATAATCCCAAGCGCTGAAACAAGTGAAACCTCTTCGTTAAGCAATAATACCGCCAAAAGACACCGAAAATCGGCTCAAGTGCGGTCAAAATTCCCGAGATTTTTGCATCCACTGAATTTAAGCCTTTATTCCACAACCAAAAGGCAAACCAACTGCATGCTACGCCGAGATAAATCAAACCGAAGAAACCAAGCCAGTTAAAATGGATATCCCAGTTTTCCGTCAGCAATAAAGTAAATGGCAACATAGTGATGCTTGCCAACACAATCGAAAATGGATGTATAAAGCTTGTGCTGAAACCGTTGCCACCACTTTTTTTCGTCCAACGCAAGCAACAAGCAAACACAATACTTGCCGCCACCACTAAGGAGCAGCCCAATAAACTAATTTCACTTGAGCCTTCATTTTCCTGCCCACCTAGAATTAAAATGGCTACGCCTAAAAAGCAAAAAGCCCCACACAGCCAATGATACCATTTCGCACGATCTTGAAAGAAAAATGCCCCTATAAAAATCACACATAACGGCTCTAATCCAATCATGGTCGTTGCGCTCGCCGCGCTCGTATATTTTTAAGCCAATAAATTGCAGCAAAAAGGTCGCGGTATAATTAAAAACCTAACCACTCAAAGCTGTTTTTCGCATAGGGTTTAGACACGCCTTTCCAACGACGAAAAAGAGCGGCATCACAATAATCGCCGCCATGAATAAACGGGCTTGAATCATCAAAATAGTATCCATCATTGTGAAGGTGTATTTAGCGGCAACAAAGGCACTACTCCAAATAAACAATGCGAGGATCTGGTAAATCATAAAGTGCAGTCCATTTTTACTGTTTTTAGCGCCTAATTGATTTGCCTAAGATAAACGCAAACCAAAATACAAGCGCGGGGACAATGGCATTAAAACCAAATAGTTTGATACCAAATTGAGTCAGCAGCACATAACTGCTTAATCCCACTACCATTGAACTTATTGCACCGGCAGCATTTGCTTTATCCCAATAAATGCCTAATACGATCACCCAAAGGAATGCTGCTTCTAATCCCCCAAAAGCAAATAAATTCAACCAAATAATCATATCAGGTGGATTGAGTGCTGCGAGAATTAGTAATGCCGATAAAATCAGCGTGATGACTGATGAAATACGGCTAATTCGTTTTTCATTCTTCGCCGCTTCTGGTTTGCTTGCAAGATATAAGTCTTTCACAAAAATTGAAGAGGATTGAATCAGTTGTGCATCGACTGTGGACATAATCGCAGACATCGGTGCTGCTAAGAAAATCCCTGCAACAATTGGCGGAAGCACTTCCAACATTAAGGTTGGAATGACTTTATCTGATACCGTTAAATCAGGCACAACCGCACGTCCTAAAGCACCCGCCAAATGCATACCAAACATAATGACTGAAAGGACAATCGTACCAATAAGCATCCCTCGATGTAAGGCTTTACTATCTTTGAAAGCCATGCAACGCACGGCTGTATGTGGCAAACCAACTACACCAAAACAAACTAGAATCCAAAAAGATGCCATAAATTGAAAATCAAGCATCTCATTCGGGCCGTAAGGACTGACTAAACTCGGATCAATTTCAGTTAATTTATTGACCGCACTTTCTACACCACCGAGATGGTAAACCACCCCGACTAATAGCACGATTGTCCCCAAAATCATTACCGTACCTTGAATCGTATCCGTTAATACGACCGCTCGGAAGCCACCAATAAATGTATAAATGCCAACTGTTAAGGCAAAAATAAGTAACGCGTGAGTATAAGGAATCCCTATCGTGGTTTCGAGCAATCTTGCTCCACCAATAAATTGCACAACCATGGCAGCAAAGAAGGCAAGCAACAATGCTAGACTGAAATCCATACGAGATATTTATTTTTATAACGATAGAGAAATAAATCATTAATGGTGAGCGCATTAGTTTCACGAGAAAGTAATGCAAACTTTTTACCTAATGCACCTATAGGCTAACCAAACAGCCGGCACTTGGATCATAGCGAGTAACACCCAACCTAGACCATATTTATAGGCAGCCCCTGGTCCTCCAACAAAAGAACTGGCACTGGCATAAGTGGAAGCCGTTGTCATCGCAAGCACTAAAGCCCGTCATGGAGCGATTTCCTACATAATATTCCGTAAGGAAATCACCTTTACTACGTTTTACATAAGCAAATAATGCTGCACCAAAGATAAAGACTAAGTAGATGACCAAAGGGAGAATAATACCTAAATTCATTATTTATTCTCCTTTGACTCAACATCTAGCGGGATATCTAAAAAGACAATTTTGACAATCCAATACCCAATGACCACAAACAAAATGGGTAAATAAATACAAGATAATTCAAACCATAACGGAAAACCTATCGGCCCGGGTGAATCTTCCGGGAGATAAGCGCACACACACCACCCAATCACATCAAAAATTGCTAAACCTAATGCCCAGCGAGCTTCCTTAGCCGCTAGCTTATACCGTTGTGAAAGTTCCATTTTGAGTTCCTATTAAAAAATTTTACCGTCAGATAATTATTCAACGATAAACAAAAAGGCAGAAATACTCTGCCTTTACCTTAAAATTATGAATTAATCATACATCCCTAATTTCTTCTCTAAATAGTGGATATTCGCACCACCTTTTTGGAAGTTTTCATCTTCAAGAATAATTTCATGAAGAGGGATATTGGTTTTGATACCGTCAATGATCGTTTCTGATAATGCATTTTGCATACGACGGATTGCTACATCACGAGTATCACCGTATGTGATTAATTTTGCGATCATAGAATCATAATGCGGAGGAACGGTATAACCGCCATACACATGAGAATCCCAACGAACGCCTAAACCACCTGGTGAGTGCAAGTGTGCCACTTTACCTGGAGATGGTAAGAATGTTTTTGGATCTTCTGCATTGATACGACATTCAATTGCATGACCTTTCACTTTAATATCTTCTTGTTTATAAGAAAGTGGTAAACCAGCCGCAATACGTAATTGTTCTTTCACCAAATCCACACTAGTAATCATTTCTGTTACTGGATGTTCTACTTGAATACGAGTATTCATTTCGATGAAATAGAACTCACCATTTTCATATAAGAATTCAAATGTACCTGCACCGCGATAGCCAATTTCAACACAAGCCTTCGCACAACGAGAACCAATATCATGACGAACTTCTTCGGTAATACCTCGTGCTGGTGCTTCTTCCACCACTTTTTGGTGACGACGTTGCATAGAACAATCACGCTCTGCAAGATAGATTGCATTACCGTGTGTATCAGCTAAAACTTGAATTTCAATATGGCGTGGATTTTCTAAATATTTTTCCATATAAACCATATCATTGTTAAACGCTGCTTTTGCTTCTGCTTTTGTCATCGCAATGGATTCTTCAAGTGCATCTTCACTACGTACCACGCGCATACCACGACCACCGCCACCGCCAGACGCCTTGATAATAATTGGATAGCCAATACGTTTTGCAATTTCTTTATTTTTCGCGATATCGCTACCTACTGGGCCATCTGAACCCGGTACGCAAGGCACGCCCGCTTTTTTCATTGCTTTAATCGCAGAAACTTTATCCCCCATCAAACGAATAACGTCTGCAGTTGGACCAATAAAGATAAAACCAGAACGCTCAACTTGCTCTGCAAAATCCGCGTTTTCAGAAAAGGAAACCATAACCAGGGTGAATCGCATCCGCACCGGTTACTTCTGCTGCAGCAATAATCGCAGGAATATTTAAATAACTTTTTACAGATGGCGCAGGTCCAATACAAACTGTTTCATCTGCAAGTAATACGTGTTTTAAATCACGGTCAGCGGTAGAGTGAACCGCCACAGTTTTAATGCCTAATTCTTTACAGGCACGCAAAATACGCAGTGCAATTTCACCACGGTTAGCAATCACAACTTTTTCTAACATAACAATTTCCACTTGGGTGAAAAAATGGCGAGAAAGCTCGCCATTTCAGATTGATAGGGATTATTCGATAACGATCAATGGTTGATCAAATTCAACCGCTTCGCCATCATTTACTAAGATTGCTTTAACCACACCAGCTTTATCAGCTTCGATACGGTTCATCATTTTCATTGCTTCAACGATACAAAGTGCATCGCCTACTTTGACTGTTTGTCCCACTTCTACGAAAGCTTTCGCTTCTGGGCTTGGACTACGATAGAATGTACCTACCATTGGTGAGCGCACTTGGTGCCCTGACACTTCAGCCGCAGGTGCTTCAGCAGGCGCTGCTGCCGCAGGAGCAGCTGCAGGGAGCTGCAACTGGAGCTACAGGCGCCGCTGCATATTGAATTGCAGCAGGTGCAGCTGCTGGTGCCACACGACCAATACGTACCGTACCTTCTTCTTCTTGCACTTCTAATTCAGTGATACCCGATTCTTCTACTAATTCAATCAGTTTTTTTGATTTTACGAATGTCCATACGTTCTTCCTAAAAATAATAATGAATTATTAACCGCACTTTCAGAATTGATTCCCAAAGTGCGATCATTTTTCGAAACCTATTTTTTGTGTCGGCAAAGATTACCGCAAAATCATGAACTTTGCGATAAATTTCTGCGAAAAATCTGTAAATTTTGTGAAATTTTATGCTTTTTTATTTAAAAATCTAACGCAAATTGGAGAGCGAACTCATAGCCTTTTGCACCTAAGCCACAAATCAGACCTTCAGCTACATCACTAAAGTAAGAATGATGACGGAATGGCTCGCGTTTATGTACATTAGACAAATGAATTTTCAACAAAAAGGAATTGACACCGCAAGCAACGCATCGCGCAATGCAACACTGGTATGCGTATAAGCTGCAGGGTTAATTAAAAATAAAATCCACTTTCTGAAAAACTTTGATGAATCTTATCAATTAACTTTTCTTCGCTATTTGCTTGGAAACACTCCAAATTACATCATGCTGCGCAACAAGTTTGCCACATTTTCTTCAATGGCAGATAATGAAAGCGAACCATAATGTTTTGGTTCTCTTGCGCTTAACATATTCAAGTTCAGGGCCATTTAACAGCAAAATATTGAATTTTTTTGACATTTTCACATCCTTTAACTTGTGCGAATTATAGCGATTTTTTATGTAATGGTGGTCGTATCTCTATGCAATTTTGGTAATAAATTCTGAATTCAAATCAATTAACGGTAAATCTGAGCTCCAGCCATGCTCGTAATACCTGATGTTGCATCAAATTCAATGTATCTAATCCCGGCATCACGTTAGGCGTATATTGCGCAGCGATACGAGCGAGTTGTGTTAATCCAAGACTACTTTCAAGGCTCGAGCTGATCACTGCTTTTATGCCTAAACTATGCGCTTGAGCAATCAGCTTTTGACAATCTTGCAACGAGCCAATCAATGTTGGTTTTAATCACAATGGCGCTTAAGTGCGGTTCTTTTTTCATAAGAAAAATCTGGCTCACGCCACTTTCATCCCAAGCAATATTTATGCCTGTTTGATCTGCAAACTGACGGCTTTCTTCACGGGTTTTACAAGGTTCTTCCAAAAATTGAATACGAGATCTATGTTGCGGTTTTACTTTCTCCGCAAATTTTAATGCCTTTTCCAAGGTCCATTGACGATTCGCATCTAGACGTAATTGCAAATCAGGAATGGCTTCAAGAAACATATCCGTAATCAAACCATCACGATTCGCTTCATACATACCGACTTTAACTTTAGCCACTTTGTCACCGGGCATTTGATTCAGTTCCGCATATAACTCATCAGGATCGCCATAGCACAACGGTGCAGTATGATAGTTGCCTTCCTCATTTAAATAACGCTTCATCTCATCCATCGCCAGTGCTAATACCGAAAGCAACAGAAGGATAGCAACCGTCAAAAGGGGCACTCTTGGCGCTTCACAGCTCGCATGACACCAATTCGTTAGCCATTCAAGTGCTTTGCTCTTGCGCTTGATCAAAGGTTTCTTCGCTAAACCCACTGGTAAAGGTGCGATTTCTCCCCATCCATCACGGCTACAGGCAACACGTACAATCAAGCCTTCTCGACGTTTTAAAAAACGCCCACGCAAGATTAACTGACTATCAACGGGAATAGAATAACGATAAAGATTAAATGATTTGGTTTCCATCTTATTCTCCTTGATGGTAAAAGTGCGGTTAAAAACACACAGATTTTTAACCGCACTTTTATATTCAAATTAAGGATTACGTCTGAATTTACTGAAGTCTGGTGCGCGTTTTTCGTTAAACGCGTTACGGCCTTCTTGACCTTCTTCAGTCATATAGAACAACATGGTTGCGTTACCCGCAAGCTCTTGTAAACCTGATTGACCATCGCAGTCTGCATTCAATGCAGCTTTTAAGCAACGCAATGCAATTGGGCTGTTACGTAGCATTTCACGGCACCAACGCACGGTTTCTTTTTCTAAATCTGCATAAGGCACGACAGTATTCACTAAGCCCATATCTAATGCTTCTTGCGCATTATATTGGCGGCATAAGAACCAAATTTCTCGGGCTTTTTTCTGACCGACTAAACGGGCCATATAGCTTGCGCCCCAACCACCATCAAATGAACCTACTTTAGGGCCAGTTTGACCAAAAATCGCATTGTCTGCCGCAATGGTTAAATCACATAACATATGAAGTACGTGACCACCACCGATCGCATAACCTGCGACCATTGCCACCACTGGTTTTGGACAAGTACGAATATCACGTTGGAAATCCAATACATTTAAGTGATGTACACCGCTTTCATCTTTGTAACCGCCATAGTCACCACGAATTTTTTGGTCGCCACCAGAACAGAATGCTTTTTCGCCTTCACCGGTTAACACAATCACGCCAATTTTTTCATCGAAACGCGCGTTAGAAAATGCATGGATCATTTCTTTAACTGTTTGCGGACGAAATGCATTGCGCACTTCTGGACGATTAATGGTGATTTTTGCAATACCATCAGTCGATTTGTGGAAACGAATATCGGTATAGCCTTCGCTATGATCAACCCACTCAACTGGTGCATATAAAACATCATCTTTTGGATTTTGCATTGTTCTTTCCTTTATAAGTGTAAAAAGTGCGGTCATTATAGCGGAAGTTTTTTAGTTCGGGAAAGAAAATCAATTATTGAAGACTTTACAATTATGTCGTTATTGTTAAAATTCCGCCATTCCAACTTTAGTAAGGAAATTTAAGTGAAAAAAATTATTTTTTTAAGTAGCATCATGTTATTGAATGCTTGTAGTTTATTTGGTTCATCACAATCAACTATTCCTGCTGAATTCGCACAAGCAGACTATCTCCCTGTCTGATGCCAATGCGAAAAACATGGGCTGTAGCAAGTAAAACAAGCTGAACAATGTATCTATCAAATTTAACTCGCATTCAGCAACAACATTTTGCCAAAGAAGATAGCTATATTCATTCCCAATATGTCTTTTTCTATCCGTTAGAAAAAATCATCGGTGAAGACTATGTAAAAATGATTCAAAAAGATGAAAAATCGATGAATTATGCGACCTACCAATTTAAAAAATTCCGCGCAGAAATTGGTGATGTCGATGCATTAGAACCCAAAGCTTGCCAAATCTTACGTACTCAGGCAAAAGAAGACTTAAATGTGGTGAAAGGCCAGTATGTAAATGGCATGGTAGATGAAACGAAAAATGACGATGGCACACTGAAGAAAAGTGGTGATGGCATTGCCACCAATCAAAACAAATTCTTCTTTGATATTATTAAATGGGGCTCAGCTCTCCTTCTTTAGTAATTTTACTCTTCACGAGCAAAATCAGTTAAATGCACGATTCAGATGGAAAATCGTGCATTTTTATTTCCTAATTACAAATCTTCAAAAACTAATACCTTTATTAATGAATTTAACCTACAATAGAAGATAATGATTATCATTAATAACGAGGTAAATATGATTATTTCATCCGCAAAACGACTATCGTCAAGTTGCTAAACGTAAGGTTCCCCCATTTATGTTTCATTATGCTGATGGTGGCTCTTATTCTGAACATACACTTACACGTAATGTAAGCGATCTATCTAACATAGCATTACGGCAACGTGTGCTCAATGATATGTCTCAATTAAATACTGAAATTGAATTATTCGGTGAAAAGCTTTCTATGCCGTTAGTATTAGCTCCTGTAGGTGCATGTGGCATGTACGCAAGTCGTGGTGAAGTTCAAGCTGCAAAAAGCTGCTGATAACAAAGGTATTCCATTTACGCTTTCAACTGTATCAATTTGTCCAATTGAAGAAGTAGCTCCAACACTCAAACGTTCCATGTGGTTCCAACTTTATGTTCTAAAAGATCGAGGCTTTATGAAAAATGCTCTCGAACGAGCAAAAGCAGCAGGTTGTAAGACATTGGTCTTTACTGTAGATATGCCAACCCCTGGTGCACGTTATCGTGATATGCATTCAGGCATGAGTGGCGAATATAAATGGCTTCGTCGAACATTACAAGGTTTCACTCATCCATTATGGTCTTACGATATGCTCATGAAGGGGCGTCCATTTACATTAGGTAATGTTTCTCAATATATGGGTAAACCGGTAGGGTTAGATGATTACATTGGTTGGTTAACTGACAACTTCGACCCTTCTATTTCGTGGAAAGATTTAGAATGGATACGTGATTTTTGGGATGGCTCGATGGTTATCAAAGGTATTTTTAGATGCTGAAGATGCTAAAGATGCTGTTCGCTTTGGTGCTGATGGGATCGTGGTATCCAACCACGGAGGTAGACAACTAGACGGTACACCATCAACAGCTCAAGCTTTACCTTTATGTCGCCGATGCCGTCAAAGGTAATATAAAAAAATTCTTGCAGATAGTGGTATTCGTAATGGATTAGATGTAGTACGTATGATTGCATTAGGTGCTGATGCTACTATGATTGGTCGTTCTTTTGTCTATGCTCTTGGAGCAGATGGTCAACGTGGCGTAGAGAATATGCTCGATATATTTCATAAAGAAATGCGTGTAGCAATGACACTAACAAGCAATAAGAATATCACAGATATTACTCGTGATGCTTTAGTGGACTTCAGCAAATAAATTTTAAATTTCATAATCTAAAATCATTTAACAGCGTGAATATTTTACGCTGTTTTTATTTTATTAGAAAAACGATTGCGATCAAAAAGCTTATCTTTTTCAGGAAAAAGAAAAAAATAGTCGTTTTAATCCGATCCATTTTTCCGTTAGTCTATCCAGAATTACTTTTTACAAGGAGAAAAACATCATGACAACGCTTTTTGATATTGCACAAAACTGGTTAAACCAAGATCCTGATGCAGAAACTCACGCAGAATTAACCGCACTTTTAACGGCGGCGAAAAATGGTGATGAAAAAGCACAATCTGAATTACAAGCTCGCTTTAGTGGCCGTTTACAATTTGGTACTGCTGGGCTTCGTGGACCATTACAAGCAGGCCCTATGGGGATGAACCGTGTTTTAGTGGCTCAGGCAGCAGATGGTTTAGCAGATTATTTAAAAGATTACGACAAACAACCTTCTATCGTGATTGGTTACGATGGTCGTAAAAACTCTGATGTTTTCGCACGTGATACCGCTGAAATCATGGCGGGGGCAGGCGTGAAAGCTTATTTACTTCCACGTAAATTACCAACGCCAGTATTAGCTTACGCAATCCAATATTTTGATACCACCGCAGGTGTTATGGTGACAGCAAGTCACAACCCACCAGAAGATAACGGTTATAAAGTGTATTTAGGCAAAGCGAACGGCGGTGGCCAAATCGTTTCTCCAGCAGATAAAGATATCGCTGCATTAATCGACAAAGTCGCAGCAGACAATGTAAAAGATTTACCTCGTAGTCAAGATTATGTTGTGCTAGATGATGAAGTGGTTAACGCTTATATTGAAAAAAACCGCTTCTCTTGCTAAAGAACCTCAAGCAGACATTAACTACGTTTATACCGCGATGCACGGTGTAGGCTATGAAGTATTAAGCAAAACCTTAACCAAAAGCAGGTCTTCCACAACCTCATATTGTGGCTGAACAAGTATGGCCAGATGGCACATTCCCAACAGTAAACTTCCCTAACCCAGAAGAAAAAGGCGCATTAGACTTAGCCATTAAAGTGGCAAAAGAACACAATGCAGAATTCATTATTGCCAATGACCCAGATGCAGACCGTTTAGCGGTTGCGGTTCCAGATGCACAAGGTAACTGGAAACCTTTACATGGTAACGTGGTAGGTTGTTTCTTAGGTTGGTATTTAGCAAAACAATATCATGCAAAAAGGTGAGAAAGGCGTATTAGCGTGCTCTCTAGTATCTTCTCCAGCACTTGCTGAAATTGCGAAAAAATACGGCTTCCAATCAGAAGAAACCTTAACCGGTTTCAAATACATCGGTAAAGTTCAAGGCTTATTATTCGGTTTCGAAGAAGCGCTTGGTTACTTAGTTGATCCTGATAAAGTACGCGATAAAGATGGTATTTCTGCAGCTATCGTGTTCTTAGATTTAGTGCGTCACTTAAAAGCACAAGGCAAAACCTTAGCGGATTACGCCAATGACTTCACGCAAGAATTCGGTGCTTATGTAAGTGGTCAAATTTCTATTCGTGTAAGCGATTTATCTGAAATTGGTAAATTAATGGCCGCACTTCGCAACACGCCTCCAGAAGAAGTAGGTGGTGTTAAAGTGGCACAATTCATCGACCACACTAAAACTGATCGCCAAAGCGACATCCTTGTATTCGTATTAGAAAACGGTAGCCGCTTAATCACTCGTCCATCTGGTACTGAGCCGAAAATCAAGTTCTACCTTGATGCTCGCGGTAAAGATCCAAAAAGACGCAGATCAAGTTTTTAGCACAATTTGAGGAAGGCGTTCGTCAAATTCTACGTCAAGATGCTTACGGTAAACAAGATTGCTAATTAAGCAAACTATTAAATGATAAAAACGCTAGGGTTTGATGCCTAGCGTTTTTATTTTTGCTTATTTCAACGCAAGTTGTAACTTGCCGTGATGTTTTTTTCTAATAAAGCTTCCGCTTGAGCACGATCTAGTCCACTCAAAAATCATCATAATTGCTAATTTCGCATTTTTGATCAGCAAGCTTTTAATGTCTCTTCTGCGAGTGTCTTATCGCAATCCGTGGCTTGCATGACGATACAGAATGGCACGAGCTTTCAGCTTCTCATTACTTGCCTGCACATCCACCATTAAGTTTTTGATAGCATTTGCCCATTAAAAATCATGGAAGCCGTAGTAAGCATATTCAGTACTAATTTTTGGGCGGTGCCTGATTTTAAGCGACTCGAACCAGTCAGCACTTCTGGCCCCACTACCGTATCAATAGCAATATCCACAATATTTGCCATCGCTGAATTCGGATTACTTGCAATCGAAACGGTCACAGAACCTAAACTTTTCGCATATTCCAATGCACCAATCACATAAGGTGTTCGGCCACTAGCTGCAATACCCACCAAGACATCTTTTGAGGAAAATTGAATGGTTTGTAAGTCAACCACGGCGTGCGTTTTGCTGTCTTCGGCACCTTCAATTGGATGACGTAATGCGCGCTCGCCGCCTGCAATAATACCTTTCACCATTTCAGGTGACACACCAAATGTTGGCGGGCATTCAGAAGCATCGAGTACGCCTAATCGACCACTGGTTCCAGCGCCAATATAGACTAATCGACCGCCTTGTTGAAATGCTGCAACAATACGTTCGACCGCTTGGGCAATTTGAGGTAAGCATTTTTCAATTGCCAAAGGCACTTGTTTATCTTCCTTATTCATTAACTGCACAATTTCCAATGCAGACAAAGCTATCCACATGCATGGAATTGGGATTCCGTTGTTCAGTAATTAAAAGTTGAAAGGGTTTGTAATAAATTTTTCTGCCATGGTTTATTCCTTTGGAAAAATCGCCCCTAAACTGACCGCACTTGTGGCACCCGTCACACTCGGTAAATTAGCGGGCAAATTATGCATACGACGATAGGCCAACCAAGCAAAAAGCTGCCGCTTCCACATAATCGATATCAAGTTCTAATTCCGTCGTCAGTTGAATACGCCAATTTAGTAATGCCTGTTTTTAAACCATTCACGATCACCTGATTTTTTTAGCACCTCCGCCACAAACAAGTAATCTGCATGGTAATGTCGTCTGAATATTATTAAGGGCTAATACAATACTTTGCACGGTAAATTCAGCCAAGGTGGCTTGCACATCTTGTGGTAAAAGTGCGGTCGTTTTGCCTGTTATTTTTTGAATTTTATTCTCTAGCCAAGCTAAATTAAATAATTCACGCCCCGTGCTTTTCGGTGGTGGAAGCTGAAAGAAATCTTCATCTAATAATACCGCTAACAAATCTGGATTCACTTGACCTGAAGCCGCCCATTCACCATTTTTGTCGTAAGCTTTGCCTTGATGTTTTTCGATCCATTGGTCGAGCAAGGCATTACCGGTTCCCGTATCAAAGCCAATGACAGGCTGTTCGGGTATCAATAACGATATATTGCTAATACCGCCAATATTAAGCACCACCGTTGCCCAGTTAGGATCAAAAAATACCGCTTGATGAAAAGCGGGTACTAAAGGCGCCCCTTGTCCACCAAACGCCATATCTTTACGGCGCAAATCACCAACAACCGTAATACCTGTTTTGGCGGCTAATAAATTCATATCACCGATTTGCATGGTAAACAGGGAATTGACTTTTTGGGGAATGCCACACTGTTTGACCATGGCAGCCAATGGCTTCAACCTGCTCAGGTTTTTAACTCATGTTTACGTAAAAGGCATTTACGCAATCGGCATAAAGAAAACCAAATTGATGATCAAGCTCCCCTAGAGCCTGTAAAGTGGTTTCGCCAGATTGAATAAGTGCGGTCACTTTTTCACGTAAATTTGCTGGCATCGGCGTGAAATCGGCCGCAATTAATTTGGTTTTGATTCAGAATGGATGTCAGTAAGAGCAATATCGACACCATCAAGACTGGTGCCCGACATAATGCCAAGATAATAAGTCATAATATTCAATTCGTGAGTTTTTCAGAATTATAGCGGATTTTAAAAATAAAAAAGAGAACATTGTAGTTCTCTCTTTTCATCATGGATGATTCTTATAAGTCGTCAATGACTAAATAGATTTTTGCTACTGGGCCATGTACGCTAATCACTTTAATCAATTCAATATCTGCCGTTGAACTTGGACCTGAGATAATATTGATACAAGATGGCATACGCTCGCCTTGTATGTGCTTTATCGTGTAATACTTTCGCCACTTGTGCAACACGTGGGAAGTACTTGGCTTTTTACGTACAACAACAATCGATTTTTCAGGTAATAAACTCACTGAACGTCCACGATCTGCACTAGAGAATAAGACGATTCCGCCAGTTTCCGCCAAACCATATTCTGCATAAACCACACCAAGATTAGCTTTTCAGAAAAACTAATATTATCTTGTGCCGTTTCTGGTGACCATGTATGGCAAGTATATTTCGCTTCAAGCGCCGCTGGAATACCAAGTGCGGTCAATCTTTCATCGGAATTAAGCACAACATCACCGCCGCCATATTTTTCACAGAGAGCAAGTAAGGTTTGTACTGCATCAGACTCTCTACACACATTTACATCCACCATCATGGTTTTTAGCAGAATTGGTAAATTCATTCGCTCAAATCAACCGCACTTAAATGAGTTAAACGCTCAGTTGGGTATGTATTGACTGGTACATCCATCGGTTCAGGTATGATAGCACGGGGCTTTTACCCATTTTCGCCGCTAATTTATTAAGAAAAATTTTCGCGATTTTGTAAATCCATGCTTATTACCCTCTCTCTATTATTAAACCATTGACGAAACTTTCGCCATCTGCTTGTGGTAAAATCTCGTGCTTTTTGTCCATTCACCCAATGCACCAAATGTAATTGGTGCTTTCCCATTTCTGATCAGCTTACCCGCTAATTTTGCACCGATATTCCACCTGTTTTCCATAGTGTTGGGTTGGCATTGGCTGTGGTGAAACCAAAAATAGATAAACGTTCCATCGCGGGAGTTTTTACCTAACTCTACCATTTTTCTCACGGTGTTTTTAAGATTAACTGCGCTAATGGAATACGCACTGGGCAGACAGAGTTACACGCATTACATAAAGAACAAGCATACGGCAATTCTTTAAACTCATCATAGCCACCCAATAATGGAGAAATCACTGACCAATTGGCCCAGGGTAAATAGAACCATATCCATGACCACCGATTTGACGATATGCCGGACAAGTATTCAAACAAGCACCGCAACGGATACAACGTAAAACTTCTTGGAATTCAGACGCTAAAATATCTGAGACGGCGTATCCACAATAACCAAATGGAATTCTTCAGGACCGTCGGTTTCACCAGCAAGACGAGGACCGGTTAACCAAAGTGTTATAACCAGTTAATTTCGCCCTACCGCACTACGAGCAAGCATCGTAATTAACACATCCACCTCTTGGAAAGTTGGCGCTAAACGCTCCATTCCCCATCACGGCAATATGTGTTTTTGGTAAGGTCGTCGCTAAACGTAAGTTACCTTCGTTTGTCACTAAAACAAACTGAGCCGGTTTCCGCTACAGCAAAGTTACAACCACTGATACCGATATCAGCCTCTAAAAAAATCTTGACGAATTTTTCACGTACGAAACGCGTCATATCTTCAGCGTTTCCTCACCTTCATAGCCGAGTTTTTCAGATAAATCTTTTGCGGATTTGGTGGCGATCTTTGTGAATTGCAGGCACAACGATATGGGATGGTTTATCACCTGAAATTTGTAATAGATATTCACCCAAATCGGTTTCGATCACTTGCATGCCCTCTTTTTCAAGCACTTCGTTTAAACCGATTTCTTCTGTCACCATGGTTTGGATTTTTACGATTTTCTTCGCATTTTTTCTCTAATGCTACTTTTGCGAATATAAGCACTCTGCTTCTTTCAGCCGTTTCAGCAAAAATACACTTTACCGCCATTTTCCATCACTTTTTCGCTTAATTGATCAAAATAAGCATCTAAATTAGCTAAAACATGGTTACGAATCTGTTTAGATAAATCACGCCATTCTTCCCAATGACCTAATTCGTCCACCATTTTTGACAGTTAGCCCCAATAGTTTCTTGAGCTTTCACCACCGCTTTACGCATGATGGTGTTATGCACTTCATGATCGACACGCGCTTTAAAAAGGAAGATTACTGGTTTTCAATGACATCTTATTTCTCCCTTGCATTAATACTTCCGCAATGTGCATCACTTTGATCTTGCTGCCTTCGCGTTGTAAACGACCACCAATGTTTAATAAACAACTTACATCTGCACCAATTAAATATTGTGGTTCAACCTCTTCAATATGCTCAACTTTTTCTTTACCATTTCGCTGAAATCTCTGCCATTTTCACAGAGAAAGTTCCACCAAAGCCACAACAAGTTTGTTGATTATGAATAGGAAGAAGATCTAACCCTTTCTACACCTTTCAAGAGAGCGATTGGTTCATCAACAATGCCTAATTTACGAGTAAGACTACAAGAAGGATGATAAACCGCTTTACCTGGCAAATAGGCGCCAACATCTGTTACACCTAATTTATTGACGATGAAATCCGTTAAATCACAGAAACGTGCGACGACCTTTTTCGCTCGCTCAGCCCAACCCTAACTCACCAGCTTTAGTGAAATAGTCAGGATAGTTTTTGATAGCATAAACACAGGAACCTGCAGGGGGCAACGATGGGATAATCGTTCACTTCAAAGGTTTCGACTAAGTTTTTCATGCACGGGATGGCTTGTTTGGTGTAACCGCTATTTAATGCAGGTTGCCCCACAACAGCCTTGTTTTTCAAGGAAGATAACATTACAACCGAGTTTTTCTAGTAGTAATACGGTGTTTTTGCCACACCGCTCTTTACTACGTCGGCAATACAAGTAACGTAGAAATTTACGTTCATAAATAATTACTCCAACAATAATAGAAAATAAAAAGTAAAAATATTCGATAAAGTTAAGCAACCGCCCACAAAGTGCGGTTGCTTTTTGCTCTATTTTAGAGCGCATAGAATAGCGGAATTAAGAAACTTGCGCAAAGGGCTGCAATGATACCGTAAACGACCATTGGTACAATCGTAGTCTTAATGATTGTTCCTTCTTTGTTTTGAATATTCAACACGGAAGAAACTGCTACGATATTATTAATACATACCATATTACCCATCGCACCACCAACTGATTGTAACGCCAGAATTAAAGTCACAGATAAACCTGTAGTTTCTGCTGTCGATAATTGTACGCTACCGAATGTTAAGTTAGATACGGTGTTTGAACCTGAGAAAAATGCGCCCACAGCACCTAAGAAGGATGAGAAGATTGTCCAGTCACTACCGGTAACTTCTGCAAAGGTACGACCTATGATTTTTTACCATAGAATGCTCGCCACCCACTAACATCAAGTTTACCATCACTAAGGCTCCCATTAAGGCAATAAATGGATTTTTACTTGGCTAAGCTTGTACTAAAAATGCCTTTTGTTCTGCTGAAGTTCACTCCGAAAAGTGGTAATGAAATTAATACGGTAATTACAAATGGAATTAACGCAGGTACATAAAAGAAGTTTATAGCTTTCACTCACTTCTGAACCGAAGATATTTTTTCAAACTAAAAATTAAACCTTTGCTGACTTCAAATGTGCCTAATGAACCTAACGCTGTGGAGAACCAACACATCTTTGTTATTCATTAAGCCTTTTAAGCCTAATTCTGGAATACAGTAACGATTAAGAATAAAATTAATAAACCGGTTGGTAGTAATGCTTTAGCAACTTGGCCTGCGCTAACAGCATTATTATCTAACTTGTTTTCAACTTTCGCTAAACCAATACCTTTTATTCGCTACAAATACAGAAATAAAGAGACCAATTGCGCCACCAACTAATGATGGGAACTCATAGTTAAATTGTGCAATTAAGAGTAAGGAATCACGCAAGAGAATACGCTGATATAAATGAAAACAATATTTTGACGGATTTCTTTCCAGGTCACCATGATGCGTAATGCCATCAATGGAATCACTAATGCCGCAATGGAGTGGACAAACGCTGTCATCGAACCAATTTCAAGAATCGATTTTGAATCTAATTTTAACGGACCAAAACCGAACCAAGTTGGTGTACCCTACCGCCCCCAAAAGAAACCGGAACCGAATTCATCACTCAAAGCTAACATGGCGACTTTTAATGGATTAAAACCTAACCCCATTAAAATTGGAGCTGCAATCGCTGCTGGTGTACCAAAGCCGCTTGCCCCCTCAATCATAAAAGCAAATGCCCAACCGATAATCATTAATTGTGCAACTGGGTTTGGATTAATATTGCCTAACCATTTACGCATCGTATCAGTTGCGCCAGATACTTCGAAAATTTGTTAAAGAGAATTGCACCAAAAATAACAGTAATTGGTGTTTGAACAGCCACGATTGCTGCAGTCACATTCCGCACTAATTGTCACTATATCGGTATTAAAATGAAGAAGATGAACCCCCATTACTAGAGTTGCAATCGCGTAATGCAACATAAAGAAGGTAATGCATTACGCTTTACCATTAAATGAGATCAACAGGATGATCGGAAAAACACTAAGAATAAAAAGATAGGGTCATACTTGCTCCCTCTTACATAACTAAAAAGTGCAGCGTATTCTATGGGTTTTCAAAGAAAAACCTATACCCTATTAAGTGAAATTTATTGAAAATGTGACAAAGATCTCATAATTTTTAACATTTCCTTTCTATCCTTGTAACATAACTATTCAAAAATCTGACAAAAATACAGAAATTGTGCTAGAAAAATAAATTTTTCATTACCAGTGCATAATAAAAATCCTTGCAAGATTGACTTCGCCAAGGATTTTTAAGTTTAAAATAGATTAAGAGACAATATCTTTTAGTTGTTTTATGGAATAAGGAAGAGATTTAATTTTTCAGAACTGTTCCATCTTCAGGTAAACGGAAATGCACTCCTCTTCTAAATCGTTATTCACTACCACTTGTAACCATAAAACTGCCGTCAAAATTCGACCGCGCTTACAATCGTACCGTTTTACGCCAGGGATGTATCTAACTGCATTTCTATTTTCGCTGCCGATTTTCGGTGTAACCGTTGTCTCACCTGAAAGCACATACATCGCACGTTTATTGGCGCCACGATATTTTGGCACGCGCGACAGTTTCTTGCCCGATATAACAGCCTTTTAGTAAAAAGAAATTGTTTGTTCGATAGCTTGTAGATTTAATGCCTGTGGGATAAATTCATTTTGCGTTTCCGCACTCAAGCTTGGTAAGCCCGCTTGAATATCCGCACAAAGCCATTGTTTTTCATCGCTATTAAAGGTGACATCTAACGATGTAGGATTGATCAAAAGTTTGCGCGATTTTTCATCAATATCTAATTCAATCTGCGCATGAATTCGACCGCACTTTTTCACCAATCAAGCCGACAATTTGCCAATCCAACACTTGGAAAGTGACTTTTGAAAACACCGCATATAAATGATCGAGTGGAGCCAATAAAGCTTTTCGGCATTAAAATCAAAAAACTGCTCTGCTGAAAGCTTAATTAAGCGGAACAACGAGTTCATTTTTGCCTTTAGGATCACAATGCGCGGTAAGCGTTGAAGCTCCCGCTGCTAAAATGCACCACATCACAAGTTAATTGGCCTTGCAGATATTTCTCCGCATCTACGCCCACCACTTCCACCAAATCATAGTGGTTTAATGAAATAAATGTTGCCATGATTTTTCCTATTCAAGGTTTTTGAATTTGCTCACGCATTTGTTCGATTAATACTTTTTAATTCCACGGCGGAAAGCGGTGATATCAGCATTAATGGATTTTGATGCTAACGTGTTAGATTCACGATTCAGTTCTTGCATCATAAAATCCAGTTTACGCCCACTGCCCCACCTTTTTCAGTGATGTTGCTGGTTTCTTTCACGTGCATTTGCAAACGATCTCAATTCTTCCGCCACATCCACACGTTGCGCCAATAAAATCATTTCTTGTTCGACACGTTGTGGATCAAGTTGAATCTTCGCTTCTTCAAAACGTTGCAATAAACGTTCACGCTGCCATTGTAAAACCGCCGGCATTTGTGACCGCACTTTTTGGCTTCTACGGTGATGCCATCAAGACGTTGTTGAATAATGGCTTGTAGTTTCTCGCCTTCACGGCCACGCATTGCACAATTCCACCAACAACTCATCAAAAGCTGTCAACAAATCTTGACTGATGGCATCTAAATCTTGCTCAGCCGCTTCCACCACGCCGGGATAAACGCAATACATCTGCTAAATTGATTTCACCCTGCGCCAGCTTGTGCCTTAATCCATTGTAAAGATTGATTACTTGATTCGCCAACTCTTCTATTTAAATTGAGTTCAGCCGCTGCTTGTTTTTGCTATCAATACGCAATGAATATCAATTTTACCGCAGTAAGATTTTGACGAAGTTTCACGCAAAGCATTTTCCAAGCCTCTGAAATTGCTCTGGAAAGTGAAAAATTTTCCAAATAACGTTGGTTAACCGAACGAATTTCCCAAAATCCATCGCCCCAATCTTTCTTGATTTCAAGGCGTGCAAAGCTGTCATACTATAAATCATAAGCGCCTCCCATTGTCTCTCGTCTTAATTGATTTGCCGGTTATTTTTATCGGGAGTGCGGTCATTTCTACCGTACATTTTGTAGAAAAATTTGTTTTCCACTTTACACCTGCAGATTGATACAATCATCGTAAATTAATTATTACAATCAAAGGAAAGTAAAATGAACAAGACTGTGTGAAGTACCTTGCTTGCGCAGGAACCGTGATTGGTGCGGGATGTTGGCAATGCTGCTCACCTCAGCAGGGATTGGCTTAACGGCGACGGTTTTCTTGTTAATTGGCTTGTGGGCAGTGCTCACTTTCACCGCATTGTTATTCGTGGAACTGTATCAAACGGCTGACAGCGATGCGGGGATCGGCACACTTGCTGCACAATATTTTGCAAAGCGGGCGAATTATTTCCACCGCTGTTTTTAATTGTCTTTTTATATGCCTTAATTGCCGCTTATGTAAGTGGTGGTGGTTCCTTATTAATGGATTTACTCCCAGCCATGGGCGATAAAGACACCATGAACAAAATCGCGGTGCTTGTATTCACCATTTTCTTCGGTAGTTTTATTGTCATCGGTACACACAGTGTGGATAAAATTAACCGTGTCCTATTCTTTGTGATGATTGCCACTTTTATCTTAGTGCTCGCATTAATGTTAGCAAACATTAAATTTGATAACTTAATGGCGATGCCGATTGATAATGCCTTAATTATTTCTGCAAGCCCTGTATTTTTCACGGCATTTGGCTTCCACTGTTCCCTAGCTTAAATAAATACTTAGACGGTAATGTGAAATCCTTACGCATTGCAATTTTAGTGGGTTCTGGCATCACGTTATTTGCTTACTTTTTATGGCAGCTTTCTAAGCACGGCTTACTCAGCCAAAATGAGTTCTTACAAATTTTACGCGAAGACGCCACATTAAATGGCTTAGTGAAAGCAACCTTAGAAATCACCCAAAGCCCAATTATTGCGAATGCAGTAAAAATCTTCTCCACTTTAGCATTGGTCACTTCATTCTTAGGGGTGGCATTAGGTTTATTAGAATGTATTGAAGACTTGCTCAAGCAATCTTTTGATATTCATGCAGGGCGCATTTCATTAGGTTTAATGACCTTTTATTCCACCTGTGCTTTTCTCCCTTTTCTATCCGGAAGGTTTTATTCTCGCTCTGGGTTATGCTGGTCAAATGTTCGCGTTCTACGCAGTGGTTTTACCGGTAGCATTAGTTTGGAAAGCACGCTCAATTCATCCTAACTTGCCATACCGAGTATGGGGCGGTAAAGCATTGTTAGTGCTCGTCTTAGTGCTTGGGAGATGATTATTACTTCGATTCCTTTTTGCTATCCGAGCCGGTTATTTACCATTTTGTCGTAGGTTAATGAGTAAAAAGACCGCACTTAAGGTGCGGTCTTTTATTTGTGTTTCTCATATAAATGTGTCACTAACTGACCATTTCAATATTCACCGTATACACTTGCTCAACTGTTAGGTTCTGTTTTTCTAACTCAGCTTTAACCCAGTATTCATCACGATCAATACTTTCTAAAAACATCATCATCTAATTGTCCATCAATAATTAATGGATAAAGTAAGTTTTTCATCACCGTATTGAATAATCGAAAGTTGTCCATTTTGTTCAAATACCGCACGTTTAACCGTTTTGATTTCATAGATACCGGCTGCACGTAACTCAAACATGAGGTCATGGGCCGTAATACCGTTTTTCATACATTCAGCAGTTTTTACCTTGCCGTTTGAAATCACCGGAACTGGTTTTCCATCAATCAACGATTTAACTAATTGGTTATGGTTTTTGATAAAACGAAGGGTAAAAATCAATAATGTCCAAAGTACGAGTACTAAAGAGACTGAAATACCCCAATACTATCACTATAAATCACACCACCAATGATGCCACCCAGCACATAGTTTTGTACCTGATCCATCGCGGAGGTCGGCGAGGTTTGCCGTTTGCCCATTAAGTGAATTTGGAGTACGAGTCCAACAATACCCATGGCAAATTTTTAGCCTAATAATGTGTAGCCATCCATTATTTATCCTCCTTATCAATCACAGTAACATTAGGGTTTACTAAGTTAATTGGGGATAAGGTATACGCTGAAAAATCATTATTAAAAATGGACTTCGAAATACTGACCCTCGAATATTTAAAATCATGCCATTCGTTAATGTGACGACTATTTGGTACGAATATCTTCTTTCTGTAAATTTTGACTATCTTTCACCGATGAAAAGTGTCACCACGCTAGAGATATCAGCTGCATAGACTTCATTTCGCTCATAATATTTATTCACACCGAGCAAGAAAAATAATTAATAAAAAGAAAGATAATACTGGATCGCGATATTTGGTTTTGTAACCGATGACGTAAATATAAGCTTGTCACCACAAGCAATGCACCTAACGAGACAAAATGGCGATATATTTAAAATAACCTTCAAAAAGACATCGCATTTTTCTAAAAAGCAAAGAGAAAAAGACATTTGTCATTCCTAATTTTAAAGAGAAAACAGGTTACTACTGTAGCATAAGGAAAACCTGACTAGCTATTTTTATCATCAGAAATTAAATTCGTTTTTCCGAAAAACCTTTTATAATGACCGCATCTTTTGAAATGCAAAAAGAGAAAAATATGAAGCAATTCAGCTGAATCAGATATTGACAGCTGTTCACCAAAGGATCAACGCTTTATTGGCAGGACAATGATTCTACCTTTTGGAGCAAGCAAGAACTGGCCTCAGCAAAGCAATGTTGCTCGGAAATGGAAATCACAACCCTTTAGGCTTGTGGCAGAAAATGATCAAGATGAACGAGAATACCTTTCTTACGGAGTTGCTTTGTCATTACCGACTGAAGGTTTTCATTTATTAAGCCGAGGTGTGGAAATCAATCATTTTTGAAAACCCACCAATTCTGCGGAAAGTGCGGTCAAAAGCGGAACAAACTCACGATGAGCTTGCGGTTCAATGCATGTTGCGGCTATCGTACTTACCCAGTTATTTGTCCTTCGATTATTGTCGCCGTTCGCCGTGGCACAGCGATTTTTATTAGCCAACCATACGCCATTACACGCCGTGCAAAGCCGGTATTTACACCACGCTAGCCGGTTTTTGTGGAAGTGGGTGAAACCTTCGAAGATGCCGTTCTGTCGCCGAAGTGTTTGAAGAAACCGGCATTCGCATTAAAAATATTCGCTATTTCGGTAGTCAACCTTGGGCGTTCCCGAATTCACAAATGGTGGGCTTTTTAGCTGATTACGACAGCGGGAAATTCAACTGCAAGAAACGGAACTGCATGATGCACAATGGTTTTCTAGCACTGCCCCTGCCAGAATTACCACCAACAGGTACTATCGCACTCAAATTAATTAATGCTACGCTTGAGCTTTGCAAAGCGGAACAAAAACAAATAAAGGAAAGCCCATGTCTGAATTAAAAATGATCGTTATTTGAAAGCCTTATTACGTGAACCAGTGGATATGACACCCGTATGGATGATGCGCCAAGCGGGACGCTATTTGCCTGAATATAAAGCAACACGTGCAGAAGCGGGAGATTTTATGTCTCTTTGCCGTAATTCGGATTTAGCTTGTGAAGTTACCTTACAGCCACTTCGTCGCTATGCTTTAGATGCGGCTATTTTATTTTCAGATATTCTGACTATTCCTGATGCGATGGGCTTAGGATTAAGTTTTTGGTGCAGGCGAAGGCCCGAAATTTGCCCGTCCAATTGAAAACAAAAGTGCAGTCGAAAAATTACTCGATTCCTGACCCTGAAGGCGAACTTCAATATGTGATGAATGCTGTTCGCACAATTCGTCGCGAACTAAAAGGCGAAGTGCCACTGATTGGTTTCTCTGGTAGTCCGTGGACACTAGCGACTTATATGGTTGAAGCGCGGCAGCAAAAACCTTCAATAAAATCAAAAATGATGTATGCCGAACCGCAAACTTTGCATCTTTTTATTAGATAAAGTGGCGGATTCCGTGATTTTTATACTTAAACGCTCAAATCAAAGCAGGTGCACAAGCCGTCATGGTATTTGATACTTGGGGCGGCGTGTTAGGTCATCGCGAATATTTAGACTTTCTACAATATATGCACAAAATCGTCGATGGTTTAATTCGTGAATACGATGGCCGTAAAGTGCCGGTGACTTTATTTACCAAAGGTGGCGGCCATGGTTAGAAGCCATGGCAATACAGGCTGTGATGCGCCTCGGATTAGACTGGACAGTGAATTTAGCGGATGCGAAAGCACGCGTAGGCCATAAAGTGGCACCACAAGGCAATATGGATCCAAGCGTGTATATGCACCAGCTGAGCGTATTGAGCAAGAAGTGCGGTCAATTTTAGCTGATTTTTGGTCAAGGCAGCGGCCATGTATTTAATTTAGGTCATGGTATTCACCAAGATGTGCCGGAAAAGTGCACCAAAAATCTTCGTGGATGCAATTCATGAGTTCTCTAAAGCCCATCATAAATAAGCGAGAAAAATGCGAAACTGATCTCGCTGCGTCTCGAAAATCTCGAAAGCTGGCAACATCTGACCCTTTATGGCTTGCTTATGCGAGCGTATGGCACCTAACTTTGCCCTATTCTGCCAAATGACGGAACAAAAAGCCTGCAGACAAAACCTATCACAACATTTTAAACTTAGTGTGGGAGTTTCTAACCGTTAAAGAGGCAAAGATTAATTTCGAGAACCAATTAGAGAAACTTGAAGAAATTATTCCTGATGTGAATGATTACGACTTCTTTGGTGTGGTACCTGCTCGATGCTTGTGAAGCGCTAGGTGAATTGTTGCATGCGATTATCGCGGGCGAGACACTTGAAAAAGCAATTCAAATCAGCCAAATTTCATTAGGCACGGTTTGTTCTTTTGTTAGAAACACAAGAAGATCGAGATCTTTCTGAAACTGAACTGAAAAGCCGTGAAGAAATTGAAGAAGAACTTGACCTTCAATGGCAAATCTATCGACTACTCAAAGACTGCGAAAAACGCGATGTAGACTTGATTTTATCCCTCCGAAACGAGATCAAACAGGAGGGAATCTCCAACATTGGTATAAAAATTGAGCAATAACGTGAGATTTGTCACAATTTTTACAAATCGAGCTTTTATTTCCCGCTCAGTTAGATTAGACTTTGCCAAGCCGTAGTTGGTTACAGGCCTCTAACTTAACAGAGTCAAATTTTCAATTTAACAAAAGGTACAAATTTATGAACAAAACAGATTTAATCGATGCAATTGCAAGTGCAGCTGAATTAAACTAAAAACAAGCTAAAGCTGCATTAGAAGCTACTTTAGCGGCTATCACTGGTAGCCTTAAAAAAGGTGAACCTGTTCAATTAATCGGTTTCGGTACATTCAAAGTAAACAAACGGCAGCACGTACTGGACGTAAACCCACAAACTGGTGCAGAAATCAAAATCGCGGCATCTAAAGTTCCTGCATTCGTATCTGGTAAAGCATTAAAAGACGCAATCAAATAATTTGTCTTAAAACGGACTTTAATTGAACCCTGCTTTGTCAGGGTTTTTTGTTGCCTAAATTTTAGCTTTACAATCATCATTTTGCTTATATAATTCCGAACCGAAACTTATTACGGGATATAAATAATGAAACGAAACATTCAACACCGAAATACCCAACAACGCAGACATGCCATCATGCAACTTCTGCAGGAACAAGGTGAAGTCAGTGTAGAACAACTTGTACAGTTATTTGACACCTCTGAAGTGACGATTCGAAAAGATCTCACCGCATTAGAAAGTATGGTTTTCCCCTTCGTAAATACGGTGGTGCCATTTTAATGCCACAAGAAATCATCGAAGAAGAACAAGATGATGAACTTTCGCAACGAAAGTTAGTCTTAGCAAGGCCGCCGCAGAACGTATTCGTGATCACAATCGCATTATTGTGGATAGGGCAGCACAACCGCCGCCTTGATTAAACAACTTAATCGCAAGCAAGGCTTGGTTGTGATGACGAATTCGCTTTTCGGTGGCCACCGCATTACGTTCACTCGAAAATGAACCGACGCCTCTAATGACGGGAGGCACTTGGGACACACGTTCCGAATCCTTCCAAGGCAATATTGCCGAGCAAGTCCTACGTTCTTATGATTTTTGACCAATTATTTATTGGTGCCGATGGCATTGATTTAGAACGTGGTACAACAACATTTAATGAATTGGTTCGCTTAAGCCAAGTGATGGCTGAAGTGTCTCGTGAAGTGATTGTGATGGTGGAATCACAAAAATTGGCAGAAAAATGCCAAATGTGGAATTAACCCCGGCAGCAAATTGATGTGCTGATTACCGATAACAAATTATCTCAGGCTGACAAAGACGCCATAATGGCGCAAGGCGTAGAAGTAATTTTGTAGACGTAGCATAAAATGCGGTCAGAAAAACAAGACTTTTAATTTTAGTAAATAAGGAAAAACTATGTGGTATTGTTGGTGCGGTAGCACAACGTGATGTAGCAGAAATTTTAATTAATGGTTTACACCGCTTAGAGTATCGTGGTTATGACTCTGCAGGTGTTGCTGTTGTGGATCCAAACCATGAATTACACCGCGTGCGCTGCTTGGGTAAAGTAAAAGCCCTTGATGAAGCAGTTGCGGTAAAACCATTAATCGGTGGTACCGGGATTGCACACACGCGTTGGGCAACTCATGGTGAACCGTCTGAGGCCAATGCTCATCCGCATACTTCAGGTAACTTTTGCTGTCGTCCATAACGGCATTATCGAAAACCACGAAGAATTACGTGAATTACTTAAATCACGTGGTTATGTGTTTAATTCTCAAACTGATACCGAAGTAATTGCTCACCTTGTTAATTGGGAAATGCGTACAGCCTCAAATCTTCTTGAAGCAGTCCAAAAAACCGTAAAACAACTTACTGGTGCATACGGTATGGTTGTACTAGATCGTGAGCATCCAGAACATTTAGTGGCTGCGCGTTCAGGCAGCCCAGTGGTGATTGGTTTAGGGATTGGTGAAAACTTCCTAGCTTCTGACCAACTTGCGTTATTAAGCGTAACTCGTCGTTTCATCTATTTAGAAGAAGGCGATATCGCAGAAATCACACGTCGTACCGTGGATATTTATGATGCGAATGGTCAAAAAGTAGAACGTGAAGTACACGAATCTAACCTTGAAAATGATGCAGCAGAAAAAGGCAAATTCCGCCATTTCATGCAAAAAGAAATCTATGAGCAACCAAATGCATTAATCAACACGATGGAAGGTCGTATTCTTCACAATAACGTGATTGTGGATGCTATTGGTAATGGCGCAGCAGAAATCTTAGAAAAAGTTGAACACATTCAAATTGTGGCTTGTGGTACCTCTTACAATGCAGGGATGACCGCTCGTTACTGGTTTGAAGCACTTGCTGGCGTGAGTTGTGATGTCGAAATCGCATCTGAATTCCGCTATCGCAAATTTGTCACTCGCCCAAATAGCTTGTTAGTGACTATCTCAATCAGGTGAAAACAGCGGATACTCTTGCCGCACTTCGTCTTGCAAAAAGAAAAAGGTTACATGGCAGCCTTAACGATCTGTAACGTATCAAGTTCATCTTTAGTACGCGAATCTGATCTTGCCTTCATGACACGTGCAGGCGTTGAAGTCGGTGTGGCATCAACCAAAGCGTTTACCACTCAGTTGGCCGCATTATTAATGTTAGTAACTGCAATTGGTAAAGTAAAAGGCAATATCTCAAACGAACAAGAAGTGGAAATTGTAAAAAGCGTTACAATCACTCCAGCTGAAGTTGAAAAAGCCCTTGCATTTGATAAAGACATCGAAGCATTAGCAGAAGACTTCGCAGAGAAAAACCATGCACTTTTTCTTAGGGTCGTGGTGAGTTCTACCCTATCGCAATGGAAGCTTCATTGAAATTAAAAGAAATTTCTTATATTCATGCTGAAGCTTATGCGGCGGGTGAATTAAAAACACGGTCCATTAGCCTTTAATCGATGCAGATATGCCGGTTATCGTGGTCGCACCAAACAATGAATTACTTGAAAAAGTGAAATCAAACATTGAAGAAGTGCGTGCGCGTGGTGGTCAACTTTATGTGTTCGCTGATAAAGAACGGGCTTCACGCCAAGCGAAGGCATGAAAATCATCACCATGCCAAAAGTGAATGAAATTATTGCGCCAATTTTTCTACACTGTTCCAATGCAATTATTGTCATACGCATGTGGCATTAATTAAAGGAACCGACGTGGACCAACCTCGTAACTTAGCGAAATCGGTAACCGTAGAATAAAAGTGCGGTTGAAAAATCAGCACGTTTTAATGAAAAAGCACAGGTTTAATCCTGTGCTTTTTGTTTAAATAAAACCGATAACCGTTTTCTGTTACTTCCAGAATTGAGGCATAATCCTTTTCGCCAATCGCCCAACACAATTCGCGTGTACCCTTTTTCCTGATGGATGGCTTCGATGCGTATGACCGTGAATTAACTGATTTACGCCAAATTCTTTTCACTGTTTGCGACGTAAACGCTAAATTCACATCCATGATATCCAGCGACTTATATTGCTTATCTTGTTTACTCTTCGCGCGAATTTTCTCTGCAATTTTTAACCGCACTTTTAATGGCAAGCATAAAAACAATCTTTGTCGCCATTTTTGATGCACCTTTCGGCGAAATTGTTGATATTTCACATCATCAATACATAAGGTATCACCATGACAAATTAAGGTTTTCACACCATAAAGATCAACACAATGATAGTCAGGCAATAACGTTAAACCACAATCTTGTGCAAATTTTTTCCCGACGAGAAAATCTCGATTACCATGAATGAAATAACAAGCTATGCCCTTTTCTGTCAGGTTTTTAATCAACTGTTTTACTTGTGAGATTAAAGGTGAAGTTTCATCGTCACCAATCCAAAAATCAAAAAGATCCCCCAAAATAGTAAACCGCTTGCGATTCTTGTGCTTGGTTTTGCATAAAATCACGAAAAAGTGGATTAATTCCGGATGCGTTTCGCTTAAATGAAGATCTGCAATAAAAATAAATGGGTCTCATAACTATTCCGTCATTTTTCATTAGATTAGCACACATTTTTGTGTAATTTGCTATACTTTCCAAAAATTTTAATTAGGTATTTTTCATGTTAAAATCGCCAGAATTTCTCATCGTTGCACTTTTGTTGTATTTTAATTTGTGTGCTTGGTACGATCTATTCCTTTATTCGTTTCAGAAACCCAAGCAATGTGGGCATTATGGCTCGCTGGTTTGGACGTTTATTCCCTTTATTGGGCTTAAATGTGAACACCGCTTTCCACAAAATAAAGAGAATATGCCGCGCTGTATTTACATCGGTAACCACCAAAATAATTTCGATATGGTGACTATCTCTTACATGGTACTTCCACGCACGGTAAGTGTGGGTAAAAAGCCTAATTTTGGATTCCATTCTTCGGTATTTTTATATTGGGTGACGGGCAATATTTTCTTAGATCGTGAAAATCGTTCTAAAGCACATAGTACCATGACTGAGCTTGCTCGCCGTATCAATAAAGATAATCTATCAATTTGGATGTTCCCTGAAGGTACACGTAGCCGTGGTCGTGGTTTATTGCCATTCAAAACAGGCGCATTCCATGCAGCGATTGCGGCTGGCGTACTAATCGTACCTGTTGTATGCTCAACAACTCACAACCAAAAATTGATTTTAAATCGCTGGGATAACGGCAAGGTGATTTGTGAAATGATGGACCCGATTGATATATCATCATACACAAAAAGACAATGTTCGCGAACTTGCCTCTTACTGCCATGATTTAATGGAAAAACGCATTGCCGAACCTCGATGCGGAAATTGCACAAGGGAAAAATAATATGTTGCGTCTTTCTCGTCGCCAATTATTAAAAACTACCGCAATTTCAACCGCACTTGCTGCCACACCTCAATCGGTATTAGCAGCATCCCGTGAAAAATTAACTATTCCTCCATTGATGGAAGCGAAACGTGGCCGTCCCATTATTCTTAATATGGAAGAAACCGGCTACAAGTTAGATGGTTCCCATAGTGTCAGTGTATGGGGCTTTAACGGCAATTATCTTGGCCCCACTATTCGTATCAAATCGGGTTCCTTTGCAAAACTCAATTATCACAACAATTTGCCACAAAGCATTGCCCTCTCTATTCAAGGATTACAAGCCAGTGGCGAATTATTTGGCGGCGCCGCAAAAGTTCTCAAAAAGGGAATCTTGGGCCCCAATCATTCCAATTGACCAACCTGCTGCGACTTGTTGGTATCGCTCTGCGACCCTTGGCAAACTCGGCTTATCAAACCCTATCGCGGCATCGTCGGGATGTGGTTGATTGAAGATGATCAAAGCTTAAAATCTCAGCTACCTCATAACATACGGTGTGGACGATATTCCATTAATCTTACAAGACATGGAATTTAACGGCGACGGATTGCAATTATTTAAGCAAAAATCAACCGCACTTTGTCGGCAATCGTCTTCTTGTGAATGGACAAGAAGCGCCTTATCTTGAAGTCCCGCGCGGTTGGATACGTTTACGTTTACTCAATGCTTCATTAGCAAGAGCCCTACGATCTCCGTTTAGATAACGAACGAAGACATGTTGCTCATTGCAAGAGATTTAGGCTTTTTATCACAAGGCAAAGCGATTAACTCTCTTATTCTTGCACCGGTGAACGAGCAGAAGTGCTAGTCAATTTAAGCGAAGGGGAAGGTGTATCACTTATTTCGGGCGTAAAACGTGGTTTCTTCGATAAAATCAAAAAAATGTCTTCAGTTCAGGTAATGATTTTGCCGATAACACTGTTTTAGAACTTCGTCCACTTGGTGAAATCTCTGCATTCAACAAAAAATGAATGAGTCATTCAATACTGATGCCACGGCTATGCTCGAAAGTAAAATCGCCCAAGAACGCACCTTTGAACTAGATGTGACTAACGGCTTAATTAACAAACAACGTTTTGATCCGCGTCGAGTTGATGTTTCAGCTAAAGTCGGTACTGTCGAACGTTGGATTATCAACAGCTCGTTGCCTGTCGGTTTTTACCATTCAGGGTGCAAAAATTTGTTATTGAAAAATCAAGATGACGTCAATATCAGTCCAACTGAACTTGTTTGGAAAGACACCGTTTGGGTGAAAAAGAAAGTACAAATTTTAGTAAAAATTTGAGCAACCTTCATCAAATAGCCATCCTTTTTATTTGGTGCATCAAATTTGATGTTAGCTGATATGGGTGTATCGGAATGATGGTTATTCAATAAAACCAACTTATTACATAAAAAGGAATCAAAAATGAAAAACTAACCTTCTTCTTAGCAACAATATTTCCAATCGCGGCCCTCGCTGTAACCGAACAATCAAAAGACACTAAACAACAAGCTGACTAGCCTCATATTTATCTTTCTATCTTTGATAGAACCCAAATGCCCTCAGTCGATTTACATAAAAAAGAAATTTCTCGTTCTAATAAAAATGAGAAAGTATGTTGGATTGCAACAGGACATTTTCAGAAAGTCAATGTGACGGAAACATTCAAAGCGCAGGCTAAAAAGTCAAATGGAGTTCAACGAGGCGCCTAATGGGCAAATAACATCATCCCCTAATAAAAACTCACAGCATTACTTATACTGCCAAACCGTTAGAAAATGGGAAATATGTAACAAATTGCTGGGAATTCGGTCGATGGGACCCTACCGGTAAATATGTACTTACTGTAAAAATTGAAAACATGAATTTGAAAAACAAGTTTTCTATGTAACTGAGTAATTAAAAATATCCAAAAATGACTGCACTTTAAATGGTAATATTTGGTAACTTAAGTCTAAAAAGCCGCCTGAAATTCAATTTTCAGGCGGTCTTTGTTTATTCTAAGAACGATGACAAACCAACTCATTATTCAAGGAGCAAAACTTGAATCAAGTACAACAAATATTTGATTATGCTGCTAAAACAATATGCTACGCAGCCAGAATATCTTTTGGTCGAAATTTCCAGAATATGCAATCTTGCGTCATGGCAATGGTAAAGGAAAATGGTATGCACTTATCGGCAAAATTACGAAGATTAGATTGGGTTTACAAGAAGAAGGCACAACAGATTTCATCAATCTCAAATGTCCACCCTGATATGGTAAGCATCTTACAGCAATCACCTAATTTCTTACCCGCTTACCATATGAACAAAACCCATTGGCTAACGATTGTGTTAGATCATGGCGTAGAAACCGAAGAAATCTTTTAAGTTGTTGGATTGGAGTTACGACTTAACAAAAGTAGAAGAATTTAAAAAAACACCTAAAAATCTGACCGCACTTTTTGTCTTTCTTTACTTTAGTCACAGCTAGTAAGATAATAAATGAAAACTATTATCAAAATACAAGTATTAGACTTGTTTCATTATAAGGAGATAACCATGACAATGAATAGACGTGATTTTTTAAGAATGAGTGCAGCACTTACGGCAGCGGGCATGTCGCCTTCTCTCTTTGCGGCAACAAAAGAGCAATTTACCATTTATGGCGCACCCGCGATGCCAAGTGTGACCATTGCGGTGGCGGCAGCACAAGGTAAATTAGCCAAACAAGCGGATGTCGCATTAGAGATTTGGCGTTCGCCTGATCAGTTGCGTGCGGGTGTAGCAAGTGGGCAATTTAAAGTGATGATGAGCCCAAGTAATGTGGGCGTGAATTTACGTAATCAAGGGCAACAAGTTGGCATGGTAAATATTCTCACCAATGGTATTACGCAGTTGATGTGTAAAAGTACGCCTATCACTTCACCGCAAGAATTGGTGGGTAAAAAAATCCTTGTGCCATTTAAAAACGATATGCCTGACATCGTATTGCAAGCTTTACTGAAAAAACTGAATATTGATATTAATAAAGTGGAGATCACTTATGCCGCCACACCAACGGAAGCGATTGGTTTGTTCTTACTGAAAGATTTCCATGCAGCCATCTTGCCGGAACCGATGGCGAGCGCCGTTGTGCTGAAAGCTAAAATTGTTGGTACGGAGATTGTGCGCGGCTTTGATTTAGTGAAAGAATGGGGACAAGCGTTTAATACCAAACCACTTATTCCAATGGCGGGCATTATTGCTAACGAAGAATACTTTCCATGCACACAAGGCAGAGTTTGATCTACTTCACCAAGATTTAAGTGATGCGTTAAACTGGATTATGGCTAACCGCAAAAGTGCGGCTGAAATTGGCGCTAATTATCTTCCTGCTCCAGAAGCCGCTATTGAAATGGGCTTAGACGGTGCGCGCTTAACGGTGACCAAAGCCAGTGAACTGAAAAATGAAATCATGCAATTCTATGAAACCTTGATGGAGTTCAATCCAAAACTCTTAGGTGGTAAATTACCAGATGATAAATTCTTCTTGGCTTAATTTGAAACTGAATCACATAACATGATTAAAACTGACAAAATCCGTAAACCACAACCTGTCCTGTTTTACATCATCGACTATCTCTGGAGCGGCTTTTACCGGCTTGAGTGTGGCGATGATGGTGGTTGCCTTGTGGGCTTGGGGCAGCGCAGTATTTGGTGAATTTATGCTGCCTGCTCCCGCGGATGTTTTTCAAAAAGCCCTTGAGCTGCTCGATCATTTCCAACAAAACGAAATCGGCATTTCACTATGGCGTTCTGTGGTGGGTATTACCATTGCCTTAATCGCTGGCTTAGCCGCAGGGTTGATTGCGGGCAGCTTTAAAACCGCGATGGCATTGCTCAAACCCGTCATTACGATTTTGTTAGCCATGCCGCCAATTATTTGGGTCGTGATGGCATTATTTTGGTTTGGCTTTGGCAATCCCAGCGTGCTATTTACCATTATCGTATTAGTCGCCCCACTGACCTTTGCCAGTGCAGCCATGGGCATGGCAAGTGTCAACAAACAACATGAAGAATTGTTTGATGCGTACAAGCTCGGATTGTGGAAAAAAATCCGCTATTTGTATATTCCCCATCTCACGGGCTATGTAATTTCCAGCATTGGCGTCGCAGTTGCGATGGGGGTAAAAGTCGTAATTATGGCAGAGCTTTTTGAGGCGCCAATGAGGGTGTAGGCGCAAAAATTGCCGATGCCAGAGCCATGTTAGATACATCAACGGTCATGGCTTATGTGCTGTTGGTGATTGTGTTTGTTTCCCTCTTTGAATATTTGATTACCAAGCCATTGGAAATCCTGTTTATGCCGTGGAGAAGATAATGCTGAGTTTAAAAAATGTGCGTTTTGAAATTCTCCGCGATCCCATCGTGCGCGATTTCAGTATGGATTTACAACCAGGCGAAGTGAAAAACCTTATTCGGCCCTAGTGGCTGTGGTAAAACTACTGTACTGCGTTTGATTTCAGGTTTAGAAACACCAAAAATCAGGGCGAAATCAAGAATACATTTCGTAAAACAGGCTTTCTGTTTCAAGAAAATCGTCTATTAGAAAATCTCACTGCTATGCAGAATATCGCCATTTTTATGGATAATCCTAATGAAAATGAAATCATTGCGCTGGCAGAAAAGATCGGGCTTTCTTCGGGTGATTTGAATAAATACCCAACCGAATTATCGGGCGGAATGGCAAAACGCGTAGCATTTTTACGTCTATTGCTATGTGGCTGTGATTTAGCCTTATTGGACGAACCTTTTTTGTCGGTTTTGGATCGCGATTTACGTGATATTTTAGCCGCTATGTTAGTGGAAAAAATTGAGCAACAAGGCATGGCTTGCATTTTAGTGACGCACGATCGTTTTGAAGCAGCTCGATTAAGCCGAGAGATTATGCAGCTTTCTCCAAAAGGGATGGATGTGCAAAATGTGATTACCTTGCCAACGCCATTATCCGAACGTAATTCAGCCTTTGAAGAAACCGTAGTCGCACGCGAATTTCAAGGAATCCATTACTATGAATAATTTCTTTACCCATCCGATGCGACCCTTCTTTTGTTGGTGCAGCCATTCTTGCGATTGTTGGGTGCGTTGAGCTTTTTCATCAGCCCCGATGATCTCATCCTACACCGCAAAATTTTCTTAGAATTTATGCTACCAGCCGCATACGGCGGTTTTCTGACAGCTTCCATGCTCGAATGGACAAATTACAAAGGTAATTTAAAACCTATTGCGACGATTTTAGCGGTGCTCTTGCTTTCTGGATTGGTATTATTGCCATTTTCCCCACAAACTGCCTCATTTTTAGTGGCAGCTTATTGGCTCGCGTTGTTACTCTTTTGTGCTTGGCTGTTTTGGTTGGATCGTAATACCAACAATTTTACTTTACTGATGTTACTTGCTGCATTTATGGTTTGTCAGACGGCTTACGCCATGACTGATAGTCTGAAATTATTGCGAGCACAGGTGCATTTGAAATATGGCAGCAGTGATGTTTGTATCAATTCGAGTCAGCATTCTATTAGGCGCAGAGGCACTGAAAGAAAGCACATTGAAAGATCCCGTATTTATCCCGAATGTCGTGTATAAAAATATCGCAATTACATTCTTGCTGATCCATACCGCAGCAGAGCTCTGGTTGCCTGCGCAAACAACCGCTTTTACTGCCTTTGCAGTTGGTTTTATTTTTGCTTGCCAAATTACGCGAATTACATCATCACGAACTGCTACGCAAACATTACATACGCACTTATTATTTCCTTCAATTGTTCGCCGCGATTGGCTATTTGTGGATTGGCATAAATAAATTAATTGATGAACCTACTGCCGATCCGTTACACATGGTGACACTCGGCGGCATTCTCGGCAGTATGATGATGATTTGGCTCACCGCGGGATTATGGCATAGTGGCTTTACGAAACTAGATTACCCAAAACTCTGTCGCCTTGCCGTGCTTTGTCTTTTCACGGTGGCACTTTCCCGAGCTTGTTTAATGTATGTGGACGAGCTGTTTTTTATCACGATTCCCGCTATTTTAATTGCCATCGTGTTTGTGCTGTATCTCGCAACCTTTGTGCCGATATTCCGAAACAATGCCTTTACGGATGATCCTGAATAATGACTAATCCGCACATCAACGTGCGGATTTTGATATTTTTTAGACCGCACTTAATAGGCTTTTAATTGGGCCATAGCTTTACAATCTGCGGCTTGATGATCATCTTCGGTAATTAAACTTTGTAGGAAATGTTTAATTTCAGTCAGTTCGGCAATTTTTTCTTCGACTGAAACCAAATGCTTCGCCAATATGCTATCCACTTTGCAATGTTGAGATTGCTGTGTTTTTCATCTCATTAAAAAATTTAATTTCGCTAAGCTGAAAATCTAACGCTCGACAGGTTTTTTAATAAACTTTAATTGCTTCAAACTGGCTTCATCATAATCTCGATAACCGTTTGCCAGACGTTTAGGCTCCGGCATTAACCCCATTTTTTCATAATAGCGAATGGTTTCTAAATGAATACCGCTTTGTTTACTGAGTTCATGAATCTTCATCTTGTTAAAATTAAGCCTTGACCTTGTAGCTACTACGGACTTTATACTTTATCCCAAATTAATCAAAGACACAATGAGGAGCATTATGTCCGTCCACCATTCCCATGAACATCATGACCATTCATCTCATGAGCATATTCCACAAGATAAAAAAATCTTAGCACTCAGTTTTGCCATCATTACGGGCTTTATGGTTGTCGAATTTATTGGTGGCTACTGGTTTAACAGTTTGGCACTCATGGCTGATGCGGGACACATGGCAAATGATAGTTTATCGTTATTGTTAGCCTTGTTAGCGTTGTTTCTATCCGCTCAAAAACAACGATACATTGCCCTACTCAATAGCGGCTCATTGATTGTTGTGGCATTGATGATTTTATTTGAGGCGATTCAACGCTGGCAAAATCCCATCGAGATGATGGCATTACCGATGCTTGGGGTTGCATCTCTCGGATTATTGGTGAATCTTTTCGTTGCAAAGATAATGTTGAACAGCGATCATGATAATCTCAATATCAAAGCGGCTTATCTCCATGTATTGACTGATTTATTCGGTTCCATTATTGCCATTCTTTCGGGTCTCAGTGCCTATTTTCTGGGGTGGTTATGGGTTGACCCATTGGCAAGTATGATATTAAGCATGCTAGTATTAAAAAGTGGGATTGGCACATTCCGTTTGGCGCTTAAAAACATCTAAAAAATAAACCGCACTTTGTTTTGAGATTAACAAAGTGCGGGCAATTTTCAGCGATTATTTCAACTCGCCTCGTTCTACAATAATGCCGACATTATTTGCTTGAGCAACCGCTTTAGGTTTGCTTAATTTCAGACGTAACCATGAAATCCCAAAACGTTGTTGTAATTGGTCTGCTACTTCATAAGCCACTCGCTCAATCAATAAAAATGGCTTAGCTTGAACATAATCTAAAATAAATTGGCTTACTTCGGCATAATTAAGACAATATTGCACATCATCCGTTTCGGCAGCTTTTTGACAATCCCATGCCATTTCCAAATCAAAAATGAGCTTTTGTTTGATTTGTTGTTCCCAGTCATACACACCAATTTGTGCGAAGACCACTAATTCTTCAATAAAAATACGATCCATCTCTCATTCCTGTAAAAATATAGTGGGCTTATGCTATCAAGTTTGGTTAAAATAACGAACAAGTTTTTCAAATACACTCAATATTGTGGAGCACAAAATGAGCCTATTTGCCCTTTTTTATATGATTTTTGCTTATTTACTGGGTTCGATTTCCAGTGCAATTTTGATTTGTAAGGTAGCTGGCTTGCCTGACCCACGAAAAAACGGTTCTCATAATCCCGGTGCAACCAATGTGTTACGTATAGGCGGACGTTGGGCGGCTCTCGCAGTATTAATTTGCGATATTTTAAAAGGGATGTTACCGGTTTGGGCAGGGTATTATTTAGGGCTCACGCAATTTGAATTAGGCATGGTTGCCTTGGGTGCGTGTTTAGGACATATCTTCCCCATTTTCTTTCAGTTTAAAGGCGGGAAAGGTGTCGCGACCGCATTCGGTGCGATTGCGCCCATCTCTTGGGGCGTAGCCGGCTCAACACTAGGTACGTGGTTGCTAGTATTCCTAATTAGCCGTTATTCCTCATTAAGTGCGGTTATCACAGCACTTCTCGTGCCGTTTTATGTTTGGTGGCTTAAACCTGAATTTACCTTCCCCGTTGCCTTAGTTTGTTGCTTACTAATTTATCGCCACCACGACAATATTCAGCGCTTATGGCGAGGCCAAGAAGATAAAATGTGGGGAAAATCCAGAAGAAATAAATAAAAAAACCTGTCGATAATCGACAGGTTTCTTTTTATCAAAACGGCTTAGAAATCAACCGCACTTTTAAGTTTTTTCAATGCGTTGGCTTCAAGCTGACGAATACGTTCTGCAGACACATTATATTTTGCTGCAAGATCATGAAGAGTCGCTTTTTCATCATCTAACCAACGTGCTTTGATAATCTCTTGGCTACGTTCATCAAGATTGGCTAAGGCTGTACCTAATTTTTCTGTCGCCTGTTCTTCAAAGTTTTCACTTTCAAGTTCTGCCGCAAAGTTTGAGCTTTTATCTTCTAAATATAAAGAAGGTACATAAGCTTCGTCATCATCATCTGTTGGCAAATCAAAGCCCGACATCAGCCCCTGTCATGCAGGGATTCCATTTCGATGACATCTTCTTTTTTGACACACCAAGCTCATTCGCCACCATATCCACTTCGTTTTCATTGAACCAACCTAAACGTTGTTTGGTTTTACGTAGGTTAAAGAACAATTTACGTTGTGCTTTTGTGGTTGCGACTTTCACAATACGCCAGTTGCGAAGGACATATTCATGGATTTCAGCTTTGATCCAATGCACCGCAAAAGATACAAGGCGAACACCCACTTCCGGATTAAAACGTTTTACCGCTTTCATTAATCCGATATTACCTTCTTGAATTAAATCTGCTTGTGGCAATCCATAACCAGAATAACCACGCGCGACATGAATAACAAAACGTAAGTGTGATAAAACTAATTTTTTTCGCTGCTTCAATATCACCGTCATAATACAAACGTTCTGCTAAGCTTTTTTTCTTCCTCTGCAGTGAGCATCGGATATTCGTTTGCTGCTCGAATATAACCTTCGATGCTACCTTGAGGTACTAACATCATTTGAGTTTCTTTATTCATTCTTCTCCTCACAGCATGCGGAGCAACGCCCCGACTCATTACTTGTTTGTTATTGTATAACAACTATTGTCATTATACCTCAATTTGTTTCATTTGACAGTTTTTAACGATTAAAAGTTCAAATTAATCACTGAAAATTTTCCAAATTACTTTAATGGTACAAGCGAATAAACGACATCCTCCGCCACCACTCTAAACAATAAGTCAATATTGGGATGTTTTCCAGGGTTTTTGTTTCGCATCTTCAACGTGTTCAGCAAACCATTCAATGCCTTGTTGTGCTGAAGTGCGGTCTAATTTTCCGTTAAATTTTTCTGCTAACGCATGATAAAGACGAAGCGAACCAAGTTTGCCCGGTGCTGCCGGAATATGATGAATCACCGTTTCACCATTTAATACATCTAAACCTGTTAGATGCTCAATGGTGGGTAAAGTCTCTAAAATGTCTTTAAAGTTCATGATTGCTTTCCTCTATAAATTAACTAATGGCTTGCTCTGAATTCACTTCGCCATTTGCGCCCATAAAGCGTACCTCTGGCTGTAAATACACACCAAATTTATCTGCCACGGTTTGACGGATATGATGCGCAAGCTTCACAACATCCTGACCTGTGGCATTACCTTTATTAATCAGTACTAACGCTTGTTGTTGATGAACAGCTGCACCACCGATTTGAAAACCTTTTAAATGGCACTGATCGATTAACCAACCCGCAGCAAGTTTCACAGAGCCATCCGGTTGTGGAAAGTGCGGTAGATTTTCTACCTGTTTTTGGATTTTCGCAAATTGTGCTGCACTCACCACTGGATTTTTGAAGAAACTGCCGGCATTACCAAATTCTTTTGGATCGGGCAATTTACTGCGGCGAATATGGCACACTTCATCAAACACTTGTTTTGCCGTTACAGTTTGAGGATCAAAATTCACTAATGAGCCATATTTTAAAATCGGTTGCCAATTTTTGGCTAATTTCAATCCAACCGCTGTAATCACATAACCTTGCACATAGCGATGTTTGAAAAATACTTTCACGATAACCGAATTCACATTCACTCGCCTGTAAACGGAATTGTTCGCCCGTGTTGAGATTCAATACATCCACGTAATCGCACACATCTTTAAATTCTACGCCATACGCTCCAATATTTTGAATCGGCGCTGAGCCGGCACAGCCAGGAATGAGTGCGAGATTTTTCTAAGCCGTCAATCCCTTGAGAGAGCGACCATTCCACTAACTGATGCCAATTTTCGCCACCATTAACATGCAAATAATGGTAATCACTATCTTCTGTATGTTGAATACCCGATAAACGGTTAACAATTACAACACCTTGGAAAATCGTCTAAAAAAACAGCATATTGCTGCCTTGTCCTAAAAAAATAAGACAGGTAGATTTTTCAGCTTGTGCTTTTTGCCAAGCTTGTTGGATTTGTTCAATCGATGTAGCTTCAATAATTTCACGTGCATTTGCCGGAATATTGAAGGTGTGAAACAGCTGTAAACTTTGCATTAACTTTCCTTAAAAAAACGTGTGAGGAAGCGTGATTTTTCACGATAGTACCACCTTGTTCCCCTTTTTGAAATACTGAACTGAGCATTTTAATTGTCGACTGCGCTCAGTCATGATATTTAAACCATAATGCCCTTCTGGCTCGTCTAGCGTAGGAATCCCTACGCCATTATCTTGTACGAGGATTTCGTATTCGCCCTCAGCATTAATATGGGCTTTTACCTCAATACGTGTACCTTTGGAGTGCTTAATCGCATTTAACGTTGCCTCACGTACAATTTGCAGCACGTGCACTAATTCTTGTGGATTTAAACTTTGCGATGGCAAACTACATTCTACGGTCATTTGCATCTTCGTTTGTGAACGCAAACTTTCAATAACTTGTTCCAAAGGCAACCTGTAAATTCGCTTCTTGCACCGTTAAACGGAAGGTCGCCAATAATTCTCGTAATTGAGAATAACCATCTGATAAGGCTTGTTCAAATTCACCAATGATGGCAATACTTTTTTCTTTTGATTTTTCATCTTCTTTCTTCAAATTATGCTTTAACAACGTTAATTGAATTTGTAAGAAAGATAGTACTTGTGCCAACGAGTCATGTAATTCCCGAGCAATAATTGACCGTTCTTCCATCAATAAGAGTTGCTCTTGTTGGCGTTGCGTTTTGTGTGAATACAACGCTTTTGCCACCATTTGTCCCTAGGTTTTTTCATCATGCGAGGGATCAGGGGCAAGGTAAACCGGCTTGCCATGAGAGCACTGCTAAGTTTTCATTTTCAATGGAAAGTTCTTCGACTTGAATTGATTGTTTAGGATCTTTTTGACCAAAAGAAATTTCCCAATGCTCTGCCCCTAAAATCTCTAATTCAATGTAGCGTAAATGTTCGCTGACACGAATATGATTGAGCACTTGGCTGAGAATTTTTATCATTAATCTTCGTGGGCGTAAGTAACTGTGAGCTTTGATAAAGTGTTGTTAAAGAGCGGTTGGTTTGACGCAACTTTTTGCGTTTTGCTCATTTACCGCATCTTCTAAACGCGAATAAAGTCGCCCTAACTCTGATGACATTTGGGTAAACACTTTCGCTAAAATACCCAGTTCATTATTGCTTTCTGTATCAAGCTGGATATGGTTAAATTGCCCCATTTGTACTTGCATGCTGGCTTTGGTCATCTGCTCTAAAGGCTTCACGACTTCGCGCTTCATATACCAAATCACATAAGACACCATCGCAAGAATCAATAGCATGGAAACACACAATACCGAAACTGCAATAATCCATTTTAGTTCAGCAAAGCGTTGCAATTCCAACACGAAAATCATCGACATCTTGTACATAACTTTTCAGTTCAGCATGATATTTTTCGATTTGATGTGCACGAGCGAAATCAGACATCACTGCCCAGCGTTTTAGAATTTTTTGATAGGATTCCCTCACCCCTGAAGGTGCAAAAAGCTGATTCTGCACAGAAAGCAAGGCCTCTGCATTGAGGCTACGTTGATAACGCACCAGATTCTGTTCGACTGTATCCGGCGAACGTTCCATTTCCGTTAATAGTCGATAACTTTGCATACGCAAAGAACCAGAGATATTAATGGCTTCCGCATCCGACTTATTACTCGCCATCACGATCAAACTCAATGAGCTAATAATGCCCATGAAAATAATGACCACAAATAAATATTTAGCAATACGGGTAGAAACTGAACGTTTAGCGTACACGATAACTCTTCAAAATTAGGAAAATTGCCCATAGTTTAGCACAAAGTGCGGTTGAAATTGGCTGATTTTTCACAAATAAAAAAACATCGGCTTTGACACCGATGTTTTTCAAAAAAACTCAATTTTTTGACCGTACTTAGCTCAATTCTTTTGCCTTTTAATTCTGGCACTAAGAAAACTGTCGCTACCATGTCGATGACATAAATCACCGCCAAGAAAGCAATCGCAATGCTGAATGAATACGCGGATACAATCGCCCCGACAACAACTGGTCCGAAACCACCAACTGCACGACCTAGGTTAAACAACACATTTTTGTGCCGTTGCACGTGCTTCTGTCGGATAAGCTTCAGCCATTAATGCGCCATAACCGCCCATCATGCCGTTTACGAACATCCCTAAGAATGCGCCCGCTACCAACATCGCGGTTGGATCGGTTAATTGAGAGTAAGTGATAATGCTGATTACCGCGCCAAGTTGGAATAATAAGAAGCTTGGTTTACGTCCGATTCTATCGGCGAGACGACCAAAAATCCAAATCCCTGCCATCATGCCGCATACGGTGACTGCCGTCCATAAACCCGATTTCGTTAAACTAAAAGCCAAGTTGTTTAGATAAGAGTTTGGCATCAAATCATAATGCCGTAGTAACCAAAGTTTTGTACAGAAGTTAACACCACCACACCAAGACTCACTTTTGTGGTCGCTTTATCTTTTACTAAAAGTTTGAAAGATTCCAGTTTGGAGATTTTTTGGGTTGAAAGTGCGGTCTGTTTTTGCGAGAAAATTTCAGGTTCATGTAAGCGAACTCGTAAATACCAAGCAACAAATGCCGGGAAGATACCGACAACGAACATGCCGCGCCAGCCGATATGTGGAAGCAATACCGGGGTGAGTAACGCAGCGGCTAACACACCAACTTGCCAACCTAATGCCACATAAGACGCGGCTTTTGCACGGTGTTTTGCAGGCCACGCTTCAATGGCTAATGCCATACCGATACCAAATTCACCGCCTAAACCGATACCCGCGATGGTGCGATAAATTAATAAATCCCAGTAGCCTTGTGCGATTGCACATAAACCGGTAAATACGGCGAAAAGGACGATTGTCCAAGTCAGCACGCGTACACGCCCATAACGATCGCTTAATGCACCAAATACAATACCGCCCACCACAGCACCAATAAGTGTCCAGGTAACTAATGAGCCAGATTGTGCGGGAGTTAAATTAAGATCTGCCGAAATGGCACTAAGCATAAATCCAAGAATAAGAAGATCGAATCCGTCCATCGCATAGCCGACAGCTGATCCAACCAAGGCTTTCCAGCCATATTGATTGACGTTTGTCATGATTGAGGTCCCTTTTGCTACTCACGGGTAGCGTTTAAAGTGAAATAATGAGGAAAGAAATTTTTCCGACGCGTAGTTTAGAGAAATTGACGGAATTTTTGCAAGAATAAGAAAAGCAAAGTGCGGTTGATTTTTATTCAAGTTTTTATTTTTTCAATAAAATTCGAATTAATAAGGCTATCGCAGCCGCATCATCCACTAAACCTAAAGGACCAAGCACCGCTTCAGGCAAAATATCAATGGGACTGAACAAATAAATCAGAATGATGGCGATTTTTAATTAACTTCGTTTTTATTCATAGTCATTGGACGAAAAAGAAAAAGATCAGGTAAATTCTACAACTTATCCGAATGGTGAATCATCACAAAACGTTCCCAAAGCTGCTCTTCGCTTTCTTGATGCTCAGGATCTGGCTTGATGCAGTTTGTAATCGGGCAAACTTTTTGGCAGGTTGGCGTGTCATAATGACCAACACATTCCGTACAAAGCACAGGATCGATCACATAGATCTCCTCGCCGATTGAAATTGCTTCATTCGGGCATTCGGGGAGACACATATCGCAGTTTGTGCATTTGTTTGTGATCAGTAACGCCATACCATTCCTTTATATGAGAAAGCGGCGAATTATAGCCGACAAAAGCAAAATTGACAAAATTTAAACAGGATTTTTATGAAAAAACAGGTTTCTACTCTTTCCCTTATTGCCCTTGCCGCATTTAGCATTTGGCAATATTTTACTGAACACAAAAAAGACACCAAACCCGCCCCAACAACCACACAACAGCAAAGTCAAAGTGCGGTCAAAAATACCAAAGATTTTGGTAATTATGATGTCATCATGCGTGATGATGCCATTGGACAAAATAAAAATGCCCCTGTTGATTACTATATGTTGGCCTTATCTTGGTCGCCTGCATTCTGTGAAAAACAACGTGCGCAATATGGCAATAATTTACTTGATTCAGCGCAATATCAATGTAGTACAAAAAATCAATTTGGCTGGGTAGTGCATGGCTTATGGCCACAAAATGCCAATGCGCGTTCTGTTACGGATCATCCACGTTTTTGTAAGGGTGATTTAGCACCACTTCCAATTGAAACGCTTGAGCCTTACCTTTCAATCTCGCCAGGCGCAAAATTATTGCAAGGCGAATGGGAAAAACACGGCAGCTGCGCTTTTGATTCAGCAGAAGCTTATTTCAAACAAGAGAAAGCATTATTTGAATCGCTTTCTTTGCCAAACGAACAATTAAGCCGTAAAGAATTATTTCTATGGATGAAGCAACATAATCCGCAATTAAAAGGCGCTTATTTAGGAGTGAGCCATAATGAACTATTTATTTGTTACAATCGCCAGTGGGAAGTAATCGATTGCCAAAAATAAGCATAATTCGCTTTTTTATTTGATCTACATCGTTACAACCTAGTCAGAACTAGGTATAATGTTTGAGTTTAATTTTAACTAACCCAAGAGGAAAGATTATGTCAGTAATCAAAATGACCGACTTAGATTTAAAAGGTAAACGTGTATTTATTCGTGCGGACTTAAACGTACCAGTAAAAGATGGCAAAGTGACATCTGATGCGCGTATTCGTGCGACTATCCCGACGTTAAAACTGGCTTTATAGAAAGGCGCAAAAGTGATGGTTACCTCTCACTTAGGTCGTCCAACTGAAGGTGAATTCAAACCTGAAGACTCTTTACAACCGGTTGTTGATTACTTAAAAGACGCAGGTTTCAATGTGCGTTTAGTACAAGACTACTTAAACGGTGTGGATGTTAAAGAAGGCGAAATCGTTGTTTTAGAAAACGTACGTGTAAACAAAGGTGAGAAGAAAAACGATCCTGAATTAGGTAAAAAATATGCCGCACTTTGCGATGTCTTCGTAATGGATGCATTTGGTACCGCTCACCGTGCACAAGCGTCAACTTACGGCGTAGCGGAATTTGCACCAGTTGCTTGTGCAGGTCCATTACTTGCAGCAGAATTAGATGCATTAGGTAAAGCATTAAAAGAGCCTGCTCGTCCGATGGTTGCGATCGTAGGCGGTTCTAAAGTTTCCACTAAATTAGAAGTATTAAACTCTCTTTCGAAAATTGCTGACCAAATTATTGTGGGTGGTGGTATTGCGAAATACTTTCATTGCGGCGGCTGGCCACAATGTGGGTAAATCGTTTATATGAAGCAGATTTAATCCCTGTAGCAAAAGAATTAGCCGCAAGCACTAACATTCCAGTTCCAGTCGATGTACGTGTAGGGTACTGAATTCTCTGAAACTGCACCAGCAACAGAAAAAAATCAGTAACCGAAGTCAAAAGATGATGAATCTATCTTCGATATCGGTGATAAATCTGCAGAACAATTAGCTGAAATCATCAAAAAAATGCAAAAACCGTTTTTATGGAATGGTCCAGTTGGCGTATTTGAGTTCCCTAACTTCCGTAAAGGTACTGAAATCATTTCTCACGCGATTGCAAACAGCGATGCATTCTCTATCGCAGGGGGTGGTGATACTTTAGCAGCTATCGATTTATTCGGTATTGCAGATAAAATCTCTTACATCTCTACCGGTGGTGGCGCATTCTTAGAATTCGTTGAAGGTAAAGTATTACCAGCAGTAGAAATTCTTGAAAAACGTGCGAACGGTTAATTAAATGACTTCTATCCCCTCTAACAGAGGGGATAAATATTGATTCTTCAAACGGAGGAATTTTTCCTCCCAAACAAAAGGAAACACAACTATGGCTAAATTATTAGATATCGTAAAACCTGGCGTAGTAACAGGTGAAGATGTACAAAAAATCTTTGCTTATGCCAAAGCAAACAACTTCGCGATCCCAGCAGTAAACTGCGTGGGTTCTGACTCCGTAAATGCTGTATTGGAAACCGCTGCGCGTGTGAAAGCACCAGTAATTATCCAATTCTCAAACGGTGGTGCAGCTTTCTACGCAGGTAAAGGTATCAAACCAGCAAGCGGTGCACGTCCAGATGTGTTAGGTGCGATCGCAGGTGCGAAACACGTTCATACTTTAGCCAAAGAATATGGTGTGCCCGTTATTCTGCATACCGACCATGCTGCGAAAAAATTACTTCCATGGATTGATGGCTTACTTGAAGCGGGTGAAAAACACTTCGCAGAAACGGGTCGTCCATTATTCTCTTCTCACATGCTTGACTTATCTGAAGAGCCAATGGAAGAAAACATGGCAATCTGCCGTGAATACCTTGCTCGTATGGACAAATTAGGTATGACCCTCGAAATCGAAATCGGTATTACTGGTGGTGAAGAAGACGGCGTGGATAACTCAGATGTAGATGAATCTCGTTTATATACCCAACCGTCTGATGTGCTTTACGTTTACGACCAATTACATCCTGTAAGCCCTAACTTTACCGTTGCTGCTGCATTCGGTAACGTACACGGTGTTTACAAACCAGGTAACGTAAAAATTAAAACCATCTATTTTTAGGTGCATCACAAGAGTTCGTTGCAAAAAGAACGCAATCTTCCTGCTAAAACCAATCAACTTCGTCTTCCACGGTGGTTCAGGTTCTAGCCGCGAAGAAATCCGCGAAGCAATTAGCTATGGTGCAATCAAAATGAATATCGATACGGATACTCAATGGGCTGCATGGAATGGTATTTTTAAGTTTCTATAAAGCAAACGAAGCATACCTCCAAGGTCAATTAGGTAACCCTGAAGGTCCTGATGTACCAAACAAAAAATACTACGACCCACGTGTTTGGTTACGTAAAATGGAAGAGTCAATGTCTAAACGCTTAGAACAATCTTTCGAAGACTTAAACTGCGTTGATGTTTTATAATCCATAAAAAAATAGACTAAAATGAGACCGCACTTTGTTAGTGCGGTTTTTTAGTTTTATATAACCCAGAATGTTGGCTCTTATCTATGCAAATAACAAAACAAAATTGGTTAGCCACCCTAATAAACTTTGCGGTAACGCTTTTCTTTCTTTCGATATTTATTGTCAAAGGTGGATATAATGCTGCGCCTGCTCTATTGATGTTAATCGGTTTAGGTTATGGCGTTTATGCTTTGATCAAGAAACCACTTTTAAACTTATCGGAAGTTGATAAATGGTTAATTTATAGCTACCTTTTTTATTTTCTTACATTTGTACTTTCCCTCTGCATTAACGGGGGAAAAATGCGCGATCTTGATACTGCAAGCCGCGTCGTTTTCTTTGTTCCTGTTTTACTTTTATTATTAAAATACCCTATCAAAACTTGCGTTTTGAGTTACTCTATTCCCACTTGGTAGTATTATTTCCCTTTGCGTAGCACTTTTATGATAAATTTATCTTGAATCTACGCCCTGAGCAAAATCCTCGAATTATGCATATTCAAGGGGGCGATATTTCTATGTCATTAGGTATTTTTAGCCTAATAATTGCCCTCTATGCCCATCAGAAAAAAGACATAAAGTTAACCTCTCTTAGTGTTATTGGTGGTTTATGTGGCATCGTAGGAAGTTTGCTTTCCACCGCTCGAGGTGGATGGGTTGCATTACCCGTCTTACTTATTGTTATCCTTTATATTTATCGCCATTCTCTTTCAAAACGTTTTTTCCTGACTTTCTTTGGAATTATTGTGGTCGCAAGCATTGGCATTAGTCAAATGCCCAATAACCGCATTATGGAACGAATCGACGTTGCCCAAAAAGATATCCAACTTTACTTAGATAACCATGATGGCAATACTTCTCTTGGGGCTCGTTTTGAAATGTGGAAAAGTGCACTTGAAATGGCAAAAGAAAAACCTTTATTTGGTTGGGGCATTCAAGGTGCAACAGAAAAACGTAAGCAAGAAACGGAAGAAAAAATTGCTACAGGTAACATTGGACAATTTACTCATGCCCATAACCAATATTTAGATGACCTCTCAAAACGAGGAGTTGTTGGGTTGCTCGCCTTGCTTGCCGTTTTATTTATTCCTCTACGTGCCTTTATGAAAAAGCTAAACACCACGAACGATGAGATTAAGCTGATAGCCACTTTAGGTGTTGCCCATATTTTATCTGTGATGATTTATGGCTTAAGCCAGGGTTTCTTGGTACATAATTCAGGTACTATTTTTTACTTTTTCTTAACGATTGTGTTTTATGCTGCAATACGAACACACCAGAAGGCGGAATCATGAAAATTTTAGTCATTCGTAACGATAAACTGGGTGATTTTGTTCAGGTGTTTCCGGCTTTTGCGATGTTGAAAGCCTCCAATCCCGAGCTAAAACTGACCGCACTTGTGCCAGCTTATACAGCCCCATTGGCTCAAATTTGTCCCTATTTAGATGATGTCATCATTGATAGTGCCAAGAACGACAAAGCTGATTTTAATCGTCTTGTTAAAGAAATCAAAGAGCAGCAATTTGATGGCATGATTAGCTTCTTTTCCAATACCCATAACGGTAAATTAGCCTGGAAAAGTGGGATTCCTTATCGTCTTGCGCCCGCAACAAAATGGGTACAAATCCTTTATAACCATCGTTTAACACAACGCCGTTCACGTTCAGAAAAATCGGAAGCCGAGTACAATCAAGATCTGGCTCGGGCGTTCTTAAAGAAACACAACATGCCGATTGTGGAACCCAAACCACCTTACCTTTCATTTTCTGAAAGTGCGGTTAAAAAAATCAACGTGTTTTTCTTCAAAAACAATTCGGTTTATCTGCAGATAAAAAATGGGTCTTTGTGCATAGTGGAACAGGTGGCTCAGCAACAAGTCTTTCATTGTCGCAATATGCTCAATTGATACAAGGTTTATTAAACGAATTTGACTGTCAGATTATCTTAACGGCAGGACCTGGTGAAAGTGAAAAAGCCCATGAGTTAGCGGCAAAAATCGATAATCAAAATGTGGTTGTTTACGATAAGAATAAAGGATTGGTTGATTTTGCACACTCTCTAGCTTGTGCGGATTTATTTATTGCGGGCTCTACTGGACCATTGCATTTAAGCAGTGCATTCAATGTGCCAACGATTGGATTCTATCCAAACAGTCGCTCATCTCAGCCTCGTCGTTGGAAACCGATTAACGATGCGGATAAACACCTTGCTTTCTGCCCACCAAAAGGGAAAGACGAAATGAATTTAGGCTTAATTTCGATTGATGATGCCTTAGTGGAGATTATCCCCTTCGTGCGGAAGATGTGGCAAGCGAGCAATTGAGTTTAGAGCATAACTGTACAATCCAACCTATTGCGGCGGCAAAAACAACGGTACCTATTCCGACTGTGCCGCCGAGAAGATAACCCAACACACAAACCGACACTTCAAGGCTTGTTCTCACAATCCCCACTTTTAAATGAAGTCGGTGACAAAGCCCCACCATTAAACCATCCCTCGGACCTGCTCCTTGATGACAGGTTAAATACAATGCCGTTCCTAATCCATAAAGCAAAAGCCCAATTCCTCCGAACAAAAATTCGAGCTCAAAAAGTGCGGTTGGTTCTGGCACAATTTTCGTGGTTAAAGCCAAGAAAAAAAGCAATCACGATAATATTCAGAAATAGTGCCCAGTCCAAATCTTAACTTTGAGGGGAATCCAGGCTAACATCACCAAACAACTAATCCAGAATGATGCCCAACCGATACTAACCTGGCTTTGTAATGCTACACCTTGAGAAAGTACGGTCCAAGGTGAGGAACCCAAATTAGCGAGCACAATTAAGCCATCTCAATGCCCAGTATTGCCAAAGCAAATAAGAGCATCGACATGGTTTTACCTTCGACTGACCATAGCGATTTTGGCGGCCCAACTGGTGTGAGGAATCACCCGTGCTTTTTCATATTATTCCCATTTATATTTAACGCTGACATCATAATGGGAAACCCCATAAAACCAAAAACATTTTAACGTCATATGATATAACCGAATTGACTGATAAATATCATAAATGTGATGTAGATCACATTGTCAAAATTGTCATCATCCAGTCACTGACTTAAAAATAGGCTACCCTTTTAAATTAGGACATGATTATGCTTGCATCTCTTCAAGATATTTTGGATACCGTAAAATCCAATACACTCACCTATCAACAAAAAAACTCATGTGTTTAGGCAATATCGCCGAGCGATTATTTGATCCTCGTGAATTATTAGGCTACACGGATGAAGAATGGCAAATTCCTTCAAAATCAAATGATCTGTGATTTAAACGAAGGCTATGCGATTTATCGCCCCGCGCTATATTTTTGCCAGATTACAATGTGTATATTGAAAAAGGCTGTAAATTCCTTGAATTGCCAGCACCCTAAGAAATCTTGATGACGTATTAGATGGCTTATTGATTTTATATTCCCACGTGCCCATCAATTACCACATTCCCAGTTTACATTGGTCGTTTAGACGTGCTACTTGATCCGTTTATTACCGATGAGGAACAAGACTACATCAAAATTAAACGTTTCTTAAATCATGTGGATAAAACCGTGCCGGATTCATTCTGTCATGCCAATATTGGGCCCTTATGACACCAAAGCAGGGCGCTTTAATTTTTAAAAAGCGGTAATTGAGTTAGGAAGCACCGACGCCAAATATGACCATTCGTTATGATAAGAGCAAAAACAAGTCGTGAATTTGCAGAATTAGCGGCAAAAGCGTGCTTATTGGTTTCTAAACCCATCTTTTTGCCAATGATGCTTACTACATTTCTGACTTAGGCGAACAATATGGCATTGCAAGCTGCTATAACGCATTACCTGAATGTGGCGGGGCTTATACTCTCACTCGTTTGCGCTTAGGGACTATCGCGCGCGCCTGTAAAACCGTGGATGAAATGGTCAATGAACTTTTACCTCGTGTAGCAAAATGTGCACTTTCCACCATGGATAAACGCCATAAATTTGTAGTGGAAGAAAGCAACTTCTTCAATACCTCATTCCTCGAAAAAGAAGGTTTTATCAAACGCACTAATTTTACGGGGATGTTTGCCATTGTAGGACTTGCAGATGCAGCGAATCACTTGCTACAACAAGAAGGCTTAAACGAAACCTTTGGTAAAAGCCAACGCGGTGATGAAATTGCGACCATGATTATGGATAAATTGAAAGAAGTCACAGATAACCATGAAGGCGTGTATGCGGAACGCACGGGCAATCGTTATTTATTACATGCGCAAGTAGGCGCAAGCAACCATGAAGAAGATAAACGTAATGCGCCTGCGCATCGTATTCGTGTAGGTGAAGAACCAACATTATTAGCTCATTTAAAACAATCCGCGCCATTCCATAAGTACTTTCCATCAGGGTACGGGAGATTTGTTTGCCTTTGACCAAACCTATGTGGATCATTTTAGATGCCGTTGTTGATATTATCGATGGTTCATTTGCACAAGGTTACCGTTATATCACCACTTACCTTAAAAACACTGATTTGATCCGTGTAACGGGCTATTTGGTGAAGAAAAAGCGAAGTGGAAAAAAATACCGTAAAGGTGAAGTAGCATTACGTGATACTACTTGGTATGGTTCAGGTACCGATGATTGCGCACAAGTCTTTGATCGTCAATTACGCGATGAACAAGATGTAAGCGCAAGCTAGAAAAAGTGCGGTCGAAAAATTCTCTGTTTTTTGACCGCACTTATGATCTGCACCCCAAAAACCCTGGACACCTAATTTGAGGTGCAGATTATGTCCTACTCTTATCAATTTCGTTTGAAAATTATCACACTCGTCACTGAACAGGATTATGGTATCCGTGAGGTGGCTAAACTTCATAAAATTTCCCACGCTCTCGTCATTTATTGGCTAAAAGCATTTCGGGAAAGAGGGCTTGATGGCGTAAAATCGCCTCATACAAACCTTCAACCCCCGAAAATAGTGAAGCCAAAGATGAAAAAGAAAGACATTGAAATTCCAGAAACCACAGACTTTTCACCCTAAAGCGTTTAAAAAGCTGCAGCGAAAGCTCGCCTTGGCTCGAGCGGAGATTGCTTACCTAAAGGAGTTGGAGAAGCTCGACCGTCAAAAACAACGACAGAAAAAAGAAAAATCATTGAAAGATTGAAGCCAGACCATGCGTTAAATGATTTACTTCGTGTGGCTAAAATGCCTCGCTCAAGCTTTTACTATAAAGAAATTAAGCGAAATTATCACGAGGTAAAAGAGACTATCTTATCGCTGTATAAAAAGAACAGAAAACGAGATGGTTATCGCCCCATGACGTTTAAATTACGCCAAATGGGTTTTTAATTTGAATCATAAAACGGTGTTAAAGCTGATGAACGAGTTAGGTATTCATTCCATTTTACGCAAGAAAAAGACATGGAAAACGTGGAAAAACATCGCATATTGCCCAGAATTTACTGAATCGTGATTTTACAGCAACGGCACTCAATCAAAAATGGGTAACGGATGTAACGGAATTTCATGTTGGGCAAGAAAAGCTTTTATTTTTTTCACCGTTGATGGACTTGGCTAACCGAGAAATTATTGCCTATAACTTTGCGACACGCCCGAAGTTTTCATTGGTAAAAAGATGTTAGAACAAGGGCTTAATCGGCTTAAACCGACAGAATGCCCGATTATTCATAGCGACCAAGGTGTATTGTATGGCTCGGCGGAATGGATAAATATGTTGAAGGGTAAAAAGCGGTGCAAAGTATGAGTCGCCGAGGAAATTGCTATGATAATGCGGTGATTGAAAGCTTTTTGCCATATTAAAATCAGAGTGCTTTTTACTCGGACTTATCATTCAATTGCTGAATTACAGGCTGACATTGAAGAATATTTAGTGTATTACAACCAAAAAAACGAATTAAACTTGGTTTAAAAGGATTGAGCCCAGTGCAATACCGAGCTCAATATTTAAGTTAACTAACCTGTCCAACTTTTGGGGGCAGATCACTTATCCTTTTTTTCTGCTTTTTCTAAAATCGCTTTGTGCTCTCGAATCAATGCCATAAACGGCTGCCCAAAGCGTTCTAATTTGATCGCCCCGACTCCATTAATTTGTAACATTTCAATATTACTTGTTGGCATATATTGTGCCATTTCCTGCAACGTCGCATCATTAAAAGACAATATACGGTGGAATATTTTCCTTATCCGCGAGCTGCTTCCGTAGGAAACGCAAACGAGCAAACAAATCTTTATCGTAATTTGCCACTGTATTTTTGTGGGATGTATGCACAATTTTATTAATGGATGAAATGCGTGGCATCGCTAATTCAAGCGGCACTTCGCCTTTTAAAACAGGGCGAGCGCTTTCTGTGAGCTGAAGCGTTGCACTATTAAACTCACCGATCACTTGTTGAATAAAACCAAGATGGATAAGTTGGCGAATCACGGATTGCCAATGTTCTTTGCTTTTATCTTTACCAATACCATAAACACTTAATTTATCATGTTGGCGTTCCACAATTTTTTGATTGTGCATCCCTCGCAATACCGCAATCACATATTGCACACCGAAACACTGCCCCACACGATAAATCGTCGACATCACTTTTTGCGCATCAATTAAACCATCATATTTCTTTGGCGGGTCAAGACAAATATCGCAGTTTTGACAGGGCGTTTGACGATGTTCGCCAAAATAATTGAGTAATACCAAACGGCGACAAGTTTGACTTTCGGCAAATTCACCGATAGCTTCCAATTTATGTAGCTCAATTTGACGTTGTGGCGTCTCTGGTTTCTCCAGCAGAATTTTCTGTAACCAAGCATAATCAGCCGGTTCGTAGAAAAGCACCGCTTCCGCAGGTAAATCATCTCTCCCCGCGCGACCAGTTTCTTGATAATATGATTCAATGCTTCTCGGCAAATCAAAATGGGCAACAAAACGCACATTGGATTTATTAATGCCCATGCCAAATGCAATCGTCGCAACTACAACTTGAATGTTATCTCGCTGGAAATCTTGTTGGACGCATTCGCGTAGTGCTGTTTCCATTCCCGCATGATACGCTGCAGCCGACACGCCCTTTATTTCGCAAAGTTTCTGCTATACGTTCTACCTTTCGAACGACTATTGCAATACACAATGCCACTTTTACCTTTTTGAGCTAAAACAAAACGCGTAAGCTGCTCCATTGGCTTAAACTTTTCTTCCAACGTATAACGAATATTCGGACGGTCAAAACTGCCAATGTATTTGTGAGGATGGTCTAATTTAAGATGAGTCAGAATATCCTGTCTTGTCGCATAATCAGCTGTGGCCGTTAATGCCATAATCGGCGCATTTGGAAAAGCCGCTTTTAAGCCGCCAAGTTGGGTATATTCAGGACGGAAATCATGCCCCCATTGTGAAATACAATGTGCTTCATCAATGGCGATAAAGGAAATTTGAGCATAAGAAATCAGCTGAAAAAAAGCTGTTTGTCATCACTTTTTCAGGCGAAACATATAATAATTTTTAATTGTCCTGAAATCAGCTTATTTTCAACTTGTTGTTGTTGTTCTGACGTCTGACTAGAGTTTAGAAAATCGGCTTCAATACCGTTTGCTTGGAGTTGATCCACCTGATCTTTCATTAAAGAAATCAAAAGGCGAAATCACTAATGTGAGACCAGGAAAACAAAGTGCTGGAATTTGATAACACAAGGATTTGCCATTTCCTGTGGCCATCACCACTAAGGCATCCTGACCGCTTAACGCAGCGTGAATCACTTCTTCCTGCCCTTTGCGGAAAGATTGGTAACCAAAAACAGACCGCAACGTATTAAGTGCGGTCGTTTTTAAGTCTGTTTTTTGCGGGGCATGTTCCGCGAGTTCGGCCATTAGAATGTTACCGTTTCTCCGTGAGCGGCAACCGCCTCGGTTAAACAATCCCAAAAGCGTTTGCCATCATTTGCTACCCAATCATTGTTTTTATAGGCAAAATGAAATCCACCCAAGCGGCTCGCAAGCCAAAGCTCAAGAAGCGGTTCTTGCTTATTAATGACGATTTGTGAGCGGTCATCAAATGTGATCGTGAAATACCGAACCTTGCGTTTCGCAATCCACATCGCAATCTTGATTCTCTAACGCTTCTTCAATTTTTTGCCAAACCTGTTCAATATTTTGGTGAAATTCTGCAACATTCATAAAATTTTCCGATTAAATCTGATAGAATGCCGTGAATTATAAAGCCTTTCGCCTCGTTGGCAAAGGCAGATTTTACTTATTAGAGAGATTGAAAAAAATGAAAAAAATTACTTTCTATTTTTGTTATTAGGTGCATTCTGTACTTTGGCTACAGGTTGCGGCGTAAAAGGGCCATTATATTTTCCTGAAAAAGAACAACCGCAAAACACGCAAAAAACACAATAAAAACTGACCGCACTTAAAGGATTCGTCATGGATTTTTTCCAATATAAAAACGAGCAACTTTATGTTGAAGATTTGCCCGTCAAACAACTCGCTGAAGAATTCGGCACACCGCTTTATATTTATTCGCGCGCTACGCTTGAGCGCCATTGGCATGCCTTTGATTCAGCCTTAGGAGAGCATCCGCACTTGATTTGTTATGCTGTTAAAGCCAATTCTAATATTGGTATCTTGAATGTCATGGCAAAATTAGGTTCTGGTTTTGATATCGTTTCGCAAGGCGAATTAGAACGTGTCTTAGCGGCTGGTGGAGAGGCTTCAAAAGTAGTCTTTTCTGGTGTAGCAAAATCTCGTGCCGAAATTATGCGAGCGTTAGAAGTAGGGATTCGTTGTTTTAATGTGGAATCTGTTGCGGAATTACATCACATCAACCAAATTGCGGGTGAAATGGGTAAAGTAGCCCCTATTTCTTTACGCGTAAACCCCGATGTCGATGCCCATACACATCCCTACATCTCCACTGGATTAAAAGAAAATAAATTTGGTGTGAGTGTAGATGAAGCACGTGAGGTATATAAATTAGCAGCAACCTTACCTCATGTGAAAATTACGGGTATGGATTGCCATATTGGCTCTCAGCTTACTGAATTACAGCCCTTCTTAGATGCAACGGATCGCCTCATTCGTTTAATAGAACAGTTAAAAGAAGATGGTATTACGTTAAAACATTTAGATCTCGGTGGCGGTTTAGGTGTAACTTATACTGATGAAACACCTCCACACCCAAGTGATTATGCCGCTGCGTTACTGAATAAATTAAAAGGCTATGAAAATCTCGAAATTATTCTAGAACCGGGTCGAGCGATCGCGGCGAATGCGGGGATTTTAGTGGCTAAAGTTCAATACCTAAAAAGTAATGAAAGCCGTAACTTCGCGATTACCGATACTGGCATGAACGATATGATTCGCCCAGCGCTCTATGAAGCCTATATGAACATCATTGAAATTGACCGCACTTTAGGGCGTAAAAAAGCCATTTATGATGTTGTTGGCCCGGTATGTGAAACCTCTGATTTCTTAGGTAAACAGCGTGAGCTCGCTATTGCTGAAGGGGATTATATTGTTCAACGTTCTGCAGGAGCTTATGGTGCAAGTATGTCTTCAAACTACAATTCTCGTCCACGCACGGCTGAAGTGTTAGTGGATGGAAACAAAAGCTCATTTAATTCGTCGCAGAGAAAATCTCAGCGAATTATGGGCACTAGAAAGCATCGCTAAATAAATAAAAAGAAAAAAACGGTCAAGACTTATAGTCTTGACCGTTTTTTTCTATAACTAAATAATTCGAGAGAATTGTTGTCGTTTTGCCGCTGCTCTTGAATAGGTATCAAAGCATAAGCAAATATTACGGATTAATAATCGACCTTTAGGCGAAACTTGTAAGCCTGTTTCTGTTTCAGAAATTAATCCATCTTCAAGTAATGGCTGTAATAACTGTAAATCTTCAGCAAAATGCTTTTTGAAAATCAATATTATATTGTTTTTCAATTGGTGCAAAATCAAGCTTAAAGTTACAAATCAATTGCTTAATCACATCACGGCGTAAGCAATCTTCTTCTGTCATGGCTAAACCTTTATGCAGTGCAATACCTGAATGTTCTATATCATGATAATAATGTTTTAATTCTTTTTGGTTTTGAGCATACGTATCCCCCAATAAACTAATGGCTGATACACCTAAACCGAGCAAATCACATTCTTCTTGAGTAGTATAGCCTTGGAAATTTCGATGTAAGACACCTTTCTCTTGAGCAATCGCTAATTCATCATCAGGGTTTAGCAAAAGTGATCCATACCGATAAACTTATAGCCAGCATTACCTAAGGTTTCGATCGTTTTTCTGTAAGATTTCTAATTTGGTTTCCGGTGGCGGTAATTGATCTTCTTTAATTTTTTTGCTTGCCCCTGCAAATCGACTTGGCAAATGAGCATAGTTAAAGATACTTAAACGATCTGGATTTCAATTCAATCACTTTATGTAATGTAAACATAAAACTTTCCACATTTTGAAGTGGCAATCCATAAATTAAATCAAGGTTAGTCGATTGGAAACCTAACTCACGAGCACGAACAAGCAATGCATTCACAAACTCTTCATCTTGTTCACGGTTTACTGCTTTTTGAACCGCTTTATTGAAAATCTTGTACGCCCATACTAATTCGGTTAAAACCAATATTGCGTAAATGATCAAGCATGTCGAGCTCAATTTCGCGTGGGTCCATCTCAATGCTGACTTCTGCATTATCCGCAATCGTAAAATGGTCTTTAAGCATCTTCATCAAACGAGCAGATTGTTCTTCTGTCAAATAAGTCGGTGTACCGCCACCCCAATGCACTTGAGTCGCAATACGATTTTTGAATAATTCTGAACGCGCTTTGATTTCTTTTTCAAGGTAATCAAGATAAATATCCGCCTTATGTTGATGACGAGTAATCACCTTATTACAGCCACAGAAATAGCAAAGTTTGTGACAAAACGGAATGTGTACGTAAAGGGAAAGTGGTCTTTCCGGATAACGATTAGCCGCTGCAATAAAATCTTCGTTTGTGTAACTTTCATTAAATTCTAATGCAGTTGGATAAGATGTATAACGAGGTCCTGATTGGTTATATTTTTTTGAATTAACGCAAGATCCCAAATAATTTCAGACATTAAAGCTTCCCCAAATTTTCTCTACGTCATTTTAAAAACTGACGTAACTCCAACATAATTTCTTCTTCAAATTTTTGCTTCTGCACTTTCTCGCTCAAGATCGAGTTTCATTCTTTCTTTTTAACAATGCTTTCCGAGCTTCATGCGTAGGCATTTCTTTTCACAATATTATAAAAGTGCATACATCGCTTGATATGGCTGCAAAGATTGTCCAAAAGGGAGTAAAAGCATTGATAAACGAATCACCCCTTCTGAATGGTTGCAATCTCCATTTTGCATCGCTTTAGCGATAATTACCATACTCTCTTTTAGGCGTTTTGTACGCGCTATTTTAGCCTGTTTAATGAGAGTGTTTTGCTCGCGTAACTTCCTAAGTAATTTGAAAGCATAAAATGATACGCCAGCAATAATTCCCAAAGCAATAATACTTAAAATAATCGGCCACATGACAATTATCTAAATTGGTTGATATCAATTTTCTCGAAGGTTCGATAGAGATCATCCTCTGTCTCTTCTTCATCTTGAATACCTAATTCTTCCATTAACTGAGCAATACGATCTAAGCATTCATCCACAAATTGTTGATCAGCTTTACTAATCGTTTTGCCTTCATCTAATGCATCCAATAATTCATTTAGAATTTCATTATTTTCTAAACGTTCTAATTCAATTTCAGGCACAAGTTTTTTTCGGTTCTTTTACGGCTGGAATTGTCATCCCTTTCTCAGGCTTATTCACAAATTCAACAATCAGTGGGAACCTTTTTACGACTGCCAATACGAGGATCTTTTTGTTCAACGACTTGATTATGTTTATTTTGCTCAGCGTTACTATGACGAGAACCGGATGCTAAACCTTTATGTTTACGTTTTTTTCTTATCTTCTCTTGCCTTTAGCATCTAATTCATAACGTGTTAATTTCTTACCTGATAGCTTCGGTGCTTCAGGTTTCTTATCTGATTTACGAATTGGCATGATATCGCTAATTTTTACGAGTTTTTCTTTTTTTACGAGCCATTTTGTATTATTTATCCTATAAAAAAATTTTGGTGATTGTACCATTCCACCTATATTTTTCTCATTAAAAGATTTAAACATCTTTTAATAAAACTATTTTGATTTTTGACCGCACTTTTTACTTTTATTAAAATCAAATCTAAAAACAAAAAAACCCCAAAGCCATTCAGCTCAGGGGTTCTACATTCAATACCTGGCGGTGTCCTACTCTCACATGGGAAGCCCCACACTACCATCAGCGCATCGGCGTTTCACTTCTGAGTTCGGTATGGGGTCAGGTGGGACCACCGCTCTATCGCCGCCAGGATTATTCCTTTAATAACTTTTTCTTTCTGCTCTCCACTATCTCTAGCGCTCACAACCAAACAAGCTGATTTAACCTTCAAAAACTTTCTTCTTCTCTCTGAGTCTTTCGTCTTTCTTTAGTCTTACAACCTCAAAAACCCTTGAGCGTTGTATAGTTAAGCCTCTCGGGCAATTAGTATCTGTTAGCTCAACGGCTCGCACCGCTTACACACCAGACCTATCTACGTCTTAGTCTTAAACAACCCTTACAGATTTTAAATCTGGGAGAACTCATCTCTTGGCAAGTTTCGTGCTTAGATGCTTTCAGCACTTATCTCTTCCGCACTTAGCTACCCGGCAATGCGTCTGGCGACACAACCGGAACACCAGTGGTGCGTCCACTCCGGTCCTCTCGTACTAGGAGCAGCCCCAATCAATTCTCCAACGCCCCACGGCGAATAGGGACCGAACTGTCTCACGACGTTCTAAACCCAGCTCGCGTACCACTTTAAATGGCGAACAGCCATACCCTTGGGACCTACTTCAGCCCCAGGATGTGATGAGCCGACATCGAGGTGCCAAACACCGCCGTCGATATGAACTCTTGGGCGGTATCAGCCTGTTATCCCCGGAGTACCTTTTATCCGTTGAGCGATGGCCCTTCCATTCAGAACCACCGGATCACTATGACCTACTTTCGTACCTGCTCGACTTGTCTGTCTCGCAGTTAAGCTTGCTTATACCATTGCACTAACCTGACGATGTCCGACCGTCATTAGCAAACCTTCGTGCTCCTCCGTTACTCTTTGGGAGGAGACCGCCCCAGTCAAACTACCCACCAGACACTGTCCGAGACCACGTTTCGTAATCTTCGTTAGAACATCAAACGTTAAAGGGTGGTATTTCAAGGTCGACTCCACAATCACTGGCGTGACTGCTTCTAAGTCTCCCACCTATCCTACACATCAAAATTCAATGTTCAGTGTCAAGCTATAGTAAAGGTTCACGGGGTCTTTCCGTCTAGCCGCGGGTACACCGCATCTTCACGGCGATTTCAATTTCACTGAGTCTCAGGGTGGAGACAGCCTGGCCATCATTATGCCATTCGTGCAGGTCGGAACTTACCCGACAAGGAATTTCGCTACCTTAGGACCGTTATAGTTACGGCCGCCGTTTACTGGGGCTTCGATCAGGAGCTTCTCTTTCGATTACACCATCAATTAACCTTCCAGCACCGGGCAGGGCATCACACCCTATACGTCCACTTTCGTGTTTGCAGAGTGCTGTGTTTTTAATAAACAGTTGCAGCCAGCTGGTATCTTCGACCGGTTCAACCTTCATCCGCAAGGGACTACAATCTACGCCGGCGCACCTTCTCCCGAAGTTACGGTGCTATTTTGCCTAGTTCCTTCACCCGAGTTCTCTCAAGCGCCTGAGTATTCTCTACCTGACCACCTGTGTCGGTTTTCAGTACGGTTTAGATAAACCTGAAGCTTAGTGGCTTTTCCTGGAAGTGTGGTATCGGTTACTTCAGCTCCGTAGAGCCTCGTCATCATCTCTCAGTGTTAAAGAAGTCCGGATTTGCCTAAACTTCACACCTACAAACTTAAACGCACATATCCAACAGTGCGATAACCTAACCTGCTCCGTCCCCACATCGCAGTTTATCCAAGTACGGGAATATTAACCCGTTTCCCATCGACTACGCTTTTCAGCCTCGCCTTAGGGGCCGACTCACCCTGCCCCGATTAACGTTGGACAGGAACCCTTGGTCTTCCGGCGAACGGGTTTTTCACCCGTTTTATCGTTACTTATGTCAGCATTCGCACTTCTGATACGTCCAGCAAACCTCTCGATTCACCTTCATCCGCTTACAGAACGCTCCCCTACCCAACAGACTT
>BNJT01000036.1_pt1:167500-169416 | contig 169416 bp, 285 predicted proteins | sample 8540491 | NCBI WGS metagenome assembly BNJT01 (sample SAMD00202455, study PRJDB9452) | human saliva metagenome | host: Homo sapiens
CCATTACTTTCTCAAGCATCGAAAAAATTTGGCGTAGAGCTCAGTATCTTAACCTCACAAATTGATTATGCCGGTGGCGTAAAATTTGGCTTTACCATTGCGGAGGTTGAAGGTGATGAAGATGCGATTACGCAAGCCAAAGTTTATTTAATGGAAAATAACGTTCGAGTAGAGGTGCTAGGCTATGTTCAATGATTTATGGGCAACATTTAGCCAACAATTCCCCGATAATTTTGCGAGTTTATTAACGGTATCGACCGTTGAAACGATTTATATGTCAGTATTATCGACATTAATTGCCGCTTTATTAGGCTTACCACTGGGTTTTTTAACCTTTTTAACCAATAAAGGGGCGATTTTAGAAAACAAAAAGCTCAATGCGTTTTTAAACGTCATTATTAATATCGGGCGTTCAATTCCTTATATTATTTTATTACTCGCTTTAATTCCGCTAACAAGCTGGTTACTTCCTGGCGGTAGTATTGGTTCTAATGCGGCGATTGTGTCATTAAGTGCAGCTGCAACGCCATTTTTTGCACGTCTTACGAGTAATGCACTTTTTGAGATTCCAACCGGTTTGACTGAAACAGCAAAAGCCATGGGCGCAACCAATTGGCAAATTATTCGTAAATTCTATTTGCCTGAATCTTTACCAACGCTTATTAATGCGATTACACTCACTTTCGTGACATTAATTGGCTATACCGCAATGGCGGAACACAAGGCGGTGGCGGTTTAGGAAGCCTCGCCATTAACTATGGCGTCTATCGTAATATGCCATCAGTAACTTGGGCAGCAACGATTGTTATCGTGATTATCGTGATGCTCAGTCAAAAATTAGGCGACACACTCGCAAAACGAGTGGATCACCGTTAATTATTTTCTATACCATTTTATTCACAACAAGGAAAAAACATGAAATTAAAAAACTTATTTGCTATCACCGCTATCGCGTCAGCATTAGTATTAACAGGTTGTAAAGAAGAGAAAAAAGCAGATGCAGCATCAACTGCACCCGCTCCTACATCAATCAAAGTTGGTGTAATGGCGGGTCCTGAGCACCAAGTTGCAGAAACTGCTGCAAAAGTGGCAAAAGACAAATACAACTTAAATGTTGAATTTGTTTTATTCAATGACTACGCATTACCAAACACGGCTGTATCTAAAGGTGATTTAGATGCTAACGCAATGCAACACAAACCTTACTTAGATGAAGATGTAAAAGCGAAAAACTTAAACAACTTAGTGATCGTTGGTAACACCTTTGTTTACCCGCTTGCTGGCTATTCTAAAACCATCAAAAATGTAAATGAATTAAAAGATGGCGCGAAAATTGTTGTGCCAAATGACCCATCAAACCGTGGTCGTGCATTAATCCTTCTTGAGAAACAAGGTTTAATCAAACTTAAAAATTCTAACGATCTTCTTTCAACTGTCGCAGATATCGTTGAAAATCCGAAAAACTTAAAAATTTCTGAAGTGGATACCTCTGTTGCAGCTCGTGCATTAGATGATGTTGATCTTGCGGTTGTAAATAACACTTATGCGGGTCAAGTTGGCTTAAATGCACAAGATAACGGCGTATTCGTAGAAGACAAAGATTCTCCATACGTAAACATCATCGTTGCACGTACTGATAACAAAGACAGCAAAGCGATCCAAGATTTCGTGAAAGCATACCAAACTGAAGAAGTTTACCAAGAAGCGAAAAAACACTTTAAAGATGGTGTTGTAAAAGGTTGGTAATCTTAGCTTAAGCAAAATATTTCAAAGCCACCGATAAGGTGGCTTTTTTTATTGATGAAAAGAAAGTGCGGTCATTTTTACGATACTTTTCCAAACGAAAAACGCATCAAAAACTGACCGCACTTTTCTGTATTAAGATAATAAAAAAACCCGAGCCTAAACTCGGGTTT
>BNJT01000778.1_pt1 | contig 168960 bp, 206 predicted proteins | sample 8540491 | NCBI WGS metagenome assembly BNJT01 (sample SAMD00202455, study PRJDB9452) | human saliva metagenome | host: Homo sapiens
TCAAACTCTGCATCGAGACCTTTGCCAATCAAAAATGTCACCCTCATCCTATCGATTGGTCAGGGGCAGAATATCGCTCAATATGGTTCCTTGCCTGATAATATCCATATCTATGATCGGGTTCCACAACTAGAGGTCCTGCAGAAGTGCTGACTTATTCATTACACATGGTGGCATGAATAGTGTTAATGAGGCCATTTATTTTGGAGTTCCAATGATAGTACTGCCGATTGGTAATGACCAACCTACTGTGGCCAAACAGGTGCAGGCTTGTGGCCTAGGACGGGAACTCGCCATTCGGTCTATTGACTCGGCTCATTTACAAGAAGCGGTGGAGGACGTGCTCAGCAACCCAAGCTACGCTGAACAAGCCAGATACTATGCTGACTTATCAGTCCAAGCGGGTGGCAACCAAGCCATTGTTGCCAAAATTGAAGCTTTGATGTCTGAGTGGCAAGCCTAGACCCTGTTTTCTACCAGTTAATCTGCTATAATATAGAAGTACAAAGAATTTACACAGCGAAGGAAGATAGAATGAAACTGATCTCATGGAATATCGATTCACTCAATGCGGCCCCTAACTAGCGACTCGGCCCGGGCCCAACTCTCAAGAGCAGTCCTAGACCAGCTAGCGCAAGCAGGAGCAGACATTATTGCCATTCAAGAAACCAAATTATCGCCAACAGGTCCAACCAAGAAGCATGAAGAAATCTTGGCAGAATACTTCCCGGGTTATGCCCACACTTGGCGGTCCTCTCAGGAGCCAGCCCGCAAAGGGATATGCTGGAACTCTCTTCCTCTATCGGGAGAGCTTGAAGCCTAAGGTGACCTTCCCTGAAATCAGGGGCGCCGTCGACCATGGACCTAGAAGGCCGGATTATTACCCCTAGAATTTGACGACTGCTATGTCACCCAGGTTTACACGCCTAATGCGGGGGATGGCCTCAAGCGTTTGGCAGAGCGTCAGGTCTGGGATGCTAAATACGCTGACTACCTAGTGAGTCTGGATGCTAAGAAGCCAGTCTTGGCAACAGGGGGACTTCAACGTTGCCCACCACGAAATCGACTTGGCTAATCCAGGAGCTAACCGCCAATCCGCGGGCTTTACTGATGAAGAACGGGCAGGCTTTTACCCATTTGCTGAGCCGGGGCTTTACCGATAGTTTCCGCCACCTACATGGGGATGTGCCGCATCAATATACCTGGTGGGCGCAGCGTAGCCGGACCAGCAAGATTAACAATACAGGCTGGCGCATTGACTACTGGTTGGTATCTGATCGCATTGCAGACAAGGTGACCAAGTCCGAGATGCTGGATTCAGGGGCGCGCCAAGACCATACACCGATTCTGTTAGAAATTAACTTATAAGAGGAGGCCATCCCATGACATACTATCCTGTGGAAAGCACAGAGCTCATGCCAGAAGATTTCTATGAGAGAGTCTTCACTCATGGCTATGAGACCTACTTCAATCAGCCTAAGCCTGAGGGCTTGGACCAGTCCTTCATCTGGCAGATGAAAGACGGGGAGCGCTTGGTGGCTGCTATGAATGGCAAGATTCGTCATCAGGCCATGAAAATCGAGAACTTGGCCATCGACCCGGACTATCAGGGTCAGCGCCTAGGCAGCCAGTTTCTAGACTATGCTAAGGACCATGCCCGTCAAGTCGGGGTGACCAGCATTCTCTTAACCACTCGGACCTATCAGGCCAAGGACTTCTATCTCAAACACGGTTTTGAGGTCTATGGATTCTTGGAAGATGTCCCTATGATAGGGGTCGGGGTCTACTATATGATTTATCGACTTAAATAAGCAAGCTAAGGTCGGGAAGGGAATTCCCGGCCTTTTTGTATGCTCCTTACTATCTATAATTAAATATCATTAAATAATACAATCTTGACGATAAATGTTATTGACAATCTAAATTAGAGAAGCTATAATAAGAGTGTAAAGTAAATTGATTATAAATAAGAGGTGAGATTATGAAAGTGTTTAAAGATACAATAAACGAATTATTGAGACCGTGCTCTGTCTGGGCTTTTATCCTATTGGGACTAGTCTTTTTAGAAAGTCAACCTGTCTGGGGACAGGCAAGTTTTATTCTAGCTTTTCTTGATTGGGGGCTATGAGCCAGCCCTGGAAGGCTGGAAGGAGTTAGTGGAGGAGCGTCACCTTAATGTCGATGTCCTCATGGTCCTGGCTGCCTTGGGTGCGGGCATCATTGGTTACTGGCTGGAAGGGGCCTTGCTGATTTTTATCTTTGCCCTGTCTGGGACTTTGGAAGAATTAGCTATGAAGAAGAGCCAGGATGCCATTACAGCCCCTCATGGCCCTACGGCCAGACAAGGCTTGGCGCATTCTATCCGACGGTCAGCTGGAAGAAGTAGAAACCGGCGAGCTCATGATTGGTGACCGTCTGCGGGTCAAAAAAGGCCAGGCGGTACCAATTGACGGCAAGTTAATAAGTGACTGGGCTAGTTTAGACGAAGCCATGGTGACAGGGGAGCCAATCCCAGCGGACAAGGCAGCGGGCGACCTAGTGTAGGGCGGGACCCTCAATGTGGGCGCTGAATTGGACATGGTAGTGACCGTAGCTCAAGAAGATACCCTCTTCGCTAAAAATCGTAGCCCTGGTCAAACAAGCTCAAGGCCAAAAGAGCCGGGTGTCTAGCCTGATTGAAAACTTAGAAGATGGCTATGTGAAAGGCGGTGCTCTTTCCTGGTTCCGACCTTTATCGTGGCGGTCCACTTCTTGCTGGGCTGGTCCTGGTTGGATAGCTTCTACCGTGGCATGATTCTCTTGACCGTGGCTTCTCCTTGCGCCTTGGTGGCTAGCTCAACTCCAGCCGTTTTAGCGGCCATTAGCCGAGCTGCCCGTATGGGCGTCATGGTCAAAGGCGGTCAAATTATGGACCAAATTGGCGATGTCAATCTGAGTCGTGATGGATAAGACCGGGACCTTTGACCCAGGTCAACCCCAGGTGGAAGAAGCCTGGTTTGCGGAAGAGGCGACTGACTTGAATGCCTTGGTGGCAACGGCTGAAGCAACCTCTACCCATCCCTGTGGCTCAAGCCATCTTGAACTATGTGGGCGACTATCAAGCGGTGAATTTGGATCAGCTTGAGGACGTGACCGGTCGAGGTTTTTACCTGTACCTATCAAGGGCATGACTGGCGGATTGGTAAGGCGGATTTCGTCTTAGAAGTAGTGGGGCAAGTGCCTGCTGACTTAGAACAAGTCCTAGCTGAGCAAGAAGCAGCCGGCAAGACCCTGGTCTTGGTGTCTCGTGACCAAGCATTAGTGGCCTGGTATGCGCTCTTTGACCGAGTGAAGGCAGAGAGTAAGGCCACAGTGGAGCTGCTTGCATCAATTAGGGCGTCCAAGTGGTCATGATGACTGGGGACCACCAGGCAGCGGCCCAAACCATCGCTAATGATTTAGGGCATTGACCAAGTGCAGGCTAACTGTCTGCCGGATGACAAGGCCCGTTTGGTGGCCGACTACAAGGCCCAAAAGGCTATTGTGTGGCCATGGTGGGGGACGGCATCAATGATGCGCCCGCCTTGGCTCAGGCGGATGTCAGCTTTGCCATTGGTTCAGGGACTGACATTGCCATGGAAACAGCGGACTGCGTCATTATGGACGACTTTGACTCGGGTGCCTCAGGCCATCCGGCTCTCTCGTCGCATGAAGACCATTATTATGCAAAATATTATCTTCGCCTTGGCCGTCATTGTTTGCCTGATTGCAGCCAATGTCTTCCAAGTGGTCAGTCTACCGCTGGGTGTGGTGGGCCACGAAGGTTCTACGATTTTAGTTATTCTCAACGGCTTACGTCTCTTGGGTTTTCGGCATAACCCATCAGACCTTAAGTCAGTCCAAGCGGCACAAGTAGCCCAATAGGTAAGAGGCTGCGCCACTTGGAGGTGCTTTTCAGATGACTGGCTCACACTGTGTGTGGGGCCAGTCATTTTTTGTAAGCTTTTCCTTAGGCTCAGAATGTGCTATAGTAAGGGAAAGCATGTAGGAGGGCGTCACATGAGATTATGGCATCAAGCCTTGATTGACAAGTTGCCAAGACAACAGCTGCTAGGTCAGCATCGGGAGTGTGCGGCCTTGCGGGGCAAGGGTTGGGGCAAGCCCCACAGTGTGGTGAACTATGTCTTTGAACATTCGCCCTACAAGCTCTATGCCTACCACCGCCTGATTATGGAGGAAATGGTCCGCCGCGGCTATCGGCCGGACGACCAGTGGTGGGAGCCCAGCTATCGTGGCAAAATTATGCCAGCCTATGAAGCCGGTCAAATCCAAGCTCAGCCGCTGGGCTCTCCTATTTATGCGGAGCATGACGCGGCTTATCTGGCTGAGTGCTTAGCTAACTTTGCGAGCTAAGGGTATTGAATTAGAACCAGAAAACTAGAAGGGAGATTTAAATGATGAATAAAGGATGGAAGAAACTAGGGCTTTTAAGCCTGACTGCGACTATGTTATGGGGGATTGGCGCGCCGAGTGTGCAGGCTCAAGACGAGCTGGAAAACCGGGTCATTAAGACTAGCCTCCAAAGCAAAAGCGTCCACACTAAGCTCAAAAGTTTTCCATGACCCACAGTGATCTTGAAGAGAATCATACACAGACCGTGCTAGAAAAGCGAGTTAGATGCAAGCCTTTGACTTAGATAAAATGACGGGCAAGGCTGAGTTTGGCTTGGCTAAGTTTCCCAGGGCAAGCAAAGTCAAGTTAGCTTTACTAGATGGCTACTTATATGGTAAGGCAGACGGTAAGGAGTTGGAGCGCATTGACCTCAAGTCTCAAGTGCCAAGTTGGAAGTCAGACTTGGAGATCTTGCGTCAGGTGGAGACTTGGTTATCGCCTCAAGACAGCGGGGAGCTAGCTAAGTATTTCCAGAGCGTCCCAAGAAGATCAGGGTTACCTCTTGCAATTATCAGAAGCCATTGATGGCAAGCAGCTCTATCGTGACTATCAGCAGTTATGGGACCAGGTCAAGCAAGAGGCCTTGCACCAATTTGCTGCTGGAGACTAGCAAACCCTAACATCTATGGCGATTTTGCGAGCTTTTATTGACTATGTCTTAAATGAAGAAGCCTTTGGTGCTTTTTATGGCTCGTAAGCCAAAGATTCTGGTGCAGACGGACAAGGATTTCCGTGTAACCCATGTCACGGTTGATTTTTCAGTTTAGTATTGACCAGGGGTATGGAAATATTCTCTGGCTTAACAGGAATCTTCCATGTCAAATTGGAAGCGGACTTGGACCAATATGACCAAGCGGTGTCAGTAGAAAAGCCTTAGGGCATTTGAGGAGGAAAGTGGATGAAATGGTTTAAAAAATTAAGTTTGCTAGCCATGACCGGCGGCCTCTTGGCTGGGGCTGGTGGGGTGGCGCCGGTAAGCGTTAGTGCTCAGGTTCCGTCCGTGGACCAATTACTGAATGAGACGGTCAAAAAGATGGTCAACACCCAGACGGTGCATACTAAGGGTGAGTGGAAGATAAGCAATATTCTCCCAAGCCAGGAGGAAGATATCCTCACAGGCGGCCATTTTGAAGCAAGTGTAGATTTGGACCAGGCGTCCGGATTTGGCTCTTTTGATTTGGGCAGTTTCTTGGGCGACTACCACTTAATTGCTTCTGTCAAAGACGGGCAGCTTCATGGCAAGGAGAACCATGAAGAAGAGGTCAGAAGTCTAGATATCAAGACTGAAGTTCAGGAATTTCAAGACTCGCTTAAGCAATTACGTAGCTTGGATCAATTCTATACGCCTGAAGAAATCGCCTTATATTCAGAGATTTACGAGGTTAAGGAGCTAGAGAATGGCTACGAGTTGCGTCTGAGAGAGGATGTAGATGGTAAGAAGGTTTACCGCGATCACGAACCTGCGTGGAATCTATTAAGTGCAGCCGCGGTTTATGGGGCATATCAATCGGATCACCCAACCGACACCAAAGAGATTAGCACGGAACTTATCCGCTACATCTTTAACGAGGATGCTTTCGAAGCTTTCTTTGCCAGCAAGCCTAAGTTTAATTACCAAGTAGATAAGGACTTCCGACTTCAGAGCATTGAAGTGGACATGGTCTTTACTATTGAAGAGGGCAAAACACGTCACTTGAACTATTTAGCAGGCACCTACCGTATTCAAGGTAAAATCACCTTTGACCAATACAACGAACCTGTTCAAAGTCCAATACCTTAAGCCATCTAGCCCCCCCGCAGCCCTGCGGGGGGCTTTTTGTATGCTGAGGGGGGCGCGCCACGTCGCATTGGGAGAGCGCCATGTCGTGTTGGGGCTCCAACGCGACGTGGCTGAGGCAGGGAGCTTGTTTTTCGGGCGGAAAAGGAGCCAAAAGCGCGCGCCACGTCGCATTGGAGGGAGCGATGTCGTGTTGGGGCTCCCAACGCGACGTGGTTAGCGTCAGGAAGCTTGGTTTTTGCGCGAAAAAGGGACCAAAACAGGGCGCCACGTCGCATTGGCGGGACGCGATGTCGTGTTGGGGTTCCAACGCGACGTGGTTGAGGCGGCGAGCCTGTTTTTCGGGCAGAAAAGGGATCAAAAGTGGGCGCCACGTCGTATTGGGGGAGGGCGATGTCGTGTTGGGGTTCCAACGCGACGTGGCAGAGGCGGCGAGCCTGGTTTTTTGCGCGAAAAAGGTCCAAAAACAGGGCGCCACGTCGTATTGGAGGGGCGCCATGTCTTGTTGGGGCTCCAACGCGACGTGGCAGGCGCCGGGAACTAGGTCTTCAGGCAAAAAAGAGGGAAAGAGGAGGAGCGACGTGGTTGCGGGCACCCGCCCCATTTGCCACGTAAAAAGATAGGGCGCCTTTCCAAACTTGTGTTATAATGAAGGTGTAAACAAATTTCAAGGGGGCATTAGGATGAATCCAACCTTAAGTTATCTGCAAGAACTTCTAGCTATCGCGTCGCCAACGGGCTATACGCGTGGCGTTCAGGACTATTTGGTATCGACTCTGGAAAAATGGGCTACCAACCGGTGCGCACTTCCAAAGGACTGGTACATGTGACGGTGCCGGGCCAGGACGATGACCACCACCGCATTGTGACGGCTCACGTTGACACCTTGGGGGCCATGGTGCGCGCGGTCAAAGGCGACGGCCGGCTCAAGCTGGACAAGGTGGGTGGCTTTCCTTGGAACATGATTGAAGGGGAGAACTGTACCGTCCATGTGGCGGCCACCGGCAAAACTGTATCTGGGACTATTCTCATTCACCAGACTTCGACCCACGTCTACCGCGATGCGGGGACGGCTGAGCGGACCCAAGACAACATGGAAGTCCGACTAGATGCCAAGGTTACCAACGAGGAAGAAACTCGCGCCCTAGGCATTGAAGTGGGCGACTTTGTCTCCTTCGACCCACGTACCACCATCACCGACACAGGCTTCATCAAGTCGCGCTTCCTCGATGACAAGGTGTCTGCTGCTATCCTGCTTAACTTGTTGCGTCGTTACAAGGAAGAGGGCATCACCCTGCCGGTGACGACCCAATTTGCCTTCTCGGTCTTCGAGGAAGTAGGGCACGGGGCTAACTCTAGCCTGTCGGACAAAGCGGTGGAGTATCTGGCGGTTGACATGGGCGCCATGGGTGACGACCAGCAGACCGACGAGTATACCGTCTCTATCTGTGTCAAGGATGCCAGCGGTCCTTACCACTATGAATTCCGCCAACACCTGGTGGAGCTGGCTAAGGCCAAGGACATTCCTTACAAATTAGACATCTACCCATTCTACGGCTCCGACGCTTCGGCCGCCATGTCAGCGGGTGCCGAAGTCAAGCACGCCCTCTGTGGTGCGGGCATCGAGTCCAGCCATTCCCTATGAGCGGACCCATGTGGACTCGGTGGAAGCCACTGAGCGTCTGGTGGATGCCTATCTCTTGAGTGACTTAGTTAAGTAAGATGACAGGGAAGTGACGAGCGTGACCATTACCTTTAGAGAGATAACAAGCGACAACTACTCCCAAGTCTTAAATCTCAAGATTACTCCAGAGCAAGAGGCAGCCAAATTTGTGTCTCCGGTCGTTCGATCCTTGGCAGATGCTTGGTTTTACCGTGAAGAAGGGATTACCTATCCCAAAGCCATTTATGCAGATGAGGATTTAGTTGGCTTCATTATGTATGAATTGGATCCAGAGGAGCAGCAAGTCTTTGTTTGGCGCTTCCTAATTGACCAAGCCTTCCAAGGCAGAGGCTACGGCAGACAAACCATTGAAGCAGTAGTTGAAATGGCCAAGCAGCAAACCCAGATGACCAAGGTGGTGGCCGATTACGTGGACGGTAATGAGCCCATGAAGAAGATTTTGCTAGGTCTAGGCTTTGAAGAGACTGGCTTTGACCCAGACATCAATGAACACATTATGGTCTATCAGTTATAATAAGAAAAGGTCCCCTTATGCTTAGATAAGGGGGCCTTTTGCTATAAATGACTATATATGTGTCTAAATTTATGGTATAATATAGCCATCAGAAGGGGGTGTCGTTGATGAAAATTATTCCCATGCGCGATTTAAAAAACACAGTGGCAGTTGAAGCGTATTGCCAAGAGGAACAAGGCCCAGTCTTCGTCACTAAGAATGGCTACGGACGACTAGTCGTCATGGACATTGAATACTATGAGAAGACCCTCCGTCAAATGGAAGAAGCAAAATTTCTATATCAAGGGCTGGAAGATATTCGAGAGCAGCGTCTAAGAGACGGTGAGTCCCTTATCGCGGATATGAGGGAGCGTTATGACCTATAGTTATGAGTTCACTCAGAAGGCAGAAGAAGATTTAGAAGTGATTCTGGACTATCTGACCAAGGAACTTAAGAATCAGCAAGCTGCCAAAAAGTTTCTTGATGCACTCCATGAGTGTCTGAAAAAAACTTACTAGTTTTTCCCCAGAAAGCGGGGAGCGGGTGCGCAATCCCTATTTGCCAGCTATAGGCATTCGACGGAAAATTATTGGTCACTATATTGTCTACTATGCGCCATACCCCAAAGAACAAAAAGTGCGGATTATCCGGCTAGGACATGGTCTTCAGGATCAAGCCCATTTGTTTATGGACCTTAAGTCGCATTAAACCAAGCAAACGCCATCGCTAGGTCATCATACCGAGCCGATGGCGTTTTTGTGTATTCCTAATCCTCCATATCAAACAACAACTTATACTTATCTAAGATAAGCTTCAATTCTTCTTGGGATAGTCTTTCCTCGACCTTAGCGACACCTCGCGCCGCCAAGTCTAGGGTCATGGTCTGGTCTAGCATGACCTTGCCCTGAATGGTTCGGGTGCTAGTCAGCTCATGATAGGTTGGAAAGTTGCGACTAGTGGTGGTGATGGGGGCCACGATGGTCAAGCCACTGAACTTAGTCAGGAGGCTATGGCTTAGAGCGAGAGCCGGACGACGATGTTTCTGCTCGTGTCCCTTGCTGGGGTTGAAGTCAACGTAGAAAATATCGCCTTGTTTGATTACCATTCTAGTTCCTGGCCTTTCGCCTGCCCCCAATCAAGTTCGCCATCTCGAAGGCCGTCTTGATCCCATTCAGCAAACAACTCATGGATGGTGGAAGCTTGCTTTGTGCTCAGGACTTAGGCGAATGCTGTTATCCTCGACAGAGATCAGAAGGGTTTGATTGTCCAATAGATTTAACTTTTTTTGAGAATGGAAGCAGGTAGGCGCACGGCCTTAGAATTGCCCCCATTGGGATAGTGTGGTCCGGTATTGTGCTTGTGACTCCATAAAATCACCTCTCTTAATGTATATACTAAGTATATACCTGCGTGGAGTATCAGTCAAGCTCACTCCCCCAAGTTGAAATTTCCTTACAATCCGATTATAATTAACTTGTAAAGGGTTACAGATAACTCTGCGCATTCGCATCGCAACTTATGCAAGATTATGTCAGACCAGGAAAGGAGGTAGCCAGGCCAGGAAGGGCCGCGAGTCCCTGGGAAGAAGGGACCAAAGGAGTGAGTCAGGAGGATTCCGATGCGAGACTTCTGAAGCACCCTAACAATCAAAGGAGGTCTTTGTACCATGTTTAAGTTGTTACAAAAAATCGGGAAAGCCTTTATGCTGCCGATCGCCATTCTGCCGGCAGCCGGGCTATTGCTGGGGATTGGGGGCGCCTTGTCTAATCCGACCACGGTGGCGACCTATCCCGTATTGAATAATCCAAGCCTACAAGCTATTTTTCCAAGTCATGAGTTCGGCCGGCGAAATTGTCTTCGCCAACCTGTCCCTCCTGCTCTGTGTGGGCCTCTGTATCGGCCTTGCCAAGCGCGACAAGGGGACGGCAGCCCTGGCTGGGGTGACCGGTTACCTGGTCATGAAAGCCACCATCGGTGCCTTAGTCAAACTCTACATGGCGGAGGGTTCTGCCATCGACACCGGGGTGATTGGCGCCATTGCGGTCGGTGCCTGTGCAGTTTGGCTCCATAATCGCTATCATAATATTCAACTGCCACAGGTCTTGGGCTTCTTCGGGGGCTCCCGCTTCGTGCCTATCGTGACATCCTTTGCCTCAATCTTCTTAGGGGGCGTCTTCTTCCTAATCTGGCCACCATTCCAACAATGGCTAGTATCAACAGGGGACTACATTTCCCAAGCAGGTCCGCTGGGGACCTTCCTCTACGGCTTCCTCATGCGTCTCTGCGGGGCGGTCGGCTTGCACCACATGATCTACCCAATGTTCTGGTACACTGAATTGGGTGGGGTGGCTCAAGTTGCGGGCCAAACCGTAGCCGGGGCGCAAAAAATCTTCTTCGCCCAATTGGCAGATCCAAACCACACTGGTCTCTTCACCGAAGGAACTCGCTTCTTCGCTGGGCGCTTCTCAACTATGATGTTCGGTTTGCCAGCTGCCTGCTTGGCGATGTACCACTTGGTGCCAAAAGACCGTCGTAAGAAATACGCAGGTCTCTTCTTTGGGGTTGCCTTGACCAGCTTTATCACCGGGATTACGGAACCAATCGAGTATATGTTCCTCTTCGTGAGTCCTTTCCTCTATGTGATTCATTCCTTCCTGGATGGGGTCAGCTTCTTCATCGCCGACATCCTCAACATTTCCATCGGGAACACCTTCTCTGGTGGGGTCATCGACTTCTCCCTCTTCGGTATCCTGCAAGGGAATGACAAGACCAACTGGCTCTTACAAATTCCATTTGGCTTAATCTGGGCCGGCCTCTACTATGTGGTCTTCCGCTGGTTCATCACCAAATTCAATGTGCCAACTCCAGGTCGTCTGGAAGAGGACTTGGACGAGGATGCCAAGCCAGTGGTCGATACCAAGGACAGCCTCAAGCAAGATTCAGTTAGAATCATTGAAGCCCTAGGTGGTCCTGAAAATATTGAAGAAGTCGACGCCTGCATCACCCGCTTGCGTGTATCAGTCAAAGATTCAGGCAAGGTCGACAAGCCAACCCTCAAGGCCATCGGCGCCGTCGATGTCTTGGAAGTCCAAGGCGGCATCCAAGCAGTCTACGGGGCTAAGGCCATTCTCTACAAGAACAATATTAACGAGATTCTGGGTGTGGATGACTAGAAGATTTATTTGGAGGGCTAGCCATTTTATGGCTAGCCTTTAGTATAGATAACCGTTTTAAGCAATAGGAAAGTGAGAAGTTGCTCGATGACAAATAGAATAATTAAGCATATATATCGCTTGGATAAAGAAATAATCAGGATTGTATATATTGTACTTTTCATATTAAGTTTCTTTTTTTCGGATTACTAATACTAGATTTTTCTGCTAAAGCACTGATTGCTTACTCAGCTACTTTAGTTACAGTATATACATTTATTTCGCAACAACTAAAAAAATATGACCGAGGATTATGATGAGAAAAAGTAACTGGTACTTAGGGTACAATCTTAATGCGTTTTATCTCCATGATTCTATATGGATTAAATTGTTTGAAAAATATTGGGCTCAGTCTCCATGGGTGGCTGCTGATTAGTATTCCTATTATTATATATTTTTTTGAAAAAGGGAAATGAGATTTGGAGTATTAGATTTCTACATGATATAATAATAATAATATTACACAGCTTTTTGGGTAAGCTCATTCATTCCGTTATTTATAATCGGGTTTGGAATAGGATTGAAGGTCGTAGATTTTATTAGAAGAGGTTTTATTAGCAACAAAACCTGTGATGATGGATTAAATAACGTAAAAGAAGATATTAAAAATTATATTGCGAATGAATTTCAGATAAAGCCTCGAAGATATGTCTTGTTTTTTTGTTTAGTAACATCTTGAAAGCGGAAGAAGAGAGAAAGTATATAGATAAAATAGAAAATGTGTTTCAATCCGCGGACAAAAAACAAATTACTGATATAGATTATGTTACATACATAGAGTGTGCCTTTAGAAATGAGAAAAAATGGCTTATGAGATACTTAGAGAAGTTAAGATGTCTTTACAAAAAAATGGGATAAGGGTTTTGGTAGAAAAATTTCGATCAGACTATATACAAGTAATGCATACAATCATATTCTGGCACTATAAATGTATGTGGAACTATTATAACAAAAATGCTAGATAAGCATCCAAGTTCATATAGCTATATAATAAAAAAGGCAAAGTGGGATATTGATTTGTTATCCAATATAAGAGTGCCTAGTAATGGAGAGCTAAAAGACATCATAGACAACATATACAATCGAAAAGAGATCGTAATAAGTCCTAAAAGTTTAAATACTAGTAGATCTAACCATAGATCCTCTAATAGAAATGTGGAAAAAGAATATGATGAGGTAATTTCTAGAATAATCGGGGTTATTTCAAAAATAATAGAAATGAATGAATTATATAACGATAAAAGGGCTTTTGACTATATAATGGATATAGAGTATATTGATTTGAAAACTTTAAGTAAAAACATAGGAATAAGCGCGAATGGCTGGGCAAGTAACTTCAAAATAATAGGAGTAAAAGAAAGCAAATATTACTTAACAACATTACTTCATAAAAAGGTAATGAATCTACTAGATTCAAATTACTGTACATATAAAGAAATCGCAGATAAAATTGATAACTATATCCCTGAGACTATTATTTCTAGTTTATATGAGAAATATTTGTTAGATGAATTGGGTAAAGACATTATATCAACCGACTTTTTTTAGAGCAATGTCTAACTAATTTATCAGTAAAATGCACAGTTGCATTATTTTTTTACTCGATTGGTAAAAATAGATAGACTTGGATTTAATATGTCAGAAGAAGAGTACCTTAAGTGGAAAAGCCATTTCTTTAGATGGGATGCCGATTTTGATATGGAAGATTTAAATAGTGATGACTTTAATAAGTACCTTAATTCCAAAGTGGAGAAGTACAATATAAGATATCTAATAAGTGAATCTCTAATAAACTGGCTCTTAAAGTCACTCTTTGAACCTTTTGGAAAAAGAATATCTGAATTTAAAGAAGCATACAAGCAGAGGATTCTCAGTAAGTAGTTATCTAATATTAAGAAGTGTCACTATTCTTTGCCGTTCAGATATTGAACTAATTAGTTTGAAAAGAATTTAGTAAGACAGAATTAATTGTCTTACAGAAAGAATCAGCTAAGGCAAATAATGTTATTGATATTTTACAATTAGAGTTAGACTATTCATGAGTAAACTATAGATATTACCATGAAGCTTAGTTGCACAAATACTTAAACCCAAGACACCCACCTGGGTGTCTTTCTTTATGACTAGCTTGAGAATTTGTTATAATAAGGAAGCAAACATAGGCTGGCTGACACCTAGTTTAACCCTCCCCAGCCAGCAAACAAGGAGGTCCGGCTTATGCAATGGACAGATCTTTTATCTACTGCCCGTCTGTCGGGTAGCGCGACCCAGCATCGTAACGAATTTGATGATGACTACAAACGAATTGTGACCAGTCCCGTCTTTCCGGCGGCTGCAGGACAAGACCCAGGTCTTTCCCCTGGAGCGCATGGACTTTTATTCATACGCGCCTGACGCATTCCCTGGAGGTGGCTATGATTGGCCGGACCCTGGTCTCGGAGATTGCCCTTAGTCTGGCCGATCAGCTAGAAGGCGTGGCCGATTCAGAGCTGGCTGTCAGCCAGCAGGAATTTCATTGTCCGTCAGGCCGACATTGCCCGTATTGTCGAGTGTGCTAGTCTCTTGCACGATATTGGCAATCCGCCTTATGGTCACTTTGGGTGAGGATATTATCCGCCAGTGGTTCAAGAAGCGCCTGCCAGCCATTCTGAGTGAGCAGTTGGATCCCCAACTGGCCCAGGACTTTCTGGCCAGTGACTATGTCCATGACCTCTATCATTTTTGAAGGGCAATGCCCAGGCCCTGCGGATTGCAGCCAAGCTCCACGACTTTCAAGGGTAGCTTTGATGGCCTGGATTTAACTGTGGCTACCCTCAATACCATTCTCAAATACACGCGGGCTTCTCACCAGCCTAAAGACCTGCGCCATTACCCATAAGAAGGTGGGCTATTTCCATGCGGAGGCTGACCTCTTCCAAGCCATTACCAGCCAAACGGGGGCGGGTAGCCAACGCCATCCCGCTGACCTTTATCCTAGAAGCGGCTGATGATATTGCCTATCTGGTGGCCGATATGGAAGACGCCCTGGGCAAGGGGTGCTGACCTTCGCCATGGTCAAGGCGGACTCTGCTAGCTAGCCTTAAGCAGTCAGCCCAGGACAGCCAGGCTTCACGTCAGGTGGTTCACATTCTGGAAACCATTGATGAAGAAATCTTCAGCATCAACCGTTTCTTCGAGCACCTGCGCAATGTCCTGATTGCCGGCGCCACCCAGTCCTTCGTGAGCCCATTATGCTGACTTTGATGGCCGGGACCTACGACTTTGACCTCTTCAAAGACTCGGATGTGGCGCCACTCTATGCATCAACTGCGGTCTATTTCTGAAGAGCGGATTTATGACCACAAGTCCATTTCTACGCCTAGAAATAGCGGGCTATTCGACCCTGACCTATCTGCTGGATAGCTTCGTGCCACCCCTTGTAGCCTACGATACTGCGCGTCGTTTGGACTATGTGGACCTTAAGAAAGATTGGCATTATTTCCGAGAGCCAGAAGCGGTCCTACCATTACTTTGCGCAAGGTAAGTCGGAATGGAGAAGCTCTACCTACGCCTGCTCTTGGCCACGGACTTCATCTCAGGCATGACCGACAGCTATGCCCACCAACTCTACTTAGATATGGTCGGAATTTCCTAAATCTAATCACCCAGCTCCCTCATAGCAGGGGGCTTTTTTGATGGGATCACACTATTTAACAAGCAGTGCAATATTTTTTTCATTATACTATTGACAATCATTACGATTGGGTGTAAGATGCTAAACGTAAGAATTACCATTATATATAAAGGAGTCATCATTCATGACTAAAAAAACGCATCTTATTATGGGGGATTAATGGCGCCATTCTTTTAAGCGCCGGGGCCGGTTTGTGGGGCCTTAACCAAGATCTCAGTCAATCTCAAGCCCGTTTGCAAGAGGCCCAAACGGCCATGTCCCAAGCAGAAAGCGACAAGGGGCAATTATCTAGCGATTTGGCCGCAGCCCAATCCGAAAAAGAATCCTTGGCTTTGGATAAGCTGGAGCTAGAATTCAAGGAAAAAAAATGGGTAAACAAAAAGGTCATCGTGGGTAAGGTCTTTTTCCAACGGTTACCTTAAGAAACACGGCAACCACTATCACTTTGTCTATGGTAAGCCACCAGTGGACGCCATCTATGAAGACCAGGACCAAGCAGGGGCTAGCAGCTCAAGAAGGGGTGGGGGACGATACTATATCTTTAACCCAGCCGATATTGTCGAAGAGAATGCGGATGGTTATGTAGTCCGTCACGGCGACCATTTCCACTTTATCTCCAAACGGGACTTGGCCAATGCGCCAACCGTACCCTAATGCCCACACACCAGGGGGCTGCCGCCTAGTGCGGATTCCTCACGGCGACCATTTCCACGATGTGCTTGGATTGCGGTCAAGGCTTGGGCAATCTGTCCTTCGATGATGAGCCAGTCAGCCCAAGACCAAATGGGCCAGTTGCTAGCCGGCCAGCCAGCCCAAAGCCAGCCTGTGGCACCAAGTCATCCAGCTGATCAATTGACCCGACCAAGTCAACCTAGCGACGCCAAGTCTGCCGGTGGATCAGCCCGCTAGTCCAAGTCCGGCTCCGAGCCAGCCAGAACAACCAAGCACGCCACAAGGGCCGACTTCCCTCTTGACCTTAGATTCTCCTGAGATTCAAGGGCATCTGGATTACATCAGCTATGCCTATGGGGTAGAGCGGGACACTATCAAGTTGCAGGCCGTCTATGATGATGCAGGCAACTATCGGGGTCAAGTCTTTGCCTTCCAAAAATACGGAACAAGGCCAAGACAAGTCGCACATCCATCCTTGGGTAGTCCCACTCTGGACCTTGGAAGTCCCTAGTCAGGATCCAAGCATTGACCCTGAGTTACGCTTTGCCCGCGAATTAGCAGGCCTTGCTAAACGCATGGGGATTCCTCAGCGTATTATTCGCATTCGCGATGGCTACTTTGAGGTGCCACATGGCGACCACAGCCACAATATCCGCATCCGCAATGTGGAAGGGGCCAAGGCTTATGTAGCCAACAAATTGGCCAGCCTGCCAAGCATCCATGTGCCAGGGGATTTGGATGAGACGACAGTCAAAGCCTACATCGCCACCCTGCGCCAAGTCGCTAGCCAACGTCTAGCCGGCCAAGAAGTAGCGCTAGCCCGGATTGAAGCTGGCTTGCAAGACATTGAAGAAAGCCTCAAGGACAAGGGCAATTCGACCCAAGGCTTCCTCCAACTCTTAGATCGCTTTGCGGCCCGCTACATCTTCCAAATTGAAGACAATAGTGACAAACTGTCCGAACGTCTGGCCAAATTGAATGCCCAACATGAGAGCATCCTCAAGGCTATTAGCGAGCTTAACTTGACCAACTATGGAGTGACCGCTGACCAATTGCGGGAACAAGCCAACAAGGCCATCGAAGCACAAGACGCGGTGGGCTTAAGCCGTTTAGCAGCCTATGTGGCCGCCCTCAAGGACGCTAACGACCGTCCTGGGGTTGAAGCCATGAAGCATCTCTACTTCTTGACCCAACACGTCCAAGACAAGCCATTGTCTTATGACTTGCGGGAACAAGTGTCAGATATCATTGCTCGCCTATCCAAGACCAACGCTGTCTTCGGTGGGGATGATCCAGCAGAACCGCTTTTCGCACCAGCTATCTTAGCTAAACAAGCCATCGAGCTAGCTCACGCCCAGTTCAATGGCAAGGTTGACACCCGCGTAGGCGACAAGTATAAGGCCATTACCCAAGCCGGGGAAGATGGCGGTCCAAGCATCTTGGAGAGCAACAAGTCCTTCACCTCCGAAGTCTTAGAAGACGCCGACAAGGATAAGAGCCTGCCAGTGACTAACTTTGAAGAGGACAAGGCAAGCGAGGCCTCCTCATCCTCAGACCAAAGCTCATCCCAGTCTTCGTCCAGCTCAAAAGCTGATGCAGCAAGCGATCAGAAAGACGAAACGACTTCAAGCAACTAAGTCTAAGCCTCTATTAAAAAAACCACCCCCCATCAGCGGCTGAACTGATGGGGGGTGGTTTTTACGTTAGGTGGCTCAGTGATAGAAAATATAAAATAGTTATTTTACCATCGGCCAACCTCTCCAAAACCCAGCCCTTATCCTGTTCTCAAGCCAGGTCAGGGGCTGTTTTTTCATTTATTGAAGAAGACAAAAATTTATTTCACAATTTCATATCAACTTCACACAGGGGTTGCATACTATAGTTAGTTCTTAATCAGCAGAAAGGAAGTGACTCGTATGAAATGGTATCAGCGTGCTTGGGCCTATGTCAGCCGTAAGCGAGTCAGAGTAGGGCTGCTTTTCCTCATCTTATCTCTGATCACGACCGCTGTCTTAGCTGTTTTCGCGATTCAGATTAGTACCCAACAAGTTCAAGATAAACTCCTATCCCTCTCCAATGCGGGATTCCAGCTCCAAGGTCAGGGCTTGCAGGCAGGTATGAAAGAGTCGGACATCAGTCAAGTGGCTCAAGTAGAAGGGGTAGCAGATGTTCAGTATCAATCAGAAGGGCTGGCCAAGTTTGAGTCCGGCCAAGTCATTCAGGCCCAACAAGCCGTGCAACGTGACCAAGGCGACGATATCTTTAATCAGCTCTTATCCATTCAAGGTCGCCAAGACAGTCAGACCGATTTAGATTTTGCTAGCGGGGCCTTGACCCTTAGCCAAGGGCGCCACTTGACGCCAGATGACAAAGACAAGGTCATGGTCCACGAGGCCTTTGCCGAAGCCAACAAGCTCCAGCTAGGCGATAAGATTAGCCTCAAGGGCACCCAACTAACCGAAGGTGGGGAAGCCAAGGATGGGGAAGCCAAGGAATTTGAGATTGTCGGGATTTATAGCGGTAAACGCAGTGAGACCTTCACCGGTCTCAGCTCCGATTTGACCGAAAACCGGCTCTATACCGATTATGCTAGCAGTCAGGCCCTCTACGGGCGGCAAGCAGACGACTATCAAGTGCGTCTGGCTCAGTATCAGGGTGAAAAAAATCCTAAGGAACTAGACCAAGTTATTAGCCGCGTTAAGGCCTTGTCGCTGGATTGGGACCAAACTCAATTGACAGCCAACAGTCAAGCCTTTGAACAGGTGGCAGCTCCTATCGCTAGCTTCAAGTCCCTCATGACCATCATGACTGGCGCGGTCTTATTGGTCAGTGTGATTACCCTCTTCCTAGTCTTGCTCTTCTGCTTGCGGGAACGGGTGCATGAATTCGGCATTCTGCTCTCCATTGGGATTTCCAAGGGCCAGATCATTGGTCAAATCCTGCTAGAGCTCTGGGGCCTATCCATTGGGGCCTGGGCCATCGCAGCCGCAGTAGCCTATCCACTGGCTAACAGTTTCTTCTCCAGCCTCTTAGTCTCCAATGACCTGCCAGACCAGGTCCGCAAACTCTTCGCTGCCGCCGCGCCAACTTGGCAGGCCGGCCTAGTCGCAACAAGTTATGGCGTGGTCCTCATTATTATAGTAGTGGCGGTCATGGCTTGTGCCGGCTTAATTCTAACCAAAAAAACCTAAGGAAATCCTAGGACAACTCAGTTAAGGAAGTGATCATGATGACATTATTGAAATTAGACAACATTTACTATCGTTATGAAGGGGCACAAGAGAGTGTCCTCAAGGAATTAGACGCAAAATTTGATGCTGGCACCTTCTATGCCGTGGTGGGTAAATCTGGAGCTGGTAAGTCGACCTTCTTATCCCTCTTGGCAGGCTTAGATAGCCCAACCAAAGGTAAAGTCCTCTTCCAAGGCAAGGACATTGCCCAAGAATCCTATAGCGCCCACCGCCGCCACAATATTTGCTTGGTCTTCCAAAACTACAACCTGATTGACTACTTGACGCCACTAGAAAATGTGCGCCTAGCCAATGCGGAAGCTAGCGAAGACTTGCTCTTACAACTAGGCTTGGGCCAAGACTTAATTCATCGTAACGTCCTCAAGTTATCTGGTGGTCAACAACAACGGGTGGCTATCGCCCGGGCCTTGGCCAGCGAGGCGCCAATCATCTTAGCTGACGAACCAACCGGTAACTTGGACGAAGGGACCGCCCAAGAAATCATCGACATTTTACGTCAAGCTGCCCATGAACGAGGCAAATGTGTCATCGTCGTGACGCACAGCCCGCAAGTAGCAGAGGCAGCCGATACGGTTCTAGAACTCAGTAATGGTAAGCTGAAAGCAGCTAACGGACATAAAGTGAAGTAGAGAGGGGGAAGCACAATGCGTTTATTGAATAATGCTTGGGCCTATGTCTGGCGTAAAAAATTTAAGACTCTGATTATCTTCCTTATTCTCTTAGTCATGTCCACTGTTTCCTTAAGTAGTTTGGCTGTTAAGCGGGCAACCGACGTGGCCTCCAAAGAAACCTTCAAGGGCATCAGCTCTTCCTTCTCGATGGAAATCGATCGCCGTAACAACCAAGGGACCAACCGCGGGAGTGGGAACTTGCGTGGTAAGGACATCGCGGCCATTCAAGGCCCTAGATGGCATTAGCCAAGTAGTCAAACGTATGGGGATTGTGGCCGACTTAGTCGACAAGGAACTGGTTTCCCAAGATGGCCTGCCACGAATTGATGCCGACCGTCAACGTCGCTTCGGTAAGGCAGCTATGTTGACTGGGACCAATGACTCTTCCTTGGACGATCGCTTTAGTGCCGAAACCTTCAAGCTAGTTGAAGGCCGTCACATTAAGCCTGAGGACAAGAACGTGGCCATGGTCCACGAAGAATTTGCTAAGAAGAACGGCCTCAAGGTAGGGGACACGCTCAAGCTCAAGTCCAACATCTATGATGCCGATAATGAAAGCAAGCCAATGAAACGACTGAAGTTACGATCGTAGGGACCTTCAGCGGGAAGAACAAGGGTGGGGTAACGGCCATCCAAGAACTCTACCAAAACAACCTGCTGACCGACTTAGGGACCACGCAAAAGCTCTATGGTTATACCGACGAGACAGCTATCTATCAAGATGCTAGCTTCTTCGTCGATGGTAACCATGACTTAGACAAGATTATGTCTGAAGCTAAGAAGTTGTCCATTAACTGGCGGGCTTATAGCTTGGTTAAGAGCAGCCAAAACTTCCCATCCTTGCAAAAATCAATTGGTTTAGTCTATGGCATGACCGACAAGTTACTCTTGGGTAGCCTGATCTTCTCAGGTGTCGTCCTCATGTTGATCCTCTTCCTCTGGATGAACGGTCGTCGTAAAGAAATGGGGATTCGTCTCTCCCTAGGTATGACCAAGCCACAAATCTTGGCTCAATTCCTAGTTGAAGTCCTCATGGTCAGCCTGGCAAGCTTTGTGGGGGCCTTCCTCCTAGGTGGACCTGTCAGCCAATGGGTAGGGAATACCATTCTTGGCAGCGTCAACCAAAGCATCGGTCAACAATTGGCAGCGGAAGCTAAGAACACCACGCTTGGAGGCGGGGCGGCTATTGATAGCTTCAACAAGACCTTGACCGAATTATCCGTCCAAGTACAAGCCATGGATATGGTTTGGGTAGTAGCCTTAGGCTTGGTGGTCATCCTGGTAGCTGTACTCCTAGCTTCCATTACCCTCATGCGTAAGCAACCTAAATCGCTCTTGGCCGACCATCAATAGGCCAAAGGCCAAACAAGGGGTGAGTTCTCGTTATCGAGGACTCCTCATAGACCGGCCAAGTTGCCGTCATTGTCACTTACATACTCTCGTCACTCAGTCCAAGCAATGACGCCTTGACCGGCCTATGAGGGGTTCTAGATACCCCTTTATTCTCCACTAAGGACTTCCATTTGTAGATAATGTTCAGAATTTGGTTCAAGTGTAGGCTAGGAAGTCCATAATATTTTTTACCATGGAAAGTAGGGTTTGCGCAGGCTAATCCTACTTTCTGTGGTATAATTGACTTAAGATTTTAATGTGAAAGGAAGTGCGCCCATGAATCTGATGATTGTAGAAGACGAAGCAGCCATCCGCGAAGGAGTCAGCGAATTTCTCCGCAGTCAAGGTTACTTTGTTTGGGAGGCGGCTGATGGCCAAGAAGCCCTGGACCTCTTTGGGGAGGTATCTGTGGATTTGGTCCTCTTAGATATTATGATGCCTAAGAAAAATGGCTTTGAAGTCTTAGCAGAAATCCGTAAAACCAGTACAGTGCCGGTTCTCATGTTGACAGCGGTAGCTGATGAAGAAGCCCAAATTAAGACCTTCGACTTGCTGGTAGATGGCTATATTCAGAAGCCTTTCTCCCTAGCCCTGCTGGCTAAGCGCATAGAAGCCTTGCTTAAGCGACATTATGGCGAGTTTGACATCTGGGAATACAAGGACAGTAAGGTCAACTTCTCCAGCTATGAAGCGACTTATAAGGGGGAAGTGGCGGATACCAAGCCTAAGGAGCTGGCAGTTCTCAAGCTCTTGCTGGACCACCAAGGCCAAGTCCTCAGTCGGGCGCAAATTCTCGACCATGTCTGGGCTAATCAGGATGATCCACCCTTTGACCGGGTAGTGGACGTCTATATCAAGCAATTGCGCAAAAACTTAGGATTGGATTGTATTGTCACGGTCAAAAATGTGGGCTATAAATTGGAGCTAAAATGAAACGACTAAGTTTATTTCCGAAAATTTTTATCTGGACCATCTCCATCTTGCTAGCCTTGGTGGCAGTGGCCCATCTCTCCATTTATTTGGTCTTTCCCCATTTCTATCTCAACGATCGCCAGACCGACTTGAGCCACAAGGCCGATGCCATGGTCCAAAACCTGGCCGAAGTCGATGAAGAAGAAGTGGAGACAGCCCTGGAAGTCTATGCTAAGAACGAGGGTATTACGGCCTTTATGCAGCCCCAAGGCTCTAGCTATACCAAGACACTCGGCCGTAACCTCAACTATAATCAGGACAGTGACCAGAACTCGGTCATTATCGAAGAGCGGGAAGTGGTGACGCGGGATAAGAAACGCCTGCTAGTTCAGTTTGTTGCCACTACCGAAGTGGTCCGCCAGGCCACGCGGGTGACCCTGACCTTACTGCCTATGTCCCTAGGGGGCTCGGTGGCTTTGGCAGTGGTGGTAGCCTATGTCTACGCCCGCAGCCTGTCTCGGCCTCTCAGCCGCATGGCGGCCATGACCGGGCGCATGAAGCAGTTGGACCGGACGGCCTTCTTTGCTAATATCCGCCAAGACGAGCTGGGCATGATGGAGCGACAAATCAACGAGCTCTACGGCCATCTCTAGCCGTTATTGATGAATTGGAAGAGAAGAACCAGCGCATGGTAGAGTTAGAGAAGCTCAAGGTCGACTTCCTGCGCAGTGCTTCTCACGAACTCAAGACACCCTTGGCGGGTCTGCGTATTATGCTAGAAAATATGCGTTGGAAGGTAGGCAAGTATGCCGACCGGGACACTTATTTGGATGAGGCCATGCTGAAAGTCGACCAATTGTCTGGCCTAGTCAAGGAAATCCTGGAACTCTCCAAGCTGCAAGAGTGGCAGGCTGAGACCGGGCCACTAGATGTGGCGACCATTGTGCCACAGGTGCTGGCTGACTATGAAGTCCTGGCACAGGCTCAGCACTTGCAGATTGACTGCCAACTCGACCAGGCCACCCTGGCTATGAGTGAGTCAGCCTTCCGCAAGGTCTTCTCCAACCTCATGAGCAATGCGGTCCGCTACTCCACACCCGGCGGCTCCATCCGCATCTATCGTGAGGGGCAGAAGCTAAGAATTGAGAATCCTTGTCAGCCTATGTCTGAGCAAGCCCTTCAGTCAGCCTATGACATTTTTAGTCACCAGGACAGCGACCAGCAGGGCAATAAGGGGACCGGCTTGGGTCTCTATATGGTCCATAACCTACTGGAAAACTACCATATTGCCCATGACTTCTATGCTATCGAAGGCGGCATGCGCTTTGAGCTGGAAGTGCTAGCGGATTAGAAGAGAAAAGCGCCTTAGGGCGCTTTTTTGAATGGGAGAGTGACTTATGCTATAATCGGGTCAAAGCAATAGTGTAGTAAAGGAGCCTAGACCATGTGTTTAATTTGTCAACGAATCGAGATGATTAAGGAAGGTAGCAATCCTTACCTAGTCAAGGAACTGTCCACTGGCTATGTGGTCTTGGGTGACCACCAATACTTCAAGGGCTATACGCTCTTCCTAGCCAAGCAGCATGTGCGGGAGCTACATGACTTAGACCCTGAGACTAGGTTAGCCTTCCTAGCTGAAATGAGTCAGGTCCAAGAAGCGGTGGCCAAGGCCTTTGAGGCAGAGAAGATGAATGTCGAATTGCTAGGCAATGGCGATGCCCACCTACACTGGCATCTATTTCCACGTCGCGCCGGCGATATGGGGACCTACGGCCACCAGGGGCGCGGGCCCGTCTGGTGGGTGCCCTTTGAGGAAATGACGGATGAGGCAGTGCGACTGCAGGAGCCCGAGCTATCCCAGATGCGGCAAATGCTTTTAGAGGCCTTAGAAGGGTAGACGAAAAATACAGGCATCGCACAAGTGATGCCTGTATTTTTTGATTTTATGGGGTTAATTGGTCAATCATCTTGGCCAGGCGGCGCTCCTTAGTGGCTTCCTGCTTGGCTTCGTTGAGGTACTTAAGCCATTCGGCTTGGTGACTAGGGGGTAGACTGAGAAAATGTTGTCTGACTGGCTCAGGTAGTAGCGGCGCTAGGCTTTGACTAGTGTAAGAACTTGTGGACATCTTCATCCTCCTCCTTTGCCTTTTAGTATAACATAGGGGCCTTAGGGCAAGCCAGAAAGTGGGCTTGAAAGCCTACAAATCTTGAATTTAAGGCCTAAAAATGCTATATTGAGACTATCCAAAACTAAAGGAGTGGATCCAACTATGGCAACACGGACAGTGCTCTCTCGTGACGCGGCGCGTAACCTACGTGAGGGAGTCTATACAGATGGCGAGTTACAAGGTGTGATTCTAGAATTAGCAGAGGTGCAGGCGCGCCTAGACAAGAACTTCAAGTGGGTCATTATTATTCTGGCGGTCCTGTTTGCAGCGGCAGGGGTTTTATACTTTAGCAAGCCAGGTGTCGAATTTGGTCTGTCCTCTCATCACTTGGTGGCTTGGCTGGTGCACTGCTTATCGCTCTCTTCTACATTCATTTCCGTTATACGACGCCGGTCAAACGGGCTTTCCTGCGTAACTTGCGCAAGGGCTATCCGGATCAATATGATCACTATGCTTATCTCTTCCATAGCTATGTGGAAGAAGCTAAAAATAATTAAAACTTAGATGACAAGTTGTAGATGGCGGTAGTGATACCGCCATTTTTTATGTCCTCGCTTGATTGTCAACCGGCGGCCTTGCGCCCAATCTTTAGCTAGGAACGTCTAGGATGCTGGCCTATGAGTGGCCTTGGCGCGGAGCGACTTAGGCCACCTAGACCAGCAAGGCGGAAGACAGCCGCAGGCTAGCTGAAGCCGGTCCCGCTCCCTAGCCAAGATTGGCTAAGCAAAGCCAGAGGTTGAGGCCTCACTAAACTGACGCCAAGCCCTTTCCAAGTTTGGCGCTTACAATTCACGAATCATAGGCAAGCACCTCTTGGTCAAGCCTAGCTCCCACTACAAGCCGGGGGCTTTTTTTGTTATAATAGAGAAGACAAAGTTATGAAAGGAGTCCCCGTTTTATATGAAAGAAATCCAGTGTCCCCATTGCGGGACCCACTTTACCATTAATGAAACCCAATATAGCGAGTTGCTAGCCCAGGTGCGGACGGCCGAATTCGATGCCGAAGTGCAGGCGCGCCTCCATCAGGCCCTAGACTTGGCCGAGCAGCGCTATCAGAACCAGGAGCAGGCTTTGCGGGCCCAGAAGGACCAGGAACTGAGCCAGCTGCAACATCAAATCCAACAATTTGAGACCGAGAAGGCCCTGATTCAAAGGAAACCGAGACCGCCCTCCAGGGCCAGTTGACGGCCAAGGACCAGGCCATTCAAGCCCTGGAATTCCAACTCAAGCAAGCCCAGTTGGAGCACCAACAAGCCCTGCAAACGGCCAAGACTCAGTTGGAGAAGGAGCGCGATGCGGTCGCTAACCAGCTGGCCTTACAGGAGAAGGAAGCCCAGCTGTCTCGCAAGGCTGATCAAGAGAAGTACGAATTGGAGCTGCGCAAGAAGGACGAAACCATTGAGTTTTACAAGGACTTCAAGGCCAAGCAGTCCACCAAGATGATTGGCGAGAGCCTGGAGCAGCACTGCGAGTATGAATTCAACCGCAATCGCATGGGCATGTTTCCCAAGGCCCAGTTCGGCAAGGACAATGATGCCCGGACGGGTTCCAAAGGGGACTATATCTACCGCGAGTATGACGACCAGGGTGTCGAAATCCTCTCCATTATGTTTGAGATGAAGAACGAAGGCGATGAGACCGCCAGCAAGAAGAAGAATGAACAATTCTTCAAGGAGTTAGACAAGGACCGGCGGGAGAAGGGCTGCGAGTATGCCATTTTGGTCAGCCTACTTGAAGCCGACAATGAGCTCTATAATAGCGGAATCGTGGATGTGTCCTATGTCTACGACAAGATGTATGTCATCCGGCCCCAATTCTTCCTGCCTATGATTACCCTCCTGCGCAATGCGGCCATGAATGCCCTCCATTACAAGCAGGAACTGGCCCAGATGCGGGAGCAGAATATTGACATTACCCATTTTGAAGAAGACCTCAATGCCTTCAAACTAGCCTTCGCTAAAAACTATAACTCAGCCAGCAACAACTTCGCCAAAGCCATCGAGGAAATCGACAAGGCCATCAAGCGTATGGAGGCCGTGAAGACGGCCCTCTTGACCAGCGAGAACCAGCTGCGCCTGGCCAACAACAAGCTGGACGATGTCAGTGTTAAGAAGCTGACCCGCAAGAACCCAACCATGAAGGCCAAATTCCAGGCCTTGGAACAAGCCAAGGATCAGACAGAGGAGGGATAAGGTGTTAGAAGGACTCAGAAGTTTGGGGGCAGTCAAGATTGACCTAGCTACTATCGCCGAAGATAGCGTGGAACTACGGCTCTTGCCCCATTTGGTGCCAGACAGCCGGCAGGTCAGCCAGGACTATCTGGACCAAATCCTCAACCAACTCTATAAGGTCGGCGACTGGTATGCTTATGCCCAGACCGTTCTCCAGTCCAAGGATGCCACATACGGCTACCTCAAGACCCTCTACATTGCCTGGGCACCGGGGCAGGAAGCTGGCCGTCTGGGTCTAGCCTTCCAAGTGCCAAGCGACCCGGCTGGGCGAGGCCTGGTCTTGACGACTGAGCCCCTGGAGCTAGAAGCCTATGGCAATCTGACCTACCTTAAGGACTATTTGAAGGGAGGGGACTAAGATGGCCACCAGTCCGGATTATCTAGCCTTTATCCTAGACCTTTGCCAGCATAATCCAGCTGTTACCAGTCGGGCCATGATGGGCGAGTACCTGCTCTACTATCAAGGCAAATTAGTGGGCGGCCTCTACGATAACCGCCTGCTAGTCAAGCCGGTGCCTGCCGCCTATCCTATTTAGCCAAAGAAGCCAATGTCCTTCCTTATCCGGGCGCCAAGCCCATGATTGAGGTGGAGGACCTAGAGCAATCAGGCTATGTCCTAGCTTTGTTTGAAGCCATGTGGCCTGAATTACCGGCCCCCAAGCCTAAGAAAAAGCCAAAGGGGGGACAAGGCATGATTCAATTAGTGCAAGCAGGTCAAGACCGCTCACAACTAGTGGCTAAGGTCTTGGCTGACCTGCCTGAATGGTTTGGTTTGCCAGACTCCACCCAGGAATACATTGACCAGGCCAGCGACCGTGTCTGCTTTCAAGCAGGGGAGGGCTGGGACTTTGTGACCCTTCAAGAAACTTCCCCTGTTTGTCTGGAAATCCACTGCATGGGCGTTCTCAAGGCTTATCAAGGCCAGGGACTAGGGCGCCAGCTCATGGCGGTGGCTGAAGACTATGCTATCAGCCAGGGCTATCATTATTTGCAGGTCAAGACGGTAGCGCCCGGTCACTATGAGGCTTATGATGCCACCAATGCCTTCTACCAGGCTTGTGGCTATGAGGCCATAGAAATCTTCCCGGATCTTTGGGATGAGTGGAATCCCTGCTTACTTCGACTCAAGTATCTCAAGACCAATCAATAAAATGAGGTGAATGCCATGTTAGAAACCAAACGCGTTTCAGTGATTCAATTAGTGCAAGCAGGTCAAGACCGCTCACAACTAGTAGCCAAGGTCTTGGCCGACCTACCTGAATGGTTTGGTCTGCCCGACTCCACCCAGGAATACATTGACCAGGCCAGCGACCGGGTCTGCTTTCAAGCTGGGGAGGGCTGGGGCTTTGTGACCCTTCAAGAAACTTCCCCTGTCTGCCTAGAAATCCACTGCATGGGCGTCCTCAAAGCCCATCAGGGCCAGGGACTAGGGCGTCAGCTCATGGCGGTGGCTGAAGACTATGCTATCAGCCAGGGCTATCATTATCTGCAGGTCAAGACGGTGGCCCCGGGTCATTATGAGGCTTATGATGCCACCAATGCCTTCTACCAGGCTTGTGGCTACGAGGCCATTGAAGTCTTCCCAGATCTCTGGGATGAATGGAATCCCTGCTTACTTCGACTCAAATATCTCAAGACCAATCAATAAATGAGGTGAATGCCATGTTAGAAACCAAACGCGTTTCAGTTTTAGAAATTTTTTATGATTTTGTTTTTGTTACCGGCCTGTTCACTCTGCTCTATATGTTAGCAGATATTACCAAGTATCCCCTGGAGACCAACCTGATCTGGCGTTTTGCCTTGACTCTGTCGGTCATTCTCTATGTCTGGTTCAGCCAAGCCGCTTACAACAATCGTTACCTGAAGGAAGGGCCCCTGGACTATGTCTGTCATTTCTTCGATATGACCGTTTTCCTCTTCCTCTTTAAAGGCAATACGGCTTCTTGGAAGGATAGTTGGGTCCTCTTGTCAGCAGGCCTGGCCTTCCTCAGCCTCAGTCTGGCCCTACGTTACGGCCTTCAATGGCTCAAGGCCCAGGACGACCAGAACAAATACTTTGCTGCTAGCTATGCCTTGATTTTCTTGGCTCAAGGGGCCTTGCTCCTGCTGGGCACCAAGTTGCCTTATGAATGGGGCGTCGCTGCTTTGGTAGTGGCAATTCTAGCTGGTTGGTTGGCGCCATTTTACTTTTTGCGTGACCGCCAAGTGCCAGCCCTGGACTTCGACCGGTTGAAAGACCGCACTTCGCTCATGACCATGATGTACTCAGCCGGCTTGGTTGTCCTCAGCTTGGGTACCTTCCTATCTCTGGAGACGACCACCTTACTAGGTCTTATCCTCATTAGCTGCCTCATTCTCCACTATAAGGTTCAAATCGACCGAGTGCCGCAAGGGGCCGACCAGTCAGCTGCTGGCTTTATTTACAGCCACTATGTGATTATGGTTGGCTTGAGTCTTGTTATTATTGCCTTGGGTGGCTTTATGACCCCTTATGTACGCATCAGTCATATTGTGGACCTAAGCTATGCCGGCTTGGCTGTTTACTATCTGGGCATTCTCTTACTGAGCTTTAAGAGAAAGTCTGAATTCTTGGGTGGTTTTGCCACTTGGAAAATCTATCTACCTCTCTTAGTAGGCTGGATCCTATCCTTGCGTTCACCTGCCACAGACGACGTGGAATTGGTTCGTCTAGTAGTGGTAGTTGGCTTGATTTTTGCCGGCCAAGTTTACTTGCTTAAGAAGCCGGAACAAGAGCCAGCGCCCGTCTTAGAAGGGGCGCCAGCGGAGGGCAACCAAGGTCAAGCACTAGAGGCAGTTGAAGAAACGCCTGTAAGAGAAGTGGCTGAAGAAGTAGCACTTGAAATTGAACCTGATCAATCAGAAGTTGCTACAAGAGAAGTACCGGCAGCTCAAACACCTGAAGCTCAAGAACAAGCAGACCCACTAGCTGAAAGTCCATCTCCAAGCCAAGACTAGGCTTGGTAAGACCCCATAAAAGGAGGCCACTATGGCGCGTATATTGATTATCGAAGACAACCAGGACATCCATGCCCTGATTAAGCAGTCCCTGGGCCAGGAACATGAACTGGTCTCTGCCTTTGCCGGGACAGAGGGCTTGCTTTACTGTCAGTCCCAGCCGGTGGATTTGGTCCTGCTGGACTATATGTTGCCGGGCATGAATGGCCAGGCTGTCCTGGAGGCCATCCGGGCCTTTAGCCAGGTGCCGGTCATTATGCTGACGGCCTTGGGGGACAAGAAGCTGATTAGTCAGATGCTGCTAGCCGGGGCCAATGACTACATGGTCAAGCCCTTCGACTTCGAGGAGCTCTATGCCCGGGTGGCCGTCCAGTTGCGGACAGCCGGTCATGAGGCGGGCGCTAGCAGTCAGCCAAGCCAGGTGGCCACCCGTCTAGGCCAGCTGCAACTCCAGGCCGATAGCTTTGAAATCAGTCGGGAGGACCAAGCGGTTCGTCTGTCTAAAAAGGAATTTGGCATTCTAACTACCTTGCTAGGCGAGCCCCAGCGGATTTTTACCAAGGAGCTGCTCTATGAATTAGTCTGGCAGGATGCCTTCATTCCGGGCGACAATACCCTTAACACCCACCTGTCCAACCTGCGAAAGAAAATCAGCCAGCTGGATGATAGCCAGGATTATATTGAGACGGTCTGGGGCCTGGGGGTTCGCCTAGCTCAAGGCGTCCGGCCAGGAGGGGAGGCGACCTAATGTTAGGAATTACCTTGGGCCTAGGCCTCTGTCTCCTGGGTACCATCCTCTATTTATTTCATCAAAGCTACACCGTCCACCAGCTAACCCGACAGATTGAGACCAAGCGCCAGACCAAATCCCAAGGGCGCCTGCGACTCAGTCAGCAGAGTCGAACTTTAGTGGACTTGAGCCAGGCTATCCAAGAAGTCTTCGAGGACCAGGAAGCCGAGCGAATCACCAGCCAACAGGAGCGGCGGGATTTAGACCAGGCCATCAGCAATATCGCCCACGATATCCGGACCCCGCTCACCATTGCGTCGGGTTATACCCAGCAAGCCCTTAAGCAGGTCAAAGCCCAAGAGCTGCCCGATGTCCAGTCCTTGGAAAAGGTCCACCAGCAACTCAAGCAGGTCTCGGGCCGGCTAGAGGCTCTCTTGGACTATCGTCGGGTCTTGGAGCACGAGGTCAAGCCAAGCTTTTCGCGCGTGGATGTCCATCAGCTCTTGTTGGAGACGGCCTTGACCTACTATGAAGCCTTCCAAAGGGCGGGACTTAGGGTCGACTTGGACCTGGCGCCAGGTCCTATCTGGCTAGAAACCGACCCAGAACTCCTGGTCAGGGTCTTGCAGAACCTGCTAGGCAACTTGCTTAAGCATGGCAAGGGCCAGGGGCGAATTAGCCTGAGCCTCCAAGCAGACCAGCTGCAAATTGGCCTTGATAATCAAATGGCCCAGCCCATCCAGCAGGTCCGCTACTTGACCAAGCGCTTCTATTCAGAGAACCTGTCAGAAGTCGAGTCTTCTTCTGGCCTAGGGCTCTATATTAGTCAGCAAGTGGTCCAATTACTAGGTGGCCAGCTGACCCTAAGCAGTCAGGACTTAGATTTTTCCGTTTGCGTCAGCCTACCATTGAGATAGCAAAAAGCCAGCCCGTCAGTATGCAAACTGATGGACTGGCTTATTTTTGTGGCTTTATAAGTCACGTCTTTTGAAAATCTGGTAGCCTAGGCAGCCGAAGATGGTACTTAGGACTAGCGAAAGGCCCACGGCCAGGGCTAGGTTGGGGTCTGATAGGAGGGCGAAGTTGGCTTCCACATCGACGTAGCGCAGCCAGGTGATTTTTGGCAGGAGCAGGGCTAGGTAGTTGGTAGAGGGACCAACTAAGAAGAAAAAGACTAGGCTGATAGGAATGGAGTGGGTCAAGTGGAGGAGGGTCAGGATGACGGCCACCCAGAATTGGATGAAGAGCCATTGAAGCAGGAGGACTTGGACTCCTCGCACAAGCACTTCGGGACTTAGGCCCGACATATCCAGGAAGAGGCTAGCATATAGATAGCGGGTGCCAGTATAGAGGAAGAGGTTGAAGCCGGTTAAGAGGAAAATCATCAGCCATTTATTGAAGTAGTAGCTGAAACGGGAAATGCCGGCGGACAGAGAATTTTTATAGAGTTGGTGGTTGAGTTCAGGCCCCACCAAGTAGAGGGTCAAAAAGAGCATAAAGATCTGAATACCAGCCCCGCTCTCAATGGCCTGGCTGACGGCGGTCAAGCCGTCCAATCTCAGCTGCTCAAGGCCCTCAGCACCGGTGACTCCTTGGAGACCCGAGATAAACTTGAGGACGGTAGGATGAGCTAGGAGGACAATGAGGAAGTTGAAGACCAGGAGCAGGATTTCCATGGTCCAGAAACCCTTAGAATGAAGCAGACGACGGAAGTCGGCTTTAAGAATGGCGAACATGGTGAGCATCCTCCTCGTGAATCAATTGGGTGAAGTAGTTTTCTAGGTTCTGCTTGGCATAATAAATCTCATCTAGGGCCACTTGGCCTTGCACCAGGGCAGTATTGACGGCCGACAACTGGTTGGCAGGCGCAAAGACATGGATTTCGCCCGTTTCGGCCACCACCTTGAATGGATAGCTGAACTGGCTCTCTAGCAGGCGACTAGCGGCTTCGACCGCATGGGTCTTGAGGACAATATAGTCTTCGGATAGGCTATCGAATTCGGTCTTGGAGATTTCCTTAATCAGCCGTCCGTCTTTGATAAAGCCAAAGCGGTTGGCCACTTGTTGCAGTTCGCTTAAGATGTGGCTGGAAATAATCATGGTCATGCCTAATTCGCGGTTGAGGCGGAGGAGGAGGGCGCGCAAGTCGCTAATGCCGATGGGGTCTAGGCCATTGACCGGCTCATCTAAAATCAAGAGGTCGGGCTTGGCCAAGATAGCCAAGCCAATGGCCAGGCGTTGCTTCATCCCTAGAGAGAAGTCCTTGAAGGGCTTGCGGCCGGCATTCTGCAAGTCGATGAGTTCTAGGGTCTCTTGGATGACTTGCTCGGCTTGAGGCAGGCAGAGTAGGGTGGCTTGGTAGCGTAGGTTCTCGTAGGCCGACAGATTAGGGAAGGCCGCTGGCGACTCGATGACGGCGCCCACCCGAGCCAGGGCCTGGTTCCACTCCCGGTCGCTGCTAGAGCCGAAGAGGGAGATGGTGCCAGAAGTTGGGTGAATGAGCCTGGTAATCAGCTTGAGTAAGGTGGTCTTACCGGCCCCGTTTTGGCCGATTAAGCCGTAGATGTCGCCTTCTTCTAGGCTGAGGCTGACCTGGGTCAGGGCCGGGCCTGAGGCATAGTTTTTAGTCAGGGACTGGGTGCTAAGGATGGGGGTCATGTGGAACACGTCCTTTCTATTATATCGGAGCTTGGCTCCTTGATAGTTCTTACTATAAGACCTAAAAATCAAATATCTCTCAAGCAATTCTAAAGTATTTCTAAAGTTTTGTCGAGAGGCTACAACTTGCCATGAGGTCAGGCCTATGCTAGAATAGTTAGCATGATAACTATTCAAGGAGGGATGCCAATGGAAGGTTGTATCCATGACACGGTGGCCTTCAGCCATCGCCTAAAAAATCAAGCCCAAAACCTGGCTAAGGAAGCCGGGATGGACTGGTTAGCCGGTCCCCAGGGACGGGTAGTGACCTATCTCTTCCACAATCAAGAACGACCGGTTACCATGATGGAAGTAGCAGAGCAAATGAAAATCTCCAAGCCTGTGGCTAGCCAACTCTTCAAGCGTATGGAGAAGAATCAGCTGATTGACATTAAGCCGGATCCCCGCGATAAGCGACGCAAGTATGTGACCCTGACCGAGCAAGGCCTAGTCAAGCAAGCCCAGGTCAGCCATTTCTTGACCACCATCCACGACCAATTGCTGGAAGGACTCAGTGAGCAAGATCTAGCAGTCTTCCACCAAGTGCTCCGCCACTTGACGCAAATCTGGAACATATTCAATACAAAGGAGTAGACCATGTTTAAATTAATTAAGCGACTCAGCGCCCGTGAATGGGGCATGGTGGGTCTTACCGTGGCCTTCATCTTCCTAGCCGTCTGCTTGGACTTAGAAGTTCCAAGTTATATGAAGGAAGTAGCCACCCTCTTACAAACACCTGGCGTGGGCCTAGACCAGCTCATGGGTCCAGGTGCCCTCATGTTGGGCCTATCCCTGGCTAGTTTTGCTAGCCTAGTCAGGGTGGGTTACCTATCTGCCCGCTTGGCTGCTAGCTATACCACCCGTTTACGGTCGGACATCTATAGCCAAGTCCTCAGCTATTCAGATGCTGAAATCAAGCGTTTCAGCATTCCCTCTCTCTTGACCCGGACCACTAATGACATCAGCCAGATTCAGCTGCTGATTACCATGGGTCTCCAGGTCATCGTTCGCGGTCCTATTATGGCTATATGGGCCATGACCAAGATTGTGGGCAAGTCCGAGGCCTGGCTTTGGGCAGTGGGGGTAGCGGTCTTAATCATCATTTTAATGACTGTAGTCCTCATGACCTTGGCCTTTCCTAAGCAAGCGGTCATTCAGAAATTAACCGATAAGCTCAATGCCGTTACCCGCGAGAGTCTGATGGGGATTCGGGTTATTCGGGCCTATAATGCTGAGGACTACCAAGATGCTAAGTTCGAAGCTACTAACAATGAAGTGACCCGACTCAACCTCTTCGTTAACAACCTCATGGCCATCTTCAACCCTATTATGTCGGGAATTTCCTCAGGTTTGACCCTGGCCATCTATTGGATCGGGGCCTACCTGATTGCCTCCGCTAACTTATTTGATAAAGTTGGCCTCTTCAGCGAAATGATTGTCTTCATGTCCTATGCTATGCAGATTGTCATCGGCTTCCTCTTGATGGGGATTATCTTCTTCATCCTGCCCCGTAGCTTGGTGGCAGCGGGCCGGATCAATGAAGTTCTAGAACTGGAGCCAAGTATTCATTCACCAGCCCAAGGCCAGTCTCCAGACCCAAGTCTCAAGGGCCAAGTCACCTTCCAAATGTGACCTTCCGCTATGCCCAAGAAGCTGAGCCGGTCATCCAGGACGTGTCCTTCCAGGCTCAAGCTGGTCAAACCGTGGCCTTTATCGGCTCAACTGGTTCAGGCAAATCCACCCTGGTTAACTTGATTCCGCGCTTCTATGATGTGTCAGAAGGCCAAATTCTGGTCGATGGTGTCAACGTGGCCGACTACGACTTGACTGAACTGCGCAAGCGAGTAGGTTACATTCCTCAAAAGGCTGTCCTCTTCTCAGGCGACATCCAGTCCAACCTAGACATGGGGGATAGCTTAGAAAGCCCACTGACGGAAGACAAGATGTGGCAGGCCCTTGAATTGGCCCAAGCTAAGGACTTTGTGGAGGCCAAGGAAGGCGGCCTAGCCGAGCATGTGGCTCAGGGCGGGACCAACTTCTCGGGTGGTCAACGCCAACGTCTGGCCATTGCCCGGGCTCTGGCGCGTAAGCCAGAAATCTTAATCTTTGACGATTCCTTCTCAGCCTTGGACTATAAGACCGACCGCATCTTGCGTGAGGCTTTGACCAATGAGACCGCCCACATGACTAAGTTGATTGTGGCCCAACGGATTTCTACCATTATGGAGGCTGACTTGATTCTGGTCCTAGACCAAGGTCGAGTGGTCGGCCAAGGAACCCACAAGGAATTGCTCAAAGACAATGCAGTCTATCGCGAAATTGCCTACTCTCAATTATCCAAGGAGGAATTAGAAGATGGCCAATAAGACATCCAAACCATCCCTCTTTAAGGGAATCAAACCTTATATTCAAGGCTTTCAACTGCCCTTGGTCTTGGCTCTGATGGGGGCGACCATTCCAGTATGATTACCGTCTACGGGCCACGTAAGTTGGAAGAAATGACCAACCTAATTGGCCAAGGCATGTCAGGCAAGATGGACCTCAAGGCCATCTCAGCTGTGGGCTTCTTGCTGGCCGGGCTTTATGCCTTTGGGGCGGTGATTAACTACCTCCAAGGCTTCATTATCACCACCATGATTCAGCGCCTGTCCCAACGCCTGCGTCGGGCCATCGCCACCAAGATTAACCGTCTCCCCTTGGCCTACTTCGATAGTCATTCCCAAGGGGATACCCTGTCACGGGTGACCAACGACGTGGACACCGTCGGCCAATCCCTTAACCAGAGTCTGGCCAATGTGATTTCTTCGGTTATCATGATTATCGCAGTCCTGATTATGATGTTCACCGCCAATGTCATCCTATCGCTGGTGACGGTGATTTCCGTCTTCGTGGGCTTTATCCTGATTATGTTTATCGGCATGCGTGCCCAAGGTTTCTTCAAGGCCCAACAAGTCAACTTGGCGGCCGTCAATGGCTTCGTCGAGGAAACCTATTCTGGCCACAATGTGGTGACTAGCTATAATGCGGTGCCGGAGTCTTTGGAACAGTTCGCCAAACTCAATGGCGACCTGCATGACAGCATCTGGAAGTCTCAATTTATCTCTGGCATTATGATGCCGCTGATGATTTTCATTGGCAACTTCGCCTACGTCCTAGTCATTATTGTTGGGGCTATCTTGGCCCTGCAAGAGGGCAGTGGCGTGACCATGGGGACCATCGTGGCCTTTATGGTCTATGTGCGAATCTTCGCCCAACCCATTTCCCAACTGGCCCAAGGCATGACTTCCCTGCAACAAGCGGGAGCAGCCATGAGTCGGGTCTCCGAATTCCTCAATGAAGAGGAAATGGCCGATGACCACGACCTGCCACAGGCCTTGACCGACATTAAGGGCCAGGTCACCTTCGACCAGGTCACCTTCGGTTACTCGCCTGATAAGACCATCATCAATCACTTTACGGCCCAAGCCCGTCCAGGTAAGAAGATTGCCATTGTAGGGCCGACCGGGGCAGGTAAGACCACCATTGTTAACCTGCTCATGAAGTTCTATGAAATCAACCAGGGGACCATCGCCATTGATGGTGTAGACCTGGCCCAAATGAAGCGGTCGGAAGTCCATGATGCCTTCGCCATGGTCCTGCAGGATACCTGGCTCTTTGAAGGGACTATCAAGGAAAACTTGATCTTCAACCAGACTGGCATTAGTGACGACCAAGTGGTCGAGGCAGCCAAGGCGGCTGGCGTCCACCACTATATCATGACCCTGCCTAAGGGCTACGACACGATTCTGGATGACACGGTCACCTTGTCGGTCGGGCAAAAGCAGCTCATGACCATTGCCCGCGCCTTGCTTAAGGATGCGCCACTGCTGATCTTGGACGAGGCCACTTCTTCAGTGGATACCCGGACCGAAGAACTGATTCAGCAGGCCATGGATACCCTTATGGAGGGGCGGACTTCCTTCGTTATCGCCCACCGTCTGTCGACTATTAAAAATGCCGACTATATCCTGGTCATGCAGGAAGGTCGCATTATCGAACAGGGCAACCACCAAGAGCTCATGGCTCAAGGCGGCTTCTATGCTGACCTCTATAACAGCCAGTTCGATAAGAATTCTAGTGGCATGGACTTCGAAGAACTCTTGGCTTAAAGGCCACTAAAAATAGCTACAGGTCTTCTGTTCGATTCTTCCAAAAAGGCTAAGAAGCAAATAGCTGAAGTAAAGGACTTGGTTCTCTATTGTGCGGGACCTGGTCACTTGTTGGTATAGAGAATGACTTGCCCCTAGTAAATGCTAAGACCTATCAAGCAAACTACACCAATGAGTGGGGTGTTTATCATACCTACCGCCTTTTAAAAAATATCACAGGTATGTGGTGCTTGCAGGAGATTGCGTGTCTAACAGATTACCAATTTTCCTATCAGGAAATGGCAGAGCAAACAGCAAGCGTACATGCCTTTTTACAAGAAATCGACCTGAACCATGATCGTTTTAACAACCCTAAAAACATGATTGAGGAGATTCAAGCCGCCTGTCGTGAAAGTGGGCAGCCTATACCGAAGACTGTGGGAGAATTAGTCATGTGTGTCTATTCTAACCTAGCTCGTATTTATGCTAGGGAGTTGAAGCAATTGGAAGACTTAAGTGGCAAGACGATTGATTACCTTCATGTAGTGGGTGGAGGTTCTAACGTGAGCTTGCTCAATCAGTTAACTGCCAATCTCATTGGGAAAGAAGTCATTGCAGGGCCGGGAGAGGCTACTGCGATTGGAAATATTCTGGTACAAATGATTAGTGTTGGAGAATTTGAGAATCTCTCGCAAGCTCGTCACTGGCTAGCGTCATCTAGTAGTTTTGAATGTTACAGACCGCAAATTTAAGGAGAAACATGAACGAATTACAAATTAAACAAGCCTATCAAGTTGCTAAAGAACGCTATGCAGCAATCGGTATTAATACCGATAACGCCCTCGAAAGGCTTCAAAATATTAAGATTTCTGTACACTGTTGGCAAGGCGATGACGTACGAGGCTTCCTTACACCGGATGGTGAACTGACGGGGGGCATCATGTCAACGGGGAATTACCCAGGTGCTGCTAAAACACCAGATCAGCTTCGCCAAGACTTGGAAAAGGCCTATAGCTTGATTCCTGGGCGACACAAGCTAAATCTGCATGCCATTTATCTGGATACAGATGAGAAAGTGGATTTGAATCAAATTGAACCAAAGCACTTTGAAAAATGGGTAGCGTGGGCTAAGGAGCAGGGTGTGGGGCTTGATTTTAATCCTACCTTCTTCTCGCATCCTATGATGAAGGATGGGCTGACTTTGTCACACCCCGACAAAGAAGTGCGTGACTATTGGATTGAACATGGGAAGCGAAGTCGAAAGATTGCTGCATACATGGGGAGAGAATTGAATCAAGTCTGTTACAACAATTTTTGGGTGCCAGATGGATATAAGGACAATCCGATTGATCGCCTAACTCCTCGTAAACGCTTGATGGAGTCTCTTGACGAAATCTTCTCTGAACAACTGGATGAAGCTTGTACTCAAGATACGGTCGAAAGTAAGTTGTTTGGTATCGGTGCGGAAGCTTATACAGTCGGCTCCCATGAATTCTATATGGGGTATGGCCTAACGCGAGACAAAATGATTCTTCTAGACGCAGGACATTTTCATCCAACTGAAGTAATCTCAAATAAATTATCTTCACTTGCCTTGTTTGGGAAAGGCCTTATGCTACATGTATCTCGTCCAGTGCGTTGGGATTCAGATCACGTGGTGATTATGGACGACGAGTTGCAAGATATTGCTAAAGAACTAGTACGTAATAACTTGTTGGATAAGACAGTAATTGGCTTAGACTTCTTTGATGCTACAATTAATCGGATTGCTGCCTGGGTAATTGGTAGCCGTAATACTCAAAAAGCTCTCTTAAAAGCCTTGCTTGAGCCAACAGCTGACTTGAAGGCTATGGAGAATCATTTTGACTTTACCGGTCGTTTGGCTTATACGGAGGAGCTGAAAGACTTCCCTTATGCAGATGTTTGGAATTATTTCTGCGTGCAAAACAAGGTCCCAGTAGGTCTGGATTGGTTAGACGATGTCCGTCAATACGAAAAAAAGAAGTATTAAGTAAACGAAACTAGAAAAAGAGGCAACTATGAAAATTTATAGAATCTTCCTTTGTAAAAAAAATGTGTGAAGTAACCTATGAGTCCTATCTACGATATTGGGATGAGCGAAACGGCGGCAACGTTTCCTGCCGCTTAAGCGCGGAAGAGCTTGTGGGCTACGAGGATATTTCTGAGGTTAGGTCAAGTCATGAATTGGGTTTTAAGGCATCCAATTTAGCTGGACAATACTATCTGGTAACGGGGACGGGACGCTATTTTCGTAATGTAACTAAGCAACGTTGCTTGACTTGGGGCTCGTTCGTATTTCAAATGATGGCTTAAGCTATGATGTTGTCTGGGGCTTTGAAGATGGCGGACGACCAACTTCTGAATTTCCTAGCCATTTGATGAGTCATATTGAGCGTCTGAAGATTAATCCGGCCCATCGGGTAATCTTCCATTGTCATCCAACTAACTTAATTGCTCTAACTTTCACTCAGGATTTGGATGAACGTCACTTATCGCGACTACTTTGGAAAATGCAGGCCGAGTCCTTAGTGGTTTTCCCAGAAGGTGTGGGTCTCATTCCCTATATGACACCAGGCACAACAGAGATAGGGGAAGCAACCGCAAGAAAAATGGGCGATTTTTCAGCAGTAGTCTGGCCCCATCATGGGCTCTTTGCTTCTGGAAACTCACTCGATGAGACCTACGGCTTGATTGAGGTGATTGAAAAAGCGGCAATGATTTACAGTCAAATTGGCGCTCAAGGGGGCCATATAAAACAAGATATTAGCGATAATCAACTTAGAGAATTGGCTGCACGCTTTAAGGTGACCCCTAGAAAAGACTTTCTATAAAACGTTGTGATCAAAAGGAGAGCTTAGGCTCTCCTTTTTTATAATACTTTACTAGTTCTGAATAGCTTATTTGCATTAAAAGACACCCCATAAATTGGATAAAATAATCCAACTTATAGGGTGTGTGCCGGCCTTTTTTGTTGTCTTATAATTCGTAGGAGTGTTCCTTGAAGTTGCCCAAGATGTTGTTGATGTTGGTAATGGTGATGAAGGACTTGGGACTGGTTTGGGCGATAATCTTCTTAAGGGTATGCAGCTCATTTTGCTGAATAATGAGAATAATCATGTATTGTTTCTGGTGGGAATAGCCACCTTCCACTTCAATAATAGTCGAGCCCCGGCCCAGACGGGAGTTGATGGCAGATACGACTTCTTGCGGATTGAGACAGATAATGGAACATTGGATATAGGCCGAGAAGAAGCGTTGGATGTTCTTCATGGTCTGGTTACGGACGAAGCTCATAATCAGGGCATACATGACGTGTTGAATGTCGAAGGTCAGCCAAATCAAGCTGTAAACCAGGATATCCTGCATAAGGAAGACCGTCGGGATGCTCCATTTGAAGCGCTTGGCCAGGAATTTACCGGTAATGTCGGTCCCGCCTGTTGAAGCACCCGCAATAAGCAGAAAGCTCATGGCAATCCCAGAGATGATGCCACAGAAGATGGCGGCCACTAGGGAGTCGTTGAGTTCAACTGGAGCTACCATATTGGGCAGGTTGTTAATGAGGAAGGAGGAGGCGAAGATAGTGGCGCCTGTCAACAGGAGAAATTGCTTGCCTATATATTTGTAGGCAATGTAGAAGAGGGGGACGTTGAGGGCTAATTGGGTAGTCCCGATGGGAATGCCGAAATACTTCTGCATAATCAGCCCAATCCCGATAGTGCCGCTGGCCCCGATCCCGTTATAAGGGACTAGCAGGCCGGCATAGACACTAAAAAGTAGGATGCCAATGACCAGGAAGAGGATGTCTTTGAGTCGTTTGTGTTGGTGGGGGGCATAGACGCCTTCAAGCAGTTGCATAATCGCAGTCAAATCCTTTACAGTATACTATTCATCTATCATTTTAATAATTCTGGGCTCATAAATCAAGGATAAGGGGGAGGACTTGGGGGCCAATTGCCTTTGTGCTATAATAGAGCTATCAAGGAGGTGTTAAGATGGAGCCAAGCAATGTTAGGAAACTGAGTCCAGAGGACAGGGACAAGCTGGTCCTTCAGCTGGAGCGGGAAGAGGCTGACCTGACTGAGCGCGACTACGATCGCTACCAGGAGCTGATTAAGCGGGACCTAAGTGGTCTGACCGCTAAGAAAATCGTCCAGTCCCTGCTGGCTCTGCTTGATAGCCTACAAGATGGTCTGCTCTTTGTCTTGGGCTTTGTCCTCTTGGTCTTAGTGGTAACATTCTTTAATGGTCATTTGGATCAGGCCTGGCCTTTCTTGAGGACCATGCTGACGGGGCTCTTGGCCTTAAGGCCGGATCAGTTTGTCTGGAACCTGACCTCGCTCTGCCTAGCCTTCCTGGTTGCTATGAATGTCTACAACCACTGGCGCTATCGCCAGGCCATGTTGAGATTACAGGTCTCAGTGGATGCTATGGTCCGGGTTCAGGCCGAAATTGCCCAGCGTCCTGTCGTCCTGACCCGTCTGGCTAGCTACCTCTACGAGTATGGCTTCCAACGTCTCTTAGCCGAGGAGGAGCAAGTCGAGTAACACGTCATAGATTATAAGGAGGTAATCACTATGAAAGTCTTAATTGTTTATGCCTACCCTAACCATCAAGGTCTCAATGCTCAGATCCTAGCCCGAGTGCAGGCTGGGCTGGAGGGTCGCCATGAGGTCAAGACCCTAGATCTCTACCTGGAGCACAAGGAAAAGGGCTTCGATCCCTGCCTAGTCTTCGATCAAGACCATAAACGTCGCGATTTAGACAAGGACCCGCAAATGGCCCCTTATCGTGACTTGGTAACTTGGGCTGACCATCTAATCTTCATCTATCCTATTTGGTGGGGTGGCATGCCTGCTATACTCAAGGGCTTCGTTGATCGCGTCTTGGTTAAGGGCTTTGCCTACGATTATAGTGATCATCCAATCCCTCAAGCCCTGCTTAAGGGCCGAACCGGCTGGGTCATTACCACCCACGATACAGTAGGCTTCTTCGCCCGCCTATTCATGCAAGACTATGGTCGCGTTTTAGCTCGCCATATTCTGCGCATGGTGGGCATTAAGCCAGTCAAGCAAAGCCAATTAGCCTATGTGCGTGGCAGCAAGCCTGAGAAAATTGCGGCCTTCCTAGATAAAATTCAAGCCCAAGCGGCCAGCCTCTAAGAAGGGAGCCAAGTTAGTTGATGACAAGTCCCTTATTTGAAGCCTTTTTAAGCATTGCTAGAGCCCTGAATGAGCGAGGCCTTGTGCCCCTCTTGATGGGATCGGTCGGTCTGGAAGTCCGGACGGGCCAATCCTGGCAGGCGCGCGACCTGGACATCCATGTGCCGGGTGATCCGCGGGGGTGGGAGGCGCCTGATCACTTACGCATCTATGACTTTGAGCTGCTTGAAGGCCTGATGGAGGATCTGGGCTATGTCTTGGTAGACCGACATGAGCATGAATTCCAAGGGCCTGCCGGCTCAGTAGAGTTTGGCGCTATGGATACTTTGCCAGACTTTGCCGGCGTGGCCTTGGAGGACCTGCCCCTGGAAGACTGTGAGGGGGTCCGCTTCTATTTACCTACCATGAGCCAGTATCTGGCCATCTACCGGGCTTCCTCCCAGGATTCCTATCGTAATGATCAAAATAATCATAAAGACTTCGCTAAGATCGCCTACTTAGAAGAGCGCTTAGCCTTAGATTGTCAAACCAAGGAGTAAACCATGTCGCAAAAAGCTACCCCACCAAGGTCCCTGCCTAATAGCCATTTTCCGAGGCATCGCATCTATGGCCTAGGCCTTCGCTCGCGCTATGGGGCCATTGCCCGTTGCCTGGTAAGTCTAATCTTAATGTATCTTGTGGGCGTCCCGCTTCTAATTTTTGGTTCGCTTCTAATCGCCCGCTTGCTCTGGCTAATCCGCCAATGCTGGCTGATTCGCCGCCACAATAAGGAGCGTTGGCACTACCTAGTCCAAAACTATCCCCAAGTGGAAAGCGATGACTTCCAGCCCGACCGGGAGTGGCCGGAGATTACCTGCATGGTCTATCAGAATCACCTGATCTTCTGGGGCGATGGACTAGAGGTCTGGCATTTCAATGATATTCTGACCCTGGACTTCGATATTAACTGGGAAGAGCCCGACCAGAATATGCGGCCAGCTGAGTCTAGCCGCCACCAACGCAACTGGTGGGGCCGACTGCAGAAGATTCGCTATCTGATTGTGTCCCTGGCTAACTGGCAAGTCCTAGAATTACGCCTGCCCAAGAAGGCAGAAGAAGTAGACTTAGAAATTGCCATTGACGAGCTCAAGGAATATTTGCCAAGGCGGACTATTAGTTACGCTAGCTACAAAGAAGGCGCCAAAATTAGTACCCAAAGGTATGAGAAAGAGATACAAATAAATTCAGAGTTCACCGTCATATATTTTAATTTGCTTGATAGATGTCGTAAGAGGAGCGCGAAAAGCTAATGGTAATTGAGATTAATGGAGTTAATAAGAAAATTGGGTCAAAACAGGTCATTCAAGATGTCTCTTTAAGTATTGGGAGAGGCCAAGTCTTCGCCTTGCTGGGACCCAATGGGGCAGGGAAGACTACCCTGATTCGTATCATTTTAGGTTTGTTGAAAGCCGAGACGGGGACCATTAGGCTCTTTGGCCAGGAGCTAACTGATCAATCCCGGTCTGATCTCTTATTGCGTATTGGAGTTCAAAATGATGGGAATCTCTATGAAAATCTAACGATTGAAGACAATCTGGCCTTATGGGGTCAAATCTATGGTTTGGACCAAGCCACTATCAAAAGAAGACTAGATGAGTTAAAGCAGAAGTTTCATTTAGAAGCCTATTCTAACATGCCAGTAGGGAGTCTCAGTAAGGGTAATCGGCAGAAAGTCATGCTGGCTAGAGCCATGTTTCATAATCCTGAGGTCTTGATTTTGGATGAGCCAACAACCGGACTAGACCCAGCTGCCATTGATGAGTTTTATGACTTCATTAAGACCCTCAAGCAAGAGGGCGTGACCATTATCATGTCCACCCACTATCTATACGGGATGGATGGCGTGGTCGATAGTATTGGCATTATTTCTGAAGGAAAGATACTGATTAGCGATGCAGTGGATAAGCTACGCCGCCAAGATAAGCAAGTTCATTTTAAGGGTAAATTTAAGCCTGACCATATCAAGGAATTACTTGCCCATGGTCAAGTAGCGGGGAATCTTCAGGATGAATTTACCATCTCAGTGGAGAATGATGATCAGCTAGCTGACCTGGTCAGAAGCTTAGTTCAAAAAGGAAATGACATTCATTATGTCTATAAAGTAAGGGAAACCGTCAAAGAAATATACTTTAGAATTATTGGGGTAGATAGCCATGAATAGACAGCAATTAAAGGTCATGATCAAAAAGGAATACAAGGAATTAGTCAAGGAGAAAGGCTTACTGCTGTCCTTACTGTCCATGGCCATTATCTTCAGTATTGTCCTTCCAACAGTCTTATTACTAGTGGGCACGAGTAAGGAAGTGTCGGCTAGCATAGTGGGCCTTAATACTTTTCTTGAACAATTTAAGCTGATCGATTATCCAGCTTATCTGACCAAGGAAACCATACCCCTCTACGCTGTCCTGACCTACTTCTTCTTACCGCTATTTATGTTGCAGCCTATTATGTTTGCGACGCTATTAGCCAGCAACAGCTTTATTGGGGAGAAGGAGCACAAGACTTTGGAGGGCCTCTTATACACGCCCCTATCTCCAAAAGTCCTGATTCTAGGAAAAGCCTTAGGTTGTGCCTTACCGTCCTTGGCCCTGTCCACGCTTTCCTCTCTGGCTTATACCTTAGTGGTGAATACACTAGGTTGGGGCTATTTTGGGCATCTGATCTTGCCTAATCTGACCTGGATATTAGTAATCCTAGTGATTTCGCCTCTGCTGGTCTTTATCAATCTTGCTGATTATTGGCAGTTCACAATATTTGAAGAACAGTAAGTCAGCCCAAGGAGTATCCATGATCATCGTAATGCCAATTATCGGTATCTTGCTTTCTCAATCCACCGGGGTCTTAATTCTAGGCGTCTTTGAAACGGTGGTCTTTATCACGGTTTTAGTTCTACTCGTGATTGTAGCCTTCTTGGTTCTTATGAAAATATTCAATTTTGAGAAATTTATTCTCAATAATTGAGGCGTCTGTCAACGATTAGTAAGCACAAGCTCGCAAGGAGGCAGCCATGATTAGACATCTTTTTTCCGATATGGACGGAACCATTCTGCGGGAGGACGGTCGCATTAGCCCGGAGACGGCCCAGGTCATTCGTCAAGTTGGCCTGCCCCTGACCCTGGTCTCAGCCCGCTCGCCTATGGAAATGCGGGAAGCTATCGACCAGCTGGGACTGCATGATGTCCACGTGGGCTTCAATGGGGGCTATATTTTCCAGGCCAGCCCTGAGGGCTACCAGGTCATTCATGAGGTCCGGATGGAATATGAATTAGCCAAGACCCTGGTCCTGGATTTAAGAGGTCGTTATCCTGACCTCAGCATTAGTGTCTTCGACGACCAGACCTGGTTTGTGGACCGCTACGATGACTGCGTGGCCTACGAGCAGAACTTGACTGGTCTAGACTATGTTCTAGTGGACTATGAGGACTTCTTCCAGGCCCCTTGGCGCAAGGTCTTCAAGCTCATGCTGGTAACCTTCGACCATGAGCTCATGGAAGAGGTCAAAGCCTATCTGCCGGCAGCCTATCCAGAAGCCGAAATCGGTCTCTACCAGACCAGCATTCCTTATCTGGAAGTCACGCCGTGCCTGGCCCAGAAATCCCTGGGTATCCAGTATATCCAGGAGCGAGAAGGGCTGACCCGCCAGGAACTCATGGCCTTTGGCGATGGAACCAATGACCTGGCCATGTTCCAAGTGGTAGGCCAGGCGGTGGTCATGGCCAATGCCAGTGAGGCCATTAAGGCCCAGGCCGACTATGTGACCCTATCCAATCAAGAAGACGGCGTGGCCCATGCCTTACTGCATTATTTGCCAAGTTTACAAGATAAATAAAGAGAGCCCCTGCCATTTGGCAGGGGCTCTTTGCTTGTTGTGGATTAGATTAGAAGAGGCCGGTCACCTTGCCGTCGGCATCGATGTCGATACGTTCAGCAGCAGGGGATTTAGGTAGACCTGGCATGGTCATGATGTCACCGGTCAAGGCCACGATGAAGCCGGCGCCAGCTGAGACCTTGAGTTTCTTAATGGTGACAGTGAAGTCCTTAGTGCCCCAATCAGGCTAGCATTGTCGGAGAAGGAGTACTGGGTCTTGGCCATACAGATTGGCAGCTGACCGAATCCCAGGTCTTCCAGCTCCTTGAGCTCACGCTTGGCCGCTGGGGTCAGGCTGATGCCTGCGCCACCGTAGACCTTTTGGACGATCTTGGTGATCTTGTCTTGGATGGAATCTTCCAGGTCGTAGATGTAGCGGAAGTCCTTAGCTGCCTCCGTCAGAGCCACTACTTTCTCAGCCAAATCACGACCGCCGGCCCCGCCTTGGCCCCAAACATCAGAAATCGATACGTCGACGCCACGGGCTTGGCAGGCTTGGTAGACGGCCTCCAGTTCAGCCTCGGTGTCGGTTGGGAACTTGTTGATGGCCACCACCACTGGCAGGCCAAAGGATTCTTGGATGGTAGCCAAGTGCTTGTCCAAGTTAGGCAAGCCAGCCTTGACGGCTTCCACGTTTTCAGGACCTAAGTCGGTCTTAGGTACGCCACCGTGCATCTTGAGGGCCCGGATGGTGGCCACTAGCACAACTGCGTCAGGCTCTAAGTCAGCCAGGCGACACTTGATGTCTAGGAATTTCTCTGCCCCTAGGTCAGCGCCGAAGCCAGCCTCGGTGACCACATAATCGGCTTGGCCTAGGGCTAGCTTGGTGGCTAGGACCGAGTTACAGCCGTGGGCGATGTTAGCGAATGGTCCGCCGTGGACAAAGGCAGGAGTGCCTTCCAGGGTTTGAACCAGGTTAGGGTTGATGGCATTCTTGAGCAGGGTGGCCATAGCACCCTCAGCCTTGAGATCAGCGGCCGTCACGGGGCGACCGTCGAAGGTATAGGCTACGATGATGCGAGCCAGGCGCTCTTTGAGGTCGGATAGGCTGGTCGCCAAGCAGAGGACTGCCATGATTTCAGAAGCGACGGTGATGTCGTAGCCGTCTTCGCGTGGCACGCCGTTAATTTTGCCTTGGAGGCCGTTGACGATATGACGCAACTGGCGGTCGTTCATGTCGACCACCCGTTTCCAGGTGATGCGACGGCTGTCGATGCTAGGGCATTGCCGTGGTGGATGTGGTTGTCCAGCATGGCCGCCAGCAGGTTGTTGGCTGCGCCGATGGCATGGAAGTCCCCGGTAAAGTGCAGGTTGATATCTTCCATAGGAATGACTTGGGCATAGCCACCCCCAGCGGCGCCACCTTTGACCCCAAAGACTGGGCCTAAGGATGGTTCACGCAGGGCGATGGCAGCCTTCTTGCCAATCAGGCTGAGGGCATCAGCCAGACCTACTGAGGTCGTAGTCTTACCTTCGCCGGCAGGCGTAGGGGTGATAGCAGTCACTAGGACCAGTTTGCCAGGCTTGCCTGCTTCTTTGGGCAGGGAAGCCAGGTCCACTTTGGCGATGTGATGGCCGTAGCGGAAGAGGTTTTGGGGTTTTAAGCCCACTGAAGCAGCGATGTCTTCGATGGGACGGGGGGTAACAGAGTTAGCAATTTCAATATCAGATAGATGGGTCATGGATTAGCGGTCCTCCTAGAATGCTTGGTAATGGCCAGCCCTTGCAAGGGGCTTCTGCTATGATTATAACAGAAATGTCAGGCCTTGTGGCTAAAAACGAATGGCCAGGGCCAAGAAAAATGGCTTCGTTCGTGTTTATAGTTAGGGCAAATGGGAGGGGGCTAAGGTGTAGGACTCAAAAAAATTTGTCCTTGAACTTGCTCTGGTTAAGTCAAATTGGCTAGAAACGCCTCTATATCAAGGGAAAATGGACCCCTAAAAATAATAAGTCAATGGGGTTGACAAAAAAAAGAGTGGGTGATAAGATTAAACCATAAACTTGTAACACGGAAAGTTACAAGTTAGCATCTCACAATAAAGGAGGGTAGACCCAATAGTTGTCCCAGTAGCCAATGGTAAACCAGGCAGACAGTTGCTTAAGCAGCCTTAAGTCGTCACAACCATGGTAAGAAAGTAAGAAATAGGATGTGAGTCTATGCAAATATCAAGTCGCTTACCATTGCAATCCATTCATTGGCCGTCATCTATTTGAGACAAGACCAGCAACGCGTAACCAGTAACTTCCTAGCGGAGAGTATTCAGGTCAACCCCGTGGTCGTGCGGTCGGTCCTATCCGGCTTGAAGGCGGCTGGCATTATCGAGTCGCGTCAAGGCAGTGGGGGATCACGCTTGGCCAAGCCCCTGGATGCCATCACTTTTTATGATATCTATGTCACGGTAGACAGTGTTGACAAGGATGGGCTCTTCAATTTCCATCCTAACCCACATCAGGACTGTCCGATTGGCCGCAATATTCACCAAGCGGTGGATGGCAAATTGATACAGATCCAAGCGGCCATGGAAAATGAGCTCAAGCGCATCACCATGCAAGATGTGGTGGATGATTTAGAAAAGGCCATTGCGCAAAGCGCTCAATAATCTAAGTAAATAAAATATCCCTTGGGGATTAGAATATATAAAATAGAAAGAATAGAGGTAATCAATATGTCAAACTTTAACCAATTACAAGCAAAACGTCGTTCAATTTACGCACTCGGTAAGGAGCTACCAGTTTCTAACGATGCCCTTGTTGAAATCGTAGAAAAAGCTATGAAAGAAGCACCATCTGCTTTCAACTCTCAATCTAGCCGTGCCGTTATCTTATTCGGCAAAGAGTCTGAAGACTTCTGGAACGAGATTGCTTACAGCGAACTTGAAAAGGTAACGCCAGCGGAAGCTTTTGAAGGGACTAAAGGTCGTTTAGCAGGTTTCGCAGCAGGGGCTGGGACCATCCTCTTCTTCGAAGACCAAGAAGTCGTAGAAGGCTTACAAGCTAACTTCCCACTCTACGCTGACAACTTCCCAATCTGGTCAGAACAAGCCCACGGCATCAACTTATACGCAGTATGGTTGGCATTGGCTGAACAAAACATCGGCATGAACGTGCAACACTACAACCCATTAGTAGACGAAAAAGTAGCCGCTAAATACAATATCCCATCTACTTGGAAATTACGTGCCCAAGCACCATTCGGTAGCGTGGTAGCACCAGCTGGCGACAAAGAATACATGGCTGACCAAGATCGCGTTAAGTCATTCGGTAAATAAGACAAGCTATAGCTAGTAAGGGACAGAGGTCTAAGTGACCTCTGTCTTTTTTGTTGCTGCCTCGGTCTGCCTTGGCCTGGTCGGGTGCTGAGGACAAAGTGGTCCTTGTGGCGGGACCGGCTCTAGCCTCGCCGGGGGCTGTGACTTGGAAATCGGGGCTCAAGCCAAAGACTTAGCCTGGGGCTGGACCGGTTCGAGCCTGGCCAGCCAGTCTCTCGCCTTGCCTAGCTATTGAGTCCCTAAGTCGCTCCGCTCCAAGGGTCTCTAATACGCTAGTCATCCCTTGGGCCCCTGGCGCAAGTCTTTGGTCGCCCCAATTTCCTTAAGTTGGTACCTAAGTTAGGGTGACAAATTAGTCTAGAATAAGACACAAAATAGTCTATATTTAAACCATGAAAGCCCTTGTTTTTTTCTTTGTGAGGACTATAATAAGGCTGTAAGTAAAAGTCACAACCAAAAAGGAGGCGCGTCACCATGAGTAAGCGATATGCATTACTCGTCGGTACGGTTATTGGAGTCCTAGCCCTGAGTGGGTGTGGGCATGGTCAAGGCAATCAAGGAGCTACTAGCACACAGGTCGCGAATTCTGTGACCAGTGAATCCGTCAGCAGTGTGTCTACTAGTCAATCCAGTCACAGCCAGTCAAGTAGTCAGTCAGCAAGTGAGGCCAAATCTCAAGGTGCCTCGCAAGCCAGCCAGGAGTCGGCTAGCAGTCAGGCTCAGCCCTCTTGTTTCAAGCAGATACAAGCCGCCTATCAAAAGCAGCTGGACTACCGCGATTCGCTGAGTGAAGATGCGCGGTCTTCAGTACAAGCACCTTTTACTGCGGCCTATCAGGAAGGGGAGCGGCTCAAGGGTCTCCACCCCCAAGATAGTCAACGTATTGAGCAGGAGTCAGCAGACTTTCAACACTATCTCAATTGGGATAAGCAAGCCTTCGCTTCCTTCTTCCTCAAGTGGGCCCAAGGTATGAAGCAAGACTATCGGCCTTTGCATTTGGAGGATTTTGTTGGTATTGGCGATCGCGACAATCGTCTCAAAAACGCCACTGTTAATGGGCAAGCCGCGACCTGGAATATTATGGGTAATGTCAAAAACGCTCGTTACGACTACCTAGTCTTGGATAGCTATGAGACAACAGACTCGGACCCAAGTCAGCGTCACCTCTACCTCTTCACGCTCCATCAAGGTCAGCCTCAAGTCCTCTACAGTCATGCCCATTTGGCTGACAGCGATAAGTTAGATTTCAAAGAAACCGAGAACCAGGAATTGAGTCAGGGCTTTGCCAAGTATCTCAATCCTGACAATCGGGACAGTGGCCAAACGCGTGATGAGGGCACGATTGCGGGACCAAGTGACATTAGAAAGGATCATATTGCCCAAGTCATGGAAGCCTACAGCAAGGCCCAGGGCCAAACTTACCAGGCCGCCACGCCAGCAACGGCCTTGTCTTATTATGATTTGGCGGTTCCCGACCAAGTCCTCAACCAAGCCAAAGTAGACGGCCAAGCAGCAAGCTTCCAATTCTATGGCATGCAGCTAGGCAAGAGTGACCTCAACTATGAAGTGACGGCTATTTATGTGCGCCAAGATGGCAAGCAGGTGATTGCCTTCGTTAAGCGTCACAATCATGCCTACATTTTGGAGGCCACAGCCCAACCAGACCAAGAGGGTCAGGTCGCCTTCCAAACCACCCAAAAACCAGATTTAATGTCAGCATTTGATTAGTTAAAAAGGACCCAGCCTCTTTGTTAGGGGCTGGGTCCTTTTTTGTTTCTGCCTCGGTTTGCCTTGGCTAGGGAGTGACCAGGAAATTGGGGCTCAAGCCAAAGACTTGGCCTGGGGCTGGACCGGTTCGAGCCTGGCCAGCCAGTCTCTCACCTTGCCTAGCTATTGAGGCCCTAAGTCGCTACGCTCCAAGGGCCTCTAATACGCTAGTCATCCCTTTGAACCCTGGCGCAAGTCTTTGGTCGCCCAATTTCCTTAAGTTAGTGCCGAAGTCAGGGGGACAAACTTGTCGAAAAATCCCTCAATTTAAATGAAGTTGGCCTATTTATTTTTGTTGGAGAGGGCTATAATAAGGTTATAAGCAGATAAAGGAGGAAGCGTCATGTTTGTTGAAAATGATTATATCTTGCGCCAAATTAAGCAGGTCATTCGTAATTTGGCGGGACTCTTGAATTTGCAGACGGTTTTTGATTTGCTGAGTGACACTATCGACATTCGGGATGAAGCCACCGTTCTTAAGGTGACCAATGACTATTATGCGGAATTGATTCGTATAAAATTACAAAGTAAAGGGGCGGACTACCTCAAGCGCTTGAGTGAGAATTCTGGTGTGAAGCTTGAAGCCCTAAATAAACTAATAGACGGACAAGAGATGCTAGATCAAGAACAAGTAGCCCTCTTAAAAGCCTATTTTGGAGATTGATAGAGTGGGAGGCGGTTTTCTCTTGGTTTTGGATCCGATATCGACTGAGGTACTGATTTTCAGGGCTTATGTTAGCCAATCAGTTACTGATAGGGCTTGACTTAAGCATTGCATTATTAGACTAAATAAGTATTAAGTATTTTAACTTATAGGTAGGAGACTTAAGAATTAGAATAAGATTCATTTTCTAAGCAGTAGCATGATTCAAACTTAATCAAATATAGAGGGGTGTGGCAATGAGTAAAAACATAAAAATATTCATATCATTACTTATAGTATATGTTGCATTCGAGAATTTAGGTCAAGCAAGTGTTCTTCAGCGTCTATTTGCAATTGTAGGCATTCTAGGATTATTTTATTGGTGGAGAAAAGAGCTAAAAGGATGGTTTGTTGACAAGCGAGATAAGCACAAACTTATTAGAGAGAAAAAATTGTATTATGTCACTGAAAAAGGGAATGTAACTGACTTGAAAACTCGCAAAGAGGTTGGGAGAGCTATTTATTATGCTTCTACCATTATCTTTTTCCTGATAATTATAGTGTTGCCTGCTATAGTATCTTTATTTTATACTGGGAGAGTTCGGATTCCAGAGTTTTTTCAATGGATTCTACTCTCTATACCCTTTTTTGGTATAATCATGTCTTCGAGTCATTATTTTCCTAGTTTATTTTATTATTCTGTTCCGTTAATTTCTTTAATCATTCTCTTCAATACCAATGATTTTGATGATGTTTTAAGTGTAAATAATATTGGAGTTTTTTTCTTATAGCTTCAATTTTAATGTATGTTTTGTTGACTTTAATTTTACCCCTGCATTCGATTAGGAAGATTACTGACAGATCTTGGGTAGTGGGTGTTTTGATATCTATATCAGTTTCATTAATTTTGCAATATATTCCTGGATATATAATGAAATATATGTATTCTAGTGTTTATGAATACAGAGAAGTTACGATTGATATAATCGAAAAATCAGGTGCCTCCTTCGAGTTCATGACATTCTTAAAATCAAACCCTTTAGTATTAAACATGTTAAATGATGTTAGACGTAACCTTTATGATCTATTAGAATACAAGAACTTGGCGACAGCGTCTTCCATTTTTTCTTTAGTTTCTTTCTTGTCTATCTCTTCATATTCACTAGGTAAAATCTTATTTGATTTAAAGCTTAAACTAGGTGAAGCTAAGGCAAAGGATATCTATGAAAAAATAGAAATCCAAGAAAATGTTGCTTATGAGGATTTAAGAGACTGTATTTTTTATGGTGGGGAAAAGTACCAAGACAAAATATTCTCTAATCGAGAGTATAAGAATACTATTATTAGTACGGAGCAAGGGTTTGAGTTTTACGATGAGAAGCGCAAATGGGTTATTGGCATTTCACATTTTGCCCAAAATGTAGTTGAAATTCTGAAGAAGCTGATATAATCATATATTTAGCCCCCTAGGCTTGGCAAGGCGGCTGCGGGGCAAAGTAGGCCTTGTGGCATTAGGATGGCGGGCGTATGAGTGGCCTTGGAGCAAAGCGACTTAGGCCACCATAGACCGCCAAGGCGGAAGACAGCCGTAGGCTGGCTGAAGCCGGTCCGCCACAAGGGCCTAACTTTGCCTAGAGCGGTCGCCGTGGCCAAGCCAGAACAAGCCAGAAGCAGGCAGACAAAAAAAGAGGCCCTAGGGCCTCTTTTTTGATTTCTATTATTCCGAGAATTGGACGTTAACATTGCCAGTTGACGAGTGGGCCTTGACTTTCTTGCTGGCGCCTTCGTTTTCTTGGGTTTTGTTGCCCATGGTCTTGGTGTCGATTTGATAGTCCTTGCGTTTGCCTTGAATCGTGGCCTTAATATCACCCGTTGAAGAGGAGAGTTCAATGTCTGGGACATCATTCAAATCCTGAATGTCCAGGCTCCCAGTTGAACTATTGGCCTTGAAGGTCGTGCCACTGGCTTGGGTTTGCTTGGTGCGGATATCACCCGTTGAAGCAGATAGGTCAAAGTTTTGGCCGGAAACCTGGTCAAGGCTAATCTTACCCGTTGAGGCAGAGACGTTGATATCCTTGCTAGCCTTAACCTTTTCTAGCTGGATGTCGCCAGTCGAGTCGTCGAGTTTGAGGTTGTCCTTGAGGTTAAGGTCGCTGACGGTGATGGACCCAGTCGAAGACCTGACGTCCACTTTGGCGGCCAGCTCCTTAGGAAGGGTAATGTTAATCTTGTGGGAATTGAAGATACCGAAGGGGTTGAAGGACCAGAAATTGAAGAAGAAGAACTGGCCCTTGGATTGCATAATCAGGCGGGAGCCTTCTTGCTTGATGTTATAGTTGATGCTGCGATCTTCGGTATAGTCAATCTTGATGTCGGATTGGTCAGCGCCTGTGACGGTCACATCCGCAATCGAAGCCTTGACGACCAACTCGGTCACATCGCTAGCTGAGGCTTGGTATTGCTTGTTCTCTGGCGTTCCGGCCATACTGAAGCGGGTTAGGTCGCCACCCGATAGGGCGAAGGCCGTCCCAATGGACAAGAGACCAATGATAATGAGTAAAATGGCGATTTTAGTCAGGTTTCATAAATAAGCTCCTTTCTAGGTGAGTCTAGTCGCGACGAGAGTGAATCCAGCGCAGTCGATGGTTGAGATTGCGGAAGCCACGTTGGGCCCATGGCAAGAATAGGAGACCTAGACCGACTAGGGAAAGACCTGCCCCGAAGTTGAAGAGGGCATTAATCAGGTTGAAACCGGAGGTGAAGGGGCTGGTCACCGCTATGAATGCACCGCCGAAAATAAAGGCAAAGACCGTGACATAGAAGGCGAAGAGTAGGGATGCCATCACCAATACCAAAGCAAAGCCTATAGCGCCGACCGTTATAATAAGTGGCAACCAGATGGGGAAGGTCAGGGCAATCAAGACCCATTGGCCACCCGAAATAGGGCGTTTGGGTTTGAGCTTTTGCTTGACCCGCTCAAAGGGTGACATTTCCGCTAGAATCCGGTTAGCAATTTCATCTAAGTCACCCAAGTCCGCTACGGCTTGGTCCTCGGTCATGCCTTCGTCTAGGCGGTCATCAATCATCTCATCGAAGAAGGACAGGGTGGTGGCCAGTTCTTCCTCGGGTAGGCCGGACAAGCGCCGGGCTAGTTGGTGTTTGAAGTCGTATCTATTCATGTCGATCATCTCCTAGGATAAAGTGGTAGGCTTTCATGACGGCGTCCCAGTCCTGGAGAAAGTTCTGGATTTGACTGTGGCCGACATGGGTCAGGCGGTAGTACTTGCGTAGACGTCCCTTATGCTCAATCGAGTAGGCAGCCACCGCCTGGTTGGCTTCCAGTCGCTTGAGGATGGGGTAGAGGGTGGATTCGGAGATCGGAATGTATTCCGACACATCTTTGACAATTTTGTAGCCGTAGGAGTCTTCTTGGCGCAGGGCGGCCAATACACAGACTTCCAAAAGGCCACGCTTGAGTTGAGCTTCCATAGGCGTTCTTCCTTTCTACACCTATACTATACAACGCATAGTATAATGCGTCAAGGGATATTCTGTTATAAATAGTAAAATCGGTCTTAAGTCTGAGAAAAAAGAGGGGTTTACAAATGTAATCTAAGGTGTTATACTAGAAATGAAGATTACACTTGTAATCTTAAAAAATGAGATTAAGGAAGGTGATGACCATGTCACAAGAATATGCGATTCAAGGCCTATCTTGCGCTTCTTGTGCCCATGCAGTGGAAGTGGCCCTGCAGGCCGTAACGGGCGTCAAGTCAGCACAAGTGAATTTAGCAACTGAAAAAGTCAGCCTGGAGACAGAAGGGAGTGTCCGCCCCCTAGACTTGCAGGCAGCGGTCCAAGCGGCCGGTTATGATTTGGTCCTGCCCCAAGTGACGCAAAACTTCGCCCTGACAGGCATGACCTGTGCTTCTTGCGCGGCCAATATTGAGTCTGCAGTCAGCAGCCTGCCAGAAGTCAGCGCGGCTAGCGTCAATCTGGCCACTGAAGTCCTGTCGGTGACCTACCAGCCAGGCGCTATTAATGAAGAAATAATTTGCCAAACCGTGGCAGAGGCCGGCTATCAAGCCCAGGTCCTAGCAGATCAAGCTGGAGCTAGCCAGGCGCAAATCCAGCAAGAGGCGGATCAAGCGGCCCAAGCCAAGGCCAGCCACCAAGCAGCCCTCTGGCGTCGTTTCTGGCAGTCGGCTATTTTCGCTCTGCCCTTGCTCTGTCTAGCCATGGCCGAAATGGTGGGACTGACCCTACCAACTTGGCTTAGCCATCGCGGGGGTGGCCAGCTCTTTGTTAGTCTGCAGCTGGCCTTGACCCTGCCCATTCTCTGGCTGGGGCGGTCCTTCTTCCTAATGGCTTCAAGCATTTGGTCAAGGGCCATCCTAATATGGATTCTCTGGTGGCCCTGGGAACGAGTGCGGCGGTAGCCTATAGTCTCTATAGTAGTATTCAGGTCTGGTTGGGCGACCACCATGCAGCCATGTCTCTCTACTATGAGTCAGCCGGCGTCATCCTGACCCTGGTGACACTAGGTAAATATTTCGAAGCCCGGTCCAAGGGCCAGACTTCAGCTGCCATTCAGGCCCTGATTAAGTTAGCGCCCCAAGAGGCTCAGGTCTTACGAGAGGGCCAGGAAGTGACCTGCCACTGGACCAAGTCCAAGTGGGCGACCTAGTTCGGGTCCGTCCTGGACAAAAGATTCCGGTCGACGGCCGCGTAGTGGAGGGCCAATCCTGGGTGGACGAGTCCATGTTGACCGGCGAGAGCCTGCCGGTTGCTAAAAAGGTAGGCGACCAAGTGGTGGGCGCTAGCCTCAACCAGCAAGGGTCTTTAATTGTTGAAACCAATAAAGTGGGCCAAGACACCACCTTGGCGCAGATTATTCACTTGGTCCAAGCAGCTCAAGGCTCTAAAGCCCCTATTGCCCAATTGGCTGACCGGGTTTCGGCTGTCTTCGTGCCAGTAGTTATGACCTTGGCTCTAGTGGCTGGTCTGGCCTGGTACCTGATTGGTGGCCAGTCTTGGGGCTTTGCCTTGACCATTAGCATTGCAGTCCTCGTGATTGCCTGCCCATGTGCGCTGGGCCTGGCCACGCCAACCGCCATTATGGTGGGGACCGGTAAGGGGGGCTGAGCAGGGCATCCTGATTAAGTCCGGGACCGCCCTGGAAATGGCCCACCAAGTGGACGCCGTAGTCTTGGATAAGACGGGGACCCTGACCCAGGGCCAACCCCAAGTGACCGATATCCTGCCTCTGACAGGCTGGACGCCAGATCAGTTACTAGCCTTGGCAGCTGCAGCTGAAGTTAACTCTGAGCACCCACTGGGTCAAGCCATTGTGGCCGGTGCCCGTGAGCGGGAGCTGGCTTTGCCTGAAGTGACTGACTTCCAATCTCTGACCGGGTCGGGGATTCAAGTCCGGCTAGATCAGGCGACTTATTACCTGGGCAACCGACGGCTCATGCAAGAGCAGGGGCTGGATTTGGGTCAGGCAGAAGAGCAGGCGGCGGCTTTGGCGGCTGGGGGCAAGACGCCAATTTATGTGGCTAATGAGCATGAGCTCCTAGGCCTGATTGCGGTAGCCGACCCGCTCAAGGAGACCAGTCCGGAGGCTGTCCGCCGCCTCAAGGCCATGGGCTTGCAAGTCATTATGTTGACGGGCGACAATGCCAAGACGGCGCAGGCTTTGGCTGCAGAAGCCGGCATTGACCAAGTCATTAGTGACGTTCTGCCTGCTGACAAGGCCCAGGTAGTGGCTGATTTGCAGGCTAAGGGACTCAAGGTGGCCATGGTAGGGGACGGCATCAATGATGCGCCTGCTCTGGCCCAGGCAGATGTGGGCTTGGCCATTGGCCGGGGGACGGACGTGGCCATTGAGTCGGCTGATATGGTCCTCATGGGCTCTGACCTGATTAGCGTGGCGACCGCCATCAAGCTCAGCCAGGCCACCATCCGTAATATTAAGGAGAACCTATTCTGGGCTTTGCCTACAATGTGCTGGGCATCCCAGTAGCCATGGGGGTTTTGCACCTCTTTGGCGGGCCGCTCCTCAACCCCATGTTGGCGGGCGCGGCCATGAGCTTCAGCTCCGTCTCAGTCATTGTCAATGCCTTGCGCCTACGTCGTTTCAAGGCTTAAGAGTAAAAGGAGAGATTATAATGGAAAAAACTTATCTAGTAGAAGCCATGAAATGTGGTGGCTGTGCCAAGAATATTGAGAACCTACTTAGCCAAGTAGCCGGCGTCCAAGCCGTAAGCACCGACCTGGCCAGCAAAAGTGTGACCGTCACCGGTCAGGTAGACCAAGCCAACTTGCAAGAAGCCTTGGCGCAAACTAAATATGTCCTGGCTGCTAAGTAGTTGGGTTAAGGAGGAAGACTAGCTCTATGGGGCTGGTCTTTATTCTTGGGTTTGGGGAAGCTGCCATCCATTCTGACATCGACGAAGTCAGCCAAGACCTCTTGATTGGTATGAAAGCTGTCTACGACAAGCACTTGTGGACCATGAAGGCTTACTTGGGCTAAAAAATATCAAATGAAGGAGTTGGGAGCCGTCTTCCGGCTCCTTTTTTTACATCTGACACTTTGTATGCTATACTAGGTTTGTGAAAAGAAGTTACGGATGTAATCTTGACGATTTGGATTGAGGAAGGTGATGACCATGTCACAAGAATATGCGATTCAAGGCTTGTCTTGCGCTTCTTGTGCCCATGCAGTGGAAGTGGCCCTGCAGGCTGTGGCAGGCGTCCAGTCTGCCCATGTTAACTTAGCAACTGAAAAAGTAGTCGTAGAGGCGGACGCCGAGGTCTGCCCTCTAGTCATGCAAGCAGCGGTTCAGGCGGCGGGTTATAATTTAGTCCTGCCCCTGGTGACACAGAACTTTGCCGTGTCGGGTCTGTCCTGCGCTTCCTGTGCTGCCAATTTGGAGGCGGCTGTGGGACGCTTAGCAGGTCTGGCCTCAGCCGTAGTGAATTTTGCCACCCAAGTCTTGACGGTGACCTATCCACTTGGCGCCATCGATGTAGAGCAAATTAGTCAGGCCGTGGAAGCAGCTGGCTATCATGCCCAGTTATTGACGGATCAAGCAAGTGCCAGCCAAGCGCAAATCCAGCAAGAGGCGGATCAGGCGGCCCAAGCCAAGGCCAGCCACCAAGCAGCCCTCTGGCGTCGTTTCTGGCTGTCAGCTATTTTCGCCTTGCCACTGCTCTGTCTAGCCATGGCCGAAATGGTGGGCTTGACCCTACCAACTTGGCTCAGCCATCGCGGGGGTGGTCAGCTCTTTGTTAGTCTGCAACTGGCCTTGACCCTGCCTATTCTCTGGCTGGGGCGGTCCTTCTTCCTAAATGGCTTTAAGCATTTAGTCAAAGGGCATCCTAATATGGATTCTCTGGTGGCCCTGGGAACTAGCGCGGCGGTAGCCTATAGTCTCTATAGTAGTATTCAGGTCTGGTTGGGCGACCACCATGCGGCCATGTCTCTCTACTATGAGTCAGCCGGCGTCATCCTGACCCTGGTGACACTGGGTAAATATTTCGAAGCCCGGTCCAAAGGTCAGACCTCAGCCGCCATTCAGGCCCTGATTAAGTTAGCACCCCAAGAGGCTCAGGTCTTACGAGAAGGCCAGGAAGTGACCCTGCCACTGGACCAAGTCCAAGTGGGCGACCTAGTTCGGGTCCGTCCTGGACAAAAGATTCCGGTCGACGGCCGCGTAGTGGAGGGCCAATCCTGGGTGGACGAGTCCATGTTGACCGGCGAGAGCCTGCCGGTTGCTAAAAAGGTAGGTGACCAAGTGGTGGGCGCCAGCCTCAACCAGCAGGGGTCTTTAATGGTTGAAACCAATAAAGTGGGCCAAGACACCACCTTGGCGCAGATTATTCATTTAGTTCAAGCAGCTCAAGGCTCTAAAGCCCCTATTGCCCAGTTGGCTGACCGGGTTTCGGCTGTCTTCGTGCCGGTCGTTATGACCTTGGCTCTAGTGGCTGGTCTGGCCTGGTACCTGATTGGTGGCCAGTCTTGGGGCTTTGCCTTGACCATTAGCATTGCCGTCCTGGTCATTGCCTGTCCTTGTGCGCTGGGTCTGGCCACGCCAACCGCCATTATGGTAGGACCGGTAAAGGGGCGGAGCAGGGCATCCTGATTAAGTCCGGGACCGCCCTGGAAATGGCCCACCAAGTGGACGCGGTAGTCTTGGATAAGACGGGGACCCTGACCCAGGGCCAACCTCAAGTGACCGATGTCCTGCCTCTGACAGGCTGGACGCCAGATCAGTTACTGGCCTTGGCAGCTGCGGCTGAAGTTAACTCTGAGCACCCGCTGGGTCAAGCCATTGTGGCCGGTGCCCGTGAGCGGGAGCTGGCTTTGCCTGAAGTGACCAACTTCCAGTCCTTAACTGGATATGGGATTCGGGTCCTAAATGGCAAGAACTTCTATTTCTTAGGTAATAAACGTATGATGCAAGAAACTGGCCTAGACTTGAGCCTGGCAGAAGAGCTAGCCGCGACTTTGGCGGCTGCGGGTAAGACGCCAATTTATGTCGGTAATAGAGAAGAAATTATAGGCCTGATTGCGGTGGCCGATCCGCTCAAGGCGACCAGTCCGGAGGCTGTCCGCCGCCTCAAGGCCATGGGCTTGCAGATCATTATGTTGACGGGCGACAATGCCAAGACGGCGCAGGCTTTGGCTGCAGAAGCTGGCATTGACCAAGTTATTAGCGACGTTCTGCCTGCTGACAAGGCCCAGGTAGTGGCTGATTTGCAGGCTAAGGGACTCAAGGTAGCCATGGTAGGGGACGGTATCAATGATGCGCCTGCCCTGGCCCAGGCAGATGTGGGCTTGGCCATTGGCCGGGGGACGGACGTGGCCATTGAGTCGGCTGATATGGTCCTCATGGGCTCTGACCTGATTAGCGTGGCGACCGCCATCAAGCTCAGTCAGGCCACCATCCGCAATATTAAAGAGAACCTATTCTGGGCCTTTGCCTACAATGTACTAGGCATCCCGGTAGCCATGGGGGTCTTGTACCTCTTTGGCGGGCCGCTCCTCAACCCCATGTTGGCGGGCGCGGCCATGAGCTTCAGCTCCGTCTCCGTCATTGTCAATGCCTTGCGCCTACGTCGTTTTAAGGCATAGGTTTAAAAAGGGGGGGCTTAAGATGGAAAGAACTTATCTTGTAGAAGCCATGAAGTGTCCTGGCTACTAAGTAGTTGGGTTAAGGAAGAAGACTAGCTCTATGGGGCTGGTCTTTTTTTCTTGGGTTTGATGGAGGATGGGAGCCCGACCTTGGGAGCTAGTGGTCCACTCTGGAGAGTGGACCACTAGCTGGGATGAAAAGGCTGGGAAAGGGCCGGAAATCGAGGGAAGTGCCTGAGCCAGTGGTCCACTCTCCAGAGTGGACCACTAGCTGGGTCGAAAAGGCCGGGAAAGGGCTGGAAACTGGGGAAAGAGTCAGAGCCAGTGGACCACTTTGAAGAGTGGACCGCTAGCTCGGGCGGAGAGGCCGAGAAAGGGCTGGAAACCGGGAGAAATGGGAGAGCCAGTGGATCACTAGCAGGGCAGACGCTCCGTCCCGAGCTGGAGGCTTGACAAGTTCGGGGCTCTCTTCTTATACTGACAAGGTTACTAATCAAGCAACTTAAAGGAGCAACACTATGTCCATTATTTCAAAGATTCTTATAACTTTATCAGCCTTGCTTTTCTTCTATATTATGTATTTGGAGACGGTGGCGACGACTTCGCAAGTTACTAGCCGGGTTTTCTCTATTAGTCGGGAGCAGCTGGCAGAGCCTAAGTTCAATACCCTCATGAAAAATCAAGGGATCTACAACGGCTTTATTGGCGCGGCTTTACTCTACGCGACTTACTTTGCCTCGGCGCCTAAGGAGTTGGCCCTGGTCTTGCTGATCAACATTCTGGTGGTGGGGGCCTACGGGGCAGTCACTAGCGACAAGGCCATTCTAGTCAAACAGGGTGGATTGCCTTTCTTGGCTTTACTTAGCCTATTCTTCTAATAACAAGACCTAGGTTTATATGATTATCAATAAAAAGTGCATATTCCTTGCTTTACTATCTAAGAGGTCTATAATGGTAGATAGAGATAGGGCAATCCTATCAAAAAGTAAAGGAGTGTTTGATTATGTCAACCGTTCAACGTCTTAACGAAATCACAGCCAACTTAGGTGTTTTATATGCGAAATTGCATCAACACCACTTCTATGTAAAAGGCCAGGAATTCTACAAATTGCACGAACTTTTCGAAACGCAATATAACGAAGTTCACGAACAATTTGACCAAGTAGCCGAACGTATCCTGATGATTGGCGGCAAGCCAGTCTCAACTTTAGGTGAATTCTTAGCCTTGGCAACTATCAAGGAAGCACCCTACACGACTGAAAAAACAGGCCGTCAAATGGTCGAAGAAACAGTTGCCGACTTCGAGCTCTTCCGCACTCAATTGGAAGCTGCCATCCATTCTGACATCGACGAAGTCAGCCAAGACCTCTTGATTGGCATGAAAGCTGTCTACGACAAGCACTTGTGGACCATGAAGGCTTACTTGGGCTAAAAATTATCAAATGAAGGAGTTGGGAGCCGTCTTCTAGCTCCTTTTTGCGTTTATTTTTGGCTAATAGCCCTATGATTTTTATCACTTTTATGTTAGTCTAAACGAGACCCAGTTCTCGGGACTGGATAAGTTTAGATTAAGATAATGAGGAAGTTCTATGTCACCTACCCATACACACCACAAAGCCCAACCCATCCGCCAGACCCTAACTTTGATTAGGCGCCATGCCTTGGTCCTACTGTCCATGGGGACGGCCCTGCAATTCCTAGTCAGTGGGCTAGGGGCCGGGCTGTTGGTCTATCTCTTCAGGTTGGCTCTGATTGCAGCCGACCAGACCAACCTGGACAAAAACAATATTAGTCATCTGCTGGCTAACCCGCTCTCTATTGGGATTCTGCTGGTCCTGGGGGCGGTCTTTGCCTTGCTATTCTACCTAGAACTGTCAGCCATAGCATATGTGATTGATGCCTGTCGCCAGGGCAAACGCCTGTCCTATCGAGGTTTGCTGACCCATTCCCTGGGCCGGCTCAAATCCTTGACCGGGTTGGACTTTGTTAGTTTTTTTTGGCTATTTGCTCATTACCTTGCCAGTCAGTGGCTTGGTCCTCGAGTCCAGTCTGACGGAGGGCATTTATGTGCCGGAATTCATTACGGGTGAATTGATGAAGACCCCCATGGGGACGGTTATGGTGGGGCTGGTTTTTCTAGTCCTATCCTATCTCAACCTGCGCTTGATTTACACAGTTCCTCTTATGGTTATTGGCGACCAGGCCTTCTCTCAATCGCTTAAATGAGTTGGCAGGCCACGCGCCAGGGCAAGCGCAAGCTAGTGGGCGCCTTGCTGGGCTTTGAAGTAATCCTGGCTATCTTGGGCTTTCTATTTATTATTCTAGGTGCCAGCCTAGCCTTCCTAATCAATACAAAGGGCGATAATCTCTGGTTCCAGGCCGGCGTCTTGACCCTCTATCGGGGCGTCAACTTCGCCTTTGGCCTCTTCACCAAGGTGGGCGTCATGTCCATTCTCCTGATTTTCCTGGGGCGGTCTTTGGAAAGTCAGCCTTACTTGCTAGCCCAGGCCAAGGGCAAACGTGGTTGGCGCTTCTACCTCTTGCTCGTCTTGCTGGGCGCCATGGCCTATGGCTCGGCGGCCTTTGAAGTCTTTAGCAGTGGACTTAACACTAAACAGCAGGTTGTGGCCCACCGGGGCTATGTGGCCGAGGGAGTGGAGAATACCATTCCAGCCCTGGAAGCGGCGGCTGCCCAAGGGGTAGACCAGGTAGAGATGGATATTCTGCTGACCAAGGATTTGCAGTTTGTGGTCATGCACGACTATAACCTCAAGCGCCTGGCTGGCATTGACCGCCGGGTTCAGGACATGACGCTGGCGGAAGTGGAGGGTCTGACTGTGCACCAGGACGGCCTGGAGGCCACCATTCCTTCCTTTGACGCCTATGTCAAACGAGCCAAAGAATTGGGCGTCAAGCTCCTAGTCGAGCTCAAGCCTCACGGGGGCGAGCCTGACAATTACGCTCAAATCTTTATCGACAAGATGCGTCAGCTGGGTGTGGAGACCCACTATAAGACCATGTCCTTAGACCTCAAGGTCATGGAAGAAATTGAGCGACTGGCGCCGGAAATCGAGACCGGCTATGTCATTCCCATCCAGCTAGGGGGCTTTGGCGACAATCAGGTAGACTTCTTCGTCATCGAAGACTTCTCCTATCAGGACTACTTGGCTGACCAGGCCCACGACCAGGGCAAGGCCATCTATGTCTGGACCATTAATGACAACGAAAAAATCCGAAAATACCTGCAAAAACCGGTCGATGCCATCATTACGGACCAGCCGGATCAAGTGGCCAGCATCAGACAAAAGCTCCAGTCCCATGAGGGCAACTACTTGGACTACCTGCTCCAGTTGGCTTCGGGTAACTAGCTGGATTGACTCAGGCTAACTAGCTCGCTTGGCATGGACTCACTTGCTAGATTGACTTAGGCTAATTAGCTCGGTTGGCTTAGATTCACTTGCCTGACTGGTCTGGTCTTGTCTAACTCGTTTGGCTAGTTTCAGCTGATGAGTGTGGCTGGCTTGGGCTAACTCTTTTCCTAGTTAAGCCAATTGAAGCACACCTAAAAGAGGCCCCAGGGCCTCTTTTTTACAGGCTTAAGTCGGCCATTTGTAGGGAATTTGTTACAGACACTGGGGGGCATTCATGTTACAATAAGGGGTGCAAGTATTGTATAGCCGATTAGAGCCAAAGGAGGGAGGCAAGGGATGAAACGGATTGCCATATTAAACACAGGGGGAACCATCTCCATGAGCGAGGACCAGACCACTGGTAAGGTCTCGCCATCTTCCACCAATCCGCTCAGCCAGGAAGGCAATCTCTTCCGCTCCTTGGCTGACCTAACCATCATTGACTTCTTCCACCTGCCGTCACCCCATGTGACGCCCCAACATATGTTGGAGCTTAAGAACTGGATTGAAGCCCGCCAGGAGGACTTTGATGGGGTGGTCATCACCCACGGGACTGACACCCTGGAAGAGACGGCCTATTTCCTTGAGTTGACCCTGAATCTAGACATTCCGGTTATCATTACTGGAGCCATGCGTTCCAGCAATGAAATGGGCTCAGATGGCCTAGCCAATTTGCGGTCGGCCATCGTTACCGCCGTTGCCGACCAGTCACGAGGCAAGGGGGTCATGGTAGTCATGAACGAGGAAATTCACACGGCCACCTATGTGACCAAGACCCACACTACCAATGTGGCTACCTTCCAGACGCCAACCTTTGGGCAAATGGGATTGTGTCTAAGAACCAGGTCCTCTACTTCCAGAAGTTGATCCATACCGAGCACTATGAGCTCCAAGCCCTGACCAAGCAAGTAGCCCTGCTCAAGGCTTACTCGGGCATGACGGCTGATTTGTTTGACCACATTGTGGACTCAGGCGCCTATGATGGTCTGGTCATTGAAGGCCTAGGGGCAGGCAACCTGCCACCTGCTAGCTTAGCTGGCCTTAAGAAGGTGCTGGCGGCTGGCCTGCCAGTGGTCATGGTGTCGCGGGCCTTCAACGGCATTACGGAAGATGTTTATGACTATGAAGGGGGCGGCAAGCAGCTGCGCCAAGCCGGGGTCATCTTCACCCAGGGCTTGAGTGGGGTTAAGGCTCGTATCAAGTTGCTGGTCTTGCTTAACAGCCAGACGCCGGTTAATATCGCCCAGGCCTTTCATTTGGGGGCAAAATAAGTGAAAAATTATCAAAAAAGGGATGCCAAGGCGCCGTTTTTTTGATAAACTAATAGGGACAGTTAGAATGAGTAGAAAGGTGACCCATATGAGTCAAGTAACCCATATTGGATTAAGCTTCTTCGGCTACAATCGTAGTCAGGTAGAACGCGTCATTGAATCCAAGGATCAGCGGATTAGTGAGCTAGAAAAGCAAGTCGCTGACATCCAAGCACAAGTGACCAAGCTGCAAGCAGACATGGTCAAATATCAGGACATGGAACAAGCCCTTAAGGACGGGATTGTGGATGCCCGCCGCACAGGTAACCAGATTGTCCAAGAATCGACGGAAGAGGCCCAACGCCTAGTCGATCAGACCAACCAACAAGTGGTCCAATACAAGGAAGAGTTCGCCGCCTACAGCCATGATTTGGTGGAAGGCGGGGCCCAGCTTAAGGACCAGCTCAATGAGATGAAGGCCCAAATGATGACTATCTTGTCACAGTATGAAGCCATCCTCAAAGACACGGACTTTGATGCCCTCTATCCAGAGAAGGAAGTCAATCGCTTCAATATCCAGCTTCAGGAATATGTGGCCGACGACGGCTTTAGCCTTAAGGGGCGGGAAGATTTAAGCCACCTCTTACAAGACGGCAGCCTGACCGAAGAAGAGAAGCAAGAATTGAAGAAACTAATCCAGGAAGTGATGACGGTCGAGCCTAATCAAGAGGCGCCCCAATCGAACGCGTCATCAACATCTGCCAAAGATAAGCAAGACCAGGAGGACGACTCCTCCTCTCAGTTCCAAGCAGTCAAGAAAGTTGTCGGGTCTGATCAAGTCTATGAAGAAGCGCCCGTAGGGGAAGAGTCCTCCAGCTCAGTCAGCGATGCTGACCGCAAGCTCGTCCCTTTTAAACCCAAACACAACAAGAAGAAACGATCATAAGCCTCAAGTCCCGTGTCAACCAACCACGGGCTTTTGCTTACTAAGAAGGAGCCTAACATGAGTTTAACAAGTCAAGTAGCCAAGCGCCGGACCTTTGCCATTATTTCTCACCCGGACGCGGGGAAGACGACCATCACCGAGCAACTCCTGCTCTTCTCGGGAGCCATCCGGGAAGCCGGGACGGTCAAGGCCAAGGGGAAGCAGTCTAAGAAATTCGCCAAGTCCGACTGGATGGAAATCGAGAAGCAACGGGGCATCTCCGTCACTTCTTCGGTTATGCAGGTGGACTATGATGGCTATCAAGTCAATATTCTGGATACCCCAGGGCACGAGGACTTCTCGGAAGATACCTACCGGACCCTGATGGCGGTGGATGCCGCGGTCATGGTGGTGGACTCAGGGAAGGGGATTGAGCCTCAGACCAAGAAACTCTTCGAAGTCTGCTCCATGCGTGGTATTCCCATCTTCACCTTCATGAACAAGTTGGACCGAGACGGTCGGGAGCCCCTAGAATTGGTGGCGGAACTGGAAGAAGTCCTAGGCATTGATGCCTATCCTATGAACTGGCCAATGGGCATGGGGAAAAACTTACTGGGCCTCTACGACCTCTACAATAACCGGGTGGAACTACGCGGCTTAGACGGGGAAGAGGACAGCTATATTCCTCTAGATCAAGACGGGGAAGCCCAAGGTGACCATGCCTTCAAGCAATCCTCTATCTATTCTCAAGCCATGGAAGATGCCCAGCTCTTGTTAGAAGCGGGGAATGCCTTCGACCGTGAGCTCATTAACCGGGGTAAGTTGACGCCTGTCTTCTTCGGGTCAGCCCTAACCGGTTTCGGGGTCCAAACCTTCTTCGATGCCTTCGTTGATTTGGCGCCAGCGCCAGCGGCGGTAGAAGCCGAAGGAGAAGTGGTGGTCCAGCCAACTGATGAACGCTTCACTGGCTTTATCTTCAAGATTCAAGCCAACATGAACCCAGCCCACCGCGACCGGATCGCCTTTGTCCGTATCTGCTCAGGCAAATTCGAGCAGGGCATGAACGTGACTCTCAATCGGACCAAGCGGACCATCCGCATGGCCCACACCACGCAATTCATGGCCGATACCCGTGAAGAAGTGCAAGAAGCCGTGGCCGGGGACATTATTGGTCTCTATGATACAGGCAACCTACAGATTGGCGACACCCTCTACACGGGCAATGCCGGTCTGCAATTCAAGCCACTGCCACAGTTTACACCGGAACTCTTCATGAAGGTAACGCCTAAGAACGTCATGAAGCAGAAGTCCTTCCACAAGGGGATTGAGCAGCTGGTCCAAGAAGGGGCCATCCAGCTCTACAAGACCTACCACACCGAAGAATACATTATCGGGGCGGTTGGTCAGCTGCAATTTGAAGTCTTCCAGTACCGCCTCCTGCATGAATACAATGCGGAAGTGGACATGACCCCAATTGGCAACAAGATTGCCCGTTGGATTGACGAGAAGGACCTCAATCCTAACATGTCGTCCAGCCGTAACCTCTTGGCTAAGGACCGCTTCGGTCAGCCGGTCTTCTTGTTCGAGAACGCCTTTGCTGAAAATTGGTTCAAGGACAAGTATCCAGACATTGAATTGAAAAAATTACTCTAATCACTTGCTCATAGAAAGGAGCCAGGCCCATGAATACGCCAGTTACCCTCTTAGCAGATTTCTACAAACTCTCCCACCGGGAACAATACCCAGCCAAGACCGAGAATGTTTATTCGGTCTTGACCCCACGTTCCAATGAACGGGCCCAATTTAGCCAACATGTGGTGGTCTTCGGGATCCAATACTATATCAAGGAATACTTGATCCGACGCTTCAATGAGGGCTTCTTCCAAAAGCCTAAGCGTCAAGTCATCGCCGACTATCAACGCTTCGTTAAGCATTCCTTAGGCTTGGACCCAGTGCCTGTGGCCCATTTGGAGGCCCTACACGACTTGGGCTATCTACCTATTAAAATCTCTGCCCTAGCTGAGGGGACTCGGGCGCCTATCAAGGTGCCAGTCTTGACCATCGAGAATACCCATCCGGACTTCTTCTGGTTGTCTAGCTACTTAGAAACCACCATGCTCAACACCCTCTGGTTGCCGATGACTAGTGCCACTGTGGCGGATGGCTACCGCCGGATTTTGGAAAGCTTTAGCCTGCAAACTACAGGTGGCGTCGAGGGCGTGGACTTCCAAGCCCATGACTTCGGTATGCGGGGCATGAGTTCGGAAATGACTTCGACCGTGTCAGGCGCGGCACATTTGCTCAGCTTCTTGGGCTCGGACACCATTCCAGCTGGTTGCTTCCATGAAGAATACTATGAGGCTGACTGTGAAAGGCACCGATTATTATGAGTATTCCGGCCACTGAGCACAGCGTCATGTGTGCCTATGGCGAGGATAGCGAGCAAGAACTCTTCCGCCACCTGCTGACGGATGTCTACCCTAGGGGCTTTGTCAGCGTGGTGAGCGACAGTTGGGACTTCTGGCGCGTGGTAGGGGAATACCTGCCAGCCCTTAAGTCAGTCATTCTGGAACGTGATGGTCGCCTAGTCATCCGACCTGACTCTGGCGTGCCAGAAGACATTCTCTGCGGGACGGTCCAAGAATTTGGCAAGGGCCAAACGCCAGAAGAAAAGGGTCTAATTGAGTGTCTGTGGGATACTTTTGGCGGCCAGGTCAATGACTTGGGCTACAAGGTGCTGGACCCGCATATCGGGGCCATCTATGGCGACTCCATTACTCTGGAACGGGCCCAACTGATTTTAGAGCGCTTGGCAGCTAAGGGCTTTGCAAGCTCCAACGTGGTCTTCGGCATTGGCAGCCGATCCTATCAATCCATGACCCGGGACTCCTTCGGCTTCGCCCTCAAGGCGACCTCAGTGGTCATCGACGGTCAGGAGAAGGCCATCTTCAAGGCACCTAAGACTGACAAGGGCGGCACCAAGAAGTCGCAAAAGGGCCGGGTGCGGGTTTACCGCAATGACCAAGGTCAGCTGACCTACGAAGACGGCCATACCCGCGAAAGCTTGGCAGGCTGCGACAACCTGTTGCTGCCAGTCTTCGAGAACGGCCGCCTCTTGCGCCGGACTTCCCTAGAAGACATTCGCCAGCTCCTAAAAAGATAAGTAATAGAAGCAAAAAGAGACTGAAACACTTAGTTTCAGTCTCTTATTATATATAGCCACAAAAAAACCGCCTGCTTATAGGCGGAGTTCTAACTCGACAAAGTTGTGGGCCTCTAGGATTTCGACATTGTCACGGTTGTTTTGCTGGAAGAGCTTGGCAATGGCAAAAATCAATTTCCTTGGCGCGCACAGGGCGGTTCTTATTGATGACGATGATGTTCTTGTGGGTTGGGGCAGCTGAATAGAAGACGGTTGTGGGACCTAGGGTGTAGACCTTAACAATGGATGCGTCCGAACATTCTAGCTGTTTAGTGACCAAGTCATAATGACTATTGGTGACGTCAATCATTTTCATACGAGACCCTCCTTTATTCTATTATAAGCCTTTTCAAACCAAAAATATAGGGGAATTTCTAGAAAAAAACCGCAAAGAGACATTTTCATGACAAAAAGCGACTAGGATGGGGCCAAATTAGGAAAGCGTTTAAAAAATTTTCGTCTTTAGGGTCATTTTTTCATGCTAGACGGTTGTTCTATCGGGAAAAAAATGTTATCCTAGTACGTGAAGAGATGTAATCGCCATTACATCCTCATCTTCTAAACTATTTTTTCAAAGGAGTTTTTTTGATATGGAAAAGAAAGAATTTCACGTTGTAGCTGAAACAGGGATTCACGCACGTCCAGCGACTTTGTTGGTACAAACTGCAAGCAAATTCTCTGCTGATTTAAACTTAGAATACAAAGGTAAATCTGTTAACTTGAAATCCATCATGGGTGTTATGTCATTAGGCGTAGGCCAAGGCGCTGACGTAACCATTACGGCAGAAGGTGCTGACGAAAAAGAAGCGCTTGAAGCAGTAACTGAAACTATGAAAAAAGAAGGCTTGGCTGAGTAATGACATACTTAGCGGGTATTGCAGCGAGTGATGGGATTGCCATCGCTCCTGCTTATTTATTAACGGAGCCAGATTTGAGCTTTGAGCGAGTAGCCGTAGCAGACACTGACGCCGAAGTTGCGCGTTTGGATGCTGCCTTGGCTCAAGCCAAAGAAGAGATCACTGCCATTCGTGACTTGGCATTAGACGCTTTAGGCGAACACGAAGCACAGGTCTTTGAAGCTCACTTGTTGGTATTAGGCGACCCAGAATTAACTGACCAAATCAAATACTATCCGTAACGAAAAGGTAAATGCGGAAGCAGCCTTGCGTGATGTAAGCGGCATGTTCATCCAATTGTTCAAATCAATGGAAGACAACCCATACATGCAAGAGCGTGCAGCCGACATCAAAGACGTATCTGAACGCGTACTTGCCGCTCTCTTAGGCGTTAAGTTACCAAGTCCAGCTACTATCTCTGAAGAAGCCATTGTCATTGCCCATGACTTGACTCCAAGTGACACGGCGCAATTGAACAAGAAATACGTTCGGGCCTTTGTAACAAATATTGGCGGACGCACCTCCCACTCAGCCATTATGGCGCGCTCTCTGGAAATTCCTGCCATTGTCGGGACCAAGGAAGTAACCCATGTGGTTAAGGATGGCGACTTACTGATCGTCGACGCCTTAGAAGGTAAAGTACTTGTTAACCCTAGCGAAGCGGAAGTAGCGGAATACCGCCAAAAAGCCCAAGCCTTCGCTGACCAAAAAGCAGAATGGGCGAAACTGGTCTCTGCACCATCCGTAACCAAAGACGGCAAACACGTGGAATTGGCTGCCAACATCGGGACGCCAAAAGACGTAGCCGGTGTCTTGGCTAACGGTGGGGAAGCAGTCGGTCTCTACCGGACTGAGTTCCTTTACATGGACTCTGCTGATTTCCCAACTGAAGATGAACAATACGAAGCTTACAAGGCCGTATTGGAATCAATGGCTGGCAAGCCAGTGGTGGTACGTACCATGGATATCGGTGGTGACAAAGAGTTACCATACTTGGAATTACCACACGAAATGAACCCATTCTTGGGTTACCGGGCTATCCGGATTTCCTTGGACCAACGCGACATGTTCAAGACCCAATTGCGGGCTCTCTTACGCGCGTCTGTTCATGGTAACTTACGGATTATGTTCCCAATGATCGCGACCTTGAGCGAATTTCGTTCAGCTAAGTCCTTCTACGAAGAAGTCAAGGCTGAATTAGTCGCTGAAGGCGTGGCAGTAGCTGACGGCATCCAAGTCGGGATCATGATTGAGATTCCTGCTGCGGCTGTCTTGGCTCATCAATTTGCTAAGGAAGTAGACTTCTTCTCTATCGGGACCAACGACTTGATCCAATACACCATGGCGGCGGACCGGATGAACGAGCAAGTCTCTTACCTCTACCAACCTTACAACCCATCTATCTTGACCTTGATCAAGCATGTCATCGACGCATCGCATGCTGAAGGCAAATGGACTGGTATGTGTGGGGAAATGGCTGGGGACCAAACGGCTGTGCCACTCCTCTTAGGGATGGGCTTAGACGAGTTCTCTATGTCAGCGACTTCTATCTTGAAGACGCGCTCCCTCTTAACCAAGTTGGACTCTCAAGAAATGAAAGCCCTGGCTGACAAAGCCATCAACGAGTGCACCACTGTTGATGAAGTAGAAGCCTTGGTAGCTGAAGCCGTTGCCAAAGCAACTGGCCAAGCATAATAAGCTAAGAATTAGGAGACTAGGACGGCGGTCCTGGTCTCTTTTTGTGTGGGCAGGGGCTTTGGACTTGGGAGCTGGCTGAGGAGGGGAGGCCAGGACTCAAGTCAAGTAAAAGAGCCGACCGGGAAGGGACGCTTGCGAGGTCTCGGCTTAGGACCAGGCTAGCTAATCTGCCAGCCAAGAAAAGGGGCTCGCCCAGGCCTACCAGACCTTGACAAAGCCCGTCCCATGCCGTAAAATAGATAGGTATTCGACTTGCGAATACATCGTGTCTCAGTAGCTCAGCTGGATAGAGCATTCGCCTTCTAAGCGAACGGTCGGGGGTTCGAATCCCTCCTGGGATGTTAAGGCAGTTTATACATGGTTTTATCTATTCAAAAAGCCCGTTAAGACGGGCTTTTTGTCTGCAAATGATATTGCATGTGTCAATTGGTGTGCACAAAAATTACACAGTATGAGAATGAAAGGAACCCCACTAGCTAACAAAGGCTAGTGGAGTTCCTTTATTTTTCTTTAATCTCAAATTCATGGACTCTATTAAAGACCAAACCTTTTGCTTTATCGTTATCCTTATATTGGACGGCGTGTACTTTATGCTTGCCAGCATTTGCTTTTGTATCTGGGACATAGAGAGAACCATCCATTCCCAAACCAACCTGTTTGCTATCAACTTCTATTCCGTCAATGTAGAAATAGGTGAGCAAAGTACCATCCAGATTCCGAGCTGAAATACCAATCTGTAGCCAGTTGCCATCTTTATAAATATATACTGCCTGACCACTCTCAGTAGAACCAGATGCGGATGAAATATTGAACTCGCCACTTCCAATTGCTTCATCAGGTAGTTGGTACTCAATTTTTTCTTTCTGACTAGCTGATGTATTATTAGGATTTGCCTTTTTCTTCTGTTTTTAATGAGCTCGAAGTGATAGCCAGTCAATCTAGAAAGTATATGGTGCCCAGAATAATCTAATACTAAATCAACACTGACTATCAAGAAGCTAGCTACAAAAAAATGAATGCCAAATAATCTTTAAATTTCAACCTTAATATTCCTCCAAAATGACTTAAGTATATGCTGTGATTACTTTATAAAAAGTACACTGATATACTATCTCAATCTAATAAGACATGGAAGAGGTGAAGGTTGATTCAGCAAAAAAATCCTAAAACATTCCGCAAGAATTTACAATTTTTAATCTATAGTAGGAGCATTAAAGCCTACACTATAAATCGATGACATAAAATAATCCACCTACTTATATTAGGTGGGTTATTTTCGGTTTTAATGCAAAAACCGAAAATAAGTCCCTTATAATGATAACCTATTTCCAGTTTTATCTCTGACTTGCTAAATAATAGTTGAGATATTTAGTTGATTAGCTACTATATATCTAATCTCTACCCATTAGCGCGCAGCCTATTCTCATAGGCCAGTTTCATTAACATGGTGTAGAGGGGGCCCATGTCATAGCGTCTGGGGAATTCCAGGGTCAGGGTCTGGCGGCTTTCGCTGTGGGCCTTGAGGCGGATGTTGTCCAGGTACTCAATGGTCAGTTCGCTGTCATCCAGCATGGCGCCAGCCGTTTCTAGCTCAACATTAATAATGTTCATGAGGAAGATGGACTTATAGCGGGCCTTCTTGCCGGTGGTGCCTTGGCGGTCGACAAAGAGGATGCGGATATTGGTGAAGATGACTAGGTCCCGAATGAGGGCGTAGCCTGCCTGGATTTCTTCCTTTTCAATCAATAGGTGGCCGTAGTCCTTGGCCAAGCTGTCCTTGGAGACCTCGCTCATATTGCCGGATAGACCTTGGAATAGATTGCCTAATACCATACTAATCCCTCCTTATTGATTCTTAGCTCTAGTATAGCAGACCCATGCCGTCCTTGCCCAAGAAAAGGCCCTAACTTTCAACTGGCCTCAATCTGTAGTACAATAGAAGCACGAAAATCAAGCAGGAAAATATGACCGCGCGACGGAGGGGGCGACAGACATGTTAGCATATGAAATATTGGGACTAGAGGGACCCACAGAGGATGAGGCGGTCCTAGAGGTAGCCTATCGCCAACGCTATGAGGAGTGGCAGGAGGATGCCCAGGCCCTGGCCCAACTAGAGGCGGCCTATCAATGGGCCCTCAGTCAAAGGGGTGCCAGCCAGGACATCGCCAGCTTGTTTAATGATTTGGGTGACTCATCTGAGGAGGCAGGGACAGACTGGACCGATTTTGACCTGGAAGCCTGGATGGCGTCAGGCCTGTCGGGCCAATTCAGCCAGCAGGTGGCTCATAACCGACTGGCCCAGAACTTGGCCGGGCTTAAGCAGCAATTCAATGACTGGTCAGCTTGGCAGCAACTCCTAGTCGACCAAGCCAATAAGGACTGGCAGGTGCCCCAGGAAGACTTCCTCTTGGCCCTCCAGCAGCTGCCCCTGGAATCATTAGAAAATAAACGGGTGCTCTACACCCTCATCGGCTATGTCCCCAGCCTCAAGGGCGACCCTGACCTAACCCAAGCCCTTGGCCAGCGGGTCAATCAGCGCTGGGAAGAGCTGGTGGGCAAGTCCTGGTATCCAACTAATCGTCGCATGCTACTAGCAGGTCTCATTACGACCTTTGGTAGTCTGGCTTGCTTTGGCTTACAGATTTTAATCTGGTTGGGAATCATGATTTGGCCTCAAGCCTATGCCGTCTGGCTGCCCTTGGTGGCTAGCAATGCCTTGGTCTGCTACTGCTTCGAGCTTGAGTACAGTACGGTCAACAACTGGGGCCACTTCCCTCATTACTTGGATGGCTCAGGCTATCGCTATCTGGCCCTGTCCAGTCTGCCCCTGGCCGGCCTCTATCTGGCGACTCTGGTCTTGGGTGCCTTGGCGGTCTGGCAGGAGACCTGGTTGCCGGCCTTTGGCTGGACTTTGGCCTGCTGATGGTCTTAGTGGCGGTCCTGCTCTTGGCCCAGCGGGGCTTAGGTATGGGAGCCTTTCATTTCAAGAATCAGGTCTATGATGCGGGCCAACCCATCCTCTATCTGATTTTGGCCGGCCTGGTCCTAGTGACCTTGGTTGCCTGGTTCTTGCACATGAGCCAGCCCAATTTTTCGATCTTCTTATTAAGTAGCTTCTATTTATATGTCAACGCCAAACTAGACCCGACCAAGAAGCCAGCAGGGCGCTACCTGCTTAACCAGGTCAGCTACCTGATCAGCGTCTCGGCCTTGCTGGTGGCTTGGCGATTTTATCAAGGCGCCTTTTGGCAGGTGCCCAACATTATCTGGTGGGTCATGGCTCTGACCTTAGTTCCCTACCTGGTGGGGCCTTTGCTGGCTAGATTCCAATCGCGTGAAAAGGAGTAAGTATTATGACAGTTATCGGTATTGACTTAGGTACCACCAACAGCTTGGCGGTGGCCTATAGTGACGGGCAAGTTCGCATGATTCCCAATAGTTTTGGGGAATATCTGACCCCGAGTGTGGTCTACTATGATGGGTCGGAAATCCAAGTGGGTAAGATTGCCCGGGAGAAATTAGTGACCCATCCCCAAGACACCGCCCAACTCTTCAAGCTCCATATGGGGGCCAACCGCCAAATTACCCTATCCAAACGGGCCTTCCAGCCGGAAGAATTGTCAGCCTGTGTCCTCAAGCAGTTGGTGGCAGATGCCGAGGCCTTTTTAGGTCAGACGGTGACCGAGCTGGTTATTAGTGTGCCGGCTTACTTCAACGCCGAGCAACGCCAAGCCACTAAGAAGGCGGGCGAGTTGCTGGGCCTCAAGGTAGAACGTCTTATTAATGAGCCGTCTGCAGCAGCCATTGCCTGTCACCAGGCAGATGAATTCGAGACCTTTGTGGTCTTCGACTTTGGGGGCGGGACCCTAGACGTGTCCGTAGTGGACTGCTTCGAAAATGTCATCTCCATTGCAGCCATTGCCGGGGATAACCACCTAGGCGGTAGCGACTTCGACCGACTGATTGCCCAGTATGTCTGTCGCAAGGCCGGGACTAATTTTGAAGCCCTCAACCGCCGCACCCGCAACTCTCTGCTCTTGGCGGCAGAGCGGGTCAAGAAGCAATTGTCTGAATTTGAGTCAGTCAATATGCAGGTCCAACTGGAAGGCAAGTCCCACGAATATAAGATTACCAATGAATTATTGGCTGAAATCAGCCAGCCCCTCTTTAAACGCATGCGGGAAGTCATCCGCAAGGCCATTGTGGAAAGTAAGTTTGGCGCGAGCGAACTAGACCGCCTAATCTTGGTTGGGGGTTCTTCCTACATGCCGGTGGTCAATGACTACCTCAAGCGCCTGCTTAACCTGCCAGTCGTTAGCGGTCAGAAGATGGACGAGTTAGTGGCCCTAGGTTTAGGTCAGTATATCGGTATCAAGACCCGGGCCCAGGAGGTCAAGGACTTGGTGGTGACCGACATTTGTCCTTTTTCCCTGTCTACTTCGGTTCACAACTATGTGGATGAGGACAAGGATTTGTCTGACGTCCTGATTGCGCGCAACTCCGTTCTGCCAAGTAGCAAGACCCAGATCTATTCGCCGGTCCGCAAGGATCAACCAACCATTCGCTTCAAGGTCTACCAGGGGAAGCCATGTATGCCAAGGACAATCTCTTCCTGGGCTCGGTTCAGTTGCCGGTGCCTAGCAATGTTGACGACCAGTCCTTTGCGGTCACTTATTCCTATGACATCAACTCCATCCTCTATGTGGAAATTAAGACCGTGGCCACCGACGAAGTTAAGACCTACAAGCTGGGCCCTAACAAGAGCCTGGTAGCGGTGGATGCCACTGATACCGCCCATAAGGAAATCAAGGAGCTAGCTCTACAATTGGCTAGCCAACCAGAGCGGGATGCCCTCTTTGAAAGGGCCTTGCGTCTCTATCAAGAGTTGAGCCTGGAGCAAAAGCAAGACTTACAACTGACTCTGATGCGCTTCTCCCGTCTCTTTGCCCGTTATCAGAACAACCTGCTCAAGAAGCGGCAGTTGCTGGATTCAACCAATGACTACCTAGACCACCTAGAGTGGGGCTTGGATGCCGGCATGGGCGATATCTTCCGAGATGTGGAGTCTGACTGGGATCAAGATTCGGATTGGGACCAAGAGCTAGAAGCCGAACTAGACCGGACCGTCATGGAATTCCTCAATGAGGATAGTGAAACTGAGGAAGGGGAGGATGCCCATGGCTAAGACGCCCTGGCAAGTCTTAGGGCTAAGCGGGCCAACTGCGGATAAGAAGGCCATTAAGCGGGCCTACGCCCAACAAGTTAAGCTCTACCACCCAGAGGACCATCCGGAAGAATTCCAGGCCCTGCAGGCAGCCTATCAAGAGGCGCTCAAGCGGGCGACCGACTTAGCTGCCCAAGAAAGCAGAGGGGCGGGGGCGGATTTTGCGGGTGGCAGGCCGGCAGCCAGTGCCTCTAGACCTGACAGTCAGTCTTCTGACGCTAGCGACCAGTCAGCAAGCAGTGGCCCAAGTGCCACTAGCAAAGCCGGCCGCCAGCCCGATCATGCCACCGAGCAGTCTAAGGCCAAGCCGTCAGCACAGTCAACCGACCAAAAACCTGGCCAGTCAACCGACCAAAAGCCTGGACAGTCGTCCGGGCCAAGTGGCCAGACCAAGTCCCAATGGCAAGCACCTAAGCAAACGGAGCCTAGCTCTGAAACCAGCCTAGATTGGTCGGATGCCAATCAGGGGCCTGGGGACAGCACCAGCAGCCAGACCCTGTCCTGGTCAGCACCGCAAGACCAGGAGCCAGTCAGCCAGGCTCATTTAAGCTGGCAGGATCAGCCAGAGGAAGGCCGCCAATCAGGTAGCCTTAACTGGCAGGACCAATCAGAGGAGCGCCGCCAGTCGGGTAGCCTTAGCTGGCAGGACCAAGCAGAGGAAGGTCGCCAATCGGGCAACCTCAGTTGGCAAGACCAGCCTGAGGACAGTCGCCAGTCGGGTAGCCTTAACTGGGATGACAGCCAGTCCGGTAATTCTTTGGGGGACTTGGACGAGTTGGAGGCTGACGACCCCATTTTTTCTGAATTGGAAGAGCCCGAGCAGGACCTTTTCCGCCAGGAGGAGCTGGAGCAGGACCCAGAGCCTGCGGATTACCAGCCGTCCATGGACTTCAACCTGGACTATCAAGTTGACATTCAGCAGCTTTTGGCTCCGCTCAGAGGCTTCCTGGATGACCAGGACCTAGAAGATTTGCTGACCAACCAAGCCCTTATGGCGCAAATTCGCCAGCATGACCAGAAAGAAGCATTAGACCAGGCCCTGACCCGCCTAGTCCTGACCCAGAATCGTCGCAAGCGCAAGCGGGTCAAGCAACTGGCCCAGCAATATGGCCTGATCCATTTGCTTAAGAAGAGTAAGCAGGGTTTCCGTCTGCCTTATTGGCCTATGTGGCGCTTGGGCTTAGCGGGGCTTGCCTTTTTACTGGCAGCTATCTTCGGACGCTTTACCGGCTCGGGTCCTAGCCATCCTGTTCCGCCACGCAAGCCAGCGGTCGATGTCGGCAAGTTGGCCGTCATTAGCTATGACCCCATTTCCATTCCGAGTTTTAGCCTGGACTTGTCCGGCCTAGATCAAATGGGGGAGAGTGGTCGCCTTGAAGGGCTGGAGGGCAATCAGACCCTCTGGATTGGGGAAGAAGAGCGCCTGACCGGCATTAAGCAGTCTTGGTCTGTGACTCGAACTGCTACCCTCTATCAGACCCAGTCCGGCTATGCCCTCCACCTACGGGCCAAGGACAAACTGATAGATTTTAAGGACTACCAGGCCATGCGTCAGGTGAAGGCCTTTAATGACCAGGGGACCCAGAAACCGGCCCTAGTCGGTCAAGACAAGTCCAGCCAGCAATGGTACCTAGTGGACCTATCTTCGGGTCAGGTCTTAGCTGCCATTAGTGGGACAGCGCCTGAGCAGGGTGACACCAGCATGGGCGTCCACTACAGCCAGCAGGGAGACCTAGTTAAGGCCCAGTGGGAGCACCTACCCCAATAAGTTCTCACAAGCCTTATAGCCAGCCAGCAAGCCAGTCTTGCTGGCTTTTTTGTATGGAGCCAGTGGACCACTCAGGAAAGTGGGCCACTAGCTCACGCCAAACCGGCGATTACCCCTGATTTCCGGCAAAATCAAAGGAGCCAGTGGTCCAGTCTGGCAAGTGGACCACTAGCTCACACGAAATCGGCGAATTCCCCTGATTTCCGGCAAAAACAGAGGAGCCAGTGGACCACTCGGGAAAGTGGGCCACTAGCTCCCACCAAAATGGCGAATTCTCCTGATTTTCGGCAAAAACAAAGGTGCCAGTGGCCCAGTCGAGAAAGTGGACCACTAGCTTACACCAAAACGGCGAATTTCCCTGGTTTCCGGCAAAGTCAAAGGAGCCAGTGGACCACTCTGGAAAGTGGACCACTAGCTCACACAAGATCGGGGCTTTCCCCTGTTTTCCGGTAAAAACAGCGGAGCCAGTGGCCCACTCGGGAGAGTGGACCACTAGCTCCCACCAAATCGGCGACTATCCCTGATTTTGATTGCTAGCTGCAAGTCACAAGCCTTCAAGCCCGGTCCAGCCCCAAGGTAAGGGCTTTTCAGTCACTTTCTTTCGCCTAGGCAACAAGAAGATGACAAAAAATCCTGCAAACGCGACCATGCCTGATTTATCAAGGATAGGGCCCCATAAATCCTGTCAGGGCCTAGCACATGTGTTGACAGATGAGCAGACTTTCGATAAACTTTGATTATCAAATAGTTTGATATTCAAAATAAGTTAAAGGGGTGATAGTGAGTGGACCATTCGACCATTTTTGAAATGAACGAATTTTTGGTCTCTATCTTTAATGAAATTCTGTTAATTGAAGAAACTTCGCTCAAGATGAGTGAGTTTTCGGATTTATCAATCAAGGAAATGCATACGATTGAAGCCATTGGTTTGGGCGGCAACTTGAGCTCTTCGGAGGTGGCTAAGAAAATTGCCATCACCATGGGGACCCTGTCAGTGTCCATCCAAAACTTAGTAAAAAAAGGCTATGTTGAGCGTGTGTCTTCACCCAGCGATCGCCGGGTGGTGCTACTCAAGCTAACTAAGCGGGGTAAATTACTCTATCGGATCCACCGCAAGTTCCACTTGAACATGGTAGCCGAGACCCTAAATGGCATGGAGCCTGAAGAGGCAGCCACCCTAGTTAAGGGCCTACGTAATTTACATCGTTTCTTGGATAACGCTAAACAACGATTAGGAGAGTAAGATGAGTCGTATTATTGCAACAGGTGCTTATTTACCTGGACAAGCCTGGTCCAACGACCAATTAATCAATGCTTATCAACTAGAATCCAGTGACGAGTGGATTGTCCAACGGACAGGAATTCACCAACGTTACTTCGCAGCTGAGCACGAAACCGTCGCGATGATGGCGAGTGAGGCGGCCAAGCAATTATTGAAGAATTTATCCCCTGACATTGTCAGCCAAATTCGTCATATTGTCGTCGCAACCATGTCGGCTAAGGCTGCGACCCCATCTATTGCTGCCAAGTGCAAGCCATGATTGGGGCCGAAGGGGCTTGGGGCTTTGACCTCAACGGCGCCTGTTCTGGTTTTGTAATGGCGATGGAAGTAGCCAACCGCCTGGCAGCTAGCCAGACCCAAGGTTACACCCTAGTCATCGGTGCTGAGAAAATGAGTCAGATTGTGGATCTGACAGACCGTACCACTGCCGTCTTGTTCGGTGATGGGGCGGGCGCTGTCCTGATTCAACATGATGGGCAAGAACTCAGCGGCTATGCTAGTCAAGTCTTTGCCCAAGGAACAGGGGGCGCGGCCATTGAGGTCCATGAAGCGTCCGATGGTCAGTGGGCTATGCAGATGCAAGGGCGTGACGTCTTCAATTTCGTCAAACGGACCGTCATTAAAACCCTAGCAAACTTTATTGAGCAGAATGATTTTGATATTGACTATTTGATTTGTCACCAAGCGAACCAACGCTTGTTAAATCTGATTGCGGACAAGTTGTCCCTAGAAGAAAGCAAGGTACCTGCCAATATTGCCCAAGCGGCCAATACCTCAGCAGGCTCTATCCCAATTCTCCTAGACCAACTGGTTCGTGACGGGCGATTGCGACTGGATGGAACGCAGTCCATTATCCTAAGTGGCTTCGGTGCTGGCTTAGCCTGGGGTCACCTACACCTTTCCATCTAAGAATCAAAAATATTATTTATTTAATGGAGGATCATTATTATGACATTTGAAAAAGTACAAGCGATTATTGCAAACCAATTAGGGATCGACGAAGCAGAAGTACAATTAACCACTGACTTCGAAAACGACTTGAAAGCTGACAGCTTAGACGTATTCCAAATCATCAGCGAAATCGAAGATGAATTAGACATCACCATCGACACTGACCAAAACTTGAAGACTGTTCAAGACTTAGTAAACTACATCGACTCTTTATAATCAATTTTTCTTAAAGTTAGGACTGAAGGTATGAAAACAGCTATTACGGAGTTATTAAACATTGAATATCCAATTGTTCAAGGCGCAATGGCTTGGGTAGCAGACGCTGATTTAGCAAGCGCGGTATCAAATGCAGGCGGCTTAGGGGTGATCGGGACTGGCCACGACAATGTGGACACAGTTCGCGCTAAGGTAGAGGCAATGTTTGCCAAAACCGACAAACCTTTCGCTGTCAATGTAATGTTATTGAACCCACATGTGGAAGAAGTGGTAGACTACTTAATCGCATCTGGCGTCAAAATCATTACCACTGGTGCAGGGAACCCAAGTAAGTATATGCAGCGCTTCGAAGAAGCGGGCATTAGCCTGATTCCAGTAGTAGCGTCTGTGGCCTTGGCCAAACGTATGGAACGCATCGGCGCCAAAGCAGTGGTGGTCGAAGGTATGGAAGCAGGGGGCCACATCGGCAAACTGACTACCATGGCCTTGGTCCCACAAGTGGTGGATGCCGTGAATATCCCAGTCATCGCTGCCGGCGGGATTGGGGACGGACGTGCCATGGCAGCCGCCTTCATGTTGGGGGCTTCCGCGGTTCAAGTGGGGACTCGCTTTGTCGTAGCGCATGAGTCGAACGCTCATGACAACTTCAAGCAAGCCATCATTAAGGCTAAAGACATCGAAACCGTGGTGACCGGCCAAATTACCGGCCACCCAGTACGGGTCTTGCGTAATGCCTTAACCACCGAATACCTGCAAGCGGAAAAAGAAGAAACCAGCAAGGCAGAGCCAGACTTTGAACGATTGAACAAAATCGGTAAAGGCGCCCTCCGCCGTGCGGTAGTCGAAGGTGACGTTAAGACAGGTTCCCTCATGGCTGGCCAGATTGCTGGTTTGGTCTCTAAGGAACAATCCTGTCACGACATCATCCAAGACTACTTGGCAGAATGCCGTCAGACCATTCAAGCTAGCTTGACTTGGTCAATCAATAATTGATATTTCCTTTCCTGCTGACCGGCACCCCCTAGCTGGCCAGTAGGCGAACCAAAGAGCTTGCTCTGACTTTATCCCTCTTAGGAGTGAGCTCTGGCCTTCGGGCCTTTTATATTATGATCACATCAAAACGAACGATAACTGAGGATAGGAGTCAGTGTATGAAACTAGCACTTATCTTTAATGGCCAAGGTGCCCACTATGCGGGCATGGGAATGGACTTCGACCGTCAATTTCCCCAAGCCAGCGCTGTCTATGAGCAGGCAGAAGCGGTGACCGGTTGGCCCTTAAGAGAATGGATCCAACAAGAACCTGAACGCTTCGGCCAGACCCGCTATGCCCAAGTCGCCATTACGTCGACCAGCCTAGCTATCTACCGTAGCATCCAAGACTTGTTACCTCCTGTAAGCTATATGGCCGGATTGAGCCTAGGTGAATATTCCGCCCTGGTTGCCAGTGGTGCCCTAGACCAAGCTAGCGCCTTTGCCTTATTGCAGGAACGTGGCGAACTCATGTCCAGACAATGCGAAGCCTAGCCAGCGACAGTCCATGTCAAATGGCGGCGGTTATGGGTGTGCCTTATGAAGAATGTCAAGCCTTGGTAGCCCAAGTGGCCGATCAAGAGCCGCTCTACATTGCCAATATCAACTCTTCAGCCCAAATCATCGTGGCTGGGACCATTGCGGCGGTTGAGCGCTTTAAGGAAATCGCCAAAGCTGCCGGCTACAAGAAAGTCATCCCCCTCAAAGTCGAAGGACCTTTCCATAGTCCCTTGATGGCCAGTGCCCAAGAAGCCATGGCCCAAGCCTTGGAAAGTGACCTTTAAGCAAGGGGATGTGCCCGTCATCAGTAACACCACGCTAGACCTTCATCAGCCTGAAAGCCTCTCCCAAGTACTTGTTCGACATCTTGTTGAGCCAGTTTACTGGAAGCAAACCATTGATAAATTGGTTGAAGAAGGTGTGACTCACCTAGTTCAAATCGGTCCCGGCAATACCTTAGCCGGCCTGCTCAAACGCGAAGGCCTGGCCCTCAAGGTACAAGTCCTGGACAAAGTCGAAGACCTCGACGCCCTCAAAAACTTTTTAACGGAGGAAGAATAAATGACCTTAACCTGTTTGATTACGGGCAGCTCCCGCGGGATTGGCCTAGCCATTGCCCACCACTTAGCGGCTAAAGGCCACCGTGTCATCTTGAACAGCCGTAGTCCCATTGCCCCTGAAATCTTAGCTCAATTTGAAGGCTATGAGCAACCAGTCTTACAAGCGACGGGTGACATCAGCCAATTTGACGTGGCTAAGCAATTAGTCGACGACCTCTATGACCAAGGCGTCCAAGTGGACGTATTGGTCAACAACGCCGGTATTACCCGCGACGGTTTGGTTATGCGCATGAGCGAAGAAGACTTCAACGCGGTCATCCAAACCAACTTGAACGGTTGCTTCAACATGTGCCGTCATTTGACCCCACGTCTCTTGAAGCAAAAGGGCGGCCGCATTATCAACATGACTTCCGTAGTTGGGGTTATGGGGAATGCTGGCCAGGTCAACTATGCTGCCTCTAAGGCTGGTATGATTGGGTTGACCAAGTCCCTAGCCCGCGAAGTGGCTAGCCGTGGCATCACCGTCAACGCTATCGCCCCAGGCTTTATCGAAACGGACATGACCGATCAATTATCGGATCGCGTCAAGGAAGCCATGTTAGGCCAAATCCCACTCAAACGCTTTGGCCAAGTGGAACATATCGCTAAAACAGTCGACTTCTTAATCGACAATGACTACATCACAGGCCAAGTCATCGAAGTCAACGGTGGCTTGCACATCTAAGGTCTGATTCCTAGACCCGCACTACAGGAGGTAATTATGCAACGAGTTGTCGTAACAGGTTTGGGGACTGTCTCCCCAATTGGTAACAATGTCGCCGCATTCTGGGACAGCATGCGCCATGACAAGGGCGGTATCGCGCCTATCACTAAATTCGACCACAGTGGCTCTAGCGTCTCTGTGGCCGCTGAAGTCAAAGACTTCGACCCAAGTCCGGTCTTAGACCGTCGGGAAACCCAACGGATGGACTTCTTCTCCCAATATGCCGTGGTGGCATCAGTGGAAGCAGTGGAAGACTCCGGCTACAAAATTGAAGACAATGCCCACCGGGTAGGGGGTCTTAGTCAGCTCTGGGATCGGGGGCTTAATCGAAATCGAAAAAGGCATCCGTAAGATGATTGAAAAGGGCGCCAAACGTATTCCGCCACTCTTCGTGCCACTGACCATCGGGAACATGGCTTCTGGTAATATTTCCATGAAGTTAGGCATCAAGGGTCCAAGCTTGGACATCGTGACAGCCTGTGCCTCTGCTACTAACTCTATCGGGGAAGCCTTCCTCAAGATCAAGACAGGTCTCTTAGATGCCTGCTTGGCAGGTGGGGCAGAAGCTACTATCTGTGAAATCGGGATTGGCGGCTTCGCAGCCTTGACGGCCTTGTCCACCAACCAAGACCCAGCCACTGCTTCTCGTCCTTTTGACAAGGACCGCGATGGCTTCGTGATGGGTGAAGGGGCCGGTGTCCTCTTCCTGGAATCCCTGGAGTCTGCCCAAGCTCGTGGCGCCCACATCTATGCTGAATTGGTGGGTTACGGGGCTAACTCAGACGCCTACCACATGACTGCTCCAACCCCAGACGGGTCTGGCGCCGGTGAATGTATCAAGCAAGCCTTGGCTATGGCCGGGCTCAGTGCTGAAGACGTGGACTACATCAATGCCCACGGGACCAGCACCCCAACCAATGACAAGGGCGAAACCCAAGCCATCAAGTATGCTTTGGGCGATGCAGCTTACAAAGTGGCTGTATCCAGCTCTAAGGGCCACTTCGGTCACCTCTTAGGTGGTGCCGGTGGGGTAGAAGCCATTGTCTGCGTCAAGGCCTTGGAAGAAGGTTTCGTGCCAGCAACCCTCGGTCTAGAAAATCCAGAAGAAGGCTGTGACCTGGACTATGTCCCAGGCCATGGACGCCAACAAGACATCCAAGTTGCCCTGTCTAACTCCCTGGGCTTTGGCGGTCACAATGCGGTCCTAGCCTTCAAACGATGGGATGGTAAGTAAGCATGCAATATGAAGAACTCGTCAAATTAATCGACAAACTCGACCAGTCTAGCCTGGCCTACTTCGAATTCACCAATGACAATGAGCGTCTGCTCCTGGCTAAGGAAGTGCCACAAGTGGCAGCACCAGCTAGCCTGGCGGCCCCAGCCCCTGTGGCAGCGCCTGAAGTGGTAGAAGCGCCAGCAGCTCCTGCGCCAGCGCCAGAAGCCGCTGGTAAGGACGTACCAGCCCCTATGGTAGGGGTGGTCTACCTGCAAGCTAACCCTGACGCGGATCCTTACGTGCAAGTAGGCGACAGCGTCAAGAAGGGCCAAGTCCTCTGCTTGATTGAAGCCATGAAGCTCATGAATGAGATTGTGGCCCCTCAAGACGGCGTGGTCTCTGCCATCTTAGTTGAAAATGAAAACATCGTGGAATACGGCCAAGCCCTCTTCCGCATTAGCTAATCTGATTGAAACATCACCCCCAAAGAAAAGAGGAATAAACATGACTTTATTAACTGCTCAACAAGTAATGGACATTATCCCTAACCGTTACCCAATCTTCTTCATCGACGCTGTAGATGAGTTGATTCCAGGTGAAAAAATCGTCTGCCGTAAGAACGTGACCATCAACGAACAAGTCTTCCAAGGTCACTTCCCAGGCGAGCCTGTTTTACCAGGTGTTTACATCTGCGAAGCTTTAGCTCAAGCAGGTTCTATCCCACTCTTACAAATGGAAGGCTTCCAAGGCAAGACCGCTTACCTAGGTGGCTTGAACAAGGTAAAATTCCGTCAAAAGGTAGTACCTGGTGACGTGCTTCGTCTCCAAGTAGACATCGTCAAATTGCGTAAGAACGCAGGGATTGGTTACGGCCAAGCCTTCGTTGGCGACAAGAAAGTTGCGGAAGCAGAAATGACCTTCATTATCGGAGCAAAATAATATGTTTAAAAAAGTGTTAGTCGCCAACCGTGGTGAGATTGCAGTCCGAATCATTCGGGCCCTGCGCGAAATGAATATTACGTCGGTGGCGGTCTATAGCGAGGCAGACCGGGAGGCCCTTCATACCCAATTAGCGGATGAAGCCATCTGTATCGGGCCTGCCAAGGGCTTAGACTCCTACGCCAACCCAGTGGCCATTCTGTCCGCTGCCATGGTGACGGGGGCTGACGCCATCCACCCAGGCTACGGCTTCTTATCCGAGCGTAGCGATTTCGTTGCCCTCTGTGAAGAGGTCAATATCAAGTTCATTGGCCCTAAGAGCCACATTATCGAAGCCATGGGGAACAAGCAAAATGCCCGCAACACCATGAAGGCAGCCGGCGTGCCCATCACGCCAGGTTCCGACGGCTTGGTGCATAGCTTAGAAGAAGCCCATGCCATCGCCCAAAAGATTGGCTTCCCCTTGATTATCAAGGCAGCCGACGGTGGGGGCGGTAAGGGTATGCGCCGGGTGGAAGATCCTAAGGATTTTGAAGCCCTCTTCCTCCAAGCTCAGAACGAAACCCAGTCGGTCTACGGTAACCAAGATCTCTATATCGAGAAAATCATCTACCCAGCCCGCCATATCGAAGTCCAACTTCTGGGCGACGAGCATGGCCATGTCATCCACCTGGGTGAACGGGACTGCTCCCTGCAACGTAATAACCAAAAGGTCATTGAGTTTGCGCCCGCTGTCTGCCTAGATGAGGCCACTCGTCAGGCCATCTGTGGGGCAGCCGTTAAGGCAGCTTCGGCCATTGGCTACACCAATGCCGGGACCATCGAGTTCCTCTTGGCCGATAACGGCGAGTTCTACTTCATGGAAATGAACACCCGTCTGCAAGTGGAGCATCCGGTGACCGAGATGATTACTGGGGTCGACATCGTCCAAGAACAGATTAAAATCGCTATGGGGCAACCCCTGTCTTATCAACAAGAGGACATCGTCTTGTCAGGGTTTGCCATTGAGTGCCGCTTGAATGCGGAGGATCCTCTCCATCAATTCCGTCCGGCTGCTGGCCATATCAAGCAGCTAGTCCTACCGTCAGGCGGTATGGGCTTGCGGGTAGAGTCAGGGATCTATCCTCAATACACCTTGCCACCTTTCTATGATTCCATGATTGCTAAAATCATTGTCCACCAACCAAGTCGTGAGGCGGCCTTCCGACTCATGGAACGGGCCCTCTATGAGGTGGCCGTGGATGGACTGGTCACCAACGTGGAACTGCTAGAAGCCATGGTGGCGGATTCCCACATCCAAGTGGATGAATACCACACCAAGTGGTTAGAAGAAAGCTTCATGCCAGCCTGGCTGGACTTCCAGAAAGAGGCTGAAGCAACAGAGGAGGCCTAGTAAATGGCATTATTTCGTCGTAATAAAACCATTCAATTGAATGCGGATGCCGTAGCAAAATATTCGGATAAGGTCGCCCAAATCCCAGATGATTTGATGGCCCGCTGTCCTAAGTGCCACAAGGTCTACTTCACCAAGCAGAAGCCTGAGGACTACTGCTGCATGCACTGCCACCACCATTTGCCATTTCCGGCTATGGAACGGATTGACTGGCTAGTGGATGAAGGCAGCTTCCAAGAAATCAACGCCGATCTCTGGAATGACAATCCCCTAGGTTTTCCTAAGTATTCTGAAAAATTAGCTAAGCTGCAGGAAGCGACTGGCCTTAAGGAGGCTATCGTGACCGGGACAGCTCGCCTGGACGGCCATGCCTTGGCCCTAGGCGTCATGGATAGCCGCTTCGTCATGGCTTCCATGGGGACCGCCGTAGGTGAGAAGCTGGTTCAACTCTTTGACCTGGCGACAGCCCAAGGCCTGCCGGTCGTCCTCTATATCGCTTCTGGTGGGGCCCGCATGCAGGAAGGCATTCTGTCTCTCATGCAAATGGCCAAGGTCAGCCAAGCCGTAGCCCGTCATTCGGCGGCCGGCGGCTTCTACTGTGCCGTCTTGACCCATCCGACGACCGGTGGGGTCACGGCCAGCTTCGCCATGCAGGGGGGATGTCATCTTGGCTGAACCCGATGCCACCGTCGGCTTTGCAGGCAAACGAGTCATCGAGCAGACCCTGCGCAAGCCTTTGCCTGATGATTTCCAGGCGGCTGAGACCGTCCTAGGCTACGGCTTCATCGATCAAATCGTGCCCCGCGACCGCCAAAAACGGCTGCTGGCGCAACTCTTGACTATTCACGAGGGAGGGAAGGCTCAATGAAGGCTTATCAAATTGTCCAAAAAGCCCGCGACATTAAGCGTATCTCCACCTCGGATGTGATTGGGGCCCTCTGTGGCGACGACTTCATCGAGTGCCACGGCGACCGCATTATGGGCGATGACGCGGCCATTATCGGCGGCGTGGGTATGGTGGACGACCAGCCTATGACCATCATCGGCATTCAAAAGGGCAAGACCACCAAGGAAAACATCAAGCGCAACTTCGGTTCAGCCAGTCCTGCTGGCTACCGCAAGGCCCAACGCCTGATGAAGCAGGCCGAGAAATTTGGCCGGCCTATCCTGACCCTCATTAACACGGCCGGCGCCTTCTGTTCGCCAGAGTCCGAGGAAAATGGGATTGGGGAAGCCATTGCCTCTTCCTTGTTGCTTATGAGTGAACTGACCGTACCGACCATCGCTATTATCCTAGGCGAGGGTGGCAGCGGCGGTGCCATTGCCCTGGCCCTAGCCGACCAAGTCTGGATGCTGGAGAACGCTATTTATTCCATCTTGTCGCCTGAAGGCTTCGCTTCCATCTTGTGGAAAGACGCCAAACAAGCCGGTAAGGCTGCCGACATGATGAAATTGACGGCGACTGAACTCTTGGACTTGAAAGTCATCGACCGCATCGTGCCCGAGACCTACAACTCCAAGCCAGTGGAAAATGACGTCCTCTTAGAGCGCCTTAGCCACTTGATCAAGCGCGAATTTAAGAAACTAGGCCAAAAACGGCCCAAGAGCGCTTGGCCCAACGCCAAGACCGCTTCAAGCAATTTTAGGAATTGTGACAGCCCGGGCCTAGCCCGGGCTTTTTGTGTGGAGAGGGGCGACGGGAGCTGGGAAGCTTTCTGTGGAAGAGCCCCAAGCCCCCAAAAAGGCAGAAAGTAGTCTAGGAAAGGCGGAAATTATTCCGGAAGAAGGCCGAAACAGGGCCAAAAGCCTGGAAAAGGCGCGAGCCAGTGGCCCACTTTAGAGAGTGGACCACTAGCTCCCCGGGAGAAGCCACAAACCTAGTCACAAGCCCCAAACAGCCACCACACCCAGCCCCCTTTCCACTATAGCTGAGCCCTATAACCCGTCATAGAAACTAAATGATTGACTATTGGCGGCAAAAGGGATAGAATATTCTCATGATGATTAGAATGAAAACCCAATAGGAGGTTCTTTAATGAAATTAAAAGCATTGAAACGTTCCGCCCTTGTGGCGACTTTATTGGCTAGCTTTGTGGCTGGCCCTGTGACAAGCTTTGCCCAACCAGCTGGCGTTGATGCCTCTGTAGAGCAAAAGCTCAGCATCGCAACCCAAGGGGAGCTGGCTACTTTGGACAGCGCCCTCTACAATGACGTGCCAAGTTCCGACATGATCGGTCAGGTCTTCGAAGGTCTTTACCGGGTTAAGAACGGGACCGAAGTGGAGTTTGGCCAAGCTGAATCGGTCAAAGTCTCTGACGACGGCTTGACCTATACCTTTACCTTGCGCGACGGCCTCAAATGGAGCGACGGCAGCCCGGTGACGGCGGCCGACTTCGAGTACAGCTACCAACGTCTGGCCGATCCTAAGTCTGGTGCCAGCGTCCAATCGGTTGACGTCTTCAAGAACGCAGCCGCAGTTCGCAAAGGCGAAAAAGAAGTCTCCGAATTAGGGGTCAAAGCCTTAGACGACAAGACCCTGGAAGTGACCTTAGAATACCCAGCGCCATACCTGCCAAAACTCTTGTCCGGTAGCCGCTACATGCCTGTCAGCAAGGCAGTTCACAGCGCCAAGGGCGACAAGTACGGGACCAGCGCTGACAATGTCGTGACCAACGGTCCTTTCACCATTCAAGACTGGAACGGGACCAACCTGGAGTGGAAATTGGTCAAGAACGACAACTACTGGGATGCGGCCAACGTTTACCTTAAGGATGTCCAAGTTCAAGTTATCAAAGAAAACTCTACCGGTGCTGACCTCTTCGATGCTGGCCAGTTGGACTACACCACTTTGACTGACCAATTTGTCCAAGAATACACTGGGGCTGACGATTTCCACACTGCTTCTAAAGCAACCATTGGTTACCTCAGCTTCAACACCCAACGGGAAGCAACCGCTAATGCCGACTTACGTCGCGCCATTGCCCAAGCTTTCGACAAGCAAGTCTATGCGGATTCCGTCATCCAAGACGGCTCCAAGGTCCTCAACAACCAAGTGCCTAAGGACTTCGACGTCAACGAGGCAGGCGAGGACTACCAAACTGCAGCTGGCCCAATGTTAGAGTATAACTTGGAAGCGGCCCAAGCTGACTGGGCTAAGGCCAAAGCGGCCTTAGGCAAGGATACCATTGAATTGCAATTGCTGACCTCTGACGTTGGCTTGTCCAAGCGGACCGCTGAGTTCTTGCAGGCTCAATTAGAAGCCAACTTGCCAGGTCTCAAGCTGACCATTTCCAGCGTGCCCCTCAAGAACCGTCTAGAGTTCCAACGTCAATCTGACTTTGACATCTTCTACGGGACTTGGGCGCCAGACTATCAAGATGCCCTCAACTTTATCGAGCAGTATAAGACTGGCGGCGGCATTAACTTCGCCAAGTATTCAAATGCTGAATACGACAAACTAGTGGAGCAAGCCCGCAACGAATACGCTAACGATCCAGCTAAGCGTCGCCAAGCCTTAATCCAAGCCGAAACCATCGGCATTAAGCAAGACGCAGTCGCTGCGCCAATCTATCAATCTGCCACTTCTTACTTACTCAAATCCCGCGTGAAAAACTTCGAAGTCATGCCATTCGGCCGTACCATTAACCTACGTCCGGTCTACGTGACAGAGTAATAAGGAAAAGAAAACAGAGAAAAGCCCGCACTACGGTGCGGGCTTTTTGTGTGGCGTGGGGTGGGGGGCAGAAACTAGGTCAGGGCAGAAAATGGGTCAAAAGCTAGCGAAAGCACGAGCTCCTCGGAAAGCGGCAGAAACTAGATCAAAAGCTCCGAAAAGCCGTGAGCCAGTGGTCCACTCCGTCGAGTGGACCACTAGCTCCTGGGAAAAGGGCAGAAACCAGGCCAAAAGCCCGAAAAGTCGTGAGCTAGTGGACCACTCCGTCGAGTGGACCACTAGCTGCCTGGGAAAAGTGCGGAAACCGGGTCAAAAGCCCGAAAAGTCGTGAGCCAGTGGTCCACTTTTGAGAGTGGACCACTAGCTCCTCGGGAAAAGGCGGAAACTAGGCCAAAAGCCCGAAAAGTCGCGAGCCAGTGGCCCACTATTTCGAGTGGACCACTAGCTCCCCGGGAAAGTGCCGAAACAAGGTCAAAAGCCCGAAAAGCCGTGAGCCCGTAGACCACTAGCTCCCTTTCCAAGAGGACTAATGAATCTGCACGGGCTGGTCAGGATTTTCTAGCAAGTCATGCAGCTTGAGGTGGGGCTGGGCGATGGCGTAGGGCACGTTGGCGCCGTGACCGTGGGCCTGCTGCTGAGCATAATTGGCCAGCAGCTTGGACACAAGCTTGGGATTGGCGTCCTCTCCCAGAAAATCCAGCACCGCCCGCCTTGTGATGGGCTGGTCAGGATGCAAGAGGGCAAACTCATAGAGGGCCCGCAAGTAGCAACGTGACTTGTTTTCATTGTAAGCGCAGGCGGGGCAGGTGCACTTATAGCGCGATAGTTCCAGCGGCCCCCAGCCACATTTTGCACAAAGCAGTCCCCGCCGCAGTAACTGCTCCTCGACCGGTGCCAGTTGACGCGGCCGGTGCGGGTTTTGGAATTGCCAGGGGCTGAGCGCCCTGAGGTAGAGGGACTGGCTGGCCAGGAGCGGTCTGCTAGCAAGTTGTCCAAGCAGGTCCAGCCACTGGGCGTAGGTCAGAAAATGCCCCGGCGTCCCCTCTAGGGCGAGTTGGTCGTCTGTGAAAATTAGCAGGGCCCGGATAGGAATGGGCGGCATTTGGCAACTTTCGATAAATTGACGCAAGTCCTCGACATGATTTTCAAGTTGATTGACTAAATTGTGGTGGTAGGGTCGCTCATTTAGCAAACTTTTTTTGCCTAGGTAGCGGAAGGAGCCCGAGTAGTGCTTGGCCTCCAGCAGCAACAAGCAATCCGGCAAGACCAAGACCCCATCCAACTGGCTGCCCCGAATCGACGCCCCCCTCCCGACTAGGCAACCAGACATCCTGCAGATAAATCGAGCTCAAGCCAGCCGCTTGGATACTGGCGTCTAGCCGACACTCCCCCTCGTAACCTTTGCGCAGACGGGCCAGCCTTCGTTGGTCCGAATCATTCAGTTCAAAACGCTGACTAAGCAGCTGATAAAAGTAGAAATCCCAAGTTGGCGGACGCATGCCGCATTCTCCTTTCGTTGTGGAAATGTTGCTTCATATATAAATACCCGAAAAGGGGCCTTTTTGCACGAAAGCTCGAGATAAAAAGTTGATGAGAAGCTAGGAAAAGGGCAGGCCGCCGGCATAAAAGGCTAGGAGAGAGGCGGAAACTAAGGCAAAGTTGCCGATAAGTCGTGAGCCAGTGGTCCACTCCGTCGAGTGGACCACTAGCTCCCTGGAAAAGTGCGGAAACTGGGTCAAAAGCGATTAAGTCCCTATAATTGTGTAAAAAGAAAAAGCCAGGTAATCTCTGGTACAATGTAGTTGTCCGAAAACATTGAAAGAGGAGATTACCATGACTTACCTTAATATTAACCTAAAACTTGAAGAATTAACAGAGGCAGTTTTAAACAGTGACATGAACACGCTTATGAAGTCGCTGGCTATCACCGTCTTTAATGCCTACATGGAAGAAGAACGCCACCAGTTCATTCAAGCCGCTCCCCATGAACGCTCAGACCAGCGCCAAGACTATCGCAACGGTTACTATGAACGCCAATGGACGCTTTCCATCGGTACCCTTAAATTACAAGTCCCGCGCACACGCTCTGGCGAGTTCAAAACCGAGCTCTTTGAACGCTATCAGCGCAACGAACAGGCCTTCTTGCTCTCCATGATGGAAATGGTAGTCAATGGGGTTTCTACGCGCAAAGTCACCAAGATCGTGCAGGAATTGTGTGGCGAGACGGTCTCCAAGTCCTTTGTGTCAGATGTCATGAAACGGCTGGATCCTGAGATTGAAGCCTTCAAAAAAATCGGACCCTGACCCACAGTCACTTTCGCTATCTCTACCTTGATGCTCTTTACATTAAGGTGCGTGAAGAGGGTCGTGTGGTGTCCAAGGCGGTCTACCTAGCCCAAGGCGTCAACGAGGCTAACAAGCGCGAAATCATCGGCTTTTGGGTGTCAGAAGAAGAAAGCAAAGAGGCTTGGCTAACCTTCCTTCAGTCCCTGCGAGCCCGTGGATTTGAGCCAGCCCATCCCTAATTATTTCAGACGCTCACTCCGGACTTAGAGCCGCTATCCAGCACTGTTTTTGTCGGGGTTCCTTGGCAGCGTTGCGTCTTTTCATTTCTTGTCTAACATTGTCGAGACCATTCCCAGAAAAAGGGAAGTCTAGAAGCACGCGCTAAGTTGAAGGCCATATTTCCAGGCGCCCACCGCTGAACATGCACGGCGACTTAAGGAAGCTTTTGAGGCCTCTGTCGCGGACAATCCTCGTTATCAGAAGGCCTTAAAGGTTTTAGATGAGGGCTTTGAAGATGCCGTGCAGTTTATGATGGAGCCTGAGATTTATCATCCCAATTTGCGGACGACTAACTCTGTCGAACGTTTAAACCGTGAAATCAGACGGCGAGATAAGGTCATTGGCGTCTATCCTAATGTCGCTTCTGCTGAGCGGCTCATTGGCGCCATCCTCATTGATTTAAACGATGCCTGGCAGGCTAATGCACGCCTTTCCTGGTCAACTTCACCAAACGCAAATAAGCTATAGGACAGCCTACATATTTTTACACAGGATTTTGGACTTGACTTCAAAAGCCCCGAAAAGCCGTGAGCCAGTGGTCCACTCCGTCGAGTGGACCACTAGCTCCCTGGAAAAGTGCGGAAACTGGGTCAAAAGCCCGAAAAGCCGTGAGCCAGTGGACCACTCCGTCGAGTGGACCACTGGCTCCCTAAGAACAAGGCAGCAACCAAAAAGCCCCCCCAGCACCACACCAAAAAAGTTACAGCCAGGTTACAATCCCCGCCCTAGATAACAAACTTGCGTCAGCTTGGGGCGGGATCCTTTAAAGCTGATTAACATCTGGGGCATTTTCCCCACAGGGGCGTCTAATTAGGGTATGATAGATATGTGACACGAGGTGGAGGGTCACTGGCCGCGCCGAGTTTGGCGGCTTTTCCTAGCTTAATAGGTCTAGGACAGCAAGTCCGGCTTTCCCTAGGTTAGCAGGTCAAGCTTTCCCTAGTTAAGCAAGTCCAGCGCCTGCCCACTCAAAGAATTTAACGTCTGCGCCCGAGGGCGTGTGCGATGTATAAAAGGAGATATCTATATGAAGAAGACACTTAAAGTGGTGACTGCCTTAACTGTATTAGGTTTCGCAGCACAACAAGCAACTGCCTTAGCCGTAGATTATTCTAATGCGTCTGTAACCGGCTGGGTTCAACGGACGGTTGAACATGTCCGCAACTCTGTAACCAATTCACAATACTATGTGGTACAGTGGGGCGACACCTTATGGACCATTTCTCAGGCCTTAGATGTGCCAACAGAATCTTTAGTCGGTCTCAACGGCATTGCCAACCCAGACTTGATTATTGCAGGGTCTGTTATCTACTATAACCCAAGCGCTAACACCGTGACCTTAGACGACCGTCAAGGTAACGTGGAAACCGTTCAAGCGGATACCCACCAACAAGTGGCCGCTGAAGCTGTTCCACAAGAAGTTTTATCTGAAGCAAGCCAACAACCAGTTGACTTGTCACCAGTCACTCAAGTTCATCAAGCGCCAACGGCTTCTGCCGCTGCTTTCCAAGAAGCACAAGCCGCAGCTGCAGCCCAAGCTCAAGCACAAGCTCAACCAGTTGCTGAGCCTGCTAGCGCCCAAGAGCAAGCAAGCCAATCTTCTGAGTCTCAAGTCCAAGCTGCTAGCGAAGTTAACGCGCCAGTTTCGGTTGAAGAAAGCTCAAGTCCTGTTGCGGAATCTACAGCTCCTGTAGCTGAAAGCCCAGCGCCAGTTGAAGAAGCACCAGCAACGCCAGCTGCACCAGCAGTCGAGGAATCTTCTGAGCAAGCTGCCCCAGCTGCTGAAGAAAGCAAGACCGAAGAAACAAGCAGCAACAGCTCAAGCTCAGGCTACCAAGGGATCCAATCCGCAGCCAAAGAATGGATTGCGCAGAAGGAATCCGGTGGTGACTACAACGCAGTCAACCCATCAGGTCGTTACATCGGCCGTTACCAATTAACTGCTGAGTACTTGAACGGTGACTACTCCATCGAGAACCAAGAACGCGTGGCTGACGAATACGTTAAGAACCGTTACGGTTCTTGGGAAGCAGCCAAAGTCTTCTGGGAAGCCAACGGCTGGTACTAAGAAATACAAGAGAGACGGGAAGTTTAGCTTCCTGTCTTTTTTTGTGCAAAGAATAGCCAGTTTCCCTAAGTATAGTAGGGAATAACCTGGCTAATGTCTTATGATTGTTGATAGAGATGATGGTTCTCAAATTGATAGACTTTTTGGCAAAGGCGCTGAATATCCGCCTGGTAATGGGAAGCCATTAGAATGGTAATGCCACGGGCGGCCAAGTCTTCAACTACTTGATAAATTTGTTGGAGACCTTCTTTATCTAGGCCATTAAAGGGCTCATCTAGGATGACTAGGTCAGGCGCTTCCATGATGGCCTGGGCTATGCCAAGGCGCTGTCTCATACCGAGAGAATAGGTGCTAACTTTTTTATGGCGTGCTTGGTAGAGACCAACACTTTGGAGGACCGCTTCTACTTGTGCGCGGTCAATGGTTCGACGAATGGCCGCTAGTTGTTCAAGATTGGCTTGCCCACTGAGATAGGGGATGAAGCCCGGCTTTCTAGAAGAATGCCGACATTTTGGGCAATTTCTACATCACGGCCAATCACTTGATTGGCAATTTGAATCTGCCCAGATTGAATCTTTTGAAGACCCACAATGCACTTAAAGAGAACCGTTTTACCACAGCCATTATGTCCCACTAATCCAACAATCTGACCAGGTTCCGCAGTTAAGCAAACATCTTCAAAAACCAGGTCATTTTTGAATCGCTTGGTGACCTTGTCTAAGGATAGAAATGCTGTCATGATATACCTCCTAGTATTGAATACGGTAGTGGCGGGAGAGGAAATAGGCCAAGAGGCCAGCTAGAAAAATAGCAAAACCAGCAAGGCAGAGCCCTATATAGCTTAGCGAAGGAAGGGCGGCGTTCTGTTCATTGGCGATATTCCCCAAGCCAACCCAAGACAGGACCGTTATGCGATAAAAGTCAAATTCTTGAATATAGCCCCCTAGTAGCTGCACACTGATTAAGGTAGAGACGAAGAAGCTCCCTAAACGATCTTGGATAAGATTAAGTAGGAAGGCTCCCAAGGCGAAGAGACTTGTGATTGGCAGGAGCACTAGTAATTGTCGCCAAATGGCGGTCCAAGGATTCAATTGTGACTGAATATAGTAATCATACTTAAGTGTCAATTCAAAAGGCAGACCAAATTGTGGCTGTTGGCCTAAGCTCCCTAAAATCTTACCCCAACGAGAGTCAAAACGTAGGTGCCCCACTAACATGACTTCTAGGAAGAGAAGATAACATAAGAGAAAGACCAAGAGACTTACGACAATCGCCACAAGATAAGCTAATAGCCAAACCCGCTTGCCAGTTCGTAAAATCAGTTGCATTTGCTGTTCACTTCGATCTGGCAGGGGCGCGAAGAGTAGTGCCAGGGCAACAAATAAAACCATAATGCGAAAACTACTGGACAAGAAAAAAACGAAAAAGCCAACGTGTATGGTCTCGTGAAAATGGTTAGCCATTGCGCGAAGGCCCAGTAATTCAGGGAGGCTGAAGCCAATGACTAATAGTAAGGAAATAAGAAAACGGCTAGAGATAATGGTGCGTCTGACTTGTTGAAGGCATAAATTCCAAAACATTTAATCCTACCTCCTTCCTAGATAGCCAATTGGTAGCGTCCGATTATTCGCTTCTTAAGTGCTCGGTGCAGCAGATAATAAGCGAGTAGGATGTAGAGGATTAAATAAACCAACTGATGGGCCAAAACAGGTAGTAGCTGATTATTGTACATTCCTTTCAAGGCAGTAATCTCAGGAGCAAAAATATGAAGAGGATTTACCATATACCAAACAAGCTTCATGCGGAAGAGCGCATAAAACAAGAGGGGACTAATAGTCAAGAAGAGAATATTATCTGTGAACATAGCCAACCCCATAACCACTAAGAGCGTACAAGAAGTAGTTGCCCATTGCAGAAAATATGGAATCAAATAGTAGAAACCAACCCAAGGACTTCCAAGTAGATGAGCTCCAGGGTATTGGGTGACAAGTTGACTTAAGATTCGTCCATCGGTCGAAGCGATAGGAACGAAGCAAGCAATGAAAGCCAAAGACAAGATGTAACCCAAGCCTACAACAGCACCTGTCATTAGCAGGGCTTGAGCTACTAGAATGGCTAGACTCCGCCAAGAAGATTTGCGAACTAGCCATAGCGAGAGATAGCTGCTATCAAGTTGATAAAAGAATGTGCGAATCACTGGAAATAGCGCGATGACTTGAAGAATAGAGCGAGCATCGGTTGCCCGATAGGTTCGATTGAGGAAATACAGGGCTGGCATGCCCCCCCCTCGTTGATACTCGCTATAGAGTGGCATACAGAGAAAGTAGGCATAGAGCCCTACTGCAAGCCAAAAGTCCCAACGCCTAAAGATAGAGCTAGTTAGACGTAAAACGAGTTTCATCGTAGCAACTCCTTCTCTGTTTGCGGGCTGAAGTAGAGGTTCATATCAAAGAGTTCTGTATCATTTTGCTCAGATTCTGTGACACGCATATGGACAATCCAAACTGGTTCAATACGCATCTTGCGGCTATGGGGTTCTGCCTCAGTAACAATCGGCGCGTAGCCTAAAGAAATCTTATCGATATGAACTGGATTGGTGACAATAAGGTCAGCAAACTTGCCCTTGATTAGGTCGATAATTTAGCCGGTTTGAAGGTTAAGGAACCTTCTGAGTCTTGGAGTTGATAATGGGAGAGAATGTAGGAATCAAGCATTTCTTCCTGGTTGAAGATAAAACGATAACTCTCGCCGAGGACATAGTTGCCGGCATCCGGGTTACCAATGATTTCTTCATTACTTAAAAAATGTGTGCCCTTAATGGAGCGTGTCGCGGTCACATAGTAGAGGTCTTGAAATTCATAACCATCTGGGAGTTTGACCGGGTCCTCTTTGTTCTCTTCAGCTTGATTGTACTCAGCTATATGCTCTTGGAAACTACGCTTGGTTAAACGGTGTATTTGGACATTTTCTAATTCGATGTCAAGATTATAGCTGGCAATGAATTGCTTGATGCGATCCATAACTTCCTCATCAGTCAAACTTAAGGAAAAATTCTTGTCAGGGTGCTGACTTTGATATTCGAGAGCACCTGTTGCAATATTGCTTAAATTTGAGATTGGGAGCTTGCTATAAGAGATGTTAATTGACTGCATAAAAGGACTGAAACTGACCGCAATCTGATGCTTGTCTTGAGTTGTGTAGGCAACACCTGATTCACCATTATCTATTTGGTGTTCTTCTTTGTCAATAATCTTGTAATGATCTTTAATGGCAGCTTCAAGTCTTTCTCTAACCGAGTCCATGGTGACAGGATAGGTTGCTAGCTCAACTGAGTCATTGGCTTGTAGCTGTTCCATGACCTGATCATCGATTGTAACGTTTGTCATTAGTTCATGAGCAGAGACAGGGCTCATAGGCCAAGCCAGGATGAGAAGTGCCAACATTATGGATTTAAGTGTTTCATAGTAGCCTCCTATTATGGTAATGAGTGCCCAAGTCAAGGGCATAGAGAGTCTTGTTCATATGCAAGGCCTGTTTATCCAATTTAGAAAGGCCTTTCATCTATAGTATAGACCATTTCGATTCTCTAGGTCAATCACTAGAATCTGGATAAATAATCATCTTAATGGTTTAATAACTAAAAGAATCATATTTTTATAATTGTTTGTTTCATGAAAATAACCATTCTACCTAAAAGTAAGAAGGGCTTCAAATTGGCTATAAATCAAAATTTCTTGATAAATATTTGGATATGGGATTTCTCAAAAAAATATTTGTCCTGACATATATTTTTGTCATTGGCTTCAAAAAAGTGTATACTAGTAAGTGAATCAAGGGGGTAAGGTGATGAAGGAAGTTATCGCTCATCTTATTAAGACTAAACGTCAAGCTCAGGGGATGACACAACGTGCTTTGGCTCAGGGGATTTGCACCCAGGCGGTTATCAGTAAGATTGAAAAGGGCACCGTGATGCCATCAGTTGAATTATTTGCTAAATTAAGTAGCCGACTGGCTTTAAGCCAAGAGGAAATCAATCAGCTATTTCATGTGCGGAATTTAGCCCAACAAACCATCTTCAACCAAGAGATGCGACGAATTTTGGAGCAGCGTGATTATAAGGCCTTAGAGGTGGTCCTAAACCGTCTCGACCCGACGCAATTAGCGGGGGATGATGTCTATTATTATCAGTGGTTGCAGGCAGTTAATGATTATTCCTTAAGTCAGGATGTTGAAAGCTATCGTTCACGCTTGGAGAAGCTTTGGATCAAGTGGCGGGTCTCCCGGCTCTCTATTGCCAAGTGCTAGCAAGCATGGGCTTATTGAATATGGATTTAGAAGCCTATCAAGTAGCGCGTTCTTACTATGAATCGATACTGGTTCGATTAGATAGCTTAGAAGATTGTCGTTTCAAAATGCGAGTCTATTATCGTTTAGCAGAGATTTGCTTAGCCATGAATGATCAGGAGGCAGCCTATCACTATTATTCTGAGGCTTTGGAAGTAGCCAAAGCGGCGGAATCCTTCTATCTCTTAGGTCTAACTTATCTTGGTTTGACAAAACTCTTAGAAAATCAAGCCATGATAGAGGAGGCAAGAATTGCTTGTCAAAAGGCACTTCAAGTCTTTGAATTGGAAGGGGCAGAATCCGGCGCCAATCAGGCACGATGGGTCCTCAATCGACTCAAGAACCAAAATTAAAAATAGAATAGTTAGCTCAGCGCAATTTATAAGGACGGAATTAAGCTTCCGTCCTTATTTTAGTAGGGAGATTTCAGTGCTGGATGAGATGTAAGCGGCTAGCAAATTGAATTGAAAGGTCCAAAAAAAGATTGAAATACGCACAATCTAGCTCATGTGGTTAACAAAAGTTAACAAGTTGTGCGATTTTACCGGAAATAATTAAAATCATCTTGAAAATTCGTGAAGATGGGAATATGATGTAGTTGTAAACCTTTTCTTAAAGGTAATACAAGTCAGAAAGGAGGGATTACAATGGCAGACTATCGCGCTAACAGCGATGAGGATTATGATGCTGGCTTCTTGATCCAATTGATTGAGGCAGACTACGGTAGCCAGAAGGAACGGGCCCAACGTTATGGGATTGACCGCTCCCTCTTGAACCGTATTATCTGCGGCCACTATAAGCCGCGGCGACGCGTGGCCTTGCGTTTGGCCCTGGGTCTCAATCTGGATAATGACGCCTTCGTTCGTATCTTCTACCACCAACTATGGTTGCGTGAGCATCCTGAAGCGGCAGAAGACAACAGCCAAGGCTGACCCCATCATTTCAGAGAAGATATCGAGCCGTGACCCGGTGGCCACGTCCTCAACTAGCCAAGTGGCTGGCGCTCGATAGCAAGCACAGTTGTCAACAATAGGGGGGAATACTTATGACAACGAATGTTAACAAAAATACAAACAAAGCAAATTCTCTGTCACCACAAGATGTCCAAACGGTCCTAGCGGCCCTCATGAAATTGGCCAGCGACCGTCCCGCCCTAGAGAGTCGGCCAGAACCGGTCATCCTACCGGCCGTCGCCGAAGGTTTGGCCTCTATTCGCCGTCAGTGCCTGAGGGACTGGTTGGGCGGACCTCAAGCCCCAGCCTATCTCAATGAGGGGCTGCGCTACCGACTCTTCCACCAAGCCCAACGCGACTTCAAACTCCAGTTCGAGGTCAGTCGCTTCGATATGATCCGCCAAGGCGACAAGCAAGCCGCCCTGGATTTCTGGGCTAAATGGCAACCCTCCAGTGCCCTGCGTCAGGCCATTCAAGCCTGCAATGAGAGAGAGGGGGCAGGACCTATGAGCCTCAAACGCGTCGTCGACACCCGATTCTGGAATCAAGTAGACGTTATGGAACGTTATTCCTCCCAGGACAAGCTCTTTGCCTTATACCTCATGACCTGTCCGCGGTCCACGCAACTGGGCATCTATTCTCTGCCTAAACGGGTCATTGCCTTCGATATGAGTCTGGACGATGTTCAGGTGGGACAACTCCTGGCTCGCTTTCAAGACGATTATCAGGTCATCGCCTATTCCGACCAGACCCAGGAAGTGGCCATTCTGGACTTTCTCACTTATAGCTTAGTCAAAGGCGGCCAGCCGGTCGAGCGCCTGCTACGTAACCAGGCCGAAGATGTCCGCGATAGCCAACTACTCGTCAAGGTCTTCCAGCACTAGCCAGCTATTATGAGCATAGCCACCGCCTGATCGACCAGCTGTCCCAGGAGGTCCTAGCCACCGAACTGAAGCGCCGCCAGGAGTTAGGTAGTGAGGGGGAAGGGATGACTAGTTTGAGCCAGGGGACGCAGCTGCTTAGTGGCAGTCAGGAGACTAAAGTGGACTTATCCTGTCTAAGTTCCAGCGGCCTCCATAATCAAGATCCTAATCAGAAAGACAATCAGATTCATAAAGAGAATCAGAGTCATAATCACAAACAGAATCATAATTCAGCCTCCAAGCTGGACTCTGATTCGGAGGGCAAATCACTAGCCAATAATCTCATGAATGATCCAGACCTGACAAAGGGACGCGACAGCGAATCAACCTTAGGCCTGCCAATGAATAGCTTGGACGGCGCCACTAGCTCCCAACCCTTTGGCCAGGCCATCAACCTACCAGACCAGAGCTTCAGCCAGACCCTAGCCCAGGCCCAGTCCTTGATTAGTCAGCCAGGTCAGTCTCAGGCGGGCATCAGCCAGCAAACCATGGATCAATTTGTTCGGGTGGAGCGCGACATGGCCAAGCTGCGGCCCTTTTATGAGCGCTACTTTGGCACCATGACTGGGGCGGAAAGCCTGCAATTTCGGAACTGGCTGGATAAGATTGGTTACTGGCCCGTCATTGAAGCCATCGAGCAGGCCCATCGTCGCCAGGCCAAGAAGCCCTTTGCCTATATTAGCACCATCTGCCAGCAGGCCAGCAAGGCCTAGCGCACCCTCGGCATCCACTATGAGGAGGGGAAATCAGGTCCCGTCGCTCCAAGCCGACGGACTTTCCAGACAAAATAAAACAAAACAACCGCCTGCGTCAACAAGCGGTTGTTCAGTCGAACTAGTGGGGTCAGTCTTAGTTTAACACAGGACGCGCCCCAATAGGTGACTGATTAAGCACAACTATTATGGCGCCTGACCAGCCTTGCCCAGGCTTGGCCTCATCCCTTAGGGTGAAATCGGGATGGGGAGTGTGGGCAGACTGGCGGCGCCCCAAGAGGTGAAACCATGCTGACACAAGACCAGACGCTGGATCAAACAGCGCTCGTCGAACAGTATGGTGGGGTCATACACTATGTATTACATTCGCAAGGTTACTACCGCGGCCATCCCGACTATGAGGACTTCTATCAGGAACTCTACCTCAAGCTCTGGGACCTGGCCCAGAAATTTAAGGGCCAGCCCCTAGAGGAAGAGAATCGCAGCCGCTTCGTTGGCTATGTCAAGCCGGCCCTGCGCTACTATCTCTGGGATTTGGCCCAGTCCGCTAGCCGCCGGCGCAGTCGCGAGCCCTTAGGTCTATTGGCAAATGGCGGCGGGGCTGAGCCCGATTCGGAGCTGGTGGCTGATTTGCTGGCTCAGGATTTGAAGCGGAGCGAGACGGGCGCCTGGCAAGCCCAGCAGGGCGGGACCCAGGAGTCTAGTCGGGGGGCGGACGCCTTCCTGGCTGCTGCTCGGTCACGTTTGTCTGATAAAGAGGCAGACTTCCTGACTTTCTTGTTAGATCCGCGCCTGACCGACACTGCCAAAGCCCGCCAAATAGGCGTCAGCCTCAGCTCCTATGACGACCGCCGCACCCGCCTAGCCGCTAAGCTGTGGGATTTGAAGGCTTTGTTGAAAGGGGAAGGGTAGCGGCACCAACTTTTCGGGGCATTTACCCGGATTGCCGCCTTTTTCCAGGAAGCTAGTGGTCCACTCTTTAGAGTGGACCACTAGCTCGCGCAATTTCGGGGCAATTGCCCGGAATTCTGCCTTTTCCCGGGTAGCCAGTGGACCACTCTTCAAAGTGGACCACTAGCTCGCGCTTTTTCGGGGCAAAAGCCCGGAATTCCGCCTTTTCTCGGGTAGCCAGTGGTCCACTCTTCAAAGTGGACCACTGGCTCACGTCTTTTTCGAGGCAAATGCCGGAATTCCGCCTTTTCCCAGGCAGCCAGTGGTCCACTCTCCAGAGTGGACCACTAGCTCACGTATTTTCGGAGGATTTGCCGGAATTCCGCCTTTTCCTAGGAAGCCAGTGGACCACTCTCCAGAGTGGACCACTGGCTCACGCAATTTCGAGGCAAAAGCCCGGAATTCCGCCTTTTTCAGGGAAGCCAGTGGTCCACTCTTTAGAGTGGACCACTAGCTCACGCTTTATCGGGTCAAAAGCCCGGAATTCCGTCTTTTCTTAGGTAGCCAGTGGACCACTCTCCAGAGTGGACCACTAGCTCACGCTTTATCGGGGCAAAAGCCGGATTTCTGCCATTTCCCGGGTAGCCAGTGGACCACTCTCCAAAGTGGACCACTGGCTCGCGCTTTTTCGAGGCAAAAGCCCGGATTTCTGCCTTTTCCTAGGTAGCCAGTGGACCACTAGCTCGCTTCATTTCGGGTCAAAAGCCCAGATTCTGCCTTTCTGGCGCGCCCCAAACAAGGCAGCAGCCACACAAAAAGCACTGCACCCCTTGACGGGTGCAGTGCTTTTTGCTTTATTTGCCTATAGTCGCTGGGGCTTGATATTGCGCACCTTGAGGGCGCGGATGACGCGGCCGTACTGGCGTTGGGCGATACCTAGGGAGTAGCCACCTTCCACGGTCAGGGTGTGCAGCATGGGATTGTAGCTGACCACCTTGTCCAGGTTAACAATTTCAGAGCGGCTAATGGCCATGAAGGGTTCAGCCAGCTCATCGACTAGTTCTTTCATCGAATGGTAGAACTGATAGCGGGCATTGACGCCGACCACCTCAACAGTATGGGCCTGGGGTAGGGTGGCGAAGAAGCGAATCTTATCGTAGCTAAGGCTAATCTGGCTCTTACCTTGCTTGAAGGTAAAGACTTGCTTGGCCTGGCCATTGAGACTGCGCCAGTTGTTGATAGTGTCTAGGCACTCCTTGACGCGTTGGGTCATTTCTTCCAAGTTTTCCTTAGGAATGAAATCCAAAGCCTGTACCTTATAACGCAGGGACAGGGGCAGGTAGTCTTCCTTAGTCGTAACGAAAATAATCTTAGCGCCATCGTCATATTGGCGGATCTGCCGCGCAATATCCATACCACTTAGCTCATGTTGCAGGTCAATATCTAGGAAGAAGACGGCATTTCCCTCGCCGATCCGTCCAGCTATTGAGGAGCTTGTCCGGGTCACCTGTCACACAGGCCAACTCCATGGGATAATCTTCAATCATGACATAGCGTTCAATCAGGTCCGACAGCCACTGACGCTGCTTGGGGTTGTCCTCGCAAATATAGATTGGGAATTTGAAGTCTGTCATGGGACTAGCAACTCCTTCCGAATGAGTAAATGTTGGGTGAAGCGTTGGTTAGCAAATTGAGTGGTCAGTTGGAACTGACTTTCTCGCGCTAATTCTAAGGCGTTGCTCAGGCCCAACCCTCGGCCACTTCCCTTGGTGGAGTAGCCGGCTTCCAGGAGCTTGTTGAGGTCACCTGGGTCTTCTTGGCAGTCATTTTCAATAATAAGGTGAACATCGCCAAGGTCTTCGAAGACCGCCAAGGTCAGCTTGCCACCCTCCTGATTGCTTAGGGCTTCAATGGCATTGTCCAAGAGAATCCCGATGATACGCACCAAGTAGATAGGGTTGCGCTCAACATTGAGATGGAGGTCATCCGGCACTTCAATGCTGAGATCGATGCCATTGGTCCCAGCAAAGGCCAACTTGGTGAAGAGCAGATTGCGGACATCCGGACTCTGAATCTTGGACAGACGACTGAGTTCTAGGCCTAGCTGGTCGGTCATGACTTGGGTGGGTTGGATATGTTGATGGAAATAATCCGCCAGCCCCTGCCATTCCTGGTCGCGAATGTAGCCTTCTAGGGTCAAGAGGATGTTCTTATAGTCATGACGAAACTTGCGCATTTCCTGATATTGGTCGGCCATCATGCTAGAAAAGGCCTGACTAACCTTGAATTGTTCCTTCTCACGCGCGACTTCTTGGGATTGGTTCATAGCATGGTTGAAGAAAACAATAGATAAAATAGATAAGATAGGCAAGACCACGAAGGGGCTGAAATGAAGAAGTGTCTGAGCTGGACTTGCGTCATACATTTCGGTAATGGTTAGGGCCAAATCGCTATAAATAAAGAAGAAGTAAAGAGAAAGCTGAATCGGGATAATCCAGAAACTGAGCCGATTGAACTGGTTCTGACAATACTTATAAAAGGACATTTCAAGGCGAGTCAACAAGATAATAAGAATGAGCGAGATGATATGAGAAACGATAAGCTCAGTTTCGATAGATTCTATCTGGATATTTGAGAGAAAGAAGTCCTGAATAAAACCATCGAGTTTGAGGTTTATATAGGGGAGCGTAGCAAAAATGGTCGCTTTTACCATGGCATTGGTCTTATCATCACTAGGCTCGATTAGGGCGCCAGTCAGCAAAACAACAAATATAACTAGCTGCGAAACATAGGTAGGAAAACCAAAGATAGAAAATGAATAAGAAATCAAAATCACTGCCATGCTATAAAAAAAGGACATAGGCCAATTTTTAAGAGGATTTCGCTGAGCAAATATGCCGATTAGTGTGTGGTAAGATTCACTTAGATTTATAAGAAGCTCCATAGAGTCGCTACCTCCATTGAATAATCTAATAATAAGTCATCGAAAATGATGAAAAAACTATCGAAAAAGACGAGTAGTCATCGAAAATGATGGACAAAACGTCGAAAATGATGACTTGTCATCGAAAATGATGTTTTGAACATCGCTTTTGATGTTTAGCAATCGAAAATGATGATTTCAACATCGATTTTGAAGACTTCGAACAATTTTTTATAGTTCTATTATATAGTTAATTTAGTCAAAGAACAAGGAGTGATTATGACAATGAAAAAAACAGTACTACTCGCATTGTTGGGGCTTCAACTGTTAGCTGTAAGTAACATATCAGCTCATGAGTTGAATCATCCTAATACAGAAAATGAAGTTGGATATACATCATTTTTTAAGATGCCATCTCGAAGAATCTTTAAGAACTATCCGCCAACTAAATATGGCGGAATGAGACTAGTACTAGTTAAAAGATGTGGAGATGGGGGATACTACGGGACATACATTTAACATTTCATATTATAGCTAAAATAAATATAGAGGAGAAAAGAAAATGAACAAGAAATTATTTTTATGTGGTGCAGCGTTAGTAGCAATTTTAGCAACAGAACAAGCAGTCAAGGCTGAGGAAGTAACCGAAACTCAATCAACACCAACTGTTGAATTAGTCGAAAAAATACAACCTATTGAGTCAACTCTAAGTCAAGTGCCTCAAGCGCCAGAGACAGCAAAAGTTGAAGCAGCTCCAGCTGATAAGCTTGGGAGTGTGACCGAAGAAAAAGCGCCAGAGGATAAGAAAGTGCCAGACGATAAGAAGGCAGAAGAAACTAAAGTCCAAGAGTCTTCCGAAGCCGAAGCGAAACCTACTAACAATGAAGACAAAGTATCAGAGCCGACTGCAAGTCAAGAAGCCAAGGAAGATGCGAAGAAAGAAACTAATGAAGAAGCCAAACAAGCAGATAAGAAAGAAAGAAGATAAAGGCTACACTGGCTTCAAGTCTCGCGGAGAGGCGGCACAGTATCACCAAGTAAAATCAGGAGACTCTCTATGGGCAATCGCCAACCTCTATAAGATTACCTTGGACGAGCTGCTTAAATATAACAACTTCTCATCATTAAGCACAATGATCCATCCGGGAGATAAGCTAGTTGTGAAACCAGGCAAGCCTGCTACTAGCACGCCATCTAATGACAATAATCCAGCAAGTGGAAGCAATAATTATACACCTGACACTACTCATACAATTCAATCAGGTGATTCTCTCTGGCTGTTATCACAACGTTACGGAGTGACGCTTGACGATTTGGTTAAGTGGAATGGCTTCAGCTCATATCGTGATATGATTCATCCAGGACAACAAATTATCGTTAAGAAGGGCTCTGGTAATTCTGGCAAGGCAACCCCAGCGCCAGCAAAACCACAACCTACTACACCATCAACTTTGGATGCTAGACGTCAGAAAGTCATTGAAGTGGCTAAGAAGTATTTAGGTGTACCATACGTTTATGGCGGTAAGACACCAAGTGGCTTTGACTGTTCAGGCTTTGTCGGCTATGTATTCAAGGAAGCCTTGGGCATTGATATTACGACATGGACAGTTACTCAAGAACGTAAAGGGACTGAAGTCGCAATCAAAGACGCAAAACCAGGTGACCTCTTCTTCTATGGTCCTCGTGGTGGCACCGAGCATGTCTCCATCTATTTAGGTGGTAAGCAATATATTCATGCTCCTTATCCAGGCCAAGTTGTTAAGATTGCGGATATGACCTACTATATGCCAAGTTTTGCTCGTCGGATTATTCAATAATCCAATATTCTAGGAGGATATTATCATGAAAAAAGTTGTTCATAAGCTAATGGCCTTAGCGGCTCTTGTGGGGATGGGTTTGCCAGTTGTGCAAGCCCAGGCCCAAGAACAGCCTAATGTATTACCAGTTGTGAGTCTTGTACCCAAAGATGCAACGCCAAGAATCGGGCGCAATGCCTTAGTCAAGATTAACTTAGTAGGTGCCGATAATGTCGTTCATAAGTCGCTCTATTACACTAGCTTCAACACGGTGGATATTACCTTGGGCCAAGTTGCTAGCTTGCTAGGGTCAAGTTATGACATTGAATTAGCACCACAAAATGTGCAAACAGACACCCATCTCAAGAATTATGTGACCGACCATGGCGAGTTCTATGGAAGTTACTTAGCAGCTAATTTTGTTCTTAAGAACCCAGATCAAGTTCCGGTTGAAAAAGCTGAGGAGCCTGTTATCTATCCTGTTACCGTATTGGAAGAAAAAGGAGCAGACCTATTCTATGAACAATTAGTGACAGTAGATGTTAAGGACCAAGCAGGGACTGACTTAGCTACCACCCATTATTTAATTAATAGTGATAGCACAGAATCTCCAGTTGACTTAGCGGCAGCTAGCTTTACCAAGGAGCACCCTGAGTATCAAGTGGACGCGCAAACCGCCCAGCTACAAGGGAGCGTCAACCGTCAGCAACTAGAGGAAGTCCTTACGAGTCTAGGGACTGTTAATGTCTTCCGTAGCCACTATGTCTTAACGGCGGTCCAAGCTGCCAAGCCTCAAGTAGCAGCAGCCGAGCCAGCAGCTCAATCATCAGCCGCAACCGCAAGTAGCCAAGTAAGCCAAAGTCAAGAAGCGACTTCATCTGCGCAAGCTAAAGAAAATAAGGCAGAAAAACCAGCTCCAAGCAAGAAAGAAGAGAAGATTGATACAGTTAAGAAAGAAGTTAGTCAATCTCCAAGTAAGAAGGTTGACGCTCCAACTAATTTAGCTAAGAAAGATAGTCAGTCAGAGAAAGCTAACAAAGCAACTCAAAGCCCTGCTCCAGTAGCTGCGGCCACACCAAGCAACAAGATTGGCAGACAGTTACCAAATACAGGTGAGGTCCATATTGGAATTATCTCAATCCTATCCCTTGGATTAACGCTGATTGGTTTCTTAATCGTCTTGGCAGAAAAACGCCGTTTAAGAAGATAGACTTATGAACGTGATAGAAAGGTTGTCAGTAAGTATGCAGAATAAAATATTCAAATTTACCTTAGTTGCAGCATTTTCTTGTCTTCAATAATAGCTTATCTACAAGTCTACGACACTTTTGTGCTAAATAAGTAATAAGGTTATTAATTTATTATACTTCTAAACCCCCAGATAACTTTTCTGAGGGTTTTTCTCATAAAACATCAAATTCGATGATTTTTAATCGATTTTGATGACTTTGCCCCATTTTGCTGGTCCAAGGCTTATACTATAGTCAGGAAAAAGAAAAAAGGAGAGACCTACCATGAAAGCAATTATCAAAAAGAGTTTTACATTATTAGCAGCCGTGAGCCTGGCTTTGCCATTGGCACCAGTGCCGGTTGCCCAAGCGCAAGAGACCTTATCCGTTGTCAACCTCATGCCTAAGGCGGACGAGACAGCTTCCGAGAAGGGGCTAGTCAAGATTCATTTAGTCGACAAGGACGGCAAGGTCCACAAGACCCTCTACTATACCAGCGTCAATTCAGGAGACGTGACCTTCAACCAAATCTATGACTTGCTTAAGGGCACTTATAAGATTGAGCGCGTCCCTCAGAATATCAAGACTGATACGGCTAAGAAGCACTATGTCACAGACAAGGGCGAGTTTGACGGCCATACTTTTGAAGCCAACTTTGTCTTGGAAGCTGCCGACAGCCTGCCGGTAGAGGAAGCCCAAGAACCTAAGACTTACGCCGTGACAGAGTTGCCTAAGCAAAACCCTGTTCTAGACGCCCAACTGATGACGGTTAAGGTTCAAGATGACAAGCAAGCAGTCTCGGAAACCAGCCACTACCTGGTTAACAGCGAGACCAGCCAGTCTGCCTTCGACATGGCGGCCAAAGCTTTCGTAAAAGCCCATCCCGACTACAAAGTCGACGCCAGCCAAGCTCAACAAGTTGGCCAAACCAACCCAGACGCCAAGGAAGAGGTGCAAACTAACCTGGGCACCTTCAAGGTCTACCGCTCCAACTATGTGCTAACCGCTGTAGCGGCCGGGCAGGCAGGGCAGTCTAGTCAAGCTAGCCAGTCTAGTCAGGCTGCCAATAGCCAAAGCAAAGAAAGCAGCGCCCCTGCTGCGAGCCAAGCTTCGGGTGCCAACCAGTCTTCTGCTGCGAACCAGGCTTCGGGCGCTAACCAGTCTTCAGCAGCCAGCCAAGCGTCCGGCGCCAACCAGTCTTCAGCAGCCAGCCAAGCTTCAGGCGCCAACCAATCTTCAGCAGCCAGCCAAGCTTCAGGTGCTAACCAATCTTCAGCCACCAACCAAAGCTCAGTCGCTAGCCAATCTGCCAAGGAATCTAAAGAGCCAGGCGTACGCTATGACCGTAATGGCCGCCGCCTCCCAAGCACTGGGGAAGCTTCCTCAATCCTTTCCCTCTTCATCATCGGCCTCCTAATCGTATCCGGCATCTGGATCGCCTACACCGAGCACCGCAAACAATCCCGTTAACAGCAAACAGCCCTGCCATTCGAGTGGCAGGGCTTCTTTTGTGTTTTGGAAAAGGGAGCAGGGCGCCGGCCTCATAAAAAGATAGATTCTGGTAGAGCCAGTGGTCCACTCCGCCGAGTGGACCACTAGCTCGCGCCTTTTCGGGGAAAAAGTCCGGTTTCCGCCTTTTTCCCAGGCAGCCAGTGGTCCACTCTCCAGAGTGGACCACTAGCTCACGTCTTTTTCGAGGCAAATGCCGGAATTCTACCTTTTTCCAGGCAGCCAGTGGTCCACTCTCCAGAGTGGACCACTAGCTCGCGTCTTTTTCGGGGCAAAAGCCCGGAATTCTGCCTTTTTCCAGGCAGCCAGTGGTCCACTCTCCAGAGTGGACCACTGGCTCACGCCTTTTCGGGGCAAAAGCCAGGATTTCCGCCTTTTCCCAGGCAGCCAGTGGTCCACTCCGTCGAGTGGACCACTGGCGTGCCCCGAAAGAGGCCACCCACCCCTTTACCAGTTAGTAAAGTCTAGCACCTTGCTAAAGATGTCGCGGATTTCTTGGGGGGATTCTTTGGCGCCGCTGCTGACCCAGAGGTTGATGATGCCTTCGACTAGGCTGAGGACGCATTCCAGGGCGTATTTTTGATTAATAGGGAAGTTGCGGCCTAGAAAGGTCTGCAAATCGGCTGGGTCTTCGCGCTGGAAGAGTTGCAGCATGAATTCGCGGATGGTGGCTTTGAAGTTGAGGTAGTTGCTCTGGGAGAGGGCGTAGATGAAGTCGTAATTTCCTTAATATACTCCAGGACTAGCACTAGGTGGACATCGTGCTCCTGGTTTTCAATGAAGAAGGTGCGCAGTTGGGTCAGGGTCTCTTCCTTGAGTTGCTCCATGAGGTCGAACTTGTCCTGGTAGTGCAGGTAGAAAGTGCCGCGGTTAATGCCGGCCCGCTGGCAGAGTTGGCGGACGGTCAGCTGCTCGAAGCCTACCTCCTGCAGGAGCTGGGTTAGGGCCGTTTTGATGGCAACCTTGGTTTGGGTTTGGCGTTTTTGAGTCATAGGCCCTCCTTAAATAGACACTCTGTTGATTTTTGCTCATTGTTTTAGCTTTTCATCTATTCTATAATAAAGGCAGACATAAATCAACACCTGTCAATTTAAGTTTCAGGACAGGAGAAAGGACGTGACCGCATGGCCTATATTGAAGTAAAAGATTGTTCCAAATTCTTTCCATCGGGTCAGGGGCAAATTACTGCTAACAAAGACCTGAATTTTGACATCCAACAGGGCGAACTGGTCATTATACTGGGAGCTTCCGGCGCCGGCAAGTCCACGCTGCTCAACATTCTGGGGGGCATGGATACGGCTAGCCAGGGGGGAGATTTGGATTGACGGCCAGAACATCGCCGCCTACAACAGCCACCAGCGGACCGACTATCGCCGCTATGACGTGGGCTTCGTCTTCCAGTTCTATAATCTGGTGCCCAATCTGACCGCCCTGGAAAATGTCGAGCTGGCCGCGGAAATCGTGCCCCATGCCATGGAGCCAGCTCAGGCCCTGGCCGCAGTGGGCCTCAGCCACCGACTGGATAATTTTCCGGCCCAGCTATCGGGAGGCGAGCAACAACGAGTCTCTATCGCCCGCGCCCTGGCCAAGAAGCCCAAGCTCCTGCTCTGTGACGAGCCGACCGGGGCCTTGGACTACAAGACCGGCAAGCAGGTCCTACAGATTCTTCAGGACATGTCCCGCCAGGAGGGGGCCACGGTCATTATCGTCACCCACAACGGGGCCCTGGCGCCTATCGCCGACCGGGTCATCCGCCTACACGACGCCCAAGTTCAGTCGGTTACGCTCAACGACCAGCCGCAGCATATTGGGGACTTGGAGTACTAGAAGCTGGGGAAAGAAAAGATCGAGTTTCTGGCTCTGAGGAGCTGGTGCTTTGAGCCTGTCGGGCCAGCGCTTTGAGCCTGCCGGGTCAGTGCTTTGAGCCTGCCGGGCCAGCGACTTGAGCCTGTCGGGCCAGCGCTTTGAGTCTGTCAAGCCAGCGACTTGAGCCTACCGGGCTAGCGCTTTGAGCTGCCGAGCCAGCGACTTGAGCTTGCCGGGCGAGCGCTTTGAGCCTACCGGGTCAGCGTTTTGAGCCTGTCAGCCACCCCACAAAAATAATTGACTAACATCTCTATCCAAAAGGAGGTCAGCCCATGACCAAGTCAACACTTTTCAAAGAATTCTGGCGTAGCCTTGGTCAGACCAAGGGGCGCTTCCTATCCATAGTCTGCCTCATGATGCTGGGGTCCTTTGCCCTGGTGGGCTTGCAGGCGGCGCCGCCGGATATCACCCAAACCGCCAGCGCCTACCTAGAAGGCTTGCGGCTTCAGGACCTGACCGTCCTGTCCGACTACGGCCTGTCCCAAGCAGACATGGAGGAGCTGGCCCAGCTGTCGGGTGCCCAGGTCGAAGGGGGCTATCTGACCGACGTGGTGCTGGACCAGACGCCTGAAGCCTGGCGGATCTTCAGCCTGACCCAGGACTTGGCTCACTATCATTTAGTAGCCGGCCGCTGCCTCAAGCCTCAGGGGAAATTGCTCTTTTAAGTAGCCTGCAAGGTCGCTTCCAGCTAGGCGACACCGTCAAGCTCAAGGAGTCCGGCAATGCCAAGGCCATGCTCAAGCAGACGACCTTTACCATTACGGGCTTCGTCAACTCGGGCGAGCTGGGCAACCAGGTCCTCTTCGGGCCTTCCACGGCCGGCAGCGGGACCCTGGCTGGCTACGGGGTAGTGACAGCCCAGGACTTTGACAGTCCGGTCTACACTCTGGCCCGCCTGCGCTACGAGGATTTGGCCGGGCTCAACGCCTACCAGGCCCGCTACTGGGAGCGCCTAGACCAGCACCAGGCTGACTTGGAGGCCCTCCTAGCCGATAACGGCGCCGCCCGTTTGGCCCAAGTCCAATCCCAGGTCCAAAGCCAAATCAATCAGGGCCAGGCCGATATGGATTCGGCCTCAGATGCCCTGGCATCAGGCTCCAGCCAGCTAGCATCGGCGGAAAGCCAGTGGGCGGACCAGTCGTCTGCCTTGGACCAAGCGGCCAGCCAATGGGCTAGCCAGGATGAGACTTTGACCCAGGGCCAAGGCCAGCTAGCCAGCGCCCAAGCCGCCTTAGCCCAGGCTAAGGCCCAACTGGATAGCGGGGCAGCCGCCTTGACCAGCGGCCAGGCCAATTTGACGGCCAAGTCCAAGGAGCTGGCCCAAGCTAAGACCCAGTTAGACGCCGCCAAGAGCCAGCTAGACAGCCAGGCTGAGACGCTAGCAAGCCAGAGCCAGGCCTTGGCTGACGGCCAAGCCAAACTAGCCGCCGGTCAGCAAGCCCTGGCCGCCCAAGAAGAAGCCCTGCGCCAAGCCGGCCAAGATCCGGACACCCTGCCAGACATTGAGACCGCTCGCCAGGCCCTAGCTACTCAAGCCCAGACCCTGGCCAGCGCCCAAAGTCAACTTGAAGCCGGCCAAGCCCAGTGGCAAGCCGCCAATACCAGCTACCAAGAAGGGCTAGCCCGCTACCAAGCAGGCGCCGCGGCCCTTGCCACGGGTCAGGCTCAATATGACAGCCAGGCTGCCAACTATGAGGGGGCTTTGGCTCAATACCAAGCCGGCCAGGCCCAATTGGCCAGCCAGTCGGCGGCCGCCCAAGCAGGAGCTCAGGCCCTAGAGTCGGCCAGCCAGGAAATCAGCAGCGGCCAGGAAGCCCTGGCTTCTGCCCGCCAGGAGCTGGATGACCAGCAGGCCGAATTTGCCAGCAAGCAAGCGGAGGCCCAAGCCGCCATCAAGGAGGGCCAGGCCGACCTTGACCGGGCCAAAGATGCCTTAGCCGGCCTGGTGACGCCTAAGTACCGGGTTTACAGCCGCCAGACCTATCCGGGCGATGTCGAGTTCTACACCAGCAAGCTACGGACCGAGGGCATGGCCAATGTGGGCAATGTCTTCCCCGTGGTGCTCTACCTAGTAGCCGCCCTGGTGACCCTCACTACTATGACCCGCTTTATGAGCGAGGAAAGGCTGAAGGCCGGCCTTCTGCAAGCCCTAGGCTATGGTTCTGGCGACATCCTAGCCAAATTCCTGCTCTATGGCCTCCTGTCTAGTGGCCTAGGCGCCGTCTTGGGCATTGTGGCCGGGACCTATGGCCTGCCTTATGTCTTGGGCCATACGCTCTTTGCCACCTCGACTTATCCGCCTATTCAACTGCATTTCTACTGGCCGCTAGCGGCTCTGGCCCTAGGCCTGTCCTTCCTGTCCAGCCTGCTGCCTATCTGGTGGGTGGCCCGACGTGAACTGGCTGAAACGCCAGCCCAGCTCCTGCTGCCTAAGCCACCAGCGCGTGGTAGCCGCATCTTGCTGGAGCGGGTGACCTGGTTCTGGCGCCGCCTGACCTTTACCCAGAAGGTGACGGCCCGCAACATCTTCCGCTACAAGCAGCGCATGCTCATGACCATCCTGGGCGTGGCCGGCTCGGTGGCCTTGCTCTTCGCGGGCCTGGGCATTTCTTCGTCCTTTGCCGGCATCACCGAGCGGCAATTTGACCAGTTGGTAGGCTATGACCTGATTGTGGCCCGGCAACAGCATGTCAATGCCTCCCAGGAAAGCGACTTGGCTGCTGCCTTGGCTCAGGCTGACCTGGCGCAGACCCTGGACCTGCACCTGCAAACGGGGCGCCAGCAGCTGCCTGGCTTCAAGGACCAGCAGGAGCTGACCATTATGGCCGCGCCTGACGGTGGCTTTGGCCAGCTCATGAATTTCTATGATGCCTATAGCCATGAGCGTCTGAGCCTGCCCAATCAAGGCGCCCTGATTAGCCAGAAAATGGCGGAAAAGGCCGGCCTCAAGGTGGGCGACCGCCTGACCCTGGAAGACCCCGACGGTCAGCCGGTTAGCCTAGAGGTGGCGGGCATTGTCGAGCTCTATGCCGGCCACAATGTCTACCTGAGCCGGGCCGCCTATGAGGCCGCCTATGGCAAAGCTTGGGCAGCCAATGCCCATTTGGTCCAGCTGACGCCTGAGGCCAAAGGCGACCTGGCTAAGGTCAGCGCCCGCTTTATGGATTTGAGCGGCGTCCGTTCGGTTATCCAAAACAGCGGTATCCGCCACCAAATCCAGGTCACCGTCGATTCCCTGGCTCTGGTCATGCAGATTCTGACCCTGGTTTCCGTCCTGCTGGCCGCCGTCATCCTCTATAATTTGACGACGATTAATGTGGCCGAGCGGATTCGGGAGTTGTCTACCATTAAGGTCCTGGGCTTCCACAATCGCGAAGTCACCCGCTACATCTACCGCGAGACCGTGGCCCTGTCCCTAGTCGGCATTTGTTTGGCCTGGCCGGTGGCTGGGTCCTGCACCGCTTCCTGCTCAGCCGCATTAGCGCAGACTTCGTCCGCTTCAACCAAAATGTCGCCTGGACCGTCTACCTGACCCCAGTCGTGGCCATCCTCTTGATTCTGGCCGCCCTGGGCTGGCTAGTAAACCGCCAACTCCGCCAAGTCGACATGCTAGAAGCCTTGAAATCAGTAGATTAGATAGAAGCAAAAAGCCTTCCCTGATGGGAAGGCTTTTTGTGTGGGCCGGAGAATAGGGCTGTAATTGAGAGCCAGTGGTCCACTCCGTCGAGTGGACCACTAGCTGGGCTGGAAACTGAGGAAAATGGATTAAGTCCCTATAATTGTGTAAAAAGAAAAAGCCAGGTAATCTCTGGTACAATGTAGTTGTCCGAAAACATTGAAAGAGGAGATTACCATGACTTACCTTAATATTAACCTAAAACTTGAAGAATTAACAGAGGCAGTTTTAAACAGTGACATGAACACGCTTATGAAGTCGCTGGCTATCACCGTCTTTAATGCCTACATGGAAGAAGAACGCCACCAGTTCATTCAAGCCGCTCCCCATGAACGCTCAGACCAGCGCCAAGACTATCGCAACGGTTACTATGAACGCCAATGGACGCTTTCCATCGGTACCCTTAAATTACAAGTCCCGCGCACACGCTCTGGCGAGTTCAAAACCGAGCTCTTTGAACGCTATCAGCGCAACGAACAGGCCTTCTTGCTCTCCATGATGGAAATGGTAGTCAATGGGGTTTCTACGCGCAAAGTCACCAAGATCGTGCAGGAATTGTGTGGCGAGACGGTCTCCAAGTCCTTTGTGTCAGATGTCATGAAACGGCTGGATCCTGAGATTGAAGCCTTCAAAAATCGGACCCTGACCCACAGTCACTTTCGCTATCTCTACCTTGATGCTCTTTACATTAAGGTGCGTGAAGAGGGTCGTGTGGTGTCCAAGGCGGTCTACCTAGCCCAAGGCGTCAACGAGGCTAACAAGCGCGAAATCATCGGCTTTTGGGTGTCAGAAGAAGAAAGCAAAGAGGCTTGGCTAACCTTCCTTCAGTCCCTGCGAGCCCGTGGATTGAGCCAGCCCATCCTAATTATTTCAGACGCTCACTCCGGACTTAGAGCCGCTATCCAGCACTGTTTTGTCGGGGTTCCTTGGCAGCGTTGCGTCTTTCATTTCTTGTCTAACATTGTCGAGACCATTCCCAGAAAAGGAAGTCTAGAAGCACGCGCTAAGTTGAAGGCCATATTCCAGGCGCCCACCGCTGAACATGCACGGCGACTTAAGGAAGCTTTTGAGGCCTCTGTCGCGGACAATCCTCGTTATCAGAAGGCCTTAAAGGTTTTAGATGAGGGCTTTGAAGATGCCGTGCAGTTTATGATGGAGCCTGAGATTTATCATCCCAATTTGCGGACGACTAACTCTGTCGAACGTTTAAACCGTGAAATCAGACGGCGAGATAAGGTCATTGGCGTCTATCCTAATGTCGCTTCTGCTGAGCGGCTCATTGGCGCCATCCTCATTGATTTAAACGATGCCTGGCAGGCTAATGCACGCCCTTTCCTGGTCAACTTCACCAAACGCAAATAAGCTATAGGACAGCCTACATATTTTTACACAGGATTTTGGACTTGACTGGAAAATGGCAGGAATCGGGTGATTTGCCAGGAGCTAGTGGTCCACTCCGTCGAGTGGACCACTGGCTAGGTCGGAAACTAAGGAAAATGGCAGGAATCGGGTGATTTGCCAGGAGCTAGTGGTCCACTTTTGAGAGTGGACCACTGGCTAAGCCGGGAACTGGGGTAAAGGGCAGAAATCGGGAGCTTTGCCAGGAGCTAGTGGTCCACTTTGTCGAGTGGACCACTAGCTAGGCCAGAAACTGAGGGAAAGGGCAGAAATCTGGGGTTTGCTAGGAGCTAGTGGTCCACTTTGAAGAGTGGACCACTGGCTCGGTCAGAAACTGAGGAAATGGGCAGAAATTGGGGATTTGTCAGGAGCTAGTGTCCTACTAGCCCGGTCAGAAACTAGGGAGAAGGGCAGAAATGGGGAGCTTTGCCAGAAACTAGGCCGGGCTCACGATAATTCTTTTCGAAATAGGCATGTAGTGTCTAAGTGAGCACGTAGAAAGAGGCTACCCAGACCCTATATATAAGTGTAGCTACAAATCAAAACAAAGGAGCGAGATACAATGGCACGATCATTCGTTAAGGGCACCCTCCAAATGACCTCAATCGACGAGAACAAGAAGAAGGAAAACGTCAGCTTAGGTCATGTGGTGGCCAATGCCTCTACTGAAGATGTGACAGCGGTGCGTGACGCAGTGGGGACACTGGTTAAGCACCCAATCACCGAAACCAAAGTCACCGAAGTCTATGCCTATAACTAGGCCTAGCACCCACTCACTAAACTAGAAGAAAGGAGCCACCCACAATGGCAGAAGTTAAACAACCAAGAAGCTAGACCTCAACTTCAAGGCAGCCGACGGCAAGTCCAAGAAGATCAGTCTAGCCCACGCCAAGGACAATTTAGATGCCAACACGGTTAAGTCCGCTATGGAGACGATTGTGGCCAAGAACATCTTCGAGAAGGACAGCGTCGACCAATATGCTAGCGCCAAGAACGCTAACATGGTAACCCGGTCCGTAGAAGAAATCTACAAGGCAGAAAACTAACAAGCACCGTAGGTGCAGGGGACCCGCGGGGCGGGTCCCTTATTCATATATAAGAAAGGAGATGAGTCGGATGAGCTTATTAGAAATTGGAGGCTTGGCATCGGCAACGGTGGCAGTGATCACCCTGATTAGCAAGCTAGTCAACCTCATTACTGCCATCCAGAGCCTCATCCTCCGCATAGATGAGATGCAGCTAGAGATTGAAGCTAATAAGTTGGTTGTTAAGACAATAGACGACCGCCTAGCTTCAATGGATCTGCGCATTACCAAGATTGAGACCCTACTAGAAGAAAGGAAGTAAGCAAATGAACTTAGATAACCGATATTATGATGCGCTCAAGTGGCTAGTACTAATCTTCTTACCAGCCTTGGCCGTCCTAGCTTCAGGCCTAGGCGACCTCTATGGCTGGGCGCCAACCAGTCAGCTTGTGGCCACCATTAACCTAGTCGCTGTCTTCCTAGGCGCACTCATTCAGAAGTCCAGCCTAGACTATTGGAAGAAGGGCGGTGACGACCATGGGACAGACAGATAAATTGATCAGAGTAGCCCAGAGCTACCTAGGCACTAGCCAATGGTCGGACGACCACCTGGCCATGGTAGACGCTTATAATTCAGTCAGCCCCATTCCAGTCGGCTATGCCGTCCAATATGGAGACGACTGGTGTGACCTCTTCGTGACCGTCTGCGGGGATGAAGCAGGCCTCAGCCACCTAATCGGCCGAGAGTGCGGCGTCCCACGCCACCTAGCTTGGTTCCAGGAGCAGGGCATCTGGCTAGCCAAGAATGGCCAGAGGCCGGGGACATTGTCATCTTCAACTTCGACGGTGGGCCAGTAGACCACATTGGCATTGTAGAGCGAGTCCAAGCCGACGGTTCCATTAGTACCCTAGAAGGTAATTACAATGGCCGAGTGGCCCGCGCCTACTATGACTGGAACCATGAGGCCATTGCAGGTTACGCCAGACCACGCTATGACCAGGAAGGTCAGGAGTCAGCCCCCGCATCATCGGAAGATGCCTCACCAAGTGACGACCTCATCACTGCGGTAGCCTGGGATGTGATCCGAGGCGAGTATGGTAATGGGGAAGAGCGGGTGCGAGAGTTGACTGAAGCAGGGTATGATTATCAGACTGTGCAGGATAGGGTCAACCAATTATTAAAGTTGTGATCGCATCATACTAAGCTAAAGCTATGTAAGGGACGCAGTTAGATGCGCCCTCTTACATAGCTTTTCATGTGAGCTGAGTATTCCTTGAATGGCAAAGCGAAATGTCATTTCGTGTATATTGCTTTTGTAGATAGGACTCACCCGCGCAATAGCTGATATATTCACATGAAATAGAAAATTGATATGGAAATGTAAGATTTAATTCAGAAAATATATAGAAATAAAATTTTAAATAGAATTAAACAACATTATAATCAAGCATTTTAATAGATTTTGTCTATATTAATATAAATAAGTTAAACTCATTATGATAACTTAGAATGAAAATGATTGAAAATGAACAAATCGAAACTAAATCTATTGACAATACAAAAATGAAACCGTATACTGAAGTTGTATTCGGATACAATTCAAATCATAGGAGGACCTGTAAAATGAAAAAATTGCTGATGTCTTTATTTTTAGCTCTGTCATTATTTGGTGTGTTAAGTGACAATGTTGCTCATGCAGGAACGGTTTCATTTTATCTATATGTTCGTCATGAAAACTATTCCGTATCTACTTCAAGAACCAGTAAAGATGATTGGGATCCAGCGGTTGCGAATATTCAAGGCGGACTAGGTTGGGGAAGGAAAGTAAATCTCCGAGTTAGAACGGCTGCCGAAAATGAACCAGCAACTAGTTTAATTGTGGCGGGTTCAAACGGACGTTATGGACTTTATTATTTCTCCGGGTACGGGACAGTAGGTCGTTATTACTATTTAAATGCTTCAAAACATGGGCTTCTAGATTCCACTATTTATGGGCGATTCGCTCCGTAGCATAAGCTTGATAGAAGTCGGTATATTGGGGAAAGCTATATGGTAGTCCATCATATAGCTTTCTTTTCTTAGATAGAAAGCGGGGAAATGGGCATGAAGCGAGTGGTTATTTGCATTTGTACGCTAATTATGGTTGTGCAGGGTGTACATATTCGAATCAGGGACAAGAACAAAAATCTGAACCATCCAGTGTCAGCACAACAGCGGTCGATGGATATCAAGAGCTCTTGTCTAAGCTATACATTTCCGATTCGATAGACCGTGGTTTTGTAACAAAGCTTCGACAATATGATGTTTCCTTTGGGGATGAGGCTCAGGCTACCCAGACACTGAAAGAATGGTTAGGTGAAGGCACTCAAGAAACGGTTGTCTCTGAGGATGGTAGAGACCATGTAAAACTAACTAAAGATCAAACGACAGCGGAGGCTTCGGTAAACAAAAATGGTACATGGGTCACCCTGACGAATCAGAATAAACGGCCTTTAGTCACTAGTTATAGTGCTTTTTTGGCTGACTCGATAGAAAATAAAGTAGCAATTAGCAAATTCAATGATACTATCAAATTTTCTAGTGAGGTCGCACTCGAAAAAGTGAAGAAGTTTATCGAGGGATATCAGCTGAATTTTAGTGATTATGATTTTGTTGTTGCAACTGTATCTAAAGAATCATTCGAGGCGTATTGGCCTTACTTGAAGGAAAACCTTGTTAAAGAAGGTGCTGATTTTACTTCTTTTGAAGATCAAGCGGAAGATTTATGTGTGATTAGTGTGTTCCCCAAGATTGGAGAACATAGAATTATAGATTCGAACACGAGATTTGGGTCGCCAGAGCAACTTAATATTACTTATGGGACCAACTTTATGTTTGCCGTTACTGAATCCGGAATCATTCATGTTGATATTACGGGTGTCTTTTTGCCAAGTAATATTCGATCAGAAGAAGTAGAGGTGAGTTATGACAAAGCTGTTGAAATGATTCGGAATAAATATCAAGAGACATTGCTGGAAACCCTGTATATATTGAAAAAATCCAGATTGAATATGCACCACTTCCGGTACAACAAGATGGACAGGTGTACGAGGAACGTCGATACCAACCACTTGTGGCGGTTACTGTTAAAGAGGAGGGGCGGTTTGAAAAATTCTATCTGAATCCTCTAAATTGGAAAGAGGTGCAGTAAAATGCGCAGATTGAAATTCTATATTCAATCCTTCTTGATAGATCGGCGCATTTGGTTAGGTATTTTTGGCGTAGTACTAGTCGCAATGATGATTTCCTATAAAGATTTTTATGACTTATCATATCCAGGGCAAAAGCCAGCAGCTGCATACTATTACTTCTTGGCATTTAATCAGACTGTGGCGATGGCAACATATTTAATTGTAGCGAGTCAATCATCCATTACGCTATTTTGTGAAGACTATGGGCAAAATCGTCTAGCATTTATATTGCCTCGTAGTGGGTATTGGCGTTATGCACTAGGACTAGTTAGCCGAGTAGTCATTAGAGTCTATTTAATAGGAGTTTTGTCTGGTGGACTATTACTAGCCTATTTCTTATTGGGCGCCCCGGTATCAGGGCCTGTGACCGTTGGTTCAGCTATCGTCGATATGTCTAATAGCTGGCTCTTTGTTGATGGACATTACATCTCTTTTTATCTCTTGATGATTAGTAATATTGGCTTAATGTTGTCGTTTTATGCCTTATTAGGTGTGTGGCTCACGGTTTACTATCCTAACAAAATGACCAGTTATATGATACCGATATTTTGGTGGTTTATCTTCACCGAATTTCGATTAGAACAGGTGGTTCCATTTTTCTTATTCCCCCCATCTGTTTTTTCTACCGGAAATACGATGATTGAGGCAATGGGCTATTACGGCTTTGGCAGTCAGGCTGTGCGATACGGGATTGGTATGATATACCCCTATTTTTATCTCGTAATTATCAGTCTCCTTATTGCTTGGGCAATCAAGGTTGCTATCCAAAACAGATGGCAATTCTATGAGAAGGAGGGGATTGTATGATGAGCATAATGAGGGCCTTAAGTCTTCATATTCGCCAACATTGGACCTGGAAAAGGCTCCTGCCAATAGGCCTATACTTATTGATGTATAGCCTTATTGTCCTACTACCTTATCGTCGCCTTGCAGCACAGTATCAGGAATCTTATCCCTTAAGTATTGTTGCCATTTTAATGGGAAGCTACTGGTATGTCGCAATCGTCATGATTGGCGCAATTCTCTTTTTTTAGCGTATTGCCATTTCGAAATAGTTTCCAATTTTGGCTCGTCATTAAGCTAGGGTATGCCCGCTGGATGATCAGTCAGGTAGTTTATGTGATAGTGAGTAGTTTGGCATTCGTGTGCTTCAATGTGATGCTTATATGGTTACTTCTTCTGCCACATCTAAATATACGCTTGTACACTTGGGGAAAGTTGCTTAATGCATTGGGACAGGCTCGGATTAGACCAAATGAAATGCTTCAAGGGGCTATTCAAGAAGTCGCCATGCAATATTACACGCCGAGTTCTGCGCTGATTCAGACTCTTTTACTCTTTTGGCTTCTTGTTATTTGCTCGGCCTTATAATTCTTGTATTCAATCAATTAGGACCAAACTTGGGGCTAATGTTAGCTTGCGGGCTAGTGGTGGAATCAATCTTTTTCTCCTTAGCTGCTGGTCACTGGATTTTCTTTCTATCCCCACTCAATTGGTTGAGCATATACCAAATTAAGTATGAACCACATTCAGGATTGCCGAGTTTAGAAAATGTCTGTTTGCGACTAGCATTTCTATATGCTATTCTCCTTGGAATCCTATCTTTCCGAGTTAAGGCTAGAAAGGTGCGTGTCAAATGACAACCGTACATGTTCATAATATTAGTAAAAAGTTTAAGAACAAGACAATTTTTGAGAATCTTGATTTAACGCTAGAAGGTGGCAAAATCTATGGTGTAGTTGGATACAATGGATCAGGTAAGACGGTTCTTCTCAAATGCCTATGTGGGTTAGAATCTGTATCGAGTGGTCGTATTGAGGTTGATGGTCAAGTGTTAGGTCGTGATTTGCAGTTTCCTCCTAGCCTAGGGCTAATTTTAGAGACACCGGGTTTTTTAGAAGGCTATTCGGGTTTTGACAATCTTAAACAGTTAGCGCTTATCAAGGGGTTAATTGATGATGACACGATACGTCATCATTTAGCATTGGTTGGGTTAGATCCTGTATCTCGCCAAAAAGTTAAACACTATTCGCTAGGAATGAAGCAGAAGCTAGCTTTGGCTCAAGCATTCATGGAATCACCTGAGATTATTCTACTTGATGAACCTATGAATGGACTTGATAAGCAGTCGGTTAATCGGATTCGTCAACTTTTGCTCGATTACCGTGCTGAAGGTCGCCTAATTCTAATTGCTTCCCATCTAGAACAGGATATTGAATTACTAAGTGATCAAGTGATTCATCTATCATAAGTCACATGACAGGTCCAAGTGGCCTGTTTTTTCGTAATACAACAAATAGCCACCTTACGGTGGCTATTTCCTTACCTCTCCCTTGCCTTCTAGCAAATTGCCATATAGAATAGAGACGAGCAACATTTTAATGAACAGAGGAGGCCAAAGCATGGTTGAAGAGACAATTGCGCGCTATATGAGAGATGGTAAGTTCTATGTCCTGCCGCGCAAACAGAAAAATAGACTCGAAGTCTTTCAATATATTTATCAACACCTGCAGCAACATGCCCAAGAATTCACCGAGCCTGAACTCAATGAGCGAATCAAGGAAGTCTATGAGGATTTCGCGACCATGCGCAGATACCTGGTGGATTACAAGTATCTGATCCGGGATAACTACGGTAAGTCCTACCAGCTAAATCCCCAAGTAGGGCAAGCGCCTCAGATGGAGGCAGCCCATGAATTGGAAAATTAAGAATTTTTATTTGATTATGACGGTGGAGACCATTGCGGAGCAGATGTTTGTCTCCTTAACCTATCTGCTCTTAGTCTACCTAGGCTACTCAATGACAGAGATTGGTCTGCTCTTGGCTACCTTCACGGCTACTACCATGGTTGCCGAGATTCCTAGTGGGATCTTGGTCGATTCTATCGGAGAGAAGCGGGTCATGTCCCTGTCCTTTCTCCTGCGGGCCATTGGCCTATTCTTCATGGCCGGGACCCGCAACATTGTCGTCTTGATCCTGACGGCTGTCTTAACCGGCCTGGCCGTCTCCCTCAGCTCTGGAACCCTGCAGTCTTGGATTGTTAATGAAATCAAAGAAGCCAATGCGCCTTACGATATCGCACAAGTATTTTCTAACCTCAAGATTATCGGACCTTTCTTCGGCCTCTTGTCCGGCTTTGTTGGCGCGCAAATTCTAGGCAAAGACAACCCGGCCATTCCTTTCTATGTGGCATCGGCCATCTTGATCGGCTTATTGGTCTATGTGCAGCTGGTGCCCAATGTCTTCAAGCCGCGACCGCGTCAGAACCACTGGGGCCAGATTAAGCAGGTCTACCGAGAAACCGTGGTCAACCTAATAGAAGCACTCAAAGACAGCCGCATCCTGCTCTACTTCATCATGTTTCCATTCCGGCCGTCTTGGACCTGGGGCCTTCTAACCAGTGGCAGGTCATCCTGGGGGATGCCGTGCAGGACTATATTGTGGGCTATTATATTATCGGAATTGGCCTCTCCACCATCCTGTCCAACCTCTTCCTCAGCAAGGTCCTCTTGAAGAAAAAGCGGGATATGGTGGCCCTAATTGACCGGGTCCTCCTACTGGATGTGGTGACCCTCCTGGTCATCAGCTTCTATCTGCCGGTCTTCCCTTACTTATTCCTCTTCCACGTCTTCTTAGTCGGCATTAATGGGACGCTGATTATCACCTATATCCACGAAAAGCTGATCAAGCAGGATCACCTGCGGACTTCGCTTGTGTCTTCCTTCTATTCCTTACAGGCTCTGGCGTCCAGTCTCCTCCTAACCGTCAACGGCTACCTGTCAGATTTGATTGGCATTAGTAAGACCTGGATCCTCTTCACGCTGATTTCAGTGCTAGTCTTCCTAGCCTTGCGCGGCTTGACGGCAAGGAAAGAAGAGAGCCAGGCATAGGGAGTGGGGCAATCGATAGGCTATATGAAGCAATCATTTAGCTAATTCACACAAAAAAAGAGAGGCACTTGTGCCTCTCTTTTATTTTGCGAAATCGAATTAGTTTTTCGAGTTCTTGGCCAGCGTTTTGCAATGCTTCGCCAGCAGCGTCTTTAGCATCTTCAGCTTTGTCAGCTGCCGCTTCAGCAACGTCAGCCGCTGCGTCTTTAGCGTCTTCAGCCTTGTCAGCTGCAGCATCTGCTACATCTTCAGCCTTGTCTTTAGCTGCGCCACCAAGTTCTTTGGCTTTGTCAAAAACATCGCCCGCTACATCTTTAGCGGTTTCGAAGGCGTTACCTGCTACTTCTTTGGTTTTTTCAAAGACATCACCGGCTACGTCCATAGCTTTTTCGCCGAACTCGCCAGCTTTTTGAGACAAATCTTTTAATAAATCAGACATTTTAATGTCCTCCTTTTCATTTGATGACCTAAGTATAGCACAGGAAATTTTGATTGGAAAGTGCTTTAGCTAAAAATCGGTCTTAAGACTGATTTTTTCTAATTTGACTTCACATAAAAATCAAACGGCCATTAGAACAATGTAAGTAAATATGCAATATAAACTGATATAAAGGTAATCAGATTGTGAGTTGTAGCTTGATTTCTGGCACGGCAACTTGTGAAATTAATTTAATTAGTTTCAAATTTTAAAATCTAATGTTGTCAAAATGGTAAAGAGTGAACAAGAATATTGAACTTGCTTTGTAAAGTTTCCTGTGTTAAGGTGGAAGATGTAAGGCGGAAAGTTGTCCTTACATTGCAATTCTGAACGAAAGGAGCAATATCATGATCTGGTCTATTATCGTAGGTGGCTTGATCGGTTTAGTAGCCGGTAGCCTCACTAAAAAACGCGGTTCAATGGGGATCGTGGCTAACGTACTTGCTGGTTTAGTAGGTTCTTCTGTTGGTCAATTTTTCCTTGGGTCTTGGGGTCCTAGCCTTGCAGGTATGGCTTTAATTCCATCTGTATTAGGCGCCGTAGCAGTCATCGCAGTCGTATCTGCATTACTTGGCAAAAAGGCTTAAGCAACCCAGAGGAAACACAAGCAGTTACACAAACATTAAATAGAGTATAGGGAGACTATCATGTCACGAATTAAAAATCTCTGCTCATCTTACTGTGTATTCCACCGCTTGTTCTATTTTCGATTAACTTGTATCGTAATCAGTCCTATGTCAATTTGGATTGGATAGGAGAGTACCTCAACAAACTGTCTTCATTCGGGTACTACTATAACCAGGCCATTTTCTGGTTATCTCTCGTCCTGACCATTGCGACACTCATTGCGATACTCGTCATCTTGTTCTATCCGCGAGACTACACCCAAGTGGTCTTGTCGGAGGCAAATGGACGGTTGACAGTTAAAAAATCAGCGATCGTCAGCCATGTGAAGTCGGCTATTGCAGCCCACTCTTACATGGCTTCTCCTAAAGTTAAGGTCAAACTCACCAAGAAAAAGTGTGAAGTAACCGTTAAGGGTGACATTAACCAAGGGGTAGACGTTGCCAATAGAACAAACGCTTTACAAAAGGAAATTATTAATGGCCTCAATTCCTACTTGGGCTTGAACCATAATATTTATCTCAATGTGAAGGTCTTGAATACTGCAGCAGAGCAAACTAGCCAAAAAGCTGAAGCATTTGAAGCTCAGCCACAAGAAAACTTAGAGAACTAGGAGTAAGTCTTATGATGAAGAGAATCAAAAACCTACCTTATCCTATTCTCGGAGGGGCCATTGGCCTTGGCTTGGCAACTGTCATTTTGAATATCGGGTTTTTCAGAACCATCTTTGTTGTCGCGCTTGTAGGAACTGGCGCAGCAGCTGGTTGGTATCTTCAAAATTCTCGCAAATAAAAGTAGAGAGGGGATAGGGTATGTCAAATAATCAACCTACATCAGATAAGACACTCAATCCAAGTCCTGCTGGCAAGTCTTACAATCGCAAAGCGATCAAAAAGCAGATTGGACAGGCGCTAGCCAATGTTGACGGCCTCTTGGCAGTTGACGGTGGCTTCTTCTCTAACTTAGCGGGCAAGATTGTCAACACCGACAAGTTTACCAGTGGCGTCAAGCTAGTGCTTGGTAAGGAAGAGGCGCGTGTAGACTTAAATGTCATTGCAGAATATAAGAAAAACGTTTCTGATTTATATCATGACATCAAGCATTTAGTGATCGATGTCATTCGGAACATGACAGGCCTTAGCGTGATTGATGTCAATCTCAAGGTCCTTGAAGTCAAGACTCAAGCCAAGCAAGAAGCTGATACTGTCAGTCTGCAAGATCATGTAAGCCATATGGCTGAAAGCACAGGCGAATTTGCCTCTGACACCTTAGGCAAAGCCAAAGATGGGATTGGCAGTGGTATCGCTGCGGTGACAGGCAAGTAGGCCAAGGCATTGAAGCGGCCAAGGACGCCATAAGTGGCGGTGCTGAGCAGGCCAAAGATGCAGCCGAGGATACAGCTGATCAAGCCAAGGATCTAGCCGAAGAAGCTGCGGACCAAGCTGAAGAAGCAGTAGTAGACGGTGTTGAAGCTGTCGAAGAAAGGGCCGATGACGCGAAGGCATTGGCTGAAGAAGCTGCAGAAGAAGCAGCACATGTGGTCCAAGACACGGCAGAAGATTTTGCTGAGGCAAGCCAAGAGGCAACTGAAGACGCAAAAGAGCTAGCTCAAGAGGCTAAGGACGTTGCCGAGGATGGCGACCAAGCTGTCCAAGCAACAGTCAGTAGTAGCTCAGAGCAAGCAAACTCAAACCGGGCTTAGTCAGCCTCACTATAATCAAACGTTTGATTAGTCGACCACTCTGGTAAGGGTGGTCGATTTTTTTGACTAGGAAGACTTGACTATCAACTAGGGCACCCAACTAGATTAAATGACAGACTATCGGCGAAGCGATATAATAATAGGGACCGAAGGTTAGATATAAGTTGAGGTGAACGACCATGTTATCAATGCAATACAAAATTCAGTTACCAGATGACTTTGATATGAATCTTATCCGGCAGCGGGTCAGAGAGAATGGGACTAAGACAGATGGTTTTCCGGATTTAATTTTTAAGGCCTACCTGATTGCGACCAAGGGCCAACATGATGCCCAGGTAAATCAATACGCGCCCCTCTATTTGTGGAGTGGGGTAGAGGGGATGAACCAATTCATTTGGCAGGGCTTCTACGACAACATTCTCAAGTCTTTTGGCTGGCAACAGATTCCCATTGGGGTTCCCTTATCCTTCCAAAGAAGTGAGGATTTCCTGTCAGCGCGATACTGCATAGAGCTCAAAAGAGCTATCCCAGAGTCAGCCACCATGCAGGAATTGACCTTCTCCTGCGACACTGACCAGGACGCAGCCCGCTTATTAATCTATAACCCCGATAAATGGGAATGCTCAGAATATTATTTCTTCCAAAACTTGCCGGATCAAATTCAAGGTATGAATGTCTACGAGATCCTGCATATTTCGGTATAGCCCGACATAGGCAATCGCCATACGCAGAAGTAGCCGATGACGCCAAGGACGCGGTCGCAGAAGGTGCTCAAACTGTCCAGGAAAAGGCAGAAGACCTTGCTGAAGCCAGCCAAGAAGTGGCGGAAGAAGCAGTCAGTAGTAGCTCAGAAGAAGCAAACTCAAACTAGGCTTAACCAGCCTCACTATAATCAAACACTTGATTAGTCGATCACTCTGGTAAGGGTGGTCGTTTTTTTGCGTGTTTCATAGCTTTATTGAATACGGATAAGCATAGAAGACATAAATGCCTTTACAACCCATTTCGTGAATAGTACAATTAATACAAGTTCTATCATTTCCTTCCCCTACAAACCCAGCTATATTAAAGGAAAGACTATTCGAAAAGTGGTATTAATAGGGACCGAGGGTTAGATATAAGTTGAGGAGGTCGATCATATTATCAATGCAATACAAAATTTAGTTGCCAGATAATCTTGATATGAATCTTTATTCGGCAGCGGTCAGAGATAATGGGACCAAGACAGACGGTTTTCAGAATTTAACTTTTAAGACCTACCTAATTTCGACCAAGGGTGAACATGATGCCCAGAGAAAACAAATATGCGCCCCACTATTAGTGAGTTTGGGTTGAAGTCTAGGCGTATGACTTGATAACCACCATAATCCGATAGTTGAAAGAAAATTAGATTTATACCATCTTCGTTTATCGTTTTATAAAGAGTAAAATAGTCTTCTTTTAGATTTTCTTGAATACTAAATTCTTGAATTATATTATCGAGTGATTTTCGTAATTCACGAAATATTCGTCTAAGTGATTGGTTCTCACTATCAAAGATTACTGTTAATCGGTCAATGCTGATATAAATAGATTTTTCTAGTTTTGATAAATCTACTTGACTTTGATATTCTCGTAGAGATTGAATGGTATTTTTCAACTGTAACGCCTCCTTTCTATGCTTAAAATATGCGTAATTCGTTGGTACTATTGATTTTTGCCAATGACTCGTTACTTAGGACGTTGTCTTAAGTGTATCGGTTTGCTGGCTGTTAGAAACGCCAGCTTTTGTGTTGGAGAATTTGGAGAACTTCGGGCTTCGGGCGCTCTGCCTTCGGCCCGCGCCCTTGCACTTGTTCTCCAATCTCCATCTTATTAGTTTATATACTAGCTAAATACTTGTCTAAAAAACTTGAGAGCAGTTCAAATGGTCTAAATTCAATTTCTTCGCCTCGAATGTCGTTAAATACATCATCATTTATTAAAACAGATGCTTCCCTAAACTAGACAAATAAAAAGAATGAGTGTCATTGTCTTTTGTTGCGTAATGTGTAGATTTCATAATATCCTCAACATAATCATTTTTCGTTTTTCATGGACTTTGTATTACCATTTTGGTATAATTATATGGATTCTAAACGAAAGCCTAAGAACTCTTTGTAAAGCTTTCTGGGGTGTTTTTGTATATTCATAAGTTAGCTTGTATCATCTATTTTTGTACGTTTCATATTATAACCAAAAAGGTTATATAAGTATAATACAACCTTTTTGGTTATAGGTCAATGAAAAAGCGAAAGGAATTTTATAATGTTAAAAGACAATATAAAAAAAGCCCGACTGGATGCAGGTCTCACTCAAATAGAAGTTGCTGAAAAGTTAGGTGTAGCTCAAGCTCAATATGCTAGGTGGGAAAACGGAGGGAGGAATCCAAAAGATGAAACAGTAAAAAAACTAGCTGAAATATTTGGAGTTACTTTTGATAAACTTCAAGGTAGAAATGATGGATTGGATGATATTGTAGATTTACTTAGAAAAGTGGAATTAACTGATGAACAAAAGTTAGAAATATATTTCTTGATAAAGAAGTATTTAGGTAGTGTAAAATAAGTTGTGTAAAGACCTTTGAACTATGAAGGAGGGTGCTACGGTGAAAAAATTATCTGTTGAAGAAGTTGCAAGAAGACGGACTTTATTGTTTGGGGTTCTTGCCGTCATTTTTGGGGTCCTCATTTTTCGAAACGGTGTTGGTTTCACCAAATTTTCCTTGGACCTATTAGCTGTTTACTTTTTAGTCGATGGACTAGGAAGCTTTCTTCTGCGCTTTATGTTGCGTCGCAAGTCTATTTCCTATAGCCATTCCATTTGGTTAATTTTTCTTTCGGTTAGTTTGAGTTGGTTGAATCGATTGACCAATTTACCCGTTGATTTGATTGTAATTTGTTTAGGAGCTTACCAGTTGGGAACAGCTCTGATTTATGCCATTACATTTTTGGCTTTACAAGGCCAATCGTGTAAAAAGGAGGCTGGTTCTATTTATTGGATGCTCTTTTGAACGGGGGGATTGGTATAGCAAGCGTCTTGGGACCTAGTTCAGATGGGCACTTTCAATTTATCATCTTGGGGACTTATCTGGTCTTGTTGGGGATTTCTAATATTCGAGATGGTATTTTATTTGATAAAGACCAACAAGGCCAGGAGTTAAAACGTCGCTTTCGTATTAGCCTACCTGTTATCTTTGCTGCTTTTATCCCAGCTAAATCGCTAAAACGGTTTAACCAATTTCTTCAAAAAGGAAGTTCGGCGGGCCATAGCGGTCCTTATCGACTGGTGAAAAAAGAAGAAGAGGCAAGAGAATTAGAAATTTTAGTTCATACTTCTGATAGCAACCTATTTGGTGCCATTGGGCATGTTGATATTTGTTACCAGGGGACGGTGATTTCTTACGGAAGTTACGATCCCTTTTCAGAGCGTCTGTTTGGGACGATTGGCGATGGCGTACTTTTTAAAGTGGATAAGGAACCATACATCGAACTATGTAAAAAAAGGAGAGTCACAAGACTCTGTTTGGATACAGTCTATCCCTTTACTGAAGAAGAGAGTCAGGCAGTGGAGGAGCGTCTAGCTGAGATTGATCAGTTATTAACACCTTGGGATCCGCCTAGTAGGTTACAAGAAGACGGTCAGCCGACCTATGCCTACAAATTGAAGTATGATTTAGGGGCTGAGCTATATAAATTTACTTCTTCGCGTTTTAAATCTTATTTTGTTCTGTCTACTAATTGCTGCCTGTTAGCAGATTCAATTGTGGGACAGGCGGGAACGGCCGTATTAGATGTGCGGGGAGTGATTGCACCAGGGACCTATCAAGATTATTTAGAATACGAATTTGAAGCTCCAAATGGACTGGTCCATACACGAACAGTATATTAAGAAAAGAAAGACAGATTCTAAATTTTGAGAAATCTGTCTTTTCTGCACTATATTTTTACAATTTATCTATTAAATAAAAAAAATAATTTGAAGACACAGGTATGTTGATGGAAATAAACGAGGTTAAAGGGACTTAGTAAAGAATAGAAAAGCGAACTCGAACAGGATATAATTGATTATATAAAACAGTGGAGCCAATAAAATTTGGTAGCTTTTTGGTAGCTAAACAGACAGAATATCAAGTTTCTTTAAAACAATACAAAAAAAGAATGTTGATTTATCAGCATTCTTTTTTAATTCAAATAGTTTCTCGGAATTAGAAATAGTGGGAAAATAAGGAAAAAGCCCTTTTAAATAAGGCTTTTGAGGTAGTTTTTTATCTTTTAATCTATTTGAGCAACAAGAATAGAACATCAGAAGAAAACTCAAAAACCATATTGAGATATAGCGTAAAGTAGGAGGAAATATTATGCCAAGACCAAGAACAAAAGAAGATTTAATGATTGCAGCGAAAGAAAACTATGATAAGTTGAATGTATTAATTGCTAAGCTATCTGACGAAGAATTAAACACACCTTTTGACTTTTCAAGTGATGAAAAAAAGAAAGAGGCTCATTGGAAAAGAGATAAAAATCTAAGAGATATTTTGATCCATTTATATGAATGGCACCAGCTTCTTTTGAATTGGGTAGATACAAATTTAAAGGGAGTGGCAAAACCTTTTATTCCAGCTCCATATAATTGGAAAACTTATGGAGATATGAATGTCGAGTTTTGGAAAAAACATCAAAATACTTCTCTTGAAGATGCAAAAGAAATGTTTCGTAAATCCCATAAAGATATTTTAGAATTAGCTGAGAGATTTACAAACGAAGAATTGTTTTCAAAAGATGTCTATAAGTGGGTAGGAGGAAGTGTACTTGGTTCGTATTTTGTAAGCACTACTTCAAGTCATTATGATTGGGCGATGAAGAAATTAAAAGCACATCAAAAAAATTGTAAGAAAAAATAAGCAGATATGGAGATGAATAAATAGGATCATATCATAAAGTTAGCTTTCTATTGGAAAATCTAATGCTTAAGTTGTATACTAGTGTTATCACAAGCTTGGAGGTGAATACGTGCGTGATTGCTCCAGTGATAGGTCGCGCATGACAATCATCATGAAAATTATCCTAACTATCTTGTTTATTGTCCAAATAATTTTATCGCTTTATCTAGCTTATCTTACGAAGAAGGCTAATAAGCTAGACGCTGAAATTCAGGCATTAAAAGAAGAAGCTGAACATAAAAAACTAACATAAGGCAACAAGTCAAAAGAGCCAGCCCCCTAGGGCTGGCTCTTCTATTTCATTTTCACTTAAACAAGGCCTTAGCCGCGTCCGCGATATAGTGGGCGGTGTCTGACTGGTTCATGGTATAGAGGTGAATCCCGTCGGCGCCTTGGGTGATCAGGTCGACAATTTGGTCCAGGGCATAAGCTAGGCCGGCTGCCCGGAGGGCTTGAGGCTCGTGCTCGTACTTGTCCAGGATGGCTTTGAACTTGCGAGGCAACTTGGTGGTCTCACAGGTGGTCAGCAGGCGCAGGGCCTGGTTGCGGTTGACGATGGGCATGATACCCGCCAGGATTGGCACTTCGATATTGGCCAGGGCGCACTTTTCTTGGAAATGATAGAAGCAATCATTGTCGAAGAAGAGTTGGGTGATCAGGCGGTCAACGCCAGCGTCGACCTTGCGCTTGAGGAAGCGGATGTCCGCGACGGCATTAGGTGCGTCGGGATGGACTTCCGGATAGCAGGCCGCCGTAATGTCGAAGTGGGGCTTGCGTTCCTTAATGAAATGAATGAGCTCTTCCGCATAAGAGAAGTCGCCGACCGGCTCCAGGCCTTCCAAAATGTCGCCACGCAAGGCCAGGACCCGACGGATGCCCAGTTGGTCCAGAGAATCCAAGCTATCCGCTACGCGCTCCTTGCTCAGGTACATAGCTGGCAGGTGGGCGATGGTCGGGATATGCAGGGTGTTCTGAACGTGATTGGCCACCTTGAGGGTGGTTTCCTCAATATTAGGCTGGCGATTGCTGCAGGTGACACTAATGAAGTCCGGCTTGAGTTCCGCCAAATCATTCAAGGTATGGGTCAGTCGTTCCGCCCCAACTTGGGTGTTGGGCGGAAAGACTTCATAGGATAAGGATGGATGGTGGAAGGGTGCCGGTGGCTGTGTCATAGGGGTTAGAGCTCCTCTCGAATGTTACGGGTAGCCTGGGTTAAGTTAACCAAGCTAGCCTTAGTTTCTGGAATACCACGCGTCTTGAGACCGCAGTCTGGGTTGATCCAGACACGTTCCGTTGGCACTTTGGCCAAGATGGCGCGGATAGTGTGTTCAATTTCTTCCACAGAAGGGACACGAGGGGAGTGGATGTCGTAAACCCCAGGACCTACTTGTAATTGGAAGTTTTGGCGTTCTAATTCGTCCAAGATGTGGAGGTTAGAACGGGATGCTTCGAAGGAAATCACGTCCGCATCTAATTGCTCGATAGCAGGGATGATGTCAGTGAATTCACTGTAGCACATGTGGGTGTGGATTTGAGTGGTTGGTGCCACGCCGGAGTGAACCAAGCGGAAGGCTGGAATAGCCCAGTCGAGGTATTCAGAGTACCAGTCAGACTTACGCAAAGGTAATTTCTCACGGAGGGCCGCTTCGTCGATTTGGATGATGTGGATGCCGGCAGCTTCCAAGTCAAGGACTTCTTCACGGATTGCCAAGCAATTTGGAGGGTAGATTCCTTGATGGTGATGTCTTCACGAGGGAAGGACCAGTTAAGGATGGTCACCGGACCAGTCAACATCCCTTTAACAGGCAGGTCGGATTGGGCTTGAGCGTAAGCAGACCACTTAACAGTGATTGGACGTTCACGCTTAACGTCGCCCCAGATGATTGGTGGCTTCACGCCGCGGGTCCCGTAGGATTGTACCCAACCGTTCTTAGAGAAGAGGTAACCAGACAGGTTCTCACCGAAGTATTCCACCATGTCGTTACGCTCGAATTCACCGTGAACCAGAACGTCTAGGCCAATTTCTTCTTGCCATTTGATCCATTCGTCGATTTCAGCTTCGATGAAGGCTGTGTATTCTGCTTCAGTCTTCTCGCCACGACGGAAGGTCGCACGGTTAACCTTAACTTCGCGTGTTTGTGGGAAGCTCCCGATAGTGGTAGTAGGTAAGACTGGTAAGTTGAAGGCTTGGTGTTGGGCCTTAGCACGTTCAGCCAAAGCAGGTTGGCGGGTGAAGGCTGCGTCGTCTAAGCCAGCCAATTGAGCGGCCAAGTCGGCATTGCGAACGGTACGTTCTGCCGCAAAGAGGGCCTTGTTAGCTGCCAAGAACTCTTCCCCTTGGCCAGCACGGATAGCATCCAATTCACGTAACTCGTCTAATTTCTCAGCAGCGAAAGCAAAGTGAGCCAAGATTTCAGGCGCAAACTCTTCGTTAGCCGTCGTGAAAGGCACGTGGAGGAGAGAACATGAAGTAGATAGGACCACGTTTTGGGCTGGAATTTCTTCCAAGAGGGCCAAGGTCTTAGCGTAGTCGTTACGCCAGATGTTCTTACCGTTAACCACCCCTGCGTAGAGGACTTTGTCAGCTGGGAAGCCGTGTTCTTTGACTAAGTCTAAGGTCTTGCGGCCTTCTAAGAAGTCCAAACCGATGGCTTCAACTGGTAATTTAACTAAGTGGCTGTAGACGTCACGCACGTCACCGAAGTAGGTTTGTAAGAGGACGGACAAGCCAGCCTTGTCAGCTAATAAGCCTTGGTAGAGTTTGTCGAAGAGGGTCAATTCCAATTCAGAGATGTCCTTAACTAAGGCAGGCTCATCTAATTGGATATCAGTCGCGCCTAAGTCAGCCAAGCGACGGAAAACTTCCTTGTAGGCTGCCACTAAAGGCTCGATGAATTGAACTGGGTTAACACCTTCAGCGTACTCAGCCAGACGTAAGAGGGTGAATGGCCCAACTAAGACTGGACGAGTGTGAATGCCTAAGTCCTTAGCTTCTTGGAATTCATCAAAGAGCTTGTGGCCGGCTAACTTAACTTGGGTGCCAGCTTCGAATTTAGGTACAATATAGTGGTAGTTGGTGTTGAACCATTTTTTCATTGGGAGGGCGCGTACGTCACCTTTTTCCCCTTGGTAACCGCGGGCTAGGGCGAAGTACTTGTCCAATTCGCTCAAGTCAATGGCTTGAACCTGCTCAGGTACGATATTGAAGAGGACAGCGGTGTCCAAGAAGGTATCGTAGAGGGAGAAGTCATTACTTGGGATTTGGTCCACGCCGCGTTCTTGGGCTAGGCGCCAGTGTTTAGCGCGGAGTTCCTTAGCGGTTGCTTGAAGTTCTTCAGCGCTGATTTCCTTACGGAAGTATTTTTCAGTAGCAAATTTTAATTCACGGTGTTCCCCGATTCGTGGGAAACCAATAATCGATGTTGTCATGCAATCGACCTCCTTATTGATAAGTCTATCCTATCATGGAAACGGTCCTCTTGAATAATTGAAAAAAAGTATACACGGTTATAGTTTTAGGTTATAATATACTGGAGTAATTCAAGGGAGTGACTATGATGCGAATCCAACAACTGCAATATCTTGAGAAAATCGTGGAATCGGGCTCTATTAACGAAGCGGCCAAGGCCCTCTTCTTATCCCAGCCCAGCCTCAGTAATGCCATTAAGGAATTAGAGCAGGAGATGGATCTGCAGCTGCTAGTCCGCCAGAAGTCGGGGGTCTCCCTGACCAATGAAGGCCGGGAGTTTATGATCTATGCCCGCCAAATCCTGGACCAAGTCAAGCTCATGGAAGCCAAATACAAGCAACACACCGTCCGCAAGCAGGCCTTCTCAGTGTCCGCCCAGCACTATGCCTTCGTGGTCCATGCCTTTGTGGACTTGATTAAGCAGGTGGATGCGGAAGAGTACCAGTTCACCCTGCGGGAGACCGAGACCCAGAACATCCTGGAAGACGTTATGTCCTTCAAGAGTTCGCTGGGCATTCTCTATCTTAATAAGTTCAACCGCCAGGTCCTGACCAAGCTCTTCAAGGAGAAGAAGCTCAAGTTTACGCCTTTGTTCAAGGCTAAGCCCCACGTCTTCGTCTGCCGGGACAATCCTTTGGCCCAGAAGTCTTCGGTTAAGTTACGGGACCTAGAGGACTATCCTTACCTATCTTATGAACAAGGCCAGGAGAACTCCTTCTATTTTGCGGAAGAAATTTTGAGTACCCTCAACCGCAAGATGCACATCAAGGTCAGCGACCGGGCCACCATCTTCAACCTTATGGTGGGGCTCAACGGCTATACCATTTCCTCAGGGATTATTTCCAGCGAGCTCAACGACGACAAGATTATCGCCATTCCCCTGGAAGTGGACGACATGATGACCCTGGGCTACCTCATGCCTCAACAGGTGGAGCCAAGCCCCATTACCCGCCAATACCTGGACCTCTTGCGGGCTAATATCCGTGGCTACGGGTTTGAGATTCTGGAGGATAAGGAGAAGGACAAGGACAAGTAGGGGGGAGTTAGCTAGTTAGTTACTTAGTTTGTGCCCGCCTGACGGCAATCGATTGGATATAATGAAAAAGACCAGCTGCCTGGCCCCTTTGTGGGGTGGGTGGCTGGTCTTTGTGTGTGTCTGCCTGCCGGGGCGTGACTGCCTGGCCTCATTAAGCCAAAAGTCGGGGCCTGGTGCAGGGACCGGCTCCAGCCAGCCTGCGGCTGTCTTCCGCCTTGGCTGGCTATGGCGGGGCTAAGTCGCTAGGCTCCAAGCCCCGCTCATAGGCCAGCCATCCTGGCCAGCACCAGGCCCGCTTTTGACCATGAGGCCAGGTAGTCACTGGGGAGTGGGGAAGAGGGCCAGCTTACTGACCTTATGTGATGAGGAGGAGTGGTTCTTTTTATGAGGGATTTGTAGGGAATAGATAGATGAAAGGGTAGTCATGGCTTTTATAGTGTGCTAGAATAGTTATAAGATAATAACAGGAGGGGATGAAAATGGCATCAGATATCAACAGTAATCCAGAGCTTGCCGGGGAAGTTGCTACTGGAATTATGAATGCTTTAAGGGATTTAGAAAGCTTGAATACTGTCAAGTTGGATGAAAAAACAACGGTGCTGGGAAATGCATCTGCTCATATGGCCATAAAAATGGTTGAAGAAATGACGATGAACGTTCATAACGTGGTAAATGACATGGTGACTAACTTACAGTCAGTAGTTAGCACATTTACTGAAGTCGATGCTCAAAATGCTAGTCAGTTCTCTTCAGAGGAGTGATATAAAATGACTCAAGATGCCTATGATAATCGAAAAGCGCTTTTTGAGAGAAAAGAGCAACTTGAACAAGAAAGTAGAAATCTCTTAGAATTAATGCAAGTCTTCCAAGCGGACCTGGACCGAGGCTGGTCTAGCTTAATGGATCTACTCCCGGTTTTTAAAGGTGATTTTGCCTTGGAAGGGTTATTAAATCACATGAATTCTTTGCGTCTTAAAATTCCTAGGAAACTAGAAGAAGCATATCAAGACCATCAACAAGAGCAATTTCAAGTTGCTAGAAAAATAGAGTCTCTATCTGCTTCGAATCAGGAGGAGGATAGCCAATGAGTATAGATATGTATTTAGGGGAATCTCTAGCTCAAGCAGATTCTGCGAAAACTTATTGTAATCAAGTCGTAGAAAGATTAGATGCATTGTATGATGCAATAGGGAGATTAGGATTTGACACTAAGGATGAATTGAAGGGTGAAGCCTACGATTCAGTGCGATATTATATTGACGCTATCATTTGGCCGATGATTAAATCGACAATTGAGCTCACTCAAAAAGTAAGTAGAGCGATGGTGCGATTTCCTACGGAGTTTCAAATGCATGTTCACACTGAAGATGTTAAGCAATCCCAACTTGAACAAGCGATTGCGCAATTCGATAGGAGTATTGAAGTATGGGAACGCCATCGTCAAGAAGTGATGACAAGACAGATTGGTCCTGTTAACACGGTACAATTACAGTATATTGATGAGCAGCTGACTAGTATGGTGGAAGCGCGGCGTATTCTAGTGGAAAGATTACAGAAGTTATTTGCCTTTAACGTTAGTTCTGAGCATATGTTTACTGATCAATCGGTAGAAATACAAAAGACTTATTTAAAGGTGAATATGGCATACAGACTGACAACTAGTTCTTGGAATGCTGAAAAAGGCCTTTTCCATGTACCAGAAATGAGTGAATTAACGAAGGAAGAACGAGAGATTGTTTCGCCAGCTTACGAAAGGAAGAAGCGCTTTCCTTGGTCTACTCTTCGTCCAGGTTTTAACAAAGAAGAACAAAAAGAATGGGAGCGGATAAAGCATTGGAATTATGTGCAAATGAGCCAAGTGTACTCTTGGAGTACTACTCTAAACACATATGCGCATAAAGGTATTGCATCTGCACCGGCGACAAAACGAATGGCTGAAATATTGTCTGAAGAGACTGATCCAAAGCGTTTTTCATATCAGGATCCTGTGATGCAATATGTTGGGAATGTATATTTCGCAAATTATGATCCAGTAGAGAAAAGAGAAGCGAATTTCTGGGATAAGGTAAAGGCAACCATATACTTAGTTTCAAGAATTGGAGCGGGGTATTCATCTTCGATTGCTTTTAATAATATTGCAGCGCAAGCTTCCGTGCAAGCAGCTAAAATTAAGGCGGTTGATATAGATAGTGAAGTGAAGCTGCCCGAGCCTCAGCCTTTCTCAACTTCAGCAAGCGTAGAAAAGTCTCTCCAAAAATGGGGTTATAGCGTTGATGAGTTTAAGTCCTTGACCGACGCTGATGCAGTATTACATCAAGGTACTATAGCTAAAGTAAGACAAGTCCGCGATGATATAGGAATTCCTCAACCATATACCAAGATGGCCAAGGTTATTCCAGAAAAATTTATTGATAGTTATCTTGGTGAGAACCCAAGAAAACATATTAGCGGATTTGTTTCAGTAAAAGAAGATTCGATATCGTTAAAAACTATGGAGGAAATATTTGAGGGGAACTCTTTAGGATATCCTGATTCTGACTTTCATTTGGCAGATAAGACATATGGTAAGTTCGAATTTGATTTGGTTGAAGATAATGTAGAAAATATCAAGATTCCTTATCAAGATAATGTCTCTTCTTCGAAAAAGTCTAATCCTTTTACTGGGAGAGGTTTTACTGGAACTGACAAAATGGTTTTACCTGAATATCGGTTATTTGGAGATAGATACTTTGAGACCGGAGATGTATTCAGCATATACAATAGTTTAACAGGAGAAAAAATAAAGCAGTATATATATATTGAAAATAAATGGATACCTGATTTTGAGAGGATGATAGGAAAATGAGGTTTGCGATATATAAAGGTAACACATACCTAGTAACAGGTAGATGGCCTGGCATATTTCAAATTGTATCCCCAACACCGGACCCTGGATTTGAACTAATAGAGGGAGGATTTGGTCCGGATAATTTGACCATGTATGAACGATACTGTAAAGATGATGAATTAGACTATGTTTATACTGAGGGAATCTACCTTCTCTATTCCGGAATCTACTATAAGAAAGTTGGCTATGTAAAAGTAATGAATGATATTTTCTATTATACGCTAATTTCTTCTGATGAAGTCGATAGAAAAGAAAAAGGCTTTGAGATGATAGACTTTATGTGGTATGAAAAAATGGTGCCAGAAAGCGAAATAGAAGGAGCCAAGATTATACGGGAGCCTTATCCGGTTGAACCATTCATAAACCAACCAAGTGAAGAAGAGATAATTGACAAGGCTGACCTCCATCAATGGATGCTAGACAATCCAGTCTCAGCAGATTTTTTATACTTGGACTAAAGAAAACATCAGAAGAAGACCTGATAAAAGTCAGATAGGGTGGGATGCTAATGCTTTTCGCAATCTATAAAGGTAAAAAATATGAAGTGATAAGTGAAAGACCTAATCAAACGCATATCATATCCCCGACACCAGCTCCAGGATTAGAACTGGTTAAAGGGGGCTTCGGGTCGAAGAAATTGACCATGTATCAACGGGTCTGTACAGATGATGAATTAGATAACTTCTATTCTGAAGAAATCTATCCTCTCTATCGTGGTACCTATTATGGTTTGTCTGATCGAGTCCGATCTAGAGGGAATGTCTTCTATTTTGAGTTAAGTTCTTCCGATAGAATAGATCTGGAGGAGAATGGCTTTAAGATAATGGAGCCGCTGTGGTATATAAAAATTGTACCTGAAAGTGAAATAGACGGGGCAAAAGTTGTGCGGACTCCTTCACCAATTGAACCATTTAAAGACTTTCCAATTGAGGAGGAGTTAATCGACAAGGCAGACTTTCATCAATGGATTTTAGACAATCCAGACACAACGGGTTTATGTTATGAGGACTAGATGTTTTCTACCGTAAGATGAACTGGACTAGAGTGACCTGATTAAATGCCATGCAAGGTGGGAAGATAATGATTTTTGCAATTTACAAAGGCAACACATATCGAGTAACAGGTAGATGGCCTGGCATAGTACAAATTGTATCACCCACACCGGACTCTGGATTTGAACTAATAGAGGGAGGATTTGGTCCGGATAATTTGACCATGTATGAACGATACTGTAAAGTTGATGAATTAGATAACCTCTACTCTGAAGAAATCTATCCTCTTTACAGTGGCGCCTATTATGGTTTGTCTGATCGAGTCAGATCTCGAGGCAATGTCTTCTATTTTGAGTTAAGTTCTTCCGATAGAATAGATCTGGAGGAGAATGGCTTTAAGGTAATGGAGCCGCTGTGGTATATAAAAATTGTACCTGAAAGTGAAATAGACGGGGCGAAAGTTGTGCGGACCCCGTCGCCGATCGAGAAATTTAAAGACTTTCCAATTGAGGAGGAGTTAATCGATAAGGCAGACTTTCATCAATGGATTTTAGACCATCCGGACACAACGGGTTTATGTTATGAGGACTAGATGATTGCTAACGTAAAGTGAACTAGAGTGACCTGATTAAATACCGTGTAAGGTGGGATGCTAATGCTTTTCGCAGTTTATAAAGGCAAAAAATATGAAGTGCTAAATGAATGGCCTAATCAAACGCAAATCATATCGCCGACACCTGCTCCAGGTTTAGAACTGGTTGAAGGGGGCTTCGGGTCGAAGAAATTAACTATGTATCAACGGGTCTGTACAGATGATGAATTAGACAATTTCTATTCTGAAGAAATCTACCTTCTCTATCGCGAGAGATACTATAATAAAGTTGGTTATGTAAAAGTAATAAACGATATATTCTATTACACGCTAATTTCTTCTGATGAAGTTGATAGAAAAGAAAATGGCTTTGAGGTAATTGATTTCAGATGGTATGAAAAATGGTGCCAGAAAGCGAAATAGAAGGGGCTAAGATTATACGGGAGCCTTATCCGATTGAACCATTTATTAACCAACCGAGTGAAGAAGAGATAATTGACAAGGCTGACCTCCATCAATGGATGCTAGATAATCCGGTCTCGGCAGAACTTTGATACTTGGACTAAAAAAATCATCAGCAGAAGACCTGATAAAACCCAGATAAGGTGGGATGCAAATGAATTTCGCAATCTACAAAGGAAAAAAATATGAAGTAATAAGTAGAAGACCTAATCAAACGCATATCATATCGCCGACACCCGCTCCAGGATTAGAACTGGTTGAAGGTGGGTTCGGGTCAAAGAAATTGACCATGTATCAACGGGTTTGTACAGATGATGAATTAGACAACCTCTACTCAGAAAAATTCGAACTTCTTTATCAAGGAGTCTATTATCCTGTATTTGCTAGAGTTATCGCCAAGAAAAATGTCTTTAATTTTTTGTTAACGTCTTATGACTATGAGGATGTGGAAAAGAATGGTTTTGAGATAAGGGAGCCCTTATTGTATGAGAAAACTGTACCAGAAAGTGAAGTAGACGCTGCTAAAATTATACGGACGCCTTATCCGATTGAACGATTTAAGGACTATCCTATTGAAGAAGAAATAATCGACAAAAAAGAACTACGCCAATGGATTTTAGACAATCCTCTATCAGTAGATGTCTATTATTTGGACTAAAATAGTACTTGGCAGAAGACCTGATAAAAGCCAGATAAGGTGGGATGGGAATGAACTTTGCAATTTACAAAGGCAATACATATCGAGTAACAGGCAGATGGCCTGGTCTAGTTCAAATTGTATCACCCACACCGGACCCTGGATTTGAACTAATAGAGGGAGGATTTGGTCCGGATAATTTGACCATGTATGAACGATACTGTAAAGATGATGAACTAGATAACTTCTATTCTGAATATATAGAACTCCTTTATCGCGGTATCTATTATGACAAGGTTGGCTTTGTCAAAGTAATAAAAGGTATCTTTTATTATACATTAAGTTCTTCTAATCATATTGATAAGGAAGAAAATGGCTTTGAGATGAGAGAATTTATGGTGTATGAAAAAATGGTGCCAGAAAGCGAAATAGAAGGGGCCAAGATAATACGGGAGCCTTATCCGGTTGAACCATTTATTAACCAACCAAGTGAAGAAGAATTAATTGACAAGGCTGATCTTCATCAATGGGTGCTAGACAATCCAATCTCAGCAAAATTACTCTATTATAAAGACTAGCAAGACTGATGTCAGGAATGACTAAAACTAAATAGACCAGCCACCTGGCCCTGTTTGGGTGAGGTGGCTGGTTATTTGCATAACGTCACAAAAAACGCCACTACCTCAGGGTAGTGGCTTCTTTATGCTTACTTGTTAGCGCGGCCGCTGTAAGTACCTTCAGCGGTGTTAACGACTAAGTATTCGCCGGCTTCGATGAAGTCTGGCACGTTGACTACTAAGCCAGTTTCCATAGTAGCAGGTTTCCCAGAACCAGAAACGGTTGCACCTTTGATAGAAGGTTGAGTTTCGGTTACTTGGAGGACAACGGTTGATGGGAGTTGAACCCCGATTACTTCGCTGCCGTAGAATTGGATCTTAGCTTCCGCATTTTCCAATAAGAACTTCAACTCGCGTTCGATAGCGTCTTCTGCGATTTCGTATTGGTCATAAGTTTCTAAGTCCATGAAGAAAGCAGTGCTGTCTTGGCTGTAGAGGTATTGTACGTCCTTGGTGTCGATGTGGGCACGTTCTACCTTTTCATCTGGACGCATGGTGGTGTCCACAGTAGAGTTGTTGCGGACGTCACGGATTTTCATCCGCATGATGGTGTTACCTTTCCCTGGTTTGTGGTGGGAAATTTCCAATACGCGCCACAATTTACCGTCTAGGATGAAAGTCATCCCTGCTTTTAAATCACTTACACTAATCATCTTACTGCTCCTTTTGTCAGTTGAATTTGAGGCCAAAGCCTCGATACCTTCGTTATTATAGCATACCTTATAGGCAAAATTAAAGAAAAAAATGATGCGGGCTAGGATTTGCGCCGTTCATAGTAATAGAGACAGGCAATTCCCTCAAGTAGGGTGGCTGCCACGAGCCAGAGCAAGCAGTCGCTGTGAGCCAGAATGGCCCAGGTTACCGCCGCTAATAAAACACAGAGCAAGGTGGGGTGGAGATACTTCATGATCTAGCCTCCTAACTGATGTGGGAGAGGAAATGGACTTTTATCTAGTATACTTCAAGTGAATTGTGAAGTAAAACCTTTAGTGGGGATTTAGGAACTAGGCTCCCGTCGCCCAGACTAGGTATGCAGGAAATGGAAGAATAGGGGGAATGTGGATCAATTCATATTTTGAATGCCGACTTTATGTTTTATTTAATAGGTGAGGATACGATTTGACTTTTCTAGTCCTACGGTATCCACGAATTGTACGTTATATTCCTTGAATTCTATTTGAATTTGTATCCCATCAACCGATATAGTAAAGGGTATAAAAAAAGCATCCGCTACACTAGATGCTTTAGTTGCTATGTGATTATAGACGAACAACATTGTTATATAATAGCATACCCTTTATCTGAAAAGTCATATATACCTTTGCAGGTATCACATTGGCAAAAAATATCTGAAAAAGTTGCTTGGTACCCATATCCTCCGTTAGGTCTTTCCTTAGACCACACAACTTTCCCTGATCCGCAAGGACATCTATATGTTCTTATTCTTTCGACATAATTACCGGAGATTTCATGTGTTTCGTCTGATAATAAAGTTAAAGGTATTCTTGTTGTCATAAATAAAACCCTTTCATATGTTTTTTTGATTATACCATTTTTATCAGTAGTTGACAACTTATCATTTTTTGTCACAATTCTATATCTCTACTTAGTTCTTTTGACGTCTTATCCGAGCAATTATCTAGGGTCAATCCTATAATAAGGAGAACGAAGTTATTTATAGTGATTCTATCTTACAATTACGTCAGACGGAGAGTGCGAAACCCGACATTACGATAATAGCAATCAAATGAGTCATGATTTAATTTGTTAGGGGCTCAAAGTTGCGGCTTGAATGAACTGGTGGCGTTCTTCTTCCATGTAGGCATTAAAGACGGTAATGGCCAGCGACTTCATAAGTGTGTTCATGTCACTGTTTAAAACTGCCTCTGTTAATTCTTCAAGTTTTAGGTTAATATTAAGGTAAGTCATGGTAATCTCCTCTTTCAATGTTTTCCGACAACTACATTGTACCAGAGATTACCTGGCTTTTTCTTTTTACACAATTATAGGGACTTAATCGGAAAACAGCCCCAAACAGGGCAAGCGCCAGGAGCCAGTGGTCCACTCCGTCGAGTGGACCACTAGCTCGGGCAGAAAATCAAGGGGAGCCACAGTCCCCTTCTTTTTAAAGTAAAATATCTCTAATTCCGGCATAATCCTGGACTTGATAGGTCAGAGGCAGGTCACTAGGCGCGGCGGCTTGATGCGGGTTGTACCAGAGGCTGTCGATGCCGGCCTGGTGGGCGCCCAGCATGTCGCTTTGCAAGCGGTCGCCAATCATGAGGTAGGCGCGGGTGTCGTCAAGGCCGGTCATCTTGTAAATGGCCTGGTAGAATCCTAGGTCTGGCTTGCTGTGACCCAGTTCGCCTGAGATAGCTAGTGATCAAAGAGGTCCAGCCACTGAACCTGTGCCAGGCGCTTGCGCTGGGTGTCGGAGACGCCGTTAGTGGCGGCCACCAGCTGGTAGCCAGCGCTTTTCAAGTCTTGCAAGAGGCGGTCGGCGTCGGGAAAGATTTGGTTGTGGACCACTAAAAGGTCGCGGTATTGGTCATCCAGGCTGCGGCCGTCCAAGTGATCTAGATGGGGCTGGAAAAATTCCTTGAAGCGACGTTCCAAAAGCTGGTCTAGGGTCAGCTGGCCCAATTCCAGCTGGTGCCAGAGCCGGTGGCTGTGGGCATGGTAGTCGGCCAGAAGCTGCTCGCTATAGGCTAGGCCGTGGGCCTGGCAAAAGGCTTCAAAGGCTAGCTCCTGGCTGGCATCAAAGTCCAGCAGGGTATGGTCTAGGTCGAAAAGGAGGTAACGATAGGTCATGGATTCATTCCTTTCTAATGTCAGAGCAGCTTTTGTCTCATCCCTGCTCCCCGTCCCCCCTCCAAAGGCGACAGCCCCCGTTTGTCTGGACCCAAATCCAGCAGGGGAGCGATGTCGTGGACATATTCCAGCACGCCCATGTATTGGTCCTGGTCATCGAAGACGCCGATATAGGTCACATAGGCGAAGCGGCCGTCCGAGCGGTGGAACCACATGGATTCGCTGGCCCGGCGCTTGTGCTTGAGGTCGTCAATCAGGGTCATGACCATGTCCAGACTGCGGGGCGGGTGGCACATTTGACGTGGCGGCCGATAGCGCTAGGCACCCGGGGAAAGAGTTTGTTCTCGATGGCCATGGAAGTGTTGAAGTATTTGAAGAGGTCGTTCTTGTCGATAAAGGTAATCTCAAAGGGTAGGTGGTTGAGAATGAGGTTGGCTTCCTTGAGACTGAGATAGCCGCCACCAAAGGGCAGGTCAGCCTCGGGGTTGGGCGCCGGGCTTGTAGTGGAGTTTGCAGCCGGGCTAGCAGTTGAGTCAGCGACTGAGTTGGAGGCTGGCTTAGCAGTTGGGCCGGTGCCTGAGTCGGCGGCCGGGCCACTAGCCAAGTTGCTACCTTGGCCAGCGCCTGCCCAAGAGTCGGTGCCTGGCAGTGGCTGCTTTTGACCCAAAGCCGACGCTTGGGTCGGCTGCCCAGCTTGGCCGGGAGCCATTTCCCCATTTCCCCCTTGCTCCCCAAACTTCACCCGGCTTGGCACCCACTCCTTGTCCGGCTGAATAATAGCATAGCCGAACTCGGGGCTGTCCTTGGCGATGGCTAGCCAGTCGTCCTCGCTGAAGAGGGACAGCAAGAGAGGAATCAGGATGGCTTCTTCCTTGAAAATCATGTCCTTGAATTCTTGGACGAAGGCCTGGTAGGTGGCCAGAACCTGGACCACCGAAGCGCCCTCGGTCTGGTCGACTAACCCTTTCAGCGCTTCCTTAGCCAGGTCAAATAAATCCCGTATCTGGTCGTCCACGCCCCACATGACCTTAGGCGGCGCGTCGTGGCCGTAGGACTCCATGATGGGGAAGAAGAGTTCTTCCTTGCGGCGGTAGTGGCGTTGGAATTGGTCTAGCAGTTGGTACTGGCGAGTCAGGCCGCGTAGGAGGCCGGGATCTAGTTCCTGGCCTTGGCTTTCCGCAGACTCCAGGGCATCTAACAGGCGCTGAATCCGGTGCAGGCCCGCTTGTAGGGCTTGGTTTCTTGCTTGAAGAGCCAGACAGGATGGCCTTCCTGTTGGCTGTCGGGCACTTCTTTGCCCTGGACGCCGGCGGCCATGACCTTGGCGTGGACGGTACAGAGCTTCATAACGTCTTCGAAGCCCACGCCGTGGTCGCCATTCATGAGCTCGTGTTCCATGAGGGAGACTTCGATCGGCGACACATCGCTAAAATGGGCCTGGAAGTCAGCCTCGACGCTGTCGGGGCTGGCCCCATGGTGGAGGCGGAGCAGGATGTCCTTAAGGACTTGAATGCGTTGGTCGCGACTGCTATTGGTCATGGTCATCCACTCCTTTGACCAGGTAGCCATTGTGGTGGAGCTCCTGAATGAGGACCTGTAGATCCAGGCCAATCAGGCTGGCGCCACTTTCCAGACTAGTCACCGCGCCTACGGTCTTGAGCATGACGGGATTGCCTAGGGGCTTGAAGCCCAGGTCAATGAGAAGTTCCTTGACTTCGGGATGGGCCTTGAGGGTCGTGGCGACCGGCAGGCTGAGGTCGATCCAATTATCCATGAGACTGCTCCTTTCGCTTGGCTTTGGCTTGATTGCGCAGATGGTGGTAGATTTCCAGGCAAGAATCCACCAGGAAAATAGACAGGGCAATGGCGCCGGCAATCAGGGCCGACTGGACCATATAGTAGCTAGCTTGGGCCGGATTGTCGTTGATATAGTAAAAGGCCGTCCGGTAGACGCCAATCCCAGGTACCAGCGGGAAGAAGCCGGGAATGTAGAACATGGTGACTGGCGCCCGGAAACTGCGGGCGAAGAGTTGGGACAGGATGGCAATGCCAATGCCGGCCACCAAGGTGGCGACGGCCGGGCCATGGCCGGGCATGACTAAGAGATAGATTAGGTAGCCCAGAGCGCCCACCCAACCGCATTTGAAGAGGAGGGAACGAGGGATTTCCACCATGATGGCAGCCGTAATGGTGGCCACATAGGCCCCGGCTGTTTGGAAGCATAAGGAAAAGAGGGACATCCAGGTCATAGGCTCAACACTCCATTCGATACAAAGAGTCCTAGGGCCACACCCAGCCCTAAGCTAACGGCGATAACCAAGGCTTCTGCAATCTTGGCCATACCGGAGACATAGTCGCCCTTGAGGGTGTCCCGAATCCCATTGGTGAAGGCCGTGCCGGGGAAGAGGGGCATGAGGGCGGAAATAATGATAATATCCAGATTATGGGGCTGGGGCACGCCCAGCAAGACGAAGGGCATGATAGAACCCAGGAAGAAGGTGGAGACCGTCCCGGTCATGAGGGCATTCATGGCCAGCTTGCCTTGTAGCCAGTAACCAAAAATAACCAGCAGGGCGGCCAAACCCGATACGGCAATATCCCAGATGGAGCCGCCTAAGAGGACGGCGAAGGACACCACCAGGAAGAAGACGGCCAGGTCGAAGTGGAAGAGGGTGTACTCGGAGACGTCCACCTTTTCCAGGCGGACGCGAGCTTCTTCTAGGCTGATCTCGCCCTTGGTCAGCTGGCGGGAAATGTTGTTGACGTGGTGAATCTTACGCAGGTGGGTGCCGCGGTGCTTGATGCGGCGGACGATGGTAATGGGCTCGATGCTAGGGTCGTCTAAGGTGACGAAGAGGCCGGTAGTATTGGCGAAGACTTCGGTGGTCTGGCATTGGCTGGTCTTGAGGATGCGCTCGACCGTGTCTTCAATCCGATAACTCTCGGCCTGACTTTCCAGCATGATGCGGCCGGCCAGGACGGCGACTTCGGCAATTTTCTTATATTCTTGTTTCACGCGTGGTCTCCCTTTCTTGACATGTCTATACCCTATTGATTATACACCAATGTGCCCAGTCCGGCTAGTTGCTGGGGGCCAGTTTTTTGGCGCCAGATTTTCTTAAAAAAAGCCAGAAAAATTGAGTGCTTTTGCTAGAAAAACAGGGTCCTGAGGGTGTATAATAAGGAGATGACAAAGCCATATGGAGAGGAGCGGTGCTAGCATGAGCCAGGAAGCCAAGATTCAAGCCAAAAATACCAGCTATTCTAGCTGTTTTGACGTGATTGGACCTGTCATGGTAGGACCGTCTTCTTCACATACGGCTGGCGCCATTAATATCGGGGCAGCGGCTCAGAAGATTTATCGTGACCGCCCAACCGAGATTATCGTCCGCTACTACGAGTCCTTTGCGGAGACGCATCTGGGACACGGGACGGATTTTGCGACCATCGCTGGCGTTTTGGGCTTTTCTTATGACGACCATCGGGTTCCCAACTCAGTGGATATCGCCCGCAACCAGGGGATGAAGGTGCAATTTATCGAGATGGAGGGGCCAAGTCCTTATAACCATCCCAATACGGCTGACATTACCTTAATCAACGACCACAAGACCTCCCGCCTAGTCGGGGTTTCGGTGGGCGGCGGCAAGGTGGAGTTACGCCTGATTGAGCTGGGGGGCTTCTTGATTGAGCCGACAGGCTATTTGCCGGCCTTGCTCCTAATTAGTGACCGGCCGGAGACGGAGGCTAGCTTCTTGGCGCGCTTTGCGGCCGAAGGCATTGTGGTCACTCAGACCTTGAGCCAGGCAGTCCAAGGACGTTACCTGTCTTATTTCGAGATCCAGCACCACTTTCCACAGAGTCTCTACTATGCCATGGAAGAAATGGACCATGTGGAGTCTTTAATTCTACTCTAGTTGTGTCGACAGCTATCAATTGTTGAGGTAAAGAAATGGGAATTTTTGAATCGATTGAAGCCATTGTGGCCTACGCCCAAGAAACGGGCCTGTCCCTGGCTGAGATCATGATTGAACAGGAGATGCGGATTAACCGGACTAGCCGGGAAGCCGTCCTCCATAAGATGTCGGATGCCCTCTTAGCTATGGAAAATGCCTACCAGCGAGGGATTACCGGAGAAGGCGTCTTCTCACCAACCGGCTTAACGGGCGGCAATGCCGTCAAGATGCGTAAGTACCGCCAGGCAGGCAAAACCCTCTCAGGGCAAATGACCCTGGTAGGGGTGGAAGCGGCCTTGGCTACCAACGAGGTTAATGCTGCCATGGGTGTGGTCTGTGCCACCCCTACGGCAGGTGCCAGCGGGACCTTGCCGGGAGTGCTCTTTGCCATCCATGAACAGTACAAGCTGTCCAAGGAAGACAAACTTAACTTCCTCTTCGTGGCAGCCCTCTTCGGCATGGTAACGGCCAACAATGCCTTTATTTCAGGGGCGGCGGGTGGCTGTCAGGCTGAAGTAGGTTCAGCTTCCGCTATGGCGGCGGCCGCGGCTGTGGCCATTATGGGCGGTAGCCCGGCCCAGTCAGCCCATGCCTTCGCTATGTCCTTGGGTAACCTGCTGGGTCTGGTTTGTGACCCGGTGGCAGGTTTGGTGGAAGTGCCTTGCGTTAAGCGCAACACGGTCGGTTCAACCAACGCCTTGATTTGTGCCGATATGGCCCTGGCCGGAATTGAAATCAGATTCCAGCCGATGAGGTCATTGAAGCCATGTACAAGGTGGGTCGCAATATGCCGCGCGAACTTCGTGAGACAGGGTTAGGGGGATTAGCCGATACCCCGACCGGGAATCGAATTAAGATGCGGATCTTTGGGCGTGAAGTCACCTAGGTTATGAGCCTATGGCTGTCCCCTCTAGTAACCTATAGCCCTTTGGGGCAATGTAAGACCATTTAGCAAGACCATTTGCAAGACCCATCGTCACTCGCTGACTGTATGGCATTCTAAGAATAGGTGAGGGATAAACTCATGAATAATCAAGAAACTGTTTTAACATTTGCACAAGGTAGCTTAATTGCTAAGAACGAGCTGGTCTTTGAACTAAGCCTTGCTGACCAAGCTAGCTACTTCATCTACTGTGAATCCGCTGAGGCGGCAGAACGCTTTGCCTTTCAAGCTAAACAATTAGTGGAGACCTTGGCGCCTAGTGGCGACCAGGCAGCTAGCTTGTTGGTGTCTTTCGTCAAGGAAAATCCTGCTGGCTTGGCCTATCGCTACACGGTCGGCCAATAGTCAGGCGACCTTAGCCAAATATCAGCCTTATCAGCCAACTTGACCCAGGAGGTGCCCATGCGCGTAAGCCGGATTGAAGTACAGAAGAAGGACAAGAGTCGTTACTCGGTCTACCTGGACGACAGCTTCTGGCTGGGCGTGTCAGAGGGCACCTTGATCAAGTTCAACCTGGCCAAGGGCCAGACCCTGACCCCGGAAGAGTGTCAGATCATTCGCGACTATGAGCAGGAAGAGTCCCTCTATCTTAGGGCCATCAAGCACTTGTCGCGGGCCCTTAAGTCCAGTGGTGAGGTCTATGACTATCTCAAGGCCCAGGCCCTCAAGCAAGCGGACCTGGATAGCCTGGAAGCCAAGGAAGATTTTCTAGCGGAATTAGAACCTTATTTGGGTCGGGTCATTGGCCGGCTAGTCAGCCAGGGTTACCTGGATGATGCCCTCTACGGGCGCAGCCTGGTCTTGACCGAGGCCCGGGTAGGGCGCAAGGGGCCCCAGCTAATCGGCCGTAAGCTCCAAGACAAGGGCCTGACAGCCAGTCAGATTGCCCAGGCCTTGGAAGCCTATGAGCTGGATTTGCTGGAGGAAAATATCCAAACCTTAATTGAAAAGTTCTACAAGTCCCATCGCCGACTGCCGGCTGGCCAGCTCAAACGCAAGGTTCAGGAGCACCTCCTGACCAAGGGCTACAGCCTGGCCATGATTCAGCCTTATTTGGAAGACTGTCAGCCAGAGGCCAACTTGGACCATGAAGCCGACTTGGTCGACCAAGCCGCCAGCAAGGCTCGTCGCCAACTGAGCCGACGCCATGAGGGCAAGGCCTTAATCCTTAAGATTAAGGAGTCCCTCTATCGCAAGGGCTTTGACCTGGATTTGGTCAATCAGTGGCTGGACGCCCAGGACTGGGAAGAACCGATTTAATTCAATAGTAATAAAGTATTAATAGCCGAGCTTGGCTTGGATGTGATACACTAAGAATGAAGTAATTTGAAGGGAGATAGACGCATGTCTAACCAAATGTCTACGATACAGCTAATCAATTAGAACGTGAAATTCGTCAGTTGCCAGAAGTGGCCGCTATTCGTCAAGCCCTAGCAGGGATTGAAGCAGATGAAACTTCTAAGACCTTATTTGAGAGCTATAAGCAACAAGTTCAAGCACTCAGCCTTCGTGAGGCTCAAGGCCATCCAATTGGCGAAGAAGAAATGAAGCAGATTGATGAACTGTCCAAGGGCATCATGGCAGATGATCACATTAGAGGCTTGATTGAGGCCGAGCGCCGTATGGATCAAATCATTCGCGACCTCAACAACATCATCACCAAGCCTTTACAAGAAATCTATCAACAACAAGCCTAAGCATAGGCTGGCACCAACTGGAAGCCCCAGCCTCACCTGAGGGTGACGGCTCCCAGTTGTTTTTGTGTCAAGGGGTGGGACTGCCCCGCTTGACCCTGTGATGTTCAGTCCACCAATCCCTAAAGAAAGGAGAATTTGATGAAATTATTACATATTGCAGATTTACATCTCGATAGTCCCTTTACTGGGCTCACCAAGCAATTGCACTCATTACAAAAACACCTTATTCAATCTCCTTACCAGGCCTTCGAGCGTTGTGTCTCGATTGCCATTAACCAAGCGGTCGACCTCATGGTCATTGCCGGTGACATCTATGACACTGAGCAACAGACGGTGACGGCCCAGCATTTCTTCCTTAAGCAATTAGAACGTCTCCATATTGCCAAGATTCCTGTGGTCCTCTGCCACGGTAATCATGACTACCTACGCATGGAGTGTCAGTCGGTCCCATATCCCGATAATGTTCACCTCTTCAAAGATCAAGAAGTGACCGCCATCGATATCCCCCTTGCTGACGACCAGACCGTGCGTTGCTATGGCTTCTCCTATACCAAACGTTGGGTAGATGCCCGCATGATTGACAGCTATCCAGTTAACCCGCATGAGACCACCTACACCCTTGGGGTCTTGCACGGCCAAGAATCGGGCGACCACTATGCGCCCTTTGACCTGGAAAGCCTGCTGAGCAAGAACTACGACTACTGGGCGCTGGGCCATATTCATCAGGCTCAAGTCCTCAAGGAGCAACCCCTGATTCAGTATCCTGGGACCATCCAGGGTCGCCACCGCAAGGAATTGGGCGACAAGGGGGGCCTTCATCGTGGAACTCAAGCCACAGACGCCGGCCAAGTCCCAGTTTATTTCCCTGGCACCTATTGTCTGGCAGGAAGCCCATCTGGAATGCCGCTCTAACTGGCATGAACTAGACCTAGTCCAAGCTCTGGAAGGCATCCAGCGCAATTATCAAGCCGAGGCAGAAGCTTCTAACCAGTCCCAACTGGTGACCGTGGTCTTGGACCACTATGAGAAGTTGCCAGCTAACTTGGCCAGCCAGGTAGAATCGGGTGAGGTGCTGGCGGCCCTGCAAGCGGATGTAGTCAACACGCCATTTGTAGCCCTAGTTAGCTTGCAAACGGTCAGCCAAGTGGCCATCGAGCCTTTCCAATACGATGCTAGCCTCAAGGACAGCTTTGACCAGGCTAGCCAGGCCTTGAAGACGGGTGATCTCTATGGTCGGGTTATGCAGCCGCTCTTCAGCAATGCCACCCTCAGAACCTGGTTGGGCGATCTGACCCAAGACCAGGAGCTTAAGGACTCGGTCATTCACAATGGCCAGCAGCTGGTAGTCCAAGCCGTGGGCTTTGACGCTGACGATGAGGACCTGACATCTGGAGAGGAGGGGGACGGCTCATGAAGATTAAGACACTGGAGATTTATGGCTACGGCAAATGGGTCAACCAGAAATTCGAACTGGGCGACCAACTCCAACTCTTCTATGGTAAGAATGAAGCCGGTAAGTCCACCTTACAATCCTTTATCCGCAGCATGCTCTTTGGTTTCCCAAGCCGTCGGCGTCGGGTCAACCAACAGAACCGCTATGAACCTAAGCAACACGAGACCTATGGGGGCCGCATGCTCCTGACCGAGACCGACTTCGGTGATATTTGGGTGGAGCGGACCAGCAAGACCCTGCGGGTGACGCGGACCGACGGGGAAGAGTTGCCAGCTAAGACCTTGGATGAGGTCTTGGGGGGCTTGGATGAGAAGCTATTCGATAACTTCTATGCCTTCAGCCTGCAGAACCTGCAGGAGCTGGCTAATATCGGGGCCGACCAACTCAATGATTACTTCATGAGTATCGGGACCGTGGGGAGCGACCAATTCCTCAAGATTGCCAAGCAGTATCAGAAGGAGACCGATGACCTCTACCGGCCAAATGGCCAGAGCCGGCCTCTCAATGTGCTCCTGGCCGAGTATGAAGAACTGGCTCAACAAGTGGAAGTCCTGCATCTGCAGATGGGGGCCTATGATGAGCTGACCCGTCGCCGTCAGGAAGAGGAAGAAGCCATTGCCCGCCTCAACCAAGAAATCAAGGACCTGGAGAAAGAAATCCGGGCCCAAGACAAATTAGTGGGCCTCTATGACATCTACCTCAAGGACCGGGCTGCCAAGCGGGAGCTGGAGCAACTAGTCTTCACGCCCCTGTCTGAACAGACCGTGCGGGAGATTTCCGATGCCCTTAAGCTCAACCAGGCCAGCGAAATCCAAATCGTCCAATTGGAAGAACGGATTCGCAACCTCAAGGGCGAGCTAGGTAGCTTAACCAAGCTCAACTGGGCCCGGAACCACGCGGAAGACCGCCAGAAATGGCTAGTCGAGACCGCCAAGGCCAAGGAAACCCAGACCGTCATTGAACAGTTGACCGCCCGCATCCAAGAGCAGGGCGAGCTCATGACCCAGTTGGCCCACCAAGGCCAGTTCTTCCCTGAAAAGGTTGAACAGGGTCTGCCTATGACGCCAAGCTGGAAGAAGGGCTAGCCCTTCAAGCTGACAAGCTAGACTTGCTCAAGCAGGAAGAAGCCCTCAAGGCCGAGCGTAAGGTCTACTTGGAACAACGCAAGGAACAACAAAACTATACGGCCATTGTGCGCCAGCAGGTGGTTCACCTAGAGCACCAGCGCATGAATGAAGAAGCCCAACTCATGCAGGCAACCAGCCTTAACCAGTATTTCCCTGGCATTCTGGCCTTTGCTGGCGGGCTCTTCCTGGCCTTCTATCAGAACATGACCAAGGGCGCCAACCTGCTCTTTTGGTTAGGGGTGCTAATCCTGGTGGTCGGGGTTCTCAGTATTGGCTATATCTTCCAATCCAACCGCCGTCGCTACCAGGCCTTCTATAATAGCCCGGTCCTCAACAAGATTCAGGACCTGCGCGAGAAGGAGATTCAATACCTGGAACAAAGCAAGGTCTTGGGTACTCAGATTAACCAACGTGAGGAAGCCATCGAGGCCATTGAAGCCGAGCTTAAGAACTTAGCCAGCAAGCAATCCCGCTGGTTGGCAGCCATGGGCTTCTACCCAACGGCAGACCCTGAGCTCATCCTCAAGGCTAACCCCGTTAAGCAATACTTCGCCGCTGAAAATCAGAAGAAAGATTTGGAAGCTCAGAAGGATAAGCTGACCCAACAATTAACCGAGTGGCGCAGCCTCTTGCAACCCCTCTTCGAACGCTTCCCATTGGTGGACGACACGGTGCGTCAGCAAATTCGCCATGTCGAAGACGTGGAAGTCAGCCTGGTGCGGACCATGGAGCGGGGCCAAGTCATTGATGACCGCTTAGATGAAGCAGCTCAACAAATGAAGGCCCAAGAAGATGCCATCGCCGAGCGTCAAGCCATGATTGGCCAAGTCTTCAAGGACACCCATGCCCAAGATGAATTGGACTTCTTCCAAAAGGTCGAAACCAACCAGTTAATCGAGGAATTGACCGCCAAACGGGCCCTTTACGCTGAGCAAATGGAAGGCTATGAAGAAGCCCTGACCCAGGTGCAGAACAAGCAAAGCCTGCTGGAGAACTTCCACCGTCTGGAACACCAGTTGGAGACCCTCAAGGAACGCCTGGTACCGCATCACCGCGAGCGGGCCGACCTGGAAGTGGAAATCCACCATCTGGAACAAGACGGCACCTACCAAGAGAAGGTCCAAGCCTTGGCCAACAAGGAAACCCAAGTTCGGGACATGGTGGCCCTATGGGGTCGCAAGCGGATTGCCATGGAATTGATCTATGCCACCCTACGTCATGGGCTGGACAATCCGCTGCCTGAGATGAACCGCCTAGCTGATGAGCTCTTCGAGACCCTAAGCTACGGCCGTTACACCCAGATCAAGCTCCAAAAAGACGGCATCAAGGTGCGTCAGTTCTCTGACATCTACTTTGAACCGCATGAACTATCCCAAGGGACCCTGGAACAACTCTATGTGGCCCTGCGGATTGCCTTCATTGAGAATGTCCGGACCATGGTTAAGATGCCAATCTTGATTGACGATGCCTTCGTCAACTTCGACGAGTATCGCAAGGCCAGCATGTACCAAGTCCTAGGCCAAATTTCGGAACGCATTCAAGTCCTCTTCTTCACCTTTGACCAACAAGCCGTCCACTTCTTCGACGGGGCAAGGGCTGTGAACTTGGACGCCATTCAAGTCAGTCAAGCAGAGGAGGAACCGGCATGACCCAATTATTAGACCTCAATCATGGCGAGAGCTTTGCGCTCTTCGTCCTCATTAAATCGGCCGACATCCGGGTAGCCCGCAATGGCAATCCCTTCATCGCCTTCCGCTTCCAGGATCGTTCTGGCAGCATGGACGGCATGTACTGGTCGGCCACCGATGAAGAAATTGCCCGCTATCAAGCCGGCAAGGTAGTCTTCCTCAAGGGTGAGCGGGACACCTATAACGGGACCCCGCAGATTAAGATTCAGAGCTTGCGCCTAGCTGATGCGGGTGAGCCTGATGATCCCACCCTCTATGTGGAACATATCGGGATTAAGAAGGAAACCCTGGAAGAAGCCCTCAATGAGGCTTTGCTGGAGATTCACGAGTCCCATATTGCCCGCATTGTCCGCAAGATTCTCAACTATGCCAAGGAGGATTTCTTCTCCTATCCGGCAGCCAAACGCAACCACCACGCCCTAGCGGGTGGCCTCAGCTACCACACCATTTCCATGTTGCAGGTAGGGCGGGCCCTGCTCAAGATTTACCCAGAGGTTAATGCTAGCCTGCTCTTAGGCGGCATTATCCTGCATGATATGGGTAAAACCATCGAGCTGTCCGGGGCCATTGCCACCGAGTACACCCTCAAGGGCAAGATGATGGGCCATATCGTCATTGTGGACGAGTTGATTGACCGGGCCTGTGCCGAACTGGGCTTTGACCCAGATTCTGAGCCAGTCCTCCTGCTCAAGCACGTAGTCTTAGCCCACCATGGCAAGCTAGAGTACGGTAGCCCGGTGGCACCTCAGCTGCTTGAAGCCGAGCTCATCCATCACATTGACAATATGGATGCCACCTTCAATATGATTGCGACGGCCTTAGCCAAGGTCGAGCCCGGTAATTTCTCCGAGGCTATCTATCCGCTAGACCGGCGTCAATTCTATAAACCTACGTTTAAATAAAGGAGCTTAAGGCCTATGAGTGAACACGAGCACTGTCAACATCATGACCACGACCATTCCTGTGGTTGCGGCCATGACCATCATCACCACCACGAGCATGCTTGCGGCTGTGGCCATGATCACCATCATGATCATGCTCACGCCCATGACCATGCAGGTTGCGGCTGCGGCTGTGGCCACGACCATGGTCACGAGGAAAACCAAGGCGTTAGCGTCCAATTCAGCGGCGTCTTCAGCTTGCCTAAGGAGCAAGTTTGGTCTCTCTTAACGGAAAATGACAAGCTGCAATCCTGGTATCCAGAGCTAGAATTCCAAGGTCTGGAGACAGGAGCTAGCCTTAAGTTCAACTATAAGACAGGCGGCTATGAAGACATGATGGTTCTGGATGTGGAGCCTCATGCTTACTTGTCCTTTACCTGGGACTTGAACATTATCACCTTCGAACTGCATGAGTTAGAGCCTGGCAAGACTACCCTGATCTTCACTGAGTGGCTGGCCGAGCTTAACGACCACAGTCCTAAGGACTTGACTAGCTGGATGATTGCCCTCCAGAACATGGCGGAAGTTGCCGAAGGTAAGCCCGTCAGCGACCGTGAGGCGCAATTCCACGAATACTATCCAAAAATTAAAGAAATGCTGACCCAACAGACCGACGTGGTCTTCGAGGACTAGTCAGCGCCCCAGAGGATGGAAGCTTGCTTCCATCCTTTTTTTGTGCGGGCTAGGGCCAGATAGAAGCCTTATGGTAAGAGAAAGTGCACATAGTCTAATGAAAACAAGGATGAAATGAAAGCTCTATGTCTAGACATCTTTCATAGTATTGAACGTTAGCGAGTAATTAGTTTAAAATGTTCGCAATTATTTGAGATTATGAACCAGGCAATTATAGCGAGTTATGGAGCTTATTTGTGAACTGGGTGATACCTGCTTAAGCCCTGCTGTAAAGGTTAAAACAGAGGTTGGTAAATTTATAACGAACAAAGGTTATCAAGAATTATAAGGCTAAAATATTATAATTTAAGGAGATAATGATGAAAGTTTATTTTTAATATGCTTTTTTATCAAATTGGTATTTGTTTTCTTATGTATTTGTGGTATTATCTATCATGTATGATTATGTCTAGGAAGGCACAACCCGTAAGTGTTTTCCGTTCTGCTAATCACCAAATGAATGTATAAAAAAGGGAGAAAGCTATGTTAGGGAAAAACAATCATTACCTTCGTCGCTTGCGCGAAGGTGAGAAGATCACACATTATACCATTAAAAAACTTAGCGTAGGGGTGGCTTCTGTTGCAGTCGGCTCCTTCATTATGCTGAACTCTGGTCAAGCATATGCAGCTGAGCCAGCATCTGTTCAACCGGCAACGGCACATACCCAGGCTGAATCGTCCGACGGCACGGGCGCTAGCCAGGAGTCCAGCGTCAGTGAACAAGCAGCGGTCTTATCCGCCTCTAGTGAGGAGGCTTCTTTGGTGTCCGCTGAAAGCAGCCAAAGTTCTGAGTCTTCTGCAAGCTCAGAAAGTGCTAATTCTAATGAAGCAAATAGCTCGGAGTCTAGTCAGTCTTCAGCTGACGAGAGCAAGCCTGAGCAAAAGGAAGACAGCAAACTTGAGCCAAGCCGTCAAAATGATACGCGCAAGACGCCAGGTTATGCTGTAAAACCTGTTGAGAAACCAGCAAGCGCGGCTATGCCACGCCCTGAGGAACAAGGCAAACCGATGACTCAAGGGTCTGGCTTACGTGGTATCGGGACTGGTGCTTATAGCGACATGAAGGCACCTACTGGGACCGGCCTTGTGCCAGTTATCGACCCACAAAGCTTAAACGAAGAAGAAACGTAGAGTACGGGAAGCATTTATCCGCTTGAACCCAAACTTGAGACTATCAGAACGCAATATTGACATCACTGACGATGGCAAGATTGTTATCACCGATAGCAAGAAACAGCACCGCTATGAAGCCTTCTTGGATGATGTTGTGACTAAACAGAACAATCCTGCAGCGACGGCTACACCGACTGTGAACCCTACTACGGGTGAGAAACTGTCCTCGACAGATGAAAAAATTACAGGTAGAGGGATTCCTGGCGCAACTATCAAAGTTACTTTACAGGATAATAGTGTTCAAACTACTAAGGTTGATCCTAGTGGTGACTGGAGTATAACGCTCACAACTCCTATGCGTGAAACAGATGCGATTGCAGGTAGAGGGCCAAGAATTTCGGTTGTACAAAGTCTAAATAATCAGGACAGCGCTCCAGTCACTATGGCTGTTGATCATGGGAATTTTTATTTTAGAGATAATCCTCTATCAACTGTGACAACTCCAGATCGAGCTAAATTGGTTGTTGGTCAAAAGGTTATCGAACTACTTATACCTCATGATGCGCAAGGTTTATCTCTCGAAACTAACATTACCAAATATGAAGGTAGAGGAAGTCGTGGGAAAATTGAAAAGTTCGGGGTAGATGATAACCGTTGGCAGCTATCCATCAGACGCCTTTCGGCGACAGCCCCATGGACCGTCAATGGTGGGGGAACGTTCGTGCGAAAAGACACAGGCCAGGGAAGCCTAATCCAAAAAATAGAAAACGTTCCTGGAGCGCCTTTTGGCTACCAAATTCTTCGTATCACAGTGTCTGATGATTTCAAAATCAAGGCAGTCGGTGATAAAGTTCTAAGATATAAGGGTAAAGACCTACCCCTTGGCCCCGAGACGGATACGGTTGTTGCATCAATGCAGATAGTTCCACGTTATGCTGCGTCTGGCGCAGTGCTTGAAAATCGCATAACATACGCTGATGCATCGAACTCGGCTCCATCTATTGAAGTGGCGCCTGGTAAAGCTACTAAGGAAGTTTCAGTAGGTCAATCAATTAGTGATGCAGATATTAAGTATGGTTAATGTATCAGACCCTGAAGATGATGCTAGACAAACAGTCGGCACTCCAGTTACTGCTGAAATTGTATCTCGTACTAAGGATGGTCAAAACTTTAACAGTATCGACACTAGTTCTGAAGGTGAATACACCGTTACTTTGCGTGCCAAGGACAGCCAAGGTAAGTTGTCAGATAACACGGTCCAAGTACAAGTCCTTGTCGGCTTAAAGCGTGAAGAAGCTAAACAAGCAGTGGCTGATGCGGCACAACGTAAGAACACTGAGATTGAAAATAATGTTGATTTGACAACTGAAGAACGAGCAGTCGAACGCCAAAAGGTAACCGACGCTCAAAATTCAGCTAATGCTGCCATTGATCAAGCTAAGACTAGCCAATCTTTAGCGACAGCTCAAAATAATGGGACAAGCACCATCAATGCCTTGACCCAAACACCAGTTGCTAAACCAGCGGCTCGCGCAGCCATCGAAACCGCAGCTAATAACAAGGTTCAACAGATCAACAAGTCTCAGAGCTTGACCAATGAAGAGCGTACTGATCAAATCGCAGCTATCCGTCAGAAAGAAGCAACAGCCAAACAAGCAGTGGCGGCTCAAACATCTACTCAAGGTGTCACTTCGACTCAAAATGCGCAAGTTCAGGCTATTAACGATACGCTGGTGCTAGCCTTCAAGAAACCAGCAGCCCTAGCGGCTATCGAAGCAGCGGAAGCAACTAAACGTCAGCAGATTCAAGATAGCCAAATGTTGGTAGAAGAGAAGACTGCTGCACTGCGCGACTTAGACAGCAAGGTTCAAGCGGCTAAGGATGCCCTGAAAACCGCGCAATCTAACCAGGATGTTCAGAATATTGAAAACAATCAACTAAGCCAGATTCAAGCAGTTCCAACTCAATCTCCAGCCCGTCAAACGGCTACTAATGAGATTATGGATGCCTACAATGCGCGGAAGCAATTGATTTCCAATGAATCATGGTTAACGACTGATGAGAAGAACGAAAAGCTACGGGAATTAGAGTCAGCCAAGGATGCCGCGCTTGAACGTGTTAACCAAGCAAACGGAGAATATGAACTTAATTCTGCAAAAAGTTGACGGTATCTCTACTGTTAACAGTGTTTCTGTCCAGGGTACTAAAAAAACTAGATGCCAAGCACACTGTAGATGATGCGCGTGAGGCTATGTCGACAGCTCTTAATGCAACAAGCAGTGACTGGACTGCCGAAGAGAAATTAGGCGCCAACGACAAATTGTTCCGGATTGCAGAAGCAACCGAAGCAAGAATTTTGGCAGCGACTTCTAATGAAAACTTGCAACAAGTTGTCAATGAGTTGCTTGCAGAAATTGAAGCAGTAAGACCACCTGCAATTGTTAAACCAGCGGCTAGAAAGGTCATTGAAGAAGCCCTTGCTGAACGTATTAAGCAAATCCAAGCTCAAGGCGACCTGACGGTTGAAGAGCGTGAACAATACCTTGAACAAGTTAAGCAAGCTGCTCAAGAAGCTCATCAAAATATTTTGGCTTCTTACGGTGAAGTAGAGGTTGAAGCTGCCAAAGATACAGCACTCCAGAAGATTAATGCGCCAGCTGTGCCGGTTAAGCGTAATACAGCCTTAGCGGCCGTTCGTCAAGAAGCGGAAACTAAACGTCAAGAAATCGAGAATAACCTTGATCTAACCGCTAATGAGCGTGATGTCTTATTAGGTCAGGTAGACCAAGTCCTTGCTGCGGCTGAGCAAGCCATTAAGCAAGGTGCTCGTAATGCAGATGTTGAAGACAAGCAGACTGAGGGTACTAACAATATCCGTGCTATTCAGGTGCAAGCATCCGTAAGACCACAGGCTATTCAAGCTGTGAATCAACAAGCAGACGCTCAACGTTTGGCCATTAACCAAGCGCAAGGTTTGACTGAGAATGAACGTCAAGCAGCACTCAATCAGCTTGATCAGACACTTGCTAAGGCGATTGAAGAGATTAAGGCTGCTGATGACAATGATGAAGTGGATACTGCCAAAACCAAGGGGATTCAAGCAATCCAAGCAGTCACCGCAGTAGCTAAGATTAAGAACGAAGCCATCCAGTCGGTTCGCCAAGTAGCGGATGCTAAGAAGGACAATATCCAACAAAATCAGGAATTAACGGCTGAAGAGCGTAAGACGCTGACAGACGCTGTTGAGGCTGAAGTTCAGAAGGCAGTTGGCTTAATCAACCAAGCGAATAGCAATGAAAGTGTAACAGCTGAGAAGAATTTAGCTGAAGAAACGATTGCTAACATGCTGGTTACTCCAGAAGTTAAACCTAATGCCATCAAAGAACTGCAAGATCAGGCGGCTATCAAGACGCGTGAAATTCAAGAAAACAAGAGCTTGACCGACGAAGAACGTCTCAAGTATACGCAAGACCTTCAGCAAGCCCTTGATAATGCTAAGAAGCAAATTCAAGACGCTGAAAATACCCAGGCAGTTAGCGATGCTAAGACCCAGGGGCTGGGCAACATTGTAGCCATTAGCCCATACGGCCAAGTGAAGGCAGATGCTCTCGCTGAAATTGAAGCGGCACGCGAAGCGAAGAGTCGGGAAATTCAAAGCAAGGAAGGCTTGACGGCTGAAGAACGTCAAGCTGCTGAGACACGTTTAGCAACAGAAGTACAAACGGCAAAAGATTCTATTGGACAAGCAGCTGACAATGCGGGAGTCGGCAATGCGAAGTCCTATGGTTTAACTGCAATTCAAGCCATTAAACCAGAGCCACTAACTAAGCAAGCAGCTAATGAGGCATTAGAGAACGCCGCTCAAACTAAACGTCAACAAATTACTGACAATAAAAACCTCACTACTCAAGAGAAGCAAAAAGCAATTGAGGAAGTTAACCAAGCCTTGGCTACTGCTAAAGGCAAGGTAGAACAAGCCTCTGGTCGAGATGATGTAGCCCAAGCCCAAGCCCAAGGTTTGACTAACATTGGCGATGTAACAGGCCAAGCAGTTAAGAAGCCACAAGCGAATGCTGATATTGAAGCGGCGGTTGCGGCTAAGCGTCAAGAGATTGAAGGCAACAAAACGCTGACCAATGAGGAGCGTCTGACAGCCTATACCCAATTAGAAGCCAAGCATCAAGATGCTTTGCAGGCGATTGCGGATGCCGCAAGCAATGAAGATGTGGAGCAAGCCCTTAACACGCATAAGTCAGGTATCGAGAGCTTCACTCCGACGGCGTCAGTTCGTCAAGCTGCTTTGGATGCCTTTGATAGAGAAGCACAAGTGCGTGCTAATACGATTAATAACTACTCTGACTTTACTGATGAAGAGCGTGAAGACCACAAGCAACGCTTTGAAGCCCTCAGAGATCAGTTGCGTCAAATGATTCAGGATGCCGGGACTGACCGTGAAGTAGAAGATGCCCGTGATAATGGGATTTCTGGTATTCACGGCTTCTCAATTGTAGCTACTAAGAAATCCGACGCGGTTAAAGTCTTAATGAAGAAGCGAAAACTAAGCGTCAACAGATTCAGACAGCGCCAAACTTAACCGATGAAGAGCGTGTGGAACTTAATCAGAAAGTAGATCAAGTATTAGCTGATGTTGTATTAAACGTTCATCGTCAAAAGACCAATGACAAGGTCCAAGAAGCAAATGAGACCGGTGTCGAAAAGATTCGTGCCATTGGGACAGAATCTAAGATTAAGGCAGCAGCCAACCAAGCCTTGGGGACTGCGGCTGAGAATAAGCGTAACGAGATTCGTCAGAATAACCTCTTAACTAAGGAAGAGAAAGACAAGGCCATTGAGTCAGTGGACCAAGCCCTTACAGATGCACTCCAAGCAATCCAACAAGCGACGACTAACCAACAAGTCGGCGACCAAGAAAGTCAGGGGCTTCAAGCAATCCAAAACGTACCACAAACTCCAGTAAGCAAGCCAGCTGCTCTGGCGGAAGTCCGACAAGCTGCTGCTAACAAGACGTCTGCAATCCAGTCTAACGACAACTTGACAAGCGATGAGAAGGCCGAAGCTTTCCAGAAGGTTAACACCGAGCTAGCTAAGGCTGAAAAAGACATCAATGAAGCAGCTGACGACCTCACTGTAGGCGTTGTGAAACAAGGTGGCATTACCAACATTGGGAATGTGCCAGTTAACCCAACCGTCAAGCCAACCGCTATCCACGAACTTGAAGAAGCAGCGTCTAACAGACGCCGTGAGATTCAGCAGACAGAAGGCTTAACTAAGGAAGAGAGAGAACAAGCACTTGCTCAAGTAGAGAATGCCCTCCAGACGGCACGTCAGGCTATCACTCAAGCTGACTCTAATGAAGCAGTGGCGACTCAGAAAACCCAAGGTATCCAAAACATTCAAGCTGTTACAGCAACCCCAAATGCTAAGCCAACAGCAATCAATGAAATTGAGGCAGCCGCGGAAACGAGACGCAAAGAAATCCAAGAAATTCCTGTTTTAACACAAGACGAGATAAACGCAGCCAAGGAAAGAGTGAATCAAGCAGCAACCTTGGCTAAGCGAGAAGTGGAAGCAGCGGCAGATCAAAACGCTGTGGACCAAGCTAAGACTAATGGACTAGTCGCGATTAATGCTGTCACGCAAGAAGCGAAGGCACGTCCAGATGCCATCAAGGAAGTGGTTGCGGCCGCGGATCGTAAGAAGGCTGAGCTTCGTGACAACCAAGACTTGACCATTGAAGAGAGAGCGCAACTAATTCAAGACGTCGACACAGCGGTTGATAGAGCAAAAGACGCGATTAACGCTGCGGAAACAAATGACAAGGTAGCGCAAGAACAAACCAATGGGACGCAGGCCATTGCTGCGATTACTGCAAATCCAGTGGCCAAACCAGCAGCCAAAAGTGCCATTCAGGCGGCAGCCCAAGCACGTCGTGAGGCGATTGACCGACTTGAAGGCTTAACTAGTGAAGAGAAAAACCAAGCTAAGCTAGCTGTAACGGCAGCTGAGACAGATGCCCTAGAAAAACTCAAGCAAGCCCAACAAAAGACAGACGTTGACCAAGTTGAGTCTGATGGGATTGCAGCTATTAAAGCTGTACCGGCACAAGCGCAAGACAAGCCAAACGCTTTGCAAGAAATCCAAACTGCAGCAGAGGCTAAGAAGCGTCAGATTGAAGAAAGCAAGGCATTTACTCAAGAAGAGAAGAATGAAGCAATTCAGAAAATCACTCAAGCCGTTCAAGATGCGCAAGCTAAGATCAACCAAGCGGAAGATAGAACAGGCGTCTCCAACGCCAAAGGCGACGGCTTAGCAGCCATCCAAGCCATCCAAGCTGTGGCGCAGACTAAACCAACAAGTCTAGCGGCTATCGCAATTTCTGAGCAAGCTAAGAAGAACGAAATTGAAAATAACAATCAATTAACTCGCGAAGAGAAAAATGATGCAATCCGTGCCGTAGAAGCCAAAGCTCGTGATGCTCGCACTGCAATTGAAAATGCCAACACCTTGCAAGAGGTTGAAGAGCAAGAACGTCAAGGTAAATTCGCAATTGACTCAGTACCACAAGTACCAACTACTAAGGCAACAGCGATTAATGAAATTGAGACGGCGGCCTCTACTAAACGTCAAGAGATCCGCGACAAAGAAGGCTTGACCGAAGAAGAACGTAACCAAGCCTTAGCAAAAGTTGACTCAGCAGTCCAAAACGCACGCAACGCGATTAACACAGCGGACACCAATGTGTTAGTGGGGACAGCCAAGGACAACGGCTTAGGTGTAATTCGTGCCATTCAGGTTGAAGGAACAGCTAAGACGGAAGCGAAGGACGCGATTGAACGCGCGGCGGAAACGCAACGTCAAGCGATCCAAAATCGTCAAGACTTAACGCAAGACGAGAAAGACGCAGCCAAGGCGAAAGTGACTCAAGCAGCAGCAACCGCAACGAAAGAAGTGGAAGATGCGGCAGACCAAAACGCGGTGACCCAAGCTAAGACGAATGGTACGACCGCGATTGCGGGTATCACGCCAGAAGCGAAGGTACGTCCAGATGCGATCAAGGAAGTGGAAGCAGCGGCGGAAGCTAAGAAGGATCAAATCAGCAAGAACAAGGAATTGACCGCAGAAGAGCAAGCGAAAGCGATCCAAGCAGTCACCGAGGCAGTCCAAAACGCGCGCAACGCGATTAA